>JAABUN010002391.1_pt1 | contig 33767 bp, 28 predicted proteins | sample 5559311 | NCBI WGS metagenome assembly JAABUN01 (sample SAMN10711877, study PRJNA513370) | rock metagenome | isolation source: Antarctica rocks | place: Antarctica: Victoria Land, Siegfried Peak sud | reverse complement strand
GGTGCCGCGCACGCCGTTCTCCGTTCACAGGTTCCAGGTCTTCAGACAACCCAGAACCTATGCGAGGACGGCGTGTTGCCCATTCAGCCGGTCACCCAGCACCCACGGAGATGACCGGAGAGCCGCAATTTCCGCGTCCTCGTCCACCGCGGTGTCGCCGCCCTCCGCGCCGGCACCGCGTCCGAGAACGAGAACTTCTCGGTCCTGCAGGACGTAGCCCCTTGCGGTCACAGACGAACGGGAGCACGACGATGAACGAGCGGGCCACGACCACGGCCGCGGACGAGTCGTTGCCGGGCCTGAGGGAGGCGTTGGAGCAGGCCGCGACCCGGGACTTCGACCTCGCCGCGGTACGGCTGCGCGTCACCGGCACCGCAGTCCGCCGCCGGCGGCAGCGCGACCTGGGAGCCGGCCTCGGCGCCCTGCTCGCCGTCGCGGTCGTGGCGGGCACTGCGTGGGCGGTTCAGCCCGGCGGGTCTGGCGTCGCGCCGGCCGGCATCACGGCGGTCAGCCTCGAGCCGTCCCCGACCTCCCCGACCTCCCCGACATCCCCGACATCCCAGTCCTCCCCGACATCCCAGTCCTCCCAGTCCTCCCAGTCCTCCCCGTCCTCCCCGACGCAGGCCGCGGTGCCCGACCCAGCGCAGACCCAGGCGCCGGATGACGCCTCTGGCACCGGTCCCGCCAACGACGGACAGGACTACACGGTCGTGGCCTACGACATCCCCGACTCGGTCCGGCTGAGCGACGCGGAGCTGGGCGGGGGGCGGACCGTCACGGCAGACCTCGAGCAGTACGCCAATCCCGTCGCGGTCAGCGGCCAGTACTGCCAGGACCCCTCGTACACCGGCACCGACGCGGTGGCGGGCCGGCTGTGGAGCTATGGCGACGGGGGGGGAGCTTCGACGGGGTGGTCGAGGTCAACGTCAGCGGCTGGGCGCCAGGCACCGGACCGGACCGGTTCGCGGACGTGGTCGAGAACGACGGGCAGTGCCGGTGGACGGAGCCCGTGACCCAGGTGCCGGCATCGGGCTGGGTCGGCGAGGAGGGCCTGCTCCTGGAGGGCCGAGCCCTCTGGGGGGCGTCCACGGCCATGGTGGTCCAACGGGTCGGTGACGTCCTGGTCGGCGTGACGGCCCACAGCGAGGGCGGGCAGGACGCTGCCGACGCCGAGGCCAGGCGGGTCGCCGACCTCGTGACGCAGAAGCTGCTCGACACCGGGCTCGAAGCGGTCCGCTGACCCAGCGCGGGCCCGTCACCTGCGGGCTCGGCCGGGGTCGCTGCTGTCGTGGCACAACCGGTCGCCCTGCCGCTGGGGGCCACCGTCCTGCAGGATCCGACGTCGCAGTCCCCGGCGATGCACGCCGGTGACTATGACAGACCGGATGCTGTCTTACCGCCGGATGAAGGGTGCGCAGGTTCGACCAGGGCCGGGATGCTGAGGTCGCGCTTGAGGTAGGTGTAGCCGAAGTCTCCGCCGATCAGCTGCCAGCCTTGGTCAGCCAGGCGTCGTGCAGCGTGCGCCCCTGATACGCGACGGTGTTCCCACTGGGTGGAGGAGTGGAGCACGCGGTGATAGTTCAGGCCGGCCTCGACGCTGTGCCAGCCGTATCGGCCGGCGAGGGTGAGCTCGCGCATCTCGGCGAAGGGTCCGGTCGGACCGAGGATGCGCTCGTCGGAAGCCACGTCGGTGCCTGAGGGGATGGCCGTGGGGGCGAACCGCTTCTGAGCGGCCTGCTTGGACATGCCCAGGGTGGAGCCGATGACGGCCCAGGTGTTGCCCGCGCTGCGGGCCGAGGCCACTGCCTGGTGGAGCACCGTCCGGGCGCCGGCTTCGAGCGCTGACGCGGTACGCACGAGCTGAAGGGAGCCCTCCTGGGTCTCTGGCTCGGTCTGTCTGTTGAGCTTGGTGATCGCCTCTACCAGGACGTCGGTGGGGGAGCGGTCTGGGTCGGCGGGAACGTCGGTCACGGCTTCGGAAGGGTGTCCGAGGGCCGCCAGCCGCCGCGGCGCCGGTTCATGAGGCGGGATCCAGTGAAGACCAGGCTGACTATCGCCACGACTCCCACGATCTGCAGCCACCGTGGGGGGTCAAAGAGCGTCAGGCCCAGACCTATGAACGGGATGCTCAGGAGGATGATGTAGCCGGTTCGCCACGCGGTGGGTGCTTGCTTCGTCATGACGTCAACCTATGGTTGACCTCGATGCGACGTCAACCACAGGCTGACGGATGGGCGGTGGCGCGGCGAAGTCCCCCCGATCGGACGAACCGTCGCCCGCCAGAGCGTCCTCGCACTGGGTCGCGTGGTGATGGGCCAGCTGGCGAGGGTCGAGTGCTGCGGCGGCCTTCCGCCAGAATGTGCGGGTGCCCCGTTCCAACCGCCCGCGACGACCCGGCCGCCGCTCAGGCGCCGAGCCGCCACCTGAGCTCGGTCGCTCGCTCGTCGGCATGCAGCGGCTGGAGGAGCACCAGGACGGCGAGTGGATCGTTCGCGCTGTCGGTGGCGCCGGCTCCAAGGCCTACCGGTGCCCGGGCTGCCAGCAGGAGGTGTCTGCGGGAACGCCCCACGTCGTCGCCTGGCCGGCGCAGGGCGTGGGCGGCACAGCGACGACCATCGAGCAGCGCAGGCACTGGCACACCCCGTGCTGGCGCTCGCGGGACCGCCGCAGGCCGCGCTGACGGCCCCACGGTCGAGACCGCTCGAGTCATCGGTCGGGTGAGCTCAGTGCCCGGTGAGCCGGGACAGTGCCGGCGCCAACGGGCTGGTCCGCCCGGAGCGGCGTTCCTGTGCGTCGGCCGCACGTGCCAGCAGCAGTCCGGTGTTCATGCCCATCCAGCGCAGGGGCTCCGGTTCCCACGCGGGGGAGCGGTGCCCGACCCACGCCAGCGCCGTGCGGGGGGTGCTGCGCCCGGTCACCAGGTCGGCCAGCGTCGCGCCGGCCAGCTGGCTCAGGGCCACCCCGTCACCGACGTAGCCGCCGGCCCACCCGATCCGGGTCGTCGGGTCGAGCCCCAGGCTGGGGTGCCAGTCGCGTGGGATCCCCAGCGGCCCGCCCCAGGTGTGGGTGACGGGCACGCCGTGAAGGGTGTCGACGCCCGCCGGTGGCCTGACCCTCGCGAGCACGGGGAAGAGCTCCCGGGCCAGGGCCGCCAACGACAGGTGCACCCGCCGGTCGCTGTCGAAGGCTGCCGAGGTGGCCGAGCGCCAGTGGTACGGAGCACCCCGTCCGCCGAAGACGAACCGGTTGTCGGCGGTGCGCTGGCCGTAGACCACGAGGTGCCGGTGCTCGGAGAACGTCTGTCCGCGGGACAGCCCCATCTGCTCCCAGACGGACTCCGGGAGTGCAGGTGTCGCCAGGACCAGGGAGTACACCGGGGCCAGGGCCCGGCGGGGTGCGCCCGCGAGGGCGGGGGCGTAGGCCTCCGTCGCGCGGACCACGTAGTCGCAGCGCACGGTCCCGGTTGCGGTCTGCACCATGCCGGGCGCGATCCTCACGGCCGGTGTCCCCTCCGCGACGTGGACGCCCATGCGGCGCACCGCCGCCGCCAGGCCGCGGACCAGCTTGCCGGGGTGCACCCGGGCGCAGTCGGGGCTGAAGGTGCCACCGGAGGCACCCTCCACGTGCACGTGCTCGGCTATGCCGGCGGCGTCGAGCAGCTGCACGGTGTCGACGCCGTAACCGTCTGCCTCGCGCTGCTCCGCCCTGGCCATCGCCATGCCGGCCGGACCGCGCGCGACGACCACCGTGCCGCCGCGCACGAAGTCACACTCGATGCTCTCCCGCGCGGTGAGGGCGCCGAGGTCGTCCACGGAATGGACCGCCGCACGCCGCATCGACAGGGCAGCCTCACGACCGTGACGGCGCTCCAGGGCGGAGGTCGAGACCGGGAAGAGGGCCGAGCACCAGCCGCCGTTGCGCCCGCTGGCCCCGAAGCCGACGCGGTCCGCCTCCAGCACCAGGACCCGCAGGCCGGGTTCGGTGCGGGCGAGGTGGTACGCCGTCCACAGGCCGGTGTAGCCACCACCCACCACGCAGACGTCAGCACGCGTGTCGCCCTCCAGCGGGGTAGGCGCGGTGTCAGCCGGGGCGTCCTGCCACAGCGGGACCCGCTGCGTCACAATCTCTTCCAGGCCTCACCCAGGACCGAGCGCAGCACCGACTCGATCTCGTCGAACTCGGCCTGGCCGCTGATGAGGGGCGGGGCAAGCTGGATCACCGGGTCGCCGCGGTCGTCGGCACGGCAGTAGAGGCCGGCCTCGAACAGGGCCTTGGACAAGAACCCGCGCAGCAGCCGCTCGGCCTCGTCGTCGTCGAAGGTCTCCCGAGTCGACTTGTCCTTGACCAGCTCGATCCCGTAGAAGTACCCGTCCCCACGCACGTCGCCCACGATGGGCAGGTCGAGCAGCTTGTCCAGGGTCGACCGGAAGGCGGGGGCGTGGGAGCGCACGTGGTCGTTGATCCCCTCCCGCTCGAAGATGTCGAGGTTGGCCATGGCGACAGCGGCCGAGACGGGGTGGCCACCGAAGGTGAAGCCGTGAGCGAACGTGGTGTCCCCGTGCGCGAACGGCTCGAACAGCCGGTCGGAGGCGATGAGGGCACCGATGGGGGAGTAGCCGGAGGTCAGACCCTTGGCGCACGTGATCATGTCCGGCACGTAGCCGTAGTCGTTGCAGGCGAACATGTCTCCGATCCGGCCAAAGGCGCAGATGACCTCGTCCGAGACCAAGAGCACGTCGTACTGGTCGCAGATCTCCCGGACCCGCTCGAAGTAGCCCGGCGGCGGCGGGAAGCAGCCGCCGGAGTTCTGCACCGGCTCCAGGAACACGGCGGCCACCGTGTCCGGGCCCTCGAACTCGATGGCTTCGGCGATCCTGTCGGCGGCCCAGCGTCCGAACGCCTTGTCGTCCTCACGCAGGTGCTCGGGGGCACGGTAGAGGTTCGTGTTGGGCACCTTGAGCGCTCCGGGCACCAGCGGCTCGAACGCCGCCTTGGCCGCCGGGATCCCGGTGATGGACAGGGCCCCGTGCGGGGTGCCGTGATAGGCCACCGCCCGCGAGATCACCTTGGTCTTGCCGGGCTTGCCGGTGAGCTTGAAGTACTGCTTGGCCAGCTTCCACGCCGTCTCCACCGCCTCGCCGCCGCCGGTGGTGAAGAACACGCGGTTCAGGTCATCCGGTGCGTAGCCGGCCAGCCGCTCCGCCAGGTCGATAGCGCTGGGGTGCGCGTAGGACCAGAGCGGGAAGAACGCCAGCTCCTTCGCCTGCCGGGCCGCCGCCTGGGCCAGCTCCTCCCGGCCGTGGCCCACCTGCACCACGAACAGGCCGCTGAGACCGTCCAGGTAGCTCTTGCCGTGGTCGTCGAAGATGCGCACCCCCTCGCCGCGCACCATCACGGGCACCGGGGAGGTGTCGTAGGTGGAGTGGCGGGTGAAGTGCATCCACAGGTGGTCGCGCGCCGCGTCGGTGCGGCTGGCGCCGGTCGGGGTCGTGCTCATCTGGTCCCCCAGTTGTAGTGCTGCTGCTGCAGCTTGAGGTAGACGAAGGTCTCGGTGGTCTGCACGCCAGGGGTCTGCCTGATGCGCTGGGTGAGCAGCTCGAGCAGGTGCTCGTCGTCCTCGCAGACGACCTCGAGCAGGATGTCGAAGGACCCTGCGGTGATGACGAGGTAGTCGACCTCCGCGAGCTCACCGAGAGCCCGGGCCACGACCTGCAGGTCGCCCTCGGCCCGGATCCCGATCATGGCCTGCCGGGTGAACCCGACCTGCACAGGATCGGTGACGGCCACGATCTGGATCACCCCCGAGTCGACCAGGCGCTGTACCCGCTGGCGCACGGCCGCCTCGGACAGGCCGACCGCCTTGCCGATCGTGGCGTAGGCGCGCCGGCCGTCCTCCTGCAGCTGTTCGATGATGCGCTTGGACGCCTCATCGAGTGGAGGACGGCTGGGGGAGGTCACCGGGTCATCCTGACCGCCTGAACCCGGTCTAGGCAAGTGAATCCGTCGTCTCCGCTCGATTTGATGACGTTCTCGACACATATCCCGAGATTCCTCGCCGGATCGCGCAGACAATTCGTGGTTCCTGCGGCTAGTGTGCGGACGACGACATCGAGGAGGCCGTGGTGAGTGGTTCGGTACGGGAGCTGCACAGCTTCGTAGCCGGTGCGTACGTCGAGTCGACGTCTGAGATCCGTTGCGACGTGGTGGCTCCCAGCACCGGAGCAGTGGTCGCTACGGCGCCCGTGGGCTCGGACGAGGACGTCGACGCGGCTTACCGTGCCGCCTCAAACGCCTTTGAGGTCTGGGGGCGCACCACCCCCTCCCAGCGCCAGCAGGCCCTGCTCAGGTTCGCCGACGCCGTCGAGGCACGCTCGGACGAGCTGGTGCGGCTGGAGGCCGAGAACACCGGTAAGCCGCACGCGCTGACCGCCAGCGAGGAGGTGCCCCCGATGGTCGACCAGATCCGCTTCTTCGCCGGGGCGGCCCGCGTGCTGGAGGGCAAGTCGGCCGGTGAGTACATGCCCGGCCACACGTCGTACATCCGACGCGAGCCCATCGGCGTCGTGGGGCAGGTGACACCGTGGAACTACCCGATGATGATGGCGGTCTGGAAGATCGCCCCGGCCCTGGCCGCCGGCAACACGGTGGTGCTGAAGCCCTCCGACACCACCCCGGAGACCACCCTGCTCCTGGCGGAGATCGCCTCGGAGTTCCTGCCCGAGGGGACGTTCAACGTGGTCACCGGCGACCGGAACACCGGTCGTGCCGTGGTGGAGCACAGCACGCCGTCCTTGGTCGCGATCACCGGCTCCGTACGCGCGGGGGCGGAGGTGGCCTCGTCCGCGGCGCGGGATGTGAAGCGCGTCCACCTCGAGCTCGGGGGCAAGGCCCCGGTGATCGTGTTCGACGACGCGGACGTGGAGGCAGCCGCCGAGGCGATCGCCGTGGCGGGCTACTTCAACGCCGGGCAGGACTGCACCGCGGCAACCCGGGTACTGGTGGCCCGGGGCATCCACGACGACTTCGCCGCAGCGCTCGCCGAGCAGGCGCGTGCCGCCCGGGTAGGCCTGCCTGACGATGACGAGGCACTGCTGGGTCCGGTCAACAGCGCCAACCAGCTCGACCGGGTCACGGGTTTCCTCGACCGGCTGCCCGACCACGCCCAGATCAGGGCGGGGGGATCCAGGGCGGAGGGCTTCGCCGGGGGCTTCTTCATGCAGCCGACCGTCGTGTCGGACCTGCAGCAGGACGACGAGATCATCCAGGACGAGGTGTTCGGCCCGGTGATCACCGTGCAGCGTTTCGACGACGAGGCGCAGGCGCTGCGCTGGGCGAACGGCGTCGAGTACGGCCTGGCCTCCAGCGTGTGGACGCGCGACCTCGGTCGGGCGATGCGGGTGACCCGTGCGCTGGACTTCGGTTGCGTGTGGGTCAATACCCACATCCCGATCGTGGCCGAGATGCCGCACGGAGGCTTCAAGCGGTCCGGCTACGGCAAGGACCTGTCCATGTACGGGCTCGAGGACTACACCCGGGTCAAGCACGTGATGATCGCCTTCGAGGAGTAAGGAACTCCGATGACCCGACGCACCCCCCTGACTCCCTCTGAGCGTGCGGCGTTGCTGAGCACCATGTCGCCGCAGGCCCGGGCCCTGGCGCAGGCGCAGCTGCGGAGCCAGCTCTCCCGCCGGTCGGCGCTGCGTGGTGCCGGGGCGCTGGGCCTCGGCGCCTTCTTGGCTGCCTGCGGCACCTCCGGCACCTCCGGTACCGCGTCCGCACCGCAGGACAAGCCGAGCACGGAGGGCGAGGACGTCTCCGACTCGGAGAAGAAGCTCGCATGGGCCAACTGGACGCTCTATCTCGACTACGACGACGAGTCCAAGAGCTACCCGACGCTGGACGCCTTTATGGAGAAGACCGGCATCGAGGTGGACTACAGCGAGGACATCGACGGGAACGACACCTACTACGGCAAGGTGCAGGGCCAGCTGGCCAACGGCGAGGACATCGGCCAGGACATCGTGACGCTGACGGACTGGATGGCGGGCCGGATGATCTCCCGCGGGTACACGCAGGAGCTCGACCGGAGCAACATCCCGAATGCCAAGAACCTGCTCCCTTCGCTTCAGGACGTCGGCTTCGACCCCGGCCGCAAGCACTCGCTGACGTGGCAGTCGGGGTTTGCCGGCATCGCCTGGAACAAGGCGCAGGTGCCCGGCGGCCTTCGAACGGTCTCGGACCTGTGGGCCCCCGAGCTCAAGGGAAGGGTCGAGGTGCTGGACGAGTGGCGCGACACGATGGGCCTGATCATGAGCGAGCAAGGCGTAGACATCTCCAGCGACTGGGGCAGCGCTGAGTTCGAGAAGGCGATCGAGGTGCTGGACGAGCAGATCTCCAGCGGCCAGATCCGCCAGGTGAAGGGCAACTCCTACAAGGAGGACCTCATTTCTGGAGACGCCCTGGCCGTGATCGGCTGGTCCGGGGACATCACCCAGATCAACTTCGAGAACGACGGGCAGTGGGAGTTCGCCATCCCCGAGGGCGGGGGCGCACTCTGGAGCGACAACCTCATGGTGCCGATCGGCGCCCGGCACAAGGCGAATGCCGAGAAGCTCATGGACTACTACTACGACCCGTTGGTGGCCGCCGAGGTGGCCGCCTACGTCAACTACATCTGCCCAGTCAGCGGCGCGCGAGAGGCCATGCTGGAGATCGACCCTGAGCTGGCGGATGACCCCAGCATCTTCCCGGACGAGGAGAGGCTCGCGAAGGTCAAGGTCATCAAGAACATCGAGCCGCAGGCCGAGACCGAGTACAACGACCTGTTCCAGACCACGATCGGCAACTGACGGGTGTCCGGCCCGAAGGGCGACCAGCCGGCGGAGGGCCGGGACCTGGAGCTCGTCTCCATGACCAAGCGGTTCGGCGACTTCGTGGCGGTGGACGACCTCTCGCTGACGATCCCGTCCGGCTCGTTCGTCGCCCTGCTGGGCCCGTCCGGGTGCGGCAAGACGACGACGTTGCGGGTGGTCGCAGGGCTCGAGCACCCCAGCAGTGGTCAGGTGCTGATCGGCGGCAAGGACGTCACCTCGACGCGGGCGTACCAGCGACCCGTCAACACCGTGTTCCAGAGCTACGCCCTCTTCCCGCACCTGGACGTGGGTGAGAACGTGGCCTTCGGGCTGCGCCGCAGCGGGGCCAAGCAGGCGGAGGAGCGCAGCATGGCGGCCCTGGACCTGGTCGAGCTGCGGCACCTGGCCCGGCGCAAGCCGTCCCAGCTCTCGGGCGGTCAGCAGCAGCGGGTGGCGCTGGCCCGGGCGATCGTCAACAACCCGGCGGTGCTGCTGCTGGACGAGCCTCTCGGTGCCCTCGACCTGAAGCTGCGCCGGCAGATGCAGGTGGAGCTCAAGCGCATCCAGACCGAGGTGGGCCTGACCTTCGTCCACGTCACCCACGACCAGGAGGAGGCCATGACCATGGCCGACACGGTCGCGGTGATGAACGCTGGTCGGGTCGAGCAGATGGGCCCGCCGGAGAAGCTGTACGACCTTCCGCGGACGGCGTTCGTGGCGAACTTCCTGGGCCGGTCCAACCTGGTCCCGGGGACGGTCCTCGAGGAGCACGACGGGATCCTCGGGGTGGACGTGGCCGGCGCGCGGGTGCATGTTCCCCAGGCGCGCGCGGCGGTCACGTCCGGACCGGTGCTGGTGGGCATCCGCCCGGAGAAGGTGCAACTGGTGGTCGGGGACGAGGAGGTGCCTGCCGGAACCAACGTGCTGGGCCCCGGGGTCGTGCGGGACGTGTCCTTCTCCGGCGTGAGCACCGAGTACCTGGTGAACCTGCCGGGGCTGGGCACCCTGAGCGTCTTCGCGCAGAACTTCGACGGTGGCGTGCGTGCACGTCGCTCGGAGACCGTCAGCCTGGCGTGGCAGCCCCGGCACACCTTCGCGCTGGCAGCGGACCAGCCCACCGACGCCGGCGTCGAGAAGGCGGTGAGCGGCGCGAGCCTGGTGGCGACGGTGGGCTCGTGAGCATCGCCGAGGTGGCCCACGAAGCGACGCCTCCGACGCCTGGCGCCGAGGACGATGCTCTGCAGGAGCCTGCGGACGACGTCCGCAAGCCGAGCCGGATCGGGTACCTGCTGCTGGCGCCGGGCCTGCTGTACCTGCTTCTCTTCTTCGTCGCGCCGGTCGGCGTGCTGCTGCTGACCTCGCTGTACGAGAGAGTGCCCGGCGGGCCGGTCGGCGCCACCCGCCCCGCGTTTCGGCTGGCGAACTACTCGGAAGCCCTGGCCGCCTACGGTCCGCACTTCGGCCGATCGTTCCTGTACGCCGGGATCGCCACCGTGGCAGCCCTTCTGATCGGCTACCCCCTGGCCTACGTCATCGGTGTGCGGTGCCGGGCCCGTCCGCTGCTGCAGGGACTGCTGCTCGTCATGGTGATCGCCCCCTTCTTCACCAGCTTCATCCTGCGGACCATCGCCTGGAAGCAGATCCTGGCCGACGAGAGCCTGGTCGTCGGTGCGCTGCAGACCGTCTCCCTGCTCCCCGCCGACGCGCGGCTCACAGCCACCCCGTTTGCGGTCGTCGCGGGCCTGACCTACAACTTCCTGCCGTTCATGACCCTGCCGATCTACGCCAGCCTGGAGCGGCTCGACCTGCGCCTGGTCGAGGCCGGCGGAGACCTGTACGCCGGGGCGCTCGCCACCTTCCGGCACGTGACGCTGCCGCTGTCCATGCCCGGCGTCGTGTCCGGAACCCTGCTGACCTTCATCCCCGCCGCCGGTGACTACGTGAACGCGGCCCTGCTCGGGAACACGGGAACGGCGATGATCGGCAACGTGATCGACTCGCGGTTCTTCCGTGTCGTCGACTACCCGACTGCCGCCGCCCTGTCGTTCATGCTGATGCTCGCCATCCTGGTGCTGGTCACGTGGTACGTGCGCCGGTCCGGCACGGAGGAGCTGCTGTGAGGCGGCTGTCCTTCGGCAGCATGCTGCTGCCGGTGTACGCGGGCCTGGCGTTCGTGTACCTGCTGACACCCATCGCCTACACGCTCGCCTTCTCCTTCAACGACGGCGGACGGTCGAACCTGGTGTGGAAGGGCTTCACCCTCGACAACTGGAAGAACCCCTGCGGTGCCCCGGCCGTCTGCCAGTCGGTGGTCAACAGCCTGCAGATCGGGGTCCTGTCGACCGTCGCGGCCACCGTGCTCGGCACCATGATCGCGATCGCCCTGGTGCGGTACAGATTCCGATTCCGCTCCACGGCCAGCCTGCTGCTCTTCCTGCCGATGGCCACCCCGGAGGTCGTCCTCGGCGCGGCGCTGCTGGCGCAGTTCCTGAACCTCAAGGTCAATCCCGGCTACGCCACCATCGTGCTCGCGCACATCATGTTCTGCATCAGCTTCGTCGTCGTCACGGTCAAGGCCCGGGTCGCCGGCCTCGACCCCAAGCTCGAAGAGGCTGCCGCCGACCTGTACGCGTCCCCGCAGGCGGCCTTCTGGAAGGTGACGTTCCCTTTGCTGCTGCCGGGCATTGCGGCGGCCGCACTGCTCGCCTTCAGCCTGAGCTTCGACGACTTCATCATCACCAACTTCAACTCAGGCAACACCGACACCTTCCCGAAGTTCGTGTACGTCTCCGCCACGCGGGGGATCCCCGCACAGGCCAACGTCATCGGGTCGGCGATGTTCTTCCTGGCCCTGCTGATCGTTGTCGTGGGCCAGGTGGTGGCGGCTCGGCGCCGGCGTGCGCTGGCACCGCAGTCCTGATCACTCCCTACCTGTCCTGAGCTGTCCTGACCTGTTCTTGTCGCCTGCTACGGCGGGTGACACGACGATGAAAGGTTTGACGACCATGAGGATCCTGCTGATTGGCGCGGGTGGGGTGGGCGACGCCTTCGTGCGGATCGCCGCCCGGAGGGACTTCTTCGAGCGCTGCGTCGTGGCGGACTACGACGTCGCCCGTGCCCAGCGCTCGGTGCAGGCTGTGGCCGCGAGTGAGGACGGCCGGGACCGGTTCGTCGCCGCGCAGGTCGACGCCAGCGACCCGGACGCCGTCGCCGCCCTCGCCCGTGAGCACACGGTCACGCACGTGATGAACGCCGTCGACCCACGCTTCGTCATGGGGGTGTTCGAGGGTGCGTTCGCCGCCGGCGCCGACTACCTCGACATGGCCATGTCCCTGTCGACGCGGCACCCCGACAAGCCGCACGAGCTGCCGGGGCGCAAGCTGGGGGACGAGCAGTTCGCGGTCGAGGAGTCATGGCGGGAGGCCGGTCGTCTGGCCCTGGTCGGGATCGGCGTTGAGCCCGGGCTGTCGGACGTCTTCGCCCGCTACGCCGCCGACCACCTGTTCAGTGAGATCGACGAGCTGGGGACGAGGGACGGGGCCAACCTGGTGGTGACGGGCGCCGACGGCGAGCCCGCATTCGCGCCGTCCTTTTCGATCTGGACCACCATCGAGGAGTGCCTGAACCCGCCGGTGATCTACGAGGAGGACAGGGGCTGGTTCACCACCGCGCCGTTCAGCGAGCCTGAGGTGTTCGACTTCCCGGCGGGCATCGGCCCGGTGGAGTGCGTGAACGTCGAGCACGAGGAGGTGCTCCTCATGCCGCGCTGGCTCAAGGCCCGGCGGGTGACGTTCAAGTACGGCCTGGGCGAGGAGTTCATCAGCGTGCTCAAGACCCTCAACGCCATCGGCCTGGACCGCACGGAGCCGGTGTCGGTGCCGAGCTCGGCCGGGCGCGTGCAGGTCTCCCCGCGAGACCTGGTGGCCGCGTGCCTGCCGGACCCGGCCACCCTCGGTGACCGGATGAGCGGGACGACCTGCGCCGGTCTGTGGGTCACCGGCACCGGCAAGGACGGAGCGCCGCGCGAGGTGTACCTCTACCACGCAGTCGACAACGCCTGGTCCATGGCTGAGTACGGCTCTCAGTGCGTGGTCTGGCAGACGGCGGTCCACCCGGTGGTGGCGCTGGAGCTGCTCGCGACCGGGATCTGGTCCGGCACAGGGGTGCTGGGGCCTGAGGCCTTTGACGCCGTCCCGTTCCTGGACCTGCTCAAGGATGGCTACGGTTCGCCGTGGGAGCTGCAGGAGCGTACCCCCGCCGGCGTGCCGCACTCCGACTGAGTCGGTGCTTCGGCTGGTGCGCGCACCTTGGCTGACTCGTGAGCCAGGGTGCGCGCCGCCAGCGCCACTGCTCAGCCGAGGACCGCGTCGATCGACTCCACGAGCACCGAGAGACCGGCGTCCAGCTGCTCGTCCGTGATGACCATCGCAGGCAGCAGCCGGATGACGTTGCCGTAGGTGCCGCAGGTCAGCGTCAGCACCCCGGCGTCGTGGCAGCGGCGCGAGATCGCCGCCGCGGCAGCGGGATCGGGCTCAGTGCCGCCCGGGGCGACCAGCTCCAGGGCCAGCATCGCGCCGCGGCCCCGGACCTCGCCGATGCCCGGGTGGCGTGAGCCGGCGTCGCGCAGGACGGGCTTGACCACCGACTCGATGTGGCGCGCCCTGCCGGCAAGGTCCTCCTCGGCGTAGACCGTGAACGCAGCCAGGGCGGCCGCGCACGCCAGCGGGTTGCCCCCGTAGGTGCCTCCGAGCCCGCCGGGGTGCACCGAGTCCATCAGCTCGGCCCGTCCGGTCACCGCCGCCAGGGGCATGCCCGCGGCGATCCCCTTGGCGGTGGTGACCAGGTCGGGGACCACACCTTCGTGGTCACAGGCGAACATCGTTCCCGTGCGGGCGAAACCGGTCTGGATCTCATCGGCCACCAACAGGGCGCCGTGCGCGGTGCACCAGGCCGCCAGGGCCGGCAGGAAGCCCGGTGCGGGCACCACGAACCCACCCTCCCCCTGGATCGGCTCGATCACGACCGCGGCGACCTGGTCGCTCCCCACCTGCTTGTCGATCATCTCCGTGGCCCGCGCCGCGGCCTGCTCACCGGTCAGGCCCTCGGGGTCGCGGAACGGGTAGGACATGGGCGCCCGGTACACCTCGCCTGCGAACGGCCCGAAGCCGCGCTTGTACGGCATCACCTTGGAGGTCATCGCCATCGTCAGGTTGGTGCGTCCGTGGTAGCCGTGGTCAAAGACGACCACGGCGTCGCGCGCGGTGGCGGTGCGGGCGATCTTCACGGCGTTCTCCACCGCCTCTGCCCCAGAGCTGAGCAGCACCGAGCGCTTGTCGTGCCCGCCCGGCGTCATCTGGTTCAGGGCCTCGCACACGGACAGGTACTGCTCGTACGGGGAGACCATGAAGCACGTGTGCGAGAAGGCAGCGGCCTGGGACTCCAGTGCCCGGACGACGCGGGGATGCGCGTGCCCCACCCCGGTGACGGCGATCCCGGAGCCCAGGTCGATCAGCGTGTTGCCATCGACATCGCGCAGCAGTGCTCCTTCGCCGTCCTCGATCCAGACCCCGAGCATGGTGCTGATGCCCGCGGCGACCGCGCCGCGCTGCCGGGCAGTGAGCGCCAGGGACACCGGGCCCGGCAGGGAGGTCACGAGTCGTTGACCACTGGCCCGGGTGCTGATCACGTCTGTCATCGTTCAACTGTAGAACGACCTGGTTGCTCTGAACACCCTCAAGGCACGGAATCCGTGGCTCCAGCTGCTGGCGTGGGCCCGGGGCTGAGGAGTTGAATGGACAGCGTGTCCGCCGCTGCGGCGGGCCAAGAGCGGAGGATGACCGGCATGCCGTTGAGCGAGCACGAATCACAGGTGGTGCGCCGAGCGCCCACGGGGCTGTTCGTCGGCGGTGAGTGGCGGGAGGCGTCCGACGGCACCCGCCTGGACGTGGAGGACCCCTCCACGGGCGAGGTCATCGCGTCAGTGGCGGATGCGACCGTCCAGGACGGGGCAGCCGCGTTGGACGCGGCCGTCGCAGCATCCTCCTCGTGGGCTGCTACGCCGCCACGCGACCGGGGTGAGATCCTGCGCGCGGCCTTCGAGCTCATCACCGAGCGCATCGACGAGCTCGCACTGCTCATGACCCTGGAGATGGGCAAGCCGCTGGTGGAGTCCAAGGGGGAGATCACCTACGGCGCCGAGTTCTTCCGGTGGTTCTCCGAGGAGGCGGTACGCATCGCAGGGCGCTGGTCCGTGGCGCCCAACGGCGCCAGCCGGCTGCTCACGATGCGTCAGCCGGTCGGGCCGTGCCTGTTCATCACGCCGTGGAACTTTCCGCTCGCCATGGGCACCCGCAAGATCGGGCCAGCCCTCGCCGCTGGCTGCACGATGGTGGTCAAGCCGGCCTCGAACACGCCGCTGTCGATGCTGGCCCTGGCTGCCCTGCTGACCGAGGCGGGCGTGCCGAAGGGGGTCCTCAACGTCATCACCACCTCGCGCACGGGTGAGGTGGTCGAGCCGCTGGTCCGCGACCCACGCCTGCGCAAGCTCTCTTTCACCGGCTCCACCGAGGTGGGCCGCCGGCTGGTCGGGCAGTCGGCCGAGCAGCTGCTGCGCGTGTCGATGGAGCTCGGCGGCAACGCCCCGTTCCTGGTGTTCGCGGACGCTGACCTGGACAAGGCGGTCGACGGCGCCGTGCTGGCCAAGATGCGCAACGGCGGTGAGGCCTGCACCGCAGCCAACCGGTTCATCGTCCACACCGACCTTGCCGAGGAGTTCTCCACCCGCCTGGCGGCCCGCCTGGGTGGGATGGTCGTCGGGCGGGGCAGCGAGGAGGCGACCCAGGTGGGGCCGCTGGTCGACGCCGCCACCAGGGACAAGGTCAGCGACCTGGTGCAGGACGCCACCGACCGTGGTGCGCGGGTTCTCTGTGGCGGCGAGCGGGTCGGCGGGGAGGGCTACTTCTACGCACCGACGGTGCTCACCGAGGTGCCTGCCGACGCGCGGCTGCTGCGCGAGGAGGTGTTCGGTCCGGTGGCCCCCGTCGTGACCTTCAGCCGCGACGACGAGGCGGTGGCGATGGCGAACGACACCGAGTTCGGTCTCGTCGCCTACGTGTTCACCCGTGACCTGGACCGTGCGCTGTCGGTGGCTGAGCGGCTGGAGACCGGCATGGTCGGGCTCAACACCGGGATCGTGTCGAACCCTGCGGCTCCGTTCGGTGGGGTCAAGCACTCGGGGTTCGGGCGCGAAGGTGGCGCCGAGGGGATCGAGGAGTACCTGGAGACGAAGTACGTAGGCATCGCGACCTGAGGCGCGAACAGGGCTGTGTTGTCGCTTCAACGCCGGGCCATCGGCGAGAATGAGGCGGTGAGAGACATCGTGCTGCTGGGATCGACCGGCTCGATCGGGACGCAGGCCGTCGATGTCGTGCGGTCCGCACCGGGCCGGTTCCGGGTGACGGGCATCGCGGCCCGCGGCGGGGACCTCGACCTGCTCGCCCGTCAGGCGGTCGAGCTCGGCGTGCTCACCGTGGCCGTGGCACGGCAGGACGCTGCCGATGAGCTGCGTGCCGCGATGGCGATCGTGCCCGGTGCCTCCGGCCGGCTGCCCGAGATCCTCACCGGGGCCGAGGGCGTGGTGGAGCTGGCGGGTCGCCCGTGCGACGTCGTGCTCAACGCCATGACCGGGTCCGCCGGGTTGCGTCCCACGCTGGCGGCGCTCGGCGCGGGCTCCACGCTGGCGCTGGCCAACAAGGAGTCGCTGATCGTCGGCGGGCCCCTCGTGCTGGCGGCCGCCCGCCGCGCGGGCGGCACGGGCCCCGGCGCCACTGATCGCGTGGTGCCGGTGGACTCCGAGCACTCCGCCCTGGCGCAGTGCCTGCGGGCAGGGACGCTGGAGGAGGTGCGCCGGCTGGTCGTCACCGCGTCGGGAGGCCCTTTCCGCGGCCGCAGCCGGGCGGAGCTGGAGGCGGTCACGCCCGAGCAGGCGCTCGCCCACCCCACCTGGGCGATGGGGCCCATGGTCACGACCAACTCCGCGACGATGGTCAACAAGGCGCTGGAGGTGATCGAGGCGCACCTGCTGTTCGGGCTGCCCTTCGATCAGATCCAGGTGGTGGTGCACCCGCAGTCGGTCGTGCACTCGATGGTGGAGTTCGTCGACGGGTCCACCATCGCGCAGTGCTCGCCGCCGGATATGCGGCTGCCGATCGCGCTGGGCCTGGGCTGGCCGGACAGGGTGCCAGGTGCGGCCCAGCCCTGCGACTGGCGCACCGCCAGCACGTGGGAGTTCCTGCCGCTGGACGAGGAGGTGTTCCCCGCGGTACGGCTGGCTCGCTCGGTCGGCACTACCGGGGGCACGTTCCCGGCCGTGTACAACGCGGTCAACGAGGAGTGCGTGCACGCATTCCTGGGCCACCACGTGCCGTTCCTGTCGATCGTGGACACTGTGAGCAGGGTGGTCGACGACTGGGCGGACGCCCAGCCTGGTGTGGGGGCCGACGAGCTCACGCTCGAGGCGGTCCTGGCCGCCGAGACCTGGGCGCGGGCCCGGGCGCACGAGGTGCTGGAGGTGGGGACATGAGTGACTGGATGGAGTCCACGATCGCGATCGTGGTCATGGTCCTGGTGCTGACCGCTTCCATCGCGCTGCACGAGATAGGGCACCTCGTCCCGGCCAAGCGGTTCGGCGTCAAGGTCACCCAGTACATGATCGGGTTCGGCCCGACGGCGTGGTCCCGGCGACGGGGCGAGACCGAGTACGGGTTCAAGTGGATCCCCGCCGGCGGCTACATCCGCATGATCGGCATGTTCCCGCCCGGCAAGGGCGAGGACGAGAACCACCTGCGCGAGTCCTCCACCGGCGCCTTCCAGACCTTGGCCGAGGACGCGAGCCACGCTTCCCTGCGCGAGATCACGCCGGGCGACGAGGACCGGGTGTTCTACAAGCTCTCCGTGCCCAAGAAGGTCGTGGTCATGCTGGGCGGGCCGACGATGAACCTGCTGATCGCGGTGGTGCTCCTGACCATCCTGCTGGTCGGATTCGGGGACCCGCGCGAGCGCGTCCTCACCACCACCGTCGCCACCGTGAGCGAGTGCGTGGTAGCGGCCGGCTCGGGACGTACCAGCTGCTCGGCGGACGACCCCATCGCACCCGCGAACGAGGCCGGCGTCCGCCCAGGAGATCGGGTGGTGTCCTTCGCGGGCGAGCAGATCACGGACTGGGAGCAGATGCGGGTGCTCATCCGTGAGCGTGCCGACGAAGCCACGCCGATGGTCGTCGAGCGCGACGGCGCACCGCTCGACCTGGAGCTCACGCCGATGCTGACCCAGGTGGTGCGGATCGAGAGCGGTGAGGTGGTCCTGGACGAGGCCGGTCAGCCGCAGCTCGTGCAGGCCGGGTTCGTCGGCGTCTCCCCGGTACAGGAGCTGCAGCAACAACCGGTGTCAGCAGTGCCCGGCTTCGTCGCAGACCAGGTGGTGGCCATTCTCGGTGTGGTCGCCCGGCTGCCGGTGAAGATGGTCGACGTGGCCCAGGCCGCCTTCGGCACGCAGGAGCGCGACCCCGCCGGTCCCATCGGGATCGTGGGGGTCGGCCGCCTCGCGGGTGAGTACTCGGCGTTCGACGACGTGACGGTGCGGGACAAGGTCGCGTTCATGCTGGGCCTGATGGGCTCGCTGAACATTGCACTGTTCGTGTTCAACCTCCTCCCGCTGCTGCCGCTGGACGGCGGGCACGTGGCCGGTGCTCTGTGGGAGGGCCTGCGTCGCCAGCTGGCACGGCTGCGCGGGCGCGCCGACCCGGGTCCGGTCGACGTGGCCAAGGCGCTGCCGCTGGTCTACGTGGTCTCCATCGCCCTGATCGCGATGTCGGTGCTGCTGCTCTACGCCGACATCGTGCGGCCCATCACCTTGCGAGGCTGACCCGCAGGCAGGTGGGGGATACTGGTCCCATGTCGACCCCGATCTCGCTCGGAATGCCTGCCGCTCCCGTGCCCGTGCTGGCTGCGCGCAAGCCGACGCGCAGGATCATGGTGGGCAAGGTGGAGGTCGGTGGTGGTGCGCCGGTGAGCGTGCAGTCGATGTGCACGACCCCCACCACTGACATCAACGCCACGCTGCAGCAGATCGCTGAGCTCACCGCCACGGGCTGCGACATCGTCCGGGTGGCCTGCCCGAGCCAGGACGACGCCGACGCGCTGCCTGCGATCGCGCGCAAGTCGCAGATCCCGGTCATCGCCGACATCCACTTCCAGCCGAAGTACGTCTTCGCCGCGATCGACGCCGGCTGCGCGGCCGTGCGCGTGAACCCGGGCAACATCCGCAAGTTCGACGACCAGGTGGGGGCCATCGCCAAGGCCGCCAAGGACGCGGGCGTCTCGGTGCGCATCGGCGTCAACGCAGGCTCGCTCGACCCACGGCTGATGGAGAAGTACGGCAAGGCCACGGCGGAGGCGCTCGTGGAGTCCGCCGTCTGGGAGGCGAGCCTGTTCGAGGAGCACGACTTCCACGACTTCAAGATCTCGGTCAAGCACAACGACCCGGTGGTGATGGTCCGCGCCTACCAGCTGCTCTCCGAACGCGGGAACTGGCCGCTGCACCTGGGCGTCACCGAGGCCGGGCCCGCCTTCCAGGGCACGATCAAGTCGGCCACGGCGTTCGGTGCGCTGCTCTCGCAGGGGATCGGCGACACCATCCGGGTGTCCCTGTCGGCACCGCCGGTGGAGGAGGTCAAGGTCGGCAACCAGATCCTGCAGTCGCTGAACCTGCGACCGCGCAAGCTGGAGATCGTGTCCTGCCCGTCCTGCGGCCGCGCACAGGTCGACGTCTACACCCTCGCCGACCAGGTCACGGCAGGTCTGGAAGGGCTGGAGGTGCCGCTGCGTGTGGCGGTGATGGGGTGCGTGGTGAACGGTCCAGGTGAGGCCCGAGAGGCTGATCTCGGCGTCGCCTCGGGCAACGGCAAGGGCCAGATCTTCGTGCGTGGTGAGGTGATCAAGACCGTTCCCGAGTCCAAGATCGTGGAGACGCTCATCGAGGAGGCTCTGCGCATCGCGGAGTCCATGGAGGCCGCCGAGAGCGAGCCGGCCGGATCCCCTACCGTGACGGTCGGCTGAACCGGTCACCGGTCACCGGTCCGCCGGATCTGGCGTGCGTAGAGGGAGGGCTCCGTTGCTGCGACGCCACCAGCTGCGCGTGCTCGGGGCTGACGACGAGGCCGAGGTGCTGGCGCTGTGCGACCGTGACCCTGTGTCCAACGTCTTCGTGACGTCGCGGGTCGAGCAGGTGGGCTCTGACCCGGCCGGGCTCGGTGGGCAGCTGTGGGGCTGGTACGAGCGCGGTGTCCTGGTGTCCGCGTGCTGGAACGGGGCGAACATGATCCCCGTCCAGCCGGTTCCGGAGGCGGTGCGGGCGTTCGCTGACCGCGCGGTGAGCAGCGGGCGGCGGTGCTCATCCATCGTGGGGCCGTCGGAGGCGGTCACGACGCTGTGGTCGCTGCTGGAGCCCTACTGGGGCCAGGCCCGTGACGTGCGTGCGCAGCAGCCCCTCATGCTCATCGACCGTGACAGCCCCATCGCACCGGACCCGCGGGTACGGGTGGGCCGGCGGGAGGACTTCGACCTGTTGATGCCGGCGTGCGTGGCGATGTTCACCGAGGAGGTCGGCTACTCGCCCGTGGACGCCGACGGAGGGGGTGCGTACCGGCACCGCGTGGCCCAGCTGGTCGACGCCGGCCGATCGTTCGTGCGCATCGAGCAGCCCGAGGGCGACCAGACCCGGCTGGTGTTCAAGGCCGAGCTGGGAGCGGTGAGCAGGCGGGTCGCACAGGTGCAGGGCGTCTACGTGGACCCTCGCCACCGGGGCCAGGGCATCTGCGCCCCCGGCATGGCCGCCGTGGTCAACGCCACCCGCGCGCAGGGCACGCCGGCGGTCAGCCTGTACGTGAACAGCTTCAACGCCCGGGCGCTGTCCGCCTACCGGCACGCGGGCTTCCGCCGGGTGGGCACGTTCGCCACCGTCCTGTTCTGAGCTGCGCCTCGCCGCCGCTGTGCCCTGCGATCCTGGGCCCTAAGCCGCGCCGATCCTGGGCCCTACGCCGCGCCGCCGCTACGCCGCGCCGATCCTGGGCCCTACGCCTCGCCGCCGCTACGCCGCGCCGATCCTGGGCCCTACGCCGCGCCGATCCCGGGCCCTGCTGGTCGGCCTCTGCGCTGGAGCGGGCACAGCGCGCGGAAGACAGCCCCGCCGCGGCGTCTGCGCTGTCCACAGCCGACTGTCCTCCGCGCCCTGTGTCCACAGCCGGCGCACCAACCCTGTCGACACGCGGGATTCCCAGCCAGCCTGGTGCGATGGAGCTCGACCCGGTCGTCGCAGTGCTGCTCGGCTGCGGCGGCACCGCCACCTGGGCGCGTCTTCGGGCGGAGCTGCCTCGGCGCGGCATCGAGCGCGCCGTTCGGGCTGGGCTGGTGACGCGGGTGGCCAGAGGCACCTTCGTTCTCCCGGGCGCCACGGAGCTCGCCGCCGCCCTCGCCGTGGGAGGCGTCGTGTCGCACGAGTCGGCGGCGGCGCTCTGGTCCCTGGAGACGTTGGCCGAACCCTCGACTGTGCACGTGACCGTGCCCGCTGCCGGCCACGCGCCGCGACGTCGGGGAGTGCGCGTGCACTGGGCCGATCTGCGGCCCGACGAGGTGGATGGCAGGGTGACCGGGCCGCTGCGGACGGTTCTGGACTGTGCCCGCACGCTGCCTTTCGCCGATGCCCTCGCGGTGGCCGACTCCGCGCTGCGTCGCGGGGTGGTGACGCCCGGCGAGCTCGTCTCAGGTGCCGATGATCTCCGTGGGTGGGGCGTTGTCCACGCACGGCGGGTCGCTGTCGCGGCCGACGGGCAGGCGGCCAACCCCTTCGAGTCATGCCTGCGCGCGGTGGTCCTGGAAGCCGGTGTCCGCGGCTTCGTGCCCCAGCTGCCGGTCCTGGTCGAGGGCCGGCAGGCGTACCTGGACCTGGCCGACCGGAACCGCAGGATCGCCCTGGAGGCCGACAGCTTCGCGTTCCACGGGGCGCGGTCGGCGCTGGACCGGGACTGCCGCCGCTATGACGAGCTGGTGAGAAGCGGATGGCTGGTGCTGAAGTTCTCGTGGGAGCAGGTGATGTTCGACCGGGCCTGGGTGGGGCAGGTGCTGCACGACACCGTCGCCCTGCGGCCCTCCGCCCAGCGGGCACAGCGCGCGGACGATGGCGCGCACCGGGCAGGGCGCGAGCGTGCGGCGGCGAGTTCTCCGCGTCCTGTGCTCGGGCGCGGGCGCCAAGCAGGTGCACGAGCTGGGCACGGTGGCCAAACCCGTACAGGTCGCGCTCCGGCCCGCGGATAGGCTCGGCCCCATGATCCTGCGGATGTCTACGCTCTTCCTGCGCACGCTGCGCGACGACCCGGCCGACGCGGAGGTCCCCAGCCACCGGTTGCTGGTACGTGCCGGCTACATCCGCCGCAGCGCGCCCGGGGTGTACGCCTGGCTCCCGCTCGGCTACCGGGTCTACCGCAACATCGAGCGCATCGTGCGGGAGGAGATGGACGCCGCCGGCTTCCAGGAGGTCCACTTCCCGGCGCTGCTGCCCCGTGAGCCGTACGAGGCGACCAACCGGTGGACCGATTACGGCGACAACGTCTTCCGGCTCAAGGACCGCAAGGGCGCCGATTACCTCCTCGGGCCCACCCACGAGGAGATGTTCACCCTGCTGGTCAAGGACCTGTACTCCTCCTACAAGGACCTGCCGCTGTCCATCTACCAGATCCAGACCAAGTACCGCGACGAGGCACGCCCGCGCGCCGGGCTGCTGCGTGGCCGCGAGTTCGTCATGAAGGACTCCTACTCCTTCGACGTGGACGACGCAGGGTTGCAGAAGTCCTACGACACCCACCGGGAGGCTTACATCACGACGTTCGACCGGCTGGGGCTGCCGTACGTCATCGTCGCCGCCATGTCCGGGGCCATGGGCGGATCCGCCAGCGAGGAGTTCCTGACGCCCGCCCAGAACGGCGAGGACACCTACGTCCGCTGTACCACGTGTGACTTCGCCGCCAACGTCGAGGCGGTGAGGGTGCCCACCCCGCAGCCCGTCTCGTTCCAGGACGCGCCCGCTGCACGGGTCCTGGACACCCCCGGCACCCCGACGATCGACACCCTGGTGGCGCACCTGAACGAGCACCTCGGCCGGGAGGACCGGCCCTGGCGGGCGGGGGACACCCTGAAGAACGTGCTCGTCGTGCTGCGGCACCCGGATGGGACCCGCGAGCCGCTCGCCATCGCGGTCCCGGGCGACCGCGACGTCGACGACAAGCGCCTGGGAGCCCAGGTGGAGCCGGCAGAGGTGGAGCCGTTCACCGAAGCCGATTTCGCGGCCCACCCGAGCCTGGCGAAGGGGTACATGGGTCCCGGCGCCCTAGGCAGCGCGAGCGTGAGCGGCATCCGCTATCTGCTGGACCCGCGCGTGGTCGCGGGCACCCGGTGGGTGACCGGCGCCGACGAGCCAGGCCACCACGTGGTCGGGCTCGTGGCGGGCCGCGACTTCGCCGCCGCCGGCGAGGCGCACTCGGACGGCACCATCGAGGCAGCCCAGGTGCGCGACGGCGACGAGTGCCCCCGGTGCGGCAGCACGCTGGAGAGCGCCCGAGGCATCGAGATGGGGCACGTATTCCAGCTGGGCCGCAAGTACGCGGAGGCGCTGGGGCTGAAGGTGCTCGACGCGAACGGCAAGCTGGTCACCGTCACCATGGGCTCCTACGGCATCGGGGTCTCCCGGGCGGTGGCGGCCATCGCCGAGAACTCCCACGACGAGCTGGGGCTGGTGTGGCCGCGGGAGGTAGCCCCGGCCGACGTGCACCTGGTGGCCACCGGCAAGGACGACGACGTCTGGGCGGCCGCCCAGCAGCTGGCGTCCGACCTCGACGAGGCCGGGGTGCGGGTGCTGTTCGACGACAGGTTCAAGATGAGCCCGGGCGTGAAGTTCAAGGACGCCGAGCTGATCGGCGTGCCCACCATCATCACCGTGGGCAAGCGGCTGGCGGACGGCGTCATCGAGATCAAGGACCGGGCCGGCGGCGAACGTGAGGACGTGGCCGTCGACGCGGTGGTGACCAGGGTGCTGCAGATCTGCGGCTCGGGCACCCGCACCAGCGCTTGAACCCTGGGGTGCCCGCACGCCGGTTGGCGCCGGTACGGGCGGTCATCTTCGACTGGGGCGGCACGATCACGCCGTGGCACCCGGTGGACCTGTCGGCGCAGTGGCTGGCTTTTGCCCAGGCGCACCCCGGGCACGCCCACGAGGCGGCACTGCTCTCCCAGCGCATCCGCGACGCGGAGTCCGCAGCCTGGAGCCGGCTGCGGGACGACGGAGCCAGCGCACGGCTGCACGAGATCCTCGAGCAGGCAGGTGTCCTCGTCGCCCATGAGGGCCACGCCGCCGCACTGGCCGCCTACCACGACTTCTGGGCGCCGCACACGTTCACCGACCCGGACATCGCGCCGCTGTGGGAAGCCCTGCGACAGCGGGGCATCAAGGTGGGCGTGCTGTCCAACACCATCTGGACCCGGGAGTACCACCGCGAGGTCTTCGAGCGCGACGGCGTGCTGCACCTCATAGACGGCGACGTGTACTCGAGCGAGATCACCCACACCAAGCCACATCCCGAGGCCTTTGCCGCTGCGCTGGCCGCTGTGGGGGTGCAGGACCCGGGAGCCGCGGTGTACGTGGGGGACCGGCCCTATGAGGACGTCTACGGTGCGCAGCGGGCCGGCATGCGGGCGGTGCTGGTCCCGCACTCCGAGCTGCCGGCGGACCAGCAGGTGCCCGGCCACGGGCATGACGACGTCCGACCCGATGCGGCGGTGGACCGGCTGGCCGACCTGCTGCCCGTGGTGGACGGCTGGTGCTGACGGAGGGCGTGGCCGACCTGTTCGGCGGCCTTCCGTGGTGGGGCGTGGGACTGCTCCTGCTGGCAGCGGTCGCTGCCGGCTTCATCGACGCGGTGGTGGGCGGCGGCGGTCTGGTCCAGCTGCCTGCGCTGCTGCTCGTGCCCGGCATCGCCCCGGTGCAGGCGCTGGCCACCAACAAGCTGAGCAGCATCTTCGGGACGGTGACCAGCTCCATCACCTACTACCGCCGGGTGCGCCCCGACCTGCGCACAGCCCTGCCGATGGCCGCTCTGGCCGGTGTGGGTGCCGCAGCCGGGGCGCTCTGCGCGAGCCTGCTTCCTGCCGCGGTGTTCCGGCCGGTGATCGTGGTGGCGCTCATCGCCGTGGCCGTCTACACCCTGGTCCGGCCCGCTTTGGGCGCCGAGACGCAGCTGCGGTTCTCCGGCCACCGGCACCACGCGGCCGCCGGCCTGGCGGGCGTGGCGATCGGGTTCTACGACGGACTGCTCGGGCCGGGCACTGGCTCGTTCCTGGTCTTCGCCCTCGTGGGGCTCATGGGCTACGCGTTCCTGGAGGCCAGCGCCAAGGCGAAGATCGTCAATTTCGCCACCAACCTGGGGGCGCTCGCGGTGTTCATCCCGAACGGCGCGGTGCTGTGGGGCCTGGGGCTGGCCATGGGGGCGGCGAACCTGCTCGGCGGGTACGTGGGCGCTCGTACCGCGATCGCCCGGGGCAGCCGCTTCGTGCGGGTGTTCTTCCTGGTGGTGGTCGCGGTGCTGGTGCTGCGCCTGGCATGGCAGTCCTTCACAGGGCGCTGAGCCGGCCGGACCGGGACGAGCCCCTGGCCCTGGCACCTGCGGATGCAGACCTCACGCGGCCGGACCCGGAAGTCCCCCTCGGTCCTGATCAGCCAGGAAGGACGACACCCACGACATCGGGGCGTTCCAGTTGATGGTGATCTCGTTGGTCGACCATGACCCGATGTCGTCGATGTAGCAGAACTGAGCCGGGCAGTTCTGGAAGATGGGCGCGGCGATCGGGTCACCCGTGGCCGCGGCCGTCGAGTTCGGCCCTCCGGCCACCGTTCCGGCCGGGGGGTTCGGCAACGAAGGGTCCACCTGGTGGGCGTACATCCGGCTGTGCTGGTTCTGGGCGTAGACGTCGCCGTAGCCGGTGACGTAGGAGATGTTGAGGGCGTTGCGACCGAACAGGTAGTCCACCCCCGTCAGCACCGCGTCGGCGTACCGGGTCTTGCCCGTGATGTCGTACGCGGTGCCGATGACTTGGAGGTTGTTGAGGATCTGGCTGTTGGAGCCCCAGACGTAGGTCCCGTCCACCGGGGCGTACGGCTGGCCGAACGGTTGGGCTGCCTGGTCGGCCAGATACCGGTCGGCCGCCCCCACGACCGAGCGGCGAACTCGGCGTCGATCGGGCAGCGAGCTGTCCACGGTGGCCAGATCCAGCCGTGCGAGCGCGGCCACCTCGCCCCAGTTGAAGCCGCCGGCCACGAACACCTGCCTCGTGTGGTGCGGCGATGCGAGCACCTGGTCCCGGTACCCGGCTTCGCCGGTGGTGAGGAAGAGCTCGGCCGCCGCCCAGTAGTGCTCGTCGCTCACGTCACGGTCGTTGTACGGCCCGCTGCCTGGGTTCGGGTCGAGCTCGCCGTCGGGGGCGGGGGCGTACAGGTCCGGGGTCGCCCCCGCCGCGCTGTACGCGGTCCGTGCGGCCTCCAGCAGCTCGGCGGCGAAGGCCGGGTCGTACGGCGCGAACACGCGGGCACCCTGGGCGGCCGCCGCCGCCAGGTTCAGGCCGGCTGCGGTGGACGGGCGGTAGAGCACGCGGCGCTGCGGGTCGTCCGCCGGGGCGAGCGGAATCCCGGTCCAGTCCACGTCGGCCACCTTGTGGTAGGCGAGCCCCGCATACTGCTCACCGGCGGGCACCTGCATCTTGAGCATCCACTCCAGCTCCCAGCGGACCTCGTCCAGGAGGTCCGGGACCGCGTTGCCTGCCTCTGGTATGCGCAGGGTCCCGTCGTCCAGCGCCCCGTCGTCGGCCGCGTCGGCGGTGAGGGACCTCTCGTACTCCTGCATCAGCTGGGCGACGGAGATCCCCGCGTTCACCACGTACTTGCCGTGGTCACCGGCGTCGTACCAGCCGCCGGAGACGTCGTGGGTCCCGGAGCAGGTCCACGGCTCGTCCCCCTGGGCGGTGAGCAGCCTCTGGGAGTCGTCCGAGAGGTCCTGGCAGGGGACGGCCGTGTCTCCCTGGTTGGGCGCCACGCCGACGTGGCCGGCCTCGCGCCCGTAGCCGGGCGCCAAGTCGTCACGGATGTCGGTGCCGCTGCGGTTGGTGTAGAAGAAGGTTTTGGTGTCCCGACGCAGCGGCTCGTAGAGGTCCAGCGCGATGTCGAACGGGTGACTCGTCTGCTCGTCGACCACCAGGGTGTAGCCGTTGCCCACCCGGCTGAAGCTGCTGAAGTCGATGCTGTGGACGTTCAGGGCGACGGAGGGATCCACACCCTGCGGGCGTGTCACGCCCGCGCGCACCACGCGGCCGCCGGCGGATCGGAGCTGCCAGCGCAGCGGTGTCGTCGAGTCGGTGACCAAGGTCGCCCCCTTCGGACCCTTGGGGAGGTAGCCAACCTGGTTCACCCGCACGCGGGGGCCGGTGTCGGGCTGGTACGCCTCGGGCGTCGCCCCGCCGGTGAGGGACACCTCGTCCACGCACAGCCGGTACGCGCCGGTGTTCGCGATGTCCTGCTGGAAGGCGAGCTCCGCTTCGGGGTAGTCGATGGAGGCAGTGAAGGTGTGCGAGAAGGACTGGGGTGCCGTGGTCAGCGGGTTCTTCTGAGCGGGCAGGAACTGGGTGTAGTTCTGGTCCGGACCCGCCTGGACGACGACGCGGACGTTGGCCTCGGTGGCGGGCGTGCTGAGGATGTCGTAGCTCAGGCGGTAGGTCTCTCCGGCCAGCATCGGCACCTTCTGGGTGATGGCGGCGCTGTAAGGGCCGCTTCCGGCCGGCACGTCGATGCACCCACGACCGTCAACCACCGAGGGCGCGGGATAAGCGGTCCACCCGGTCATGCCCTGGTCGAAGCCGCCGTTGACCACCTGCTGGGGCTCGTCGGCCACCGCGCTCGACGCGCCCAGCATCAGGCCGCTCGTGACGAGAGCAGCCGCGCACAGGGCTGCTGCGGGATGTGTCCGGCTGACGCGGCGCTGCGGCATGGAGGCTCCTCGAGGGGTCCGGTCGGGTGTGAGAGCGTTCTCACGAGCGCAGCCTGGGGGGTGGGGGCGCAGTTGTCAACAGGTCCGGTCAGCTGAGATCGGGTGCACCAGGGAAGGTAGGCGGGGGGCCCCACGCCGCCGCCGCCACCGTCGCCTCGACCAGGGCGTGGGCCGCCTGCGCCCGCCAGGCGCCCGTCGAGGCAGCCACCAGGGCGCCTGCGGCGGTCGCTACGTCGAGCTCCAGCTGGTGGGCCAGCGCCACGGCTTCCGGCTGGTCGGCCGGGCGGGCGACAGCGTACGCGGGCTGTGCGGGCGGCATCTCGACGCCTGCGCCTGCAGCCAGCTCGGCCAGCATCGCCGACCGTCGCCTGTGGTGCGACAACGCCGCCCTGCCGCGGGTCCTGGCCCCGTCGGAGAGCGCCACGGCGAGCACGCCGTACGCATAGGCGGCAGCCCGCTCGGCCTCCACCAGGGCCAGCAGGTCGGCGGTGGCCGGCGCGGGGCCCACTGGCGGTTCGGCGGAGACCTCGACCGCGGGCGGCGCGGCACCCAGCAGCCTCGCGTGTGCAGCACAGCTCGCCGCCAGCGACGACAGCAACCGCGCCAGGGGACCACTCACCTCCGCGCTCCCGCTGCCGAGGGCAGCGGTCACCAGGCTGGCGGCCGCGGCGCTCTCCGCCTCGGCCAACGTGGCGGTGGTGACCGGGGCGGCCGTCTGAGTCGCTTCGGTGGAGGGAACCGGCCACCCGGAGGGCGTGGACGACGGGGAGGGGACCGGTCCGGGCAGCGGGCCGAGCTGCTCCAGCTGTCGAGCGTGCTGCTGCGCCGCCAGTCGCGCCGACTCCGCAGCGGGGTCGAGCGCGACGGTCTCAGCGAGTAACTGCAGCGCACGGACCGTGTCCACGGCGGCGAAGCGGGCGAGGTCGTCGGCAGACAGCCGGGGCGGGGTAGGTGTGGGTCGGTCGTCCAGCCTGACGTCCTCCCACCGCACCCCGCAGGCCGAAAGGAGCGTCGTGCCCAGGACCGCCACCAGCACGGACCGCCGTCGCGGCCGGGCTCCCGGCTCCCAGCCGGCCGGAGCTGCCGGCCGGTCGGACCAGGGGTCGGTTGGCACGGGCGCGATCCTGCCACGGGTAAGGTTGGCCCCTCACAACAACACAGCAGGGGAGGTCCACGATGGCGCACAAGCCGTCGCACGCGGAAGCCGCGACATCCCTGCTCGCACCGTTGGTGGCCGCAGCGGGCCTGGTTCTGGAGAGCGTGGTCGTCACGCCCGCAGGCAAGCGTCGCGTGGTCCGGGTGGTGGTCGACCTTCCCGCCGAGCGGACCGACAGCCTCGACCTGGATGCGGTGGCGGAGATCTCGCGGGCCGTCTCGCAGGCACTCGACGACTCCGAGCCGGCCGGCCCGCTCGGTGGCGCGCCGTACGTGCTCGAGGTCACCACGCCGGGGGTGGACCGCCCCCTGACCGAGCACCGGCACTGGGCCCGCGCTCGCGGTCGGCTGGTGCGGACCACCATCGGCGCGGAGCCCGCGACCGGACGGGTGCTCAGCGTGGACGCCGCAGGCGTGCTGCTGCAGGACGGCGAGCAGGAGCGGACGGTGTCCTGGCCGGACCTCGGCAGCGGCCACGTCCAGGTCGAGTTCAAGCGCCCTCCCGGCGCCGGCGGGCCGCAGGACGACAGCGACCCTGACGACAGCGACCCCGACGACAGCGACCCCGACGACAGCGACGAGGAGGACTGACATGGACATCGACATGGCCGCGCTGAGGCTGTTGGAGCGCGAGCGGGAAGTCCCCCTGGAGGTGCTCGTACAGGCGATCGAGGCCGCTCTGCTGATGGCGTACCAGCGCAGCGAGGGCGCCACCGAGAAGGCCCGTATCGAGCTCGACCGCAAGAGCGGCCACGTCGTGGTCTGGGCGGCCGAGACCGACGAGAACGGTGCGGTGCTGCGTGAGTTCGACGACACCCCCACCGGGTTCGGCAGGATCGCTGCGACCACGGCACGACAGGTCATCATCCAGCGGTTGCGCGACGTCGAGGACGAGCAGGTCCTGGGTGACTTCCGCGACCGAGAGGGCGACGTGGTCTCCGGGGTCATCCAGCAGGGGCCCGACCGCCGGATGATCCACGTCCACCTCGGCACGGTCGAGGCGGTGCTCCCTCCCCAGGAGCAGGTCCCCGGTGAGAAGTACACGCACGGCTCGCGGATCCGCGCCCTCGTAGTGGCTGTCCGCAAAGGTCTCAAGGGCCCGTCCATCACCGTCAGCCGCACTCACCCCGACCTCGTCCGCAAGCTGGTGGAGCTCGAGGTGCCGGAGGTGGCTGACGGGACCGTGGAGATCATGGCCCTCTCGCGTGAAGCCGGTCACCGCACGAAGATGGCTGTGCGGTCCACGGTGCCGGGGGTGAACGCGAAGGGCGCCTGCATCGGCCCCATGGGGCAGCGCGTCCGGGCCGTCATGACCGAGCTGCACGGCGAGAAGATCGACATCGTCGACTACTCCGACGACCCCGCGGCGTTCGTCGGGCACGCGTTGTCCCCGGCCCGGGTCTCCAGCGTCGAGGTGGTGGACCTCGAGGCGCGCTCTGCCCGCGTGGTGGTGCCGGACTACCAGTTGTCGCTGGCCATCGGCAAGGAGGGTCAGAACGCACGTCTTGCGGCCAAGCTGACAGGGTGGCGGATCGACATCCGGTCGGACGACCCGGACGGGGCCGCATCGACCCAGCGCTCACCCCGCCAGCAGCAGGACGTCGGTGCTGAGGCGCAGGCGCCCGACGGCGGCGCGGACCGCGACAGTGCCGAGCAGGGCTAGACTGTCAACGACCGGACAGAACGACCGGCGGTTCACGCACGCCCGCGCCGACGACGAACGCCCTGCGGGGACGACGTCGCCGCCGCAACGCACCTGCGTGGGATGCCGTCAGAAGTCTGATCGGTCACGGTTGCTGCGTGTGGTGGCGGCCGGTCACGGACAGGAGCGCCCCGGTGGGGTGGTCGTGGTCGTGCCCGACCCCCGGACCCGGCTCCCCGGAAGAGGTGCGTGGTTGCATCCCGATCCGGAGTGCCTGGACCAGGCCGTGCGCCGCCGGGCGGTGGCCCGGGCCCTGCGGGTGCAGGCTCCGGTCGACCTGTCGGCGGTGGCGAGCCACCTCGAGCAGCAGGCCACAGCACAGTCGTCAGAGACAGCACAGCCGTAAGAGACAGCACAGCCGTCAGAGCACGACCCACCGTCGAGATCGGAAGCAGATTCTGATGGACACCCGATGAGCACCCACCAATGAACGCCCCCCAGCAGTAACGGCGGTCCGCGCCTGTCGCAGAGTCGATAGCCCGGACCAGGGACAGGAGAGACGTGGCAAAGGTCCGGGTCTACGAGCTCGCGAAAGAGTTCGGAGTCGAGAGCAAGGCCGTCATGGCCAAGCTCCAGGAGATGGGTGAGTTCGTACGGTCGGCTTCGTCGACCATCGAGCCCCCCGTGGTGCGCAGGTTGAAGGACGCCTTCCCTGCCGGCGGGGACGCCCCCGCCGCCAAGACGACGAAGAAGACCGCTCCGCGGCCTGGTGGGGGGCCCAAGCCGGGCTCGCCCAGTGCCCCGCAGGAGACACAGGTCGCAGCGGAGGTGGCGACCGAGGTACCGGCCACACCCGCCGCGGCGAGCGCCCCGGCGCCCGTGCAGACCGCCGCACCGGTGGTCCCGCAGGTTCAGCCGGGCGACCAGGTGCCTGCGCCGGCACCCGCAGCGGCACGCACAGAGCCTGACCAGGAACGCCCGTCGCCGCGCCCGGCGGGACGTCCGGGCAACAACCCGTTCGCAACCAGCCAGGGCATGCCCCGGCCGGGTCAGCGTCCGGCGCCGGCAGACGAAGAAGAGCGTCCGGCCGCGGCCGTCGCCCCGCCCGCGCCTGGCGTACCTGCGGCAGATCGGCCCAGCGGCGCTCGCCCCGGTGCGGCACGCCCGGGCAACAACCCGTTCGCGACCAGCCAGGGCATGCCCCGCCCCGGGCAGCGTCCCGCTCCCAGCGGCGCACCTGGTGCGGGTGCACCCGCGGGGGCTGAGCGTCCCGGTGGACCGAGGCCTCCTGCAGGCACCGGTGGTCCGCGTCCAGGCGGACCGCGTCCCAACCCGGGCATGATGCCCGGTCGTTCCACGGTCGGTCGCCCCGCTCCCGGCGGTGCTGGTGGCCCTGGCGGCCGCGGTGGTCCCGGCGGTCCGGGTGCCGGTCGTCCGGGTGGTGGCGCAGGCCGTCCCGGTGGTGGCGGTGGCTTCGGCGGCGGCCCCGGCGGTGCTGGTCGTCCCGGTGGGGGAGGTCCTCCCGGTGGTGGCGGCGGTGGCTTCAAGGGCAACCGTGGGCGCGGCGGGACGCAGGGCGCCTTCGGGCGCGCCGGCGGCCGTCCGGTGCGCGGGCGCAAGTCCAAGCGCGCGAAGCGTCAGGAGTTCGACGCGCAGATGCCGCCGTCCATGGGTGGCGTCACAGTCCCCCGTGGTGACGGCTCAACCGTCATCCAGATCCGTCGTGGCTCGTCGCTGAACGACTTCGCCGAGCGGATCGACGCCAACCCGGCGAGCCTGGTCACGGTGCTGTTCCACCTCGGTGAGATGGCGACCGCGACGCAGTCGCTCGACGAGGAGACGTTCCAGCTGCTCGGCAACGAGCTGGGCTACGACATCCAGCTGGTCTCGCCCGAGGACGAGGAGCGCGCGCTCTTCGAGTCGTTCAACATCGACCTCGCGGGTGAGCTGGAGGCCGAGGATGACGCGGACCTCGTCTCCCGTCCGCCGGTGGTGACCGTGATGGGTCACGTCGACCACGGAAAGACCCGGCTGCTGGATGCGATCCGCCAGGCCGACGTCATCTCCGGGGAGGCAGGCGGCATCACCCAGCACATCGGTGCCTACCAGGCGCACAGCCAGCACGAGGGCGTCGAGCGGGCCATCACCTTCATCGACACCCCGGGCCACGAGGCCTTCACGGCCATGCGTGCCCGTGGTGCGAAGGTGACCGACATCGCCGTGCTGGTGGTCGCGGCCGACGACGGCGTCATGCCGCAGACCATCGAGGCCCTCAACCACGCGCAGGCGGCGAACGTGCCGATCGTGGTGGCGGTCAACAAGATGGACAAGGAAGGCGCCAACGCCGACAAGGTGATGCAGCAGCTGACCGAGTACAACCTCGTCGCAGAGGAGTACGGCGGCGAGACGATGTTCGTGCCGGTGTCGGCCAAGGAAGGCCTCAACATCGACAAGCTGCTGGACGCCATCCTGCTCACCGCCGACGCGGCTCTGGACCTTCGGGCCATCGCCGACAAGGACGCGCGTGGGGTGGCCATCGAGGCGCACCTGGACAAGGGCCGCGGTGCTTCTGCGACCGTCCTGGTGCAGTCCGGCACCCTCAAGGTCGGGGACGCGATCGTGGCAGGCGCCGCCTACGGGCGGGTCCGGGCCATGCTCGACGAGCACGGCGAGACCGTGCTCGAGGCCGGGCCGTCACGGCCGGTCCTGGTCCTGGGCCTGCAGTCCGTCCCGGGAGCGGGTGACACGTTCATCGTGGCTCCTGACGACCGGACGGCACGCCAGATCGCCGAGAAGCGTGAGGCCGCTGAGCGGGCCGCGTTGCTGGCGAAGCGTCGCAAGCGGATCAGCCTTGAGGACCTCACCGCGGCACTGGCGGCGGGACGGGTCGAGACCCTCAACCTGATCCTCAAGGGCGACGTGTCGGGTTCGGTGGAGGCTCTGGAGGAGTCGCTGCTGAAGATCGAGGTCCTGGGCGAGGTCG
>JAABUN010002390.1_pt1 | contig 33769 bp, 27 predicted proteins | sample 5559311 | NCBI WGS metagenome assembly JAABUN01 (sample SAMN10711877, study PRJNA513370) | rock metagenome | isolation source: Antarctica rocks | place: Antarctica: Victoria Land, Siegfried Peak sud | reverse complement strand
GAAAAGCGAAACTTGTTTCACAATCGCAAGCCTTTCCTGCTCGATTGAATTTATAAAACTACTTTGTCCAACTTTACGGTTTCATTTTCATTCCCATTTTGTCTGCCATTCCTTTAATCATATCCAGGTGCATTTTTAAAGTCGGCAAAGTTTTCGTCGCAAAGGCTTTTACGTCCGCGTCGGCGGCGGTTTTAGAAACATTTTCAAACGCCGCGACATCTTTTTCGTGGGCTTCGACCATCGCTTTCACATATTCTTTGTCGAAATCAGCGCCGCTTAGTTTCGACAATTTTTCCATTAATTGTTTATGCCCGGGCATTACATCTGGCGGCAGCATAACTTTCTTCTGCGCTGCCAACTGCTTTAATTCATCATTCGCCTTCGAGTGGTCTTCAACCATTTTCTGCCCGAACTGTTTTACGTCATTGCTCGCCGCCTCTGTCGAAGCCATTTTTCCAAGCTCGACTTCCGCCATATTGCCCGGAGCCGCGCTGTTCATAAAAGCGAGGTCGCCGCCGGTGACAACCGAATCGCCTTTGTCGCTCGCCGGTTTTGCCGGTTCGCTTTTTATAATGGGAGCGCTGTTCGCCGTTTCCTTTTGCCCCGGCTCGTTTGAACAAGCCGCGCCGATAATCGTTAAAATAACGACTGACATCAATAAAATACCGATTTTAATTCGTTCGTTTATCATTGGTTTCTCCTCTTGTTCGTTAAAGATTTCCCTTTAATTCGTCCTTATTTTGTTAGCGGCGCGCCCCGCCAATAAACCGAAATACCGACGAAACGCCTTCGTGTTTCTTCAGACTAAAGTGAATCTAACGGTTTTTGCCGTGCAAAATTTAAACCGATTGCGCCAAATTATAAATCTCTAAAATATATTTATCTGTGCGCTTTTACACATATAGAAAATGATTTAACATTAAAAAAATGTGAATTACCTGGTTTTTTATTCCCGAATTAGCAGATAAAATAAAATTCTTTATGTTAGTCTGTTAACATAAGGAATTTTATTTTTGATGTTATGATTTTTACGATTTAGAAATTTATGCTTTTAACAAATACGGAAAAATTTATTTCTACTATTCCGAACCCTAAGCCTGACCCACGCAATAACTTACTGCTTGCCGCCCTGCCCGACGAAGATTACGAGCGGCTGCTTCCGTCGCTGAAGTTTGTCAATTTATCGCTCGGCGAAATCTTATACGATTCGGGCGACGAAATATCGTATCTTTATTTTCCGATAACGTCAATTGTTTCCCTGCTTTATACCATGAAAAGCGGCTTGTCTGCTGAGATGGGAATGGTCGGCAGATGCGGCACGGTCGGTATTTCGGTTTTTCTCGGCGGCAAGACGACATCCAATCAAGCCATCGTGCAGATTGCGGGCGGCGCGTTCAGAATTAAGGCGAAAATTATCCAGGACGAGTTTGCGCGTGCCGGCGCGTTGCAACATATTCTACTTTGTTACACGCAATCGCTTTTGACGCAGATTTCACAAGTCGCCGTTTGCAATCGCCTGCACAATTTTGAACAGAGGCTTTGTCGCTGGCTTTTGTTCAGCCACGACTGCGTAATGAAAGAGGAAATTATTCTCACGCAGGAAATTCTCTCTAACTTGCTCGGCGTGCGGCGCGAAAGCGTCACGGTTGTCGCCGGTCGCTTGCAGGATTACGGATTGATTAGTTATGTTCGCGGTCATATTCGTATTCTTGACCGGCAGGGACTTGAAAAAAATACTTGCGAATGTTACGAAGTAGTCAAAGACGAAAAAGAACGATTGTTGAGGTTGTAATTTATTTTCCGAGTTAATTTTGTGCCGCTTTTTGACATTACAACGCAAGCGGTTAATAAAACTTCGTAGTTGGTTGAAATTGTCAGGGCAGGAAAAAAGACATTTTGCAGAGGGCGATTTCGTTTTTCCTTAATCTCGGCGGCGCAAAAATAATAATCGGCATATTTTCGTCCAACGCGGCGTGTTGACGAATACGACGAACGCTTCAAAAATGAGGTTAGTATTAGATTGTAGTTATCTTACCGCTGTAAAATCCGGCAGTTTTATTTTAGTTTAGAAAGTAAAAACGTGAATTGTTTTGTGCAAAACAATTCACGTTCTTTTTAACGAAAATGTCGAATCTATCGAACTTTCAAAGTCGGGTCGCCGAGTAAAACCCAGGATAAGCGCACGTCACGTCCGCCGTTAATTGCAGTCTTGGCATCTTTGATTGCATCGCCGAGCCGGTTGAAATTCCCCGCTCCCATTTGCTGGTAAAAGCGCGTCGCCATTATTTCCTGCACATCTGCCGTTGTCAGTCCCGAAGAAGCCCAAGCTGCTACTGCTCCGTATTGTGCTTTTAACAAGGCTTCGCCAAGACTGTCTCCCGCTGATGTTTGATCAGGACTAATGAAATTACCATTTAGACAAGTCAACATCGTAAAGATAGTAAGATTACGGTTCGTTAATTGAAGAGCGTCATTTTTGTTAAAAAAGTTTGCGCTCGGGTTAACCCAATCGGCAGCTGTTCCATGCCCTGACCAATTAACCAAAAACCTACCTTTATTTATCTCATTCAAAACGCGGGTTCGCGCATCCTGCTCGGCGCGATTTATCATAACGGTGGGAACGCTCTGAGGCAGCTGCCCGCGCACTCTGTTACTTATGGCTTCAAAATCGTAGCCCTCCGGAAGGTCGCTGACGAAAGCTGCCCCGCGACTTATACCGTTTTGTCCGACAGTTTCCTCAAAGGACATAACTTTGTTTAATACCTGCGTAACGGTTTGCCCGTTTTTAGCCGGAACTCTGCCGATGGGAATTTCGGTTAAACCGTCGTCGTTGAAATCCGTCAAAGCGTCATCGCTGCCGGCTTCCGTGTAAGTCGTGTCAATCAATCTGGTCGGGATAAAATCATTATATCCTAACCCTAAATAATTTTTTGGGTCGTAAGTAGCATCGCCCAGCAATAAAACATATTTCGGCGGGGTTTGCCAGTTATCTGTCGCAAAACGCAAAAAGTCTTTGATAGACAATGAACTTAATGACCCGAAGCTAAATTCGTCATAGACATCCTCGACGTTTACTACTTCTACACTCATTCCCTGCGCGCGACGGTAAGCCGCCCAATCGTTTGCCTGCGCTGCCCAGTCTTTATAGGTGATGATTACCAATTCTGCATTATGATTTGCCGTCGCTAAACTCGAAGGTTGATTTACCGTAATCGAATCGGCTGACAATACCGCCGAATCCTCGACGGCATACATCACGCGACCTCTGCTCGCCGGCAGGAAAACGCGGTAAGAACCGTTGTTTTGCTCAATAGAGAGTCCCGAAACGAGTGTCGGATTGTCGGGGTAAGTAACGTCATAAACTCGAACGTTGGGCGACGTAAAATTTCCGACATAGCTTGCGCGGTAATTTGTCGTGTAGAACGACAGACGATTTTGCTCGGCTTGAAACTTACGCGAAAAATTTACTTTAACCGAATCAAATAAACTTACATCACCGGAAACAGGCACAGAGTTCAATTGCAGATTATTTGTTCCTTCCAACAAAAATGAAGTTGGAAAATCGAAATGTCCTTTCGATAAATTGCGAAAATCTCCGTTTAACAAACCGATTTCACGCCCATTCAAAATTATTCTGACTTGGTGCAAAGATAAGGTTAAGCCCTGAGTGCTGACATCGAGCGAAGAATTTGGCGAAGCGAAATCAACGCCCGTTACATTGAAGCTGATGTTTGTACCATTATTAGTAATTACCGAGCCGAAAAAGTTTTCAGCATCTCCGTTCAAAATGCTGCTGGAATAAAAAAGGCGTTCTTTTTTTGTAAAAGACTGCGCGTAGCTTCCGGCTGAAATGCGCCCTCCAGCCGGACGCCTGACGGTTGTTCCGATACGTTTGCCGTTCGTGTTTCCGACAATCAGAAAATAAGTTTGCGCGTCGGCTTCAGGCGTATCGAGTCCGCGACCATAAAATTCGATATAATCGCCGTTGTTTCCAACAGTTATCGCTTGCTCAACACCGTTTACATAAAGCTGCCAGAGCGCGGTTGAAGCATTGACGTTAAACCCCGCGGCTTGAAGCTGCGCTTGCGTAACGCGATAAATTCCTTCGCGTTTGACCGCAATTTTAACGCCCGGCTGCGATGCAACCCAAAACTGCTTGGTGGAATCAGCTTGCGGTGTATTTAGATTGACTTCAGTTTGCAAATCCGCCGGCAAAACCTTTTCAGCCTTCAAAATCGTCGGATTGGCGGTTCGAGCGTTGGATTTGAGAGTTTCCGAAGAAATTCCGGTAATTGCGCTTAAATCCTCAACTGCTTTCGGAGAAAAATTGCTGGAATAATTTTGCTGCCCGTTTAAGTTTATACTTTCGATTGTATATGTAGAATTCAAATCGCCGGAAGCATCAAAAAATGTATATTTTCGCCCGGAACTTATCCTTTCGCCGGCTTCCATATATGCGCCGGAAATCAAACCGCGATTGACAGCTTCCTTTTGGTCTCCGGTTAATTTGTAAACCATAAAGCCCAAATTGTTTGATTCCAAATCCATCTGCCATTCGAGCCAAACACCCCGACCGTCGGAGTAAGCCTCAATTTTGTTGAATTTAACCGGAGTTTTTGCAACTCTCGAAAGCCTTTTCAATTCTCTCGGCATTTGAGCCGAAACCGGAAAATAGGCTGTAAAAACCATCAACAAGAAAATTAATCCGACCATTATTTTTTTCATAATTGCTATAACTCCTACGGCGAAATATACTGCTGAAACTTTATATTGGAAGCTCAGGAATGTTATCTTTGCTGATTACACAATAGTAAAATTTAATTTTACAACTTTTACCTAGATTTGCCAAGACTATTGTTCGTTTTTGAAGAATTTTGTAAACTTTAATACCTAAAATAAAAAATCCAGGAAATTTTTCCATTGTACAAATAACCAATCGTTGTATTATCGGTATGAAATGCCGGACAACAAAAATTGCCTAAATTAAAATATGAAGTCAGCAAACAAATTCGTCGTCTATCTTTTTATTATCTCGGTTTTCCTGTCTTTTATTCCCAGGGAAATAAATATTAATGCTGCGACGCGCGAGCCTGTTCGCGGGTTGCACGCGATTGTTGCATCGCAATCGAAACTCGCTTCGGAAATCGGCGTTGAAGTATTAAAACGCGGTGGAAACGCGGTTGATGCCGCAGTTGCGGTGGCGCTCGCGCTTGCCGTCGCTTACCCTGAAGCAGGAAATTTGGGCGGCGGTGGTTTTATGCTGATTCGCTTTCGAGACGGCAGAACCACGGCGATTGATTACCGCGAGATGGCTCCGATGGCTGCGACACGAGACGTTTACTTGAATAAAAAGGGCGAACTCATAAAGGGCGAAGGCTCATCAACAATCGGTTATCGCGCGTCGGGTGTTCCCGGAACGCCTGCCGGTCTGGATTTGGCTTTCAAAAAATACGGTTCGAAAAAAATTAACTGGGCTGATTTGGTCGAGCCTTCACGACGACTTGCCGAAAACGGTTTCGTATTATCGAATCGTCTCGCAAACCTTTTCAAAACTTATAAGGAAAACTTAACAAAATATGAAGACAGCAAAAGAATTTTCCTAAACGGCGGCAAATATTTTGAGGAAGGCGACACCTTGAGACAGCCGGATTTGGCGCAAACGCTCGCCAGAATGCAGAAAAACGGCGCGCGCGAATTTTACGAAGGCGAAACGGCACGGCTTATTGCAAATGATATGCGTGCGCATAACGGTTTGATAACTCTGGAAGATTTAAAGAATTATCAGCCGAAAGAGCGCGTGCCTTTGCGCGGAACGTATCGCGGTTATCCGATTATTTCGATGCCGCCGCCCTCATCGGGCGGAATCGTTTTGCTTCAAACTTTGAATATGCTGGAGAAATACGATTTGCGCAAAATAGGTTTTGCTTCGTCAGAAAAATATCACGTTTTGACCGAAAGTTTACGTCGTTCTTTTGCAGACCGCGCCGAATGGATGGGCGATCCGGATTTTACGAGTGTTCCGGCATCGACTTTGATTGATAAAAAATATGCCGCAGCGCGCGGAGCGACAATTGATTTGACGCGCGCATCGAAAAGTTCCGACATTAAAGCGGGCAAAATTTCCGGTGTTGAGCCGACCGAGACGACGCATTTTACGGTTGTTGACGCGGACGGAAACGTTGTTACAAACACTTATACTATCAACGATTTATACGGTTCGCGCGTCACGGCTCGCGGTACTGGTGTTTTGCTCAATGATGAGATGGATGATTTCGCCGCGCGTCCCGGAAAACCGAATATGTTTGGTTTGATTCAAGGTGAAAAAAACGCAATCCAACCAAAAAAACGTCCGCTGTCATCAATGACCCCGACAATTGTTCTTCGCAGAGACGGCTCGCTCTGGTTTGCATTAGGCGCGCGCGGCGGACCGCGAATTATCACCGCCGTTTTGGAAACTGTTATCAACGTTATTGACCACGATATGGATATTCAGCAGGCAATTGACACTCCGCGCATTCATCATCAATGGTTTCCCGACGAACTCATCTACGAGCCTTACGGAATGTCGTCCGATACAATCAAGGCACTGGAGATTCTCGGACATAAATTTGGCGAGAGACCGAGTTATATCGCCTCGGCAACCGGAATAATGATCGACGAAAAAGGCGTCCGACTCGGCGCGATTGACTCGCGCAGTGACGGCGAAGCAGTCGGTTATTAAGTTTGAGTATCGAAGTTTCTATCGCCGCTTAATAATTTTCTATTTGTTAAGTTGCAATTTGTGGTAATCTTGGAAATCATTTCAAATCTTCGGAGGAAATTATGAAATTTCTAAATAAAAATGCAATTTTGACTTTGTCTCTGGCGTCGCTCGTCGGCAGTTTCGGCGTGGCTTGCGAACAGCCGAAAACCGGCGGCAATTCGGCTCTGACAAATTCAAATTCGGCGCTTAATTCGACTGCCGGTTCGATGAATTCAAATTCGTCTGCGGATTCTAATATGAATTTGTCCGGTTCAAACAATTCGATGATCGATACGAAAGAACCTGAAAAATATCAAGCGACTGTTTTGCTGAAATTGGAAACTGCCGGAGCGCAAAATATGCCGCTGCCGCCTTTGAAAGCTGACGTTGCCAGAAGCGGCGCGGACAGACGAATGGAATTCAAATTGCCAACCGGCGAGACGGTTGTTTATCTCGACAAAGGCGGCAGGCAGTTGATAATTCAACCGCAGAAAAGACAATATGCTGAACTGAATCAAGAATCGACCGGCTTTGACGTGCGCCGAATTATGATGCCGGAGCAAATCGTCAATCAGGTAAAAAATATGAAGGGCGTCGAACGAGTCGGTGAAGAAAAGGTTGACGGACGCGACGCTATAAAATATCGTTTTACTGCCACGACGAATACGCAATCTCAAGCGGGAAAAGTCGACACCGAATCTTTTATTTTTGTTGATAAGGAAACCGGTCTGCCGCTTCGCTCGTTTACCAATTCAGCCGCGCAAGGCAATGTTCAAGGCGTCAACGCCGTTAATGTAGTTACCGAGATGAACAATATTCGGACGGATGTTGACCAGAATCTATTTGCCGAACCGACCGATTTCAGAAAAGTCCCGCCCGAAGAAATCCGCGCGCAAATAAACGTTTTGTTCAGCGCGGTGACGGCGGTTGTCGGGCAAATGATGAAGACCGCGCAACCTGCGGCAAACCCGACTACATCGGCTAGTCCGGCAATTTCGACAAGTCCTTCGGCTTCGGCTACTCCGTAAATTGTCGAAATTTTTGTGAGAAAATTATGAGTAAATTACCAATTTTTCTGGCAGGTGTAGTTTTAGGCTTGGTTATTGGCGGCGTGCTGGTTTTGTATAATTTTTCGGGCGCCCCGCGTGCGGCGCAAACTCCGGGCGCGCCGATTCAAGCACCGGACGCGAGCGGAATTCCGCCCGGAACTGCTACTATAACTATAAATCAACAGTTTTTCGATACGATTTTGAGTACGATTTTCCGCGATATGAATGCGCCTGCGTTTCCGCTCAACTTGACCGGACAAAATGGTTTTCAAACGGATTTTCAACCGACGAAAATTGCCTTTCAAGATGGCGGCTGCGATGGAAAAATCACTCTTTTGCCAGAAGGCAGCAACGTTCAAACAAACGTCCGGCTCGTCGACGGGAAAATCAACGCGCCGCTTGCTTTTACCGGCAGCACATCTCTTTTCGGGCAATGTGTTCAATTCAAAGGCTGGGCGCAGGCGAGTATGAATTTGCGATTTGATGAAGCGCAGCAAACTGTTTTCGGGTTGATAAATATCGAAACAGTCAACCTCGACGGTGTCAATCCAGTCCTAAGTGTTCTCATCACACCAATTGTACAAACTTCTTTAAACAATCGCGTTAATCCAATAACGATTTTGCGCGGGCAACAAATCGCTATGAATCTACCGATTGCCGCAACCGGCGGAACGTTGAAAGCACAGGTTAAAGACGTAAAAGCCGATATTAAGGAAAATAACTTAAACTTGTTTATTACTTATGATTTCAAGGGTGTAAGAGAAAATTCAGCGGCTCAGTAAACCAAAATCAATAGATTTTAATAGTAAAAATAAAAAAGGTGGAGCGTTTATTTGCTTCACCTTTTTTATTAAGGGTCTAGAGAAGTTTAGAGAGGATTTTCTCTCAATAACTTCAACAATTCAAGATACAAGTTCTTTGAACGATTATTGAAACGCCATTCGCACTCTTTTCAGATGCAGATAGAAAGTGTTTTTCGATACGCCGTTGAACTTGTGCGAGCGTCTTTTGGCATACGACCAAAAACTTTCAATGCCGTTAATATGCGAGTCGCCGATAACGAACTCATTCTTCGAGTGATTGACCGAGGTTGTGTTTGTCGAAACCGACATCGACCAGTCCGTTGTAGCCGCGCCAGCCGTCCGAGTGAACGATTGAATCAAGCGACACCCTTCGGGCGAATAATCGCACGGCAAGCGTTTTCTTCTGCACATCGGGAACGATTTCGGTAAAAACAAAACCGCCAGCGTTTGTAGATGCCGAAGACAATATGTTTGCCGCCCGCGCCGGAAGCGCGCTTTCCCCGGACTCGTCTAGCTCCGAAGTAGCTTTCGCCCGTCCTCGACTTCCGAACTGGCGAAAGGTGAAGCCGCTTGACAGGCGATGACCAGCCGCGCTCTGATTTTCAAGAAGATGGAGTTGGTTGTGCGCCGCGAAATGCCGCTCAAAACAGCCGTTTGCGAAGCATTCAAATCCATCGCAAAATGCCGAATGAGAAGACGGAATTTCTTCTGGCTAATATGGGAACGCCGATAATAACGGTTTAACGAGAGACATATCAGAAGTTTAGCACTGCTTATTTGTATCTAAACTTCCCTACAGCCTATTTTATTATTGAAATATTAAACTAGCGTCTGGACAAATAATCTGCCGCTAGCGATGCAATATCGTCCATGGAGCTGCCGTCCCGGTTCGAGTCCATCATATTTGAAACCATATCCATCATCGGATTGCCAGAAGACTGCATTTGCTGTTGCTGCTGGTTGAGCATATTTGAAAGCCCGCCGGCGTCCAGACTTTGCTGCTGCTTTTGTCTGCCCAAATAACCCATTACAATCGGCGCGAGCGTAATCAAAAGCTGCGCGACTTGTCCGACATCGAGACCGGAATTTTTACTTACTTGTTGCGCGACGGCACCTTGGTTTTGCCCGAAAATATGTCCTAAAATACCGATGCCGTCGTCGTTTGCCGCCGTCGCTGAGTTCGGATTGTTTAAGTAATCGCCTAAATTACCCAAAATGCCGCCGCCGCTGTGGTCTTGCTCAAGCGCGTTTGACAAATCTTCGGCGCCCTGCGGTTGCGCGGCGTTTTTCGCTAGCCCGCTCAAAATCATCGGCAGAGCCATTTGTATGGCGCTTTGCGTGACGGTCGGGTTTGTGCCGAGCATCTGACTCAACTGGTTGGTCGTTTGAGTTCCCTGTTGTTGTCCCAGTAAATCTTCTAATGAAAACATAAATAATTCTCCCTTTAATTGTTATATTTTGTTGAAGATAGTAACAGAAAATCGAACGCTTGTCTTTTTCGCGTGATAAATTGAATTGAAAAGTGAAAAGAATTTTAACATCAAAAATTATTCTCGGCGTCGCATTTTTTATAACCGCGATTTCTTTTACCTTTTTCTTGTATTTCCGGCAGAAAGTTAAAAATGAAATTGTTCCTTTTACAGAAGTTAGAACGATTTACGATTCGGCAAAAAATTTGAGCGAACCATTCGGAATTGCGACTGTAAACGGCGAGATTTTTGTTTCCGACGGCGAAACCGGCAAAATCTGGCGCGTTTCAAATTTTCAAAATTATTCGCTTCTTTCCGACAAATTTGATACACCTTCGGCAATTGCAATTGACAAAAACGGTGATGTAATTGTCGCCGACTCCGGTTCGCACACGATAAAACGGGTAAAAGTTGAAAACGGCGAAACCGAAACGATTGCGGGCGTCGAAAACAAATACGGCTTTCAGGACGGTGATGCGAAATTAGCGCTTTTTAATGCGCCGATTGGTGTTGCGGTTGGCGAGGACGGAAAAATTTTCGTCAAACGCGATGAACCACGTTCATTTAATCGCCGGCGGAAGCGGCGCGGAGATGAACGCACTCGACGCTTTGGTTTTCCCGAACATTTCCGATACGATTGCGCCGATGATTGAAAAAGTTTTATTGTTTGACGAGAATTGGCGCGAGATTGAAACCCCAGGCTCGAATCAGCGTATAAAACTTGCGGGAAAAACGCGCATTGTCGCTCGCGCCTTTGACCAAATGAACGGTAACGGCGGAAATCGCAAGCTCGGCATTTACCGTTTAGGTTTTCAAATTTTGCGTGCTGATAAAACGCCCGTTTCAGACGTTGTTTGGACAATTTCGTTTGAACGTCTACCGGACGCTGATGCTGTAAAACTGGTTTACGCGCCGGGAAGCCAATCCGGTTACGCGCCGCAGACTTTTTTTAATTATATCGTGTCAAACAGAGTTGACGGCGACGGTGCGCGCGAAGATTATTTTGACGTCGGTCAATTGGAAAAAGGCTTTTACGTTTTGCGCGTTTTCGCCGCAGACTTTTTCCAGAACAACACGGCGCAAGACATAAACATCGAAGTTGTGAAATAACAATTTTTATAAAAAATATGAAATTCAAAAGTTTTTTGAGCCTGGTTTGTTTGATTTTATTTTCCGCATTTACCGGAAATGCAGAAACCTCCGCAAAAAATGAGCCGTCAGCAATCCGCACAACTCCGCCTGCGCCGAAAATTACAGATGCTGAAAGACAATCGGAATTGGCAAAAAGGCGCGCAAAAGTCTTTGCCGCAATGGACGACAAAAGCGTCTTGATTTTGTTTAGCGCCGAGCCGAAAATTTACACGAATGACGTGGATTTTTTGTATCGGCAGGAAAATAATTTATATTATTTGACCAATCTCAAACAAAACGGCGCGACTTTAATTTTGATAAAAGACGGCGCGCAACAGCGAGAAACTTTGTTTCTGCCAAAGCGCAATCCGGCAAATGAAACCTGGAACGGCAGAATGTATTCATCCGATGACGCGGCGCGCATTTCCGGCATAAAAACTATTTTTGATTCCTCCGAACTCGATGCTTTTCTACAGGCAATAAAAGATAAAACGCTCAGTTCCTTTAGCGCCGAAAATATTTATCTTTTATTGCCCGAAAGCAGCAATGATTCAGACGGTATGCGCGAGTTTGCGAAAGAGAATGATTTTGCAAAAAATCTAAGCAGTTTTAAAGTCAAAAACGCCCAACCGATTTTCGCAGGGCTTCGTATAGTAAAATCGCCGATGGAGCAGAATCTTCTCCAACACGCGATTGATATTACGACAGAGGCGCAAATGCGCGCGATGGCAACCGCCAAAAACGTCAAATGGGAATACGAGACGCAGGCGGAGATCGAATACATTTTCCGCAAACGCAACGCCGATTACTGGGGCTATCCTTCGATTGTCGGCTGCGGTCCGAACGCGACGACGCTGCATTACATCGAATCACAGGGCGAAGTTAAGCCGAATGATTTGCTGCTGATGGATGTCGGTGCGGAATACGACCATTTAACGGCGGATGTTACCCGAACTTTTCCTGTCAACGGTAAATTTTCAAAAGAGCAGGCAGAGATTTATCAAATTGTATACGAGGCACAGGAAACGGCGGCAAAAACCATCAAGCCGGGCGCGATGTATCGTGAACCGCAGCGAGCGGCGGCGCAGGTCATAGAACAAGGTCTTGCAAAACTCGGTTTGATTACCGGTGTCGGTGCTTTTATTCCCGGCACGGAACAGGAAGTTCCCGACGGCAAAGGCGGAAAACGCACAGTCGGCAGACCGCAATCTACTCTGTGGTATATGCACGGCTGGGGACATTGGCTCGGAATGAACGTCCACGATGTCGGCGATTACAGCAAACCGTTTCAAGAAGGTATGATTACGACAAACGAGCCTGGAATTTACATCCGCGAAGACGCGCTTGATTATTTACCAAAAACTGCTGAAGCCCAGGCGTTTGTTCAAAAAATCCGTTCCGCCTATGAGAAATACAAAAACATCGGCGTGCGCATCGAAGACGATATGCTGGTTACGAAAACAGGCGTCGAATGGATGACGAAAAATCTTCCGCGTTCGATTTCCGACATCGAAGCGTTTATGGCGAAATCCTCAAAAGAATTTGCCTTTCGTAATCCACAAACGGAAACAAATCGGAAAATTGCTTTTTTCGATGTTGATAAAAATTTCTTGTTCGGCGATTTTAGATGGAATTTATTCGATACGAACGACTTTGCGAGCGGTAAAACCGTAAAGCGCGGCTGGATTTCGTCAGGAAACAAAGCAGCAACATCTGGTTTGCAACGCGCCGGAAATTTTCCCGCGGAATAGAAAATTTGTTGTAAACTCTTTTCAGTCAAATAATCATAATGATTTTTAAAGTTTTACTTGAATGGTCGCTCGATAGACATTTTATAGATTACTTTAATTCTATTATCGTTAAGTCAAACTGCTTTTTTATTCTTGACGTTTAATCGTATAATTTCCGGGCTGGAAAATTTTACCTTGAGAAATAACTTTAAGTTTTAACACATCAATATTCAAAAGGCACATTTGATTTTGGCAAAAACGAAGAACAAATCTTTTACGAAAAGCGAAAATAATTCTCTGCCGCTTGTTATCGTTAATCCAAAATCGGCTTCGGGTTCGACTGCGCTGCGCTGGACGCGGATTGCTTCGGATTTGGCAAAAAATTTTGGTGCCTTCGATGTCGAGTTTACACAAAATGCCGGACACGCCACCGAAATAGCAAAAGCTGCGGCGCACAAGGGACGCCGATTTATCGTTGCGTGCGGCGGAGACGGCACGATAAATGAAGTCGCCAACGGCATTTTACAATCAGGCGAAAAGGAAGCCGAATTGGGAATTTTGCCGTCGGGAACAGGGGGTGATTTTCGGCGTTCGCTCGACGTACCGAACACGGCACGGGAAGCCGCAAAAGGTTTGCGGAACGGTCAAACAAAAACGATAGATGTCGGCAAAGTTACGTTTTTCAACTACCATGACCAAGAAACAAGCCGTTATTTTTTGAATATCTCGAGTTTCGGGTTGAGCGCATCAATCAACGAAAGGGTCAAAACGAATGGTTCGCTGCTGGCGGCTTGGCTTCCCGGCGACACGCTGCGGGGCAAAGCGAAATTTGCAATCTCGACTTTGCGGGAGGTTTTTGATTCTGAATTTACGACCGTTCGCGTGCGGATTGACGACGCGGAAGAAAAACTTTTGAACACGATAAATTTTTGCGTGGCAAATGCGCGTTATTTCGGCGGCGGGATGAAAATTGCGCCCGATGCCCTACTCGATGACGGCTTTTTCGATGTCGTCAATATCGGCGACATAAAAACCGCAAAAATAATACTCAACGCTTTTCGTCTCTACAACGGTTCGCATTTGTCTCTCGACGAAGTAAAACACAAAAATGCCAGGCGCGTTGAAGTTCGCCCGGCAAACGAAAAGCAAATCATCCAACTTGAAACCGACGGCGAGCTGCCCGGGCGACTTCCCGCAATTTACGAAATTGTACCGCACGCTTTGAAAGTTAGAGTTCCAAAAAATACTTAACTACCGGAGAGTAGAGATGCAAAGAGACAAAAAGTAAAAAGTGAAAAGTTAAAAATAAGGAATCAAAATTTTAAGTTTTTCACTTTTTACTTTTAGTTTTTTACCCGTCTAATCTGTGTTAATCTGTGGTTAAATTCTTTGCGTTTTATTAGAAAATGTCTTATGCACAACTCATTTTGTCAACTAATTGTTGATGCCGCCGAATCGCACGCTGACAAAACCGCGATAGAAGTAATAGGCGGCGACGAAGATACCAAATACACTTTCGCGGAAATGCTCGACGCGGTTCGCAGCATCGCTTTTCGTCTCGAAAAGGAAGGAATCGCTTTCGGCGACCGCGTGGCTTTGATTGGCGAAAACCATCCGCGCTGGGCAATTGCATATTTGGGAATTCTGTTTCGCGGCGCAATTTGCGTCCCAATCGATCCGCACGGCGAGATTGGAACGATTACGAATTTTATAGAAAATTCCGAAGCGAAAATGGCTTTTGTCGGCGAAGATTTTATAAAAAGTTTTTACCAACTGGAAGAACGTCTGGGCAGAAAAATTCCCGCCGTCGTTTTGCAGGACGTTCAATCTAACAACGGCTTCGGGCAATTTTCCGACTGGGCGCAAACGCCGCGCTCCCAAGAATTTGCCGTGCAGCCGCTTCCGGCGCAAGCCGATGACACGGCGGTTTTAATTTACACATCGGGAACGACCGGAACGCCGAAAGGAGTTCCGCTGACGCACGGCAACATTTTTTACGAAGCAACAGGCTGCCAGGAAGTGATGCACATATCGGAAAATGAAGTGATTTTAAGTGTTTTGCCGCTTTTTCACGTTTTTGCCCAAGTCGCCAATCTTTGGGTAGGCGCCAGCATCGGTACAAAGATTTGTTACGTCAAAGAACTCGCGCCCGCCGAACTCGAACGCGCTTTTAAAACCGGAGAAATTACGATGCTCACCGGTGTTCCGCGTCTCTGGTATCTGTTTCACAAAAAGATTTTCGACGGCGTTGCGGTGCAGCCGAAACCCGTACAATGGCTTTTCGCAGCGATGCTGAAAACAAACAGTTTTCTGCGCGAAACATTCAACATAAATTTAGGCAAAAAGTTTTTCAAAAAAGTTCATGATGGCTTCGGCGGAAAACTCGACATCACAATTAGCGCAGGCTCGCGCTTTGATGAAAAAATTGCTCAGGATTATAACGCGCTCGGGTTTACGATTATTCAAGGTTACGGTTTGACGGAAACGTGTGGTGCAGTTTCCAGCACGCGCTTTGAAGGCAGTTCGGTCGGCTCGGTCGGTACGCCGGTCAATTACGCCGAAATCAAATTGGGCGAGCCGAATGATGACGGCGCGGGCGAAGTTTTGATACGAGGCAAAATGGTTTTCAGCGGTTACTACAAAAACCCTGAAGCGACAAAAGAAGCATTTACCGAAGACGGTTGGTTCAAATCCGGCGATTTGGGAAAACTCGACGCCAACGGCGACCTTTTTATCGTCGGACGCTCGAAAGACGTTATCGTTTTGCCGAACGGTAAAAATATACACCCGGAAGATTTGGAAGTTCAATACTCGAAAACGCCGTTCGTCGAAGAAATCTGTATTTTGGGCGTCAAAGATGAATCATCTAATTTGGCGGGCGCGGAAAAACTCATCGCCATTGCTGTTCCCGATTTTGCTTATCTGAAACAAAACAACATCGCCAACTCGCGCGAAGCGATTCGTCACGAGCTGGACGATTTGGGGCGACAGCTCCCCGAATATCAGCGCGTCCGCGAATACGTCGTCCGCGCCGAACCTCTGCCGCGCACGGCGACGCGCAAAATAAAACGATTTCAACTGCAAAAGGAAATCGAAGAAAACGGTTTTGACACAACCGGCGCGCCTGACAAAAAGCAGTGGACTTTTACCGACGAAGACAATGCGCTGCTTGCGTCAAACATCGGTCAGGCATTAACAAAAGCCGTCAAACAAAACACGAAAGATGTCGAAAAAATTCACCCGCAGATGAATCTCGAATTCGATTTAGGACTTGATTCGCTGTCGCGCGCCGAAGTTTTCGCGTCTTTAGAACAAGCCTTTAACGTCGAGTTCGATTCGGACAAGGCGGCGAACGCTTTAACCGTCGGTGAAGTCGTCAAACTAACGCAGGAATTAACCGGCAGCGCCGATGCCGAAATTGTCGGGACGGATTTTAACTGGGGCAAAATCGTGCGCGAAAGCGAAGATAATTTGCCGGAAGTGCAAAACATCCTGCGCGCGCGCCACGTTTTGAACCCGATTGTTTTTGCGTTTTTCAAGACAGTCGGTTTTTTGAGCAGAATTCTTTTCGGTTTAGAAGTTTCCGGCGCGGAAGAACTGACAAAACTCAAACGTCCGTTTCTTATCTGCCCGAATCATCAGAGTTTTCTTGACCCGTTTGTCGTGGCGTCGGTTTTCAAATATGACCTTTTGAAGAACGCTTTTAGCGTCGGAGCGAGTGAATTTTTCCAAACAAGTTTTATGCAGTTTCTCGCGCGCCTTTTGAACGTCGTGCCGATTGACCCGGACACTCAATTATTAAAAGCGATAAAGGCAAGCGCGAGCGGTTTGAAACACGGCAAAGTTCTGAACATTTTCCCCGAAGGCGAACGAGCTTTTGACGGAGACCTTCACGAGTTCAAAAAAGGCGCGGCAATTTTGGCAGCCGAACTGGATTTACCGATTGTCCCGGTTGCGCTCGACGGTTTTTACAATGTCTGGGGGCGAAGTTCCGGCAAAATTAATCTGGCAAAAGTAAAAATGCGCTTCGGCAAGCCTTTTTACCCGCGCGAAATCATAAGTTCGGAAATGACCGACGAAGCGAAATATCAAGCCGTAACCGAACATTTGAAACAGACTATTCAGACGATGATTGACGAAATGCGAAAATAACCGGAGACGGAGTTTATGAAAATCAATGTAACAATGCTTTTTTTAATTGTCATTTCATTGACAATAATAGTGTCTGCCCAAACCGACAGTTCTTCAAACGTAAAGCTCCCTTTGAGCGCGGCACAAATGGATGCGGTCAAAAACATCAGAAACAAGGTGGCAACAGAAGCCGCACCGCTCGCCTTGCAGCTTGCTGCTGCCGTCAAACAAATTTACGACAATATGCTTGCCGATGCGCCAAAGGCGAAACTGCGCGAAAAATTAAGTAAACAGATGACCGGAACAGTCGTTAAAATACTTTTGATAAAAGGACAATCCATCCGCGAAATGGTTGGTATTCTTACGCCGGAACAGAAAAAGTTTCTCAAAACAGAGATGACAAAACCGGACGCGCCCGCAGATTTGTCAGAGTTGATGGAGCGCGTTTTCAATATACCGAAAATGTAATTTCTAACGGCTGGAATTATAAAGAAGTTTTGCTCGTTACTAATGCTTTTTTATAAGAGGTATTTCTATGAATAAACTCTACTACGGCGACAACCTCGACATCCTGCGTAAATTCGTCCGTGATGAAACAATTAACCTTTGCTACATTGACCCGCCGTTTAATTCTAAACGCAATTACAATCAGATTTACAACAACATCGGGCAGGAAGACCGCGCGCAGGCACAGGCGTTTGTTGATACGTGGACGTGGGACGACCACGCCAACGAATGTTTCGACGAGATTCTGACGAATAAAAACGGCGTGCAGACACAGCAGTCAATCGCGCTGATAAACGGTTTGGAGAAAGTTCTCGGCAAAGGCGCGTTGTTCGCCTATCCCGTTTCGATGACCGTCCGCATCGCCGAGATTCACCGCGCCATAAAGCCGACGGGTTCGATTTATATTCATTGTGACGATACGGCAGATTCTTACCTGCGTTTATGTGCTGATTCACTTTTTGTTTCACGCAGCGGTGATTTCAAAAACGAAATTGTTTGGAAAAGAACTGCGGCGCATAGCGATTCAACTCGTTACGGTCGCAATACCGATAGAATTCTTTTTACACAAAATCAACAACATCAACTTGGAATAGTCCAATTCAAAAATACGACCAAGAATATATTGACCAATATTATCGGCACGAAGATGCTGATGGCAGAAAATGGATGTCCGGCGATATGGGCGCGGCAGGTTTAGCTGGCGGCGGTTATCAATATGAATGGAACGGACACGATAAACTTTGGCGTTGTCCGCCTGAGACAATGCAAAGGCTTCAAGATGAAAATAAAATCTTTTATACGAAAAACGGCGTAGCGAGAAGAAAGCGTTATTTAGACGAAGTGAAAGGAATGCCCGCACAAGATTTATGGACTGACATTCAAGCTCTTAGGTCTTGGCATCAAGAATTGCTTGGCTATCCAACCCAAAAACCCGAAGCACTTCTCGAACGAATCATCAGCGCGTCTTCCAATGAAGGCGATGTCGTGCTTGATGCGTTCTGCGGCTGCGGCACGACCGTCGCCGTCGCCAGTCGTTTGAAACGCCGCTGGATTGGAATGGACATCACTTATCAATCAATCGCGCTCATCTTAAAGCGTTTGAAGGACAGCGAAGGACAGGCGGCGGTTGATGCGGTCGAACTGCACGGCGTGCCGCGTGATATGGAATCGGTTGACGCGCTTGTTCACAAAAAAGACGACCGCGTTCGCAAAGAGTTTGAAAAATGGGCGATTCTCACCTATTCGGACAATCGCGCCGTGATTAACGAAAAGAAAGGCGCGGACAAAGGCATTGACGGCGTTGCCTTCACGCGCAAATCGAAAGACGAAGTTTTACCCGTTCTGCTGTCGGTCAAAAGCGGAAAGAACGTCGGCGTTTCGGAAATGCGCGATTTATTCGGTGTCGTCAAAAGCGAAGGCGCGGCGTGCGGCATTTATATTACACGACACGAACCGACCAAACCGATGATTGAATTTGCTAAACAGCAAGGGCAATTCAAACCTGAAAACTTCGCCGCCTTTGATAGATTGCAGATTGTAACAGTTCAGGAAATCTTAGACGGCGCGAAAATGAATCTGCCATTAATGGAAGAAGTCACGAAACGGGCGCAGAAAACGAAGTCGGAAAATCAAGCAGGTTTATTTACCGAATAAACAATTGTTCGATTATTCGTAATTGAATCTTAAAATTTGAGTTTTGTCTTGTAATTTAGCGGTCAAGATAAAAAAGAAAAGCCTCGCATTTGATAGCGGGGCTTTTCTTTTTCAGCAAAGCAGCGAATGAATCGCTCCTCATTAAAATAATGTATCTCTGTCAATAAGACATTAATTTAATAAGGTGAATTCGTGTTGCCATTGGTGTTGCCGTTAGTATTACCCTTAGTATTGGTGTTTTTATTAACGGGTCCGCGCGGCGTGCCGGGGCTGGGATTTTTTCCACGTCTGACGCCCGGTCGGTTGTCATTGGAATTGCCGTTCATATTTCCGTTCATATTGGAATTCATGTTGGAGTTCATATTTGAATTCATATTTGAATTCATATTGCCGTTCATATTTGAATTGACGTTACCGTTACTGTTCATATTGGTATTGCCATTCATATTACTGTTCATGTTTCCGTTCATATTGGAATTACCGTTCATGTTGCCGTTCATATTAGTGTTGTCATTCATATTTCCGTTCATGTTGGTATTTCCATTCATATTACCGTTGGTATTGTCGTTCATGTTGCCATTCATGTTGCCATTCATATTACCGTTGGTATTGCTATTACCTTTTTTGCACGCAGCTTTGCAATCGTTGAATGCTTGTTTGCATTGTTGTTGGTTTGCATTTGCTGCTCGTCTGCAAGCCTGATATTGCTCTGTGCATGCTTTCTGGCATTCGCCGCGGTCGTTTTGTTGACCGCTGATTACCGTCGATACGACAAAAAACAAAGCAAATAGCGCCAACGTTAATCCCGAAATTGTATAAGTGAATCTCTTATTCATTAATTTATCCTCCATAACTTCTGGTTAATCATGCGCTTCCGGCATGAGATTAGTGTGTCTAAAACCGTCTTTATAATTTTTTAAGAGGAGAAACGGCTCGTGTAACTTGTGCGTTGCAATTTTGAGTATAACAGATTTCCTTAAATCAATCTGTATGAAACCGTACAAACAGTAAAAAATCTGTTTTAATAATAAGAAGCTGTAAATTGAGTTAAAAAAAGTAAAGGAAAATAAAAAAATGTCGTCGGGTTTAAAGTAAAGTTATATTTTATAAATATGCCCGCCATCAAACAGCTTGTCCTGATTGGTTAATTAAGCGAAAATGACGTTGGAAATTCTTGTTCGCATTTTGGAGAAATTATGAAATTAAACCGACTGAAATTGTTGTTTTTTATCCTGTCGCTGTTGGTGTTTTGCTCGATTCCCGGCAATGCTCAAACTCCGGCAGCAGCAGCTCAAACGCCGCAAATGCAGCTTGCCGCTTATATCAAGCAAAATTACAGGAAACGCGAAGTTTTGATTCCGATGCGTGATGGCGTAAAACTTTTCACTTCCGTTTATGAGCCGAAAGCCAAGACGGAAAAGTACCCGATTCTATTGAGCCGCACTCCTTACACAGTTTCGCCTTACGGCGCTGATAAATTCAAAATGTCCGTCGGTCCGAACGAGCTTTTTCCAAAAGAAGGTTATATTTTCGTTTATCAGGATGTGCGCGGGCGTTGGAAATCCGAAGGCGAATTTATGGATGTTCGCCCCGCAATGGCGAAACCGAACTCGAAAGAAACGGACGAATCGACCGACACATACGACACGATTGATTGGCTGATAAAAAACTTAGCGAACAACAATGGGCGCGTCGGTATGTACGGCATTTCTTATCCGGGCTTTTACACTTCGGCTGGGGCGATAAATTCGCATCCGGCGCTAAAAGCCGTTTCGCCGCAAGCGCCCGTCTCCGATTGGTTTCAAGGCGACGATATGCATCACAACGGCGCGTTGTTTCTTGCGCAGAATTACAATTTTTTTACCAATTTCGGTCAGTCGCGTCCCGTCCCGACTGCAACCGGAGACTACCTCAAACCTTTTAAGTTCGGCACGTCCGACGGCTACAAATATTATCTTGAAATGGGTTCGATGAAAAATTCTTCGGAAATCTATCGGCAACAGCTCGGAACGAATATAAAATTTTGGGACGAGATGATGCAGCATCCAAACTATGATCAATTTTGGAAAGACCGCAACGTTTTGCCAAAGCTGAAAAACATCCGTGCTGCGGTGATGACGGTAGGCGGCTGGTTTGACAACGAAGATTTATACGGCGCGCTGAAAACATACGAATACATCGAAGCACAAAATCCGGGAATTTATAACATTCTCGTGATGGGACCTTGGTTTCACGGCGGCTGGGAACGTTCCGACGGCGATTGGCTCGGTACAGCATATTTCGGCGAGAAGACAGCTCTTTATTATCGTGAAAAAATGGAACTTCCTTTTTTCAATCATTTTCTGAAAGACAAAGGCGACATTTCAAATTTGAAAGAAATCAACGCTTTCGATACAGGCGCAAATATGTGGAAGTCTTACGACACCTGGGACCCGAAAGAAGGAATAACCCAAAAACAACTTTATCTGCACGATAACGGCAAATTGTCATTTGCCAAACAAATAGAAGTAACAGCCGGAGGAAGCGAAATTCCTCAGGGCGGTTACGACGAATACGTTTCCGACCCGATGAAACCCGTTCCATACACGCAGAAAATTACGCTCAATTATCCGCGCGATTTTATGACTGAAGACCAGCGTTTCGTCGCCAATCGTCCTGACGTTCTTGTTTATCAAACCGAGCCTTTGACGGAGGATATGACGGTTGCAGGCGACATCAAACCGACGCTGTATGTTTCAACTTCCGGCACGGATGCCGATTACGTCGTCAAGATAATTGACGTTTTCCCGGATGATTATAAATATCCCGAAGGCGCGAAACCGCCCGAAAATTCGGCGGCGTGTGTCTTTTCGCCCGGCGGCTATCAAATGCTCCTTCGAGGCGAACCGTTCAGAGCGCGTTTCCGCGACAGCTTTGAAACGCCCGTACCGATGACGCCGAATCAAACCGCGAAAATCAGTTTTGAAATGCCGGGCATTACGCACACTTTCAAAAAAGGTCATCGAATAATGGTACAGATTCAGAGCAGTTGGTTTCCGCTGGTTGACCGCAATCCGCAAAAATACGTGCCGAATATCAATCTGGCAAATAACTTGGATTTTATCAAAGCAACCGAGCGTGTCTATCGGGACGGCGACCAGAATTCGACATTTATCCAGCTTCCGGTTGTTGGAAGATAATTTCCTATAAGCACTAAATAAAAAAGCCGGGTTTGATAAACTCGGCTTTTTTATCAATAATCTAGAGTTTACGATAGGCGAATAAAGAATTTCTTTATTTATACTTTTAGTTTATAAAATCATTTTTTTGGAGTGTTTATGCCTTCGACTTCGATTATCAGCGGCGTTTTGTTGATTTTAATTGGAATTATCGGTTATGTTTTCGGCTCGGCTGACGGACACGCTAGTCCGACCGCTTTGATACCGGCGGCGTTCGGTTTGCCGCTGGTAATTTTCGGCGTTCTTGCCAAATCAAAAGAAAATCTGCGTAAACATTTGATGCACGGTGCGATTCTGGTCGCGTTTCTGGGTTTTGTAGCGACGGCAAGCAGCGTTTTGAAAATTCCTTCTCTTCTGGCAGGAACGGCAGAGCGTCCGGCAGCAGTCGCGGCACAGTTTGCTATGGCTCTGATTTGTTTTGTTTTTGTAATTTTGTGCATAAACTCTTTTATCGCCGCGCGCCGAAACAGATAATATTTATCATTTAACATTTTTCATTTATTATTCATCGTCATAATAATTGCATTAATTCTAAATGTTTATTAACGATTCAAGATACAAAAACGCCGAATGATAAAAGTTAAATGAAAACCGATGCCAACAACTATTACACAGCTTGAAGACACCGAACGCGGCAAAACCATTTTGCGCGTCGATGGCTCGATGACTTTGACGGATGCGGTTTTACTGGAGAAAATCGCGCTCGATTTGCGCGCTAAAATTGGCAGAAATCTAACGCTCGACCTTGCCGATTTGCATTTTATGGACAGCGAAAGCGCTCCGGTTCTCAAGCGCATCGAGCGCGAACACGGTTTTGAAATCGAAGGCATCGAATATTTCCTGCAAAAGATTGTCGCCGAAACTGATAGAACTTAAATTTACAGTGATTGCATTGATTATCAGCAATTGAAGAGTAAATTAATAATTTTGTTTTATCTTCTTATTCCATTTCACTCCTGTTAATTTTCCGCCAAAATCGTTATGAATCTGACGCTCGAAAATCTTTCAAAAATAATCGGCGGACAATTAAACGGCGACGGTAAAATTGAAATCGAGCGCGCCGCCAGTCTCGAAACGGCAAAAGCCGGCGAAATTTCTTTTGTCGAGAAAAGCGAATTTTTCGAACATGCGAAAAAAACACGCGCTTCTTGTCTGATAGTTCCAGAGAATTTTAATACTGAGCTTCCCTGCGCTTCAATCGAGGTGAAAAATCCGAAGCTCTGCTTTGCTAAAATTTCAGAAATTATACACTCGCCGGAAAGGAAAAACGGTATACACAAAACAGCGCAAATTGCGGAAAGTGTTAAATTCGGAGAAGAAATCTATATCGGCGCATTTGTTTCGATTGGCGAAAATTCCGGCGTCGGAAAAGGAACACAAATCCAAGACGGCGCGTGTGTCGGCGTGAATGTCTCTATCGGTGAAAACTGTTTTATACGACCAAATGTCGTCATCTATGACAATGTTTCAATTGAAAACAATGTAATTCTGCACGCTGGAGCAATTGTCGGCGCAGACGGTTTCGGTTTTGTGCGTGATGCCGAAAAATACGTCAAATTTCCGCAAATCGGAACTGTCGTTATCGAAGACGACGTTGAAATCGGCGCGAATACTTGCATTGATAGAGGCGCGCTCGGCGAAACGCGAATCGGGCGAGGAACGAAAATTGACAATCTCGTGCAAATTGCGCACAACGTCAGAATCGGCGAGCGAGTTATTATCGCCGCGCAAACCGGAATCTCGGGCAGCACCGTTATTGAAGACGACTGCATCATCGGTGGACAAGTCGGAATGGGCGACCATGCACGGGTCTTGAAAGGCGCGGTTATCGGCTCGCAAGCCGGAGTTTTGCCCGGAAAAATCGTCCGCGCCGGTGTTTGGTGGGGAACGCCCGTTCAGCCGCTCGACGAATACAAGCGCCAAAACGCTCACTTGAAAGGAATTTCAAGGCTCAAAGAAGACTTAAAGGAATTAAAAAAACAGTTTGAAGATTTCAAAAATAAACCGGAAAACTGAGTTTTCAACGCCGCTTTTTATAAAAGATGTATCAAATCTTAGCCGAAATAGTTCTGGTTCTGCATTTTTGCTTCGTACTTTTCGTGGTATTCGGCGGTTTTTTAGTGCTGCATCGGCGCTCGTTTCTGTGGCTGCATCTTCCGGCACTCGCGTGGGGAATTTTGGTTGAGATTTTTCATCTTTCCTGTCCGCTTACCTGTTTGGAAAATCGGTTTCGGGAACTTGGCGGCGAAGCCGTTTACACGGCAGGCGGTTTTATCGATTATTACGTTTCGGCAGTTCTTTACGCACACATCACGCCGCAGCTTCAAATGTTTCTCGGCATATTACTCGTTGTTTTTAACCTGTTTGTTTATGCGCTTGTATTTCGCCGGAAGCACGGTTTTGAATAAATCTTAACATCTTGAGCCGTTACCGTTTTTGTAATAATTTCAATGCTTAGAACAACCGCAGTACAGATTGTCGAATCGTAGGTGTATTATGAAAAAATTCAGGTTGCTTTTATATGCCGTTTCGATGCTTGCTTTCGCTTATTCCATTCACGCGCAACAGCCGCAAAAAGAGACAGCTGCGGAAATCAGAGCCAAACAGGCGGCTTATTACCTCTGCCTCAACACGATGGGCAAAGAACCTGAAAAGGCTTTAAACAATTGTTCAACCTATCTAAAAAAATATCCGAACGACGACGCGCGGCTGGTTGAATTTGCCGGCAGCTTTGTTAAAAGATTCTCCGCCGCAAACGAAAAAATTTCAGCTTATTTAAAATCTGTGCCGTCGGATTTATTCATCGGCGGTTCGGATTCCTGGGCGATTTACAAACCGGATTTGTCAAAAAATATTCCTTTTGCCTCGGAAAAAGACGGTAACTATAAAATCGAAATTAGGCGAGAATATAATTCCCAGACAGAAGAAGAACTTTTGAATAAAGCCGAAGCCGTTTATCAAAATCCTAAAAATACTACTAAAGATTTGTATAAAAACTGGGCAAGTTTACCCGAGTCGAATTTTGATTTACCAAAAGGCGAGCCGAAGTGGTGGACAGGTTTTGGCGGAACAATTCCTCAAGTCGAAGTCGTAACAACGAGCGCCGTGATTTATTATTACAATCTGACGCAAAATCTTCGCGTCTTTAAAGGTAAAATAAAAGAAAGGGACTTTACACAGACTCAAACTAATCTTGTATACAATGCTTCTTTAAAAAAATTAGACAAATTCACGCGCGCCGGAAAAACATTTTCTAATGTCTATGTCGCCGATATGAGTATAAGTTGGGGTGAAGTTTGCGGCGGTTTGTGCGGACACGGTTGGACGCGCAATAAAATCGTCGTCTTGAATGACAAAGGCGATGTTTTGGAGATGTTTTTAGATGCAGATGTCAATCATCAAATGTGGATGAGCTAGAATCAATTTGCTTGCAAAAAATTCAAAATCGCTTCCGCGGCACGTTTAGAAGCTCCGCCGCGTCCGAGCGTTTCGGTAACCTCGCCTAACCTTTCGCGCATTTTTTGATTTGTTTCCGGTTCAAGCAGGCGGAAAAGTTCTGTTGCGAGAGTTTCACAAGTAAATTCGTTTTGAATGAATTCTTTGGCAAGACGTTCGCGCGCAATCAGATTTATTAAACCAAAATGCTCGACCGAAATCAGCGGACGAAGAAGTTTATAATTCAAACCGGAAGTTTTATAAACAATCGCCATCGGCGTTCCGATAATTGCTGTTTCCAGCGTTGCCGTTCCGCTCGTTACGGCAGCAGCGTCGGACGCATTCAAAACTTCTCTTGTTTCTCCGGCAACAGTCAATAAAACTTCCGGCAGTTTCAAACCTTTTTGTTTCGCCTGGCTAATTTTCGTTTCAATTTCCGTAAGTTTTGCGCTTGTAGCCAAAGCAACGACGAACTGCAATTCCAAATTTTCGTTCGCCATCAAAGAGGCGGTTTCAAGCATCGGCGGCAAAATTCTCGCAATTTCCTTTTGGCGGCTTCCGGCAAGCAGCGCAACGATTTGTTTCGCTTGATTCAAATTGTATTTTGTGCAAAATTCCTCTTTCGTCAGTTTTGAATGAACTTCTCGCGCCAACGGATTGCCGACAAATTTGACGTGCGTAATTCCCTGCTTGTCATACCAATCTTTTTCAAACGGCAAAATTGTCAGCAACAAATCGACGTATCTTTCGATTGTTCTGGCGCGGTATCGGCGCCACGCCCAAAGCTGCGGCGAGATATAATAAATTATTTTCAAGCCCTGCTTTTTTAGCGTTTTTGCGAGTTTCAAATTAAAATCCGGGAAATCTACAAGTATCACGGCGTCAGGTTTTCTTTCGATTGCCGCCTTTTTCAGTTTTTGAAATGTTCTCCAAAACATCGGCAAGGCGCGCGCGATTTCCGGCAAACCGACGATTGCCAAATTGTCCGCATCAACGATTGTCTCCACATTCGCTTCGCGCAAATGATAACCGGTCGCGCCGAAAAATGTGAAGTTGGTTTCAGGAGATTCGTTATGCAGGGCTTTAACGAGTTTTGCGGCGTGAACGTCGCCGGAGTTTTCACCCGCGACAATCATTATTTTACAGTTCGGTTTCATCAACAATAATTTTATTTAGCCGTCATTATATCGAAATAAAATCTAAGCGGCGAAAGGTATACGGGAAAAATATCTTTTCCCAAAAGAAAAACCGGACTGTTAATCCGGTTTTGTTAGAAAAGTTAAATCAAATTTGTTATTCACCGCTCGCCGCTTTCACTGTCTGCGAGTTTCCGCGAAGCAGTTCCAGAGCTTTTTTCAACTGCAAATCTTCAGGCATCGGCTTTGGCGCCGCGGGAGTTGGTTTTGCCTGCGGAGTTGCCGTCGGAGACGCCTGTGGCTGCGGATTTTGATTCTGCTGTTCCTGCTGGTCAACTAAATCCTGTACATCGAGCGGCTCGGGCGTGTCGGGACGTTTAACTTCAATCGAAGGCATTACGCCGGATGTGGCGCGGTCGTCGTCGAGAAAAGTTTTGCCGCTTGCCGAAGCCCATTTTGCTGTCGTCAAAAGCAAACCGTCGCCGCCGCGCAGCGGAAAAAGTTGCTGTTCGATACCCGAACCGAAACTGCGCTCGCCGACAACTTCGCCGCGTTTCCGCTCGAGCATTGCCGAAGCGACGACTTCTCCTGCGCCCGCCGTCGTCAAATCAATCAAAGTTATAACCTGACCGCTGAAAAGAAACTTTTTCGGGTCTGCCGCAAACGTCTGCACGACTTTATTGTCGCGTCCGATGATTTCGGATAAATTTCCGTCATTGATAAAGATATTTGCAACGTCGGCTCCTTCTGAGATAGCGCCGAGGGCGACGCCGCGCAGATCGAGAATGATTTTTGACACGCCTTGTTTCTGCAGTTCCGAAACGCGATTGTGAATATCGTTGGCTTCGCCGCTTTCGAGACTGTAAATTTTCACGACCCCGATTTTTCCGTCTTCGATACGAACTTCGGATTCGGGAATTTTATATGCGCCGCGCGTAACGGTAATTGTTTGCGGTTTTGCACCCGCTCGCAAAACGCGCAGGTTCACTTTTGAACCCGGTTCGCCGAGCAAAAGCCTGCGTGCCTCGTAAAGTGAAATATCGTGCGTCGCTTTGTTTTCGATATATTCAATAACGTCGCTGGTTTTGAGTCCGGCTTTTTCGGCAGGCGAATCTTTTAGCACAGAAATGAGCAAATAACCTGAAATTTGCGAAGTGCCGACGCCGATACCTGCCAGCGAGTTTTGTTTTTTCGCCTGATAATCCTTGACTTGTTCGGCAGTTAAATAAGAAGAATACGGGTCAAGTCCGCTTGCCAGACCGCGTAGCGCACCGGCACGAACTTTTTCGAGATTTGGTTCGTCAACATAATCGTTTTGAATATGCTGCAAAACCGACTCAAAAATCCGAATTTGCGTTCCCGCATCGTTTATCGGCTGCTGCGCCTGCGTCGCTATCAACCCGCCGACTATCGCATACATCGCAATCGCTGCCGAAGCCAAAGCCAAAATAAATTTACCGCGATAAGACATTTATTACCTCTATTTATTTGAAAATCGAAAACGGAAAGCGGAAAATAACTTGTTTGATTCCGTTTTTAGTTTCGATTTTTAATTATCCATTTTTCGTTTATATCGTGCAAGAACAAGAAATGACTAATCCGTCTGAATTTACAGATGTTTCGCGCGCGTCTTCGAGCGGAAGACTCGTCGCGCTTGATTTGGGGATGAAACGCATCGGCGTCGCCGTTAGCGACGAGCTGCAGTTTACCGTTCGTCCCGTCTGCGTAATCCAGCGCAAGAGCTGGAAAAAAGTTCTCAAACAAATCATTTCACTTCTGGAAGAATTTGATGCCGTCGCGCTCGTTTTAGGTTTGCCGTATAACACGGACGGTTCGGAAAGCGAGATGTCGCAGGAAGCGCGCCGCCTCGCCCAAAACTTTTCGCTCTCGCTTTCGATTCCGGTTCTATTTCAAGACGAGCGACTCTCTTCCTACGCAGCAAAAGGTTATCTTTGGAAAACCGGTTTAAGCGAAAAGGAAACTCGTGAAAGAGTTGACGCGGAAGCCGCCGCTGTTATCCTAAGCGAATTTATTGAATTGAGAAAAATGGTGAAAGATTAAAAATGGTAAATGATGAACGGTTAATTAAGAAATGTTTTACATTCACCAATCACCATTTATCATTCACCATTAAGTCAAGGTTTTAGCAAAATAACTTCGGTCGCCGCTTTTTCTACTGCCGCTTTTGAAAAGGGGAAAATTTGCGTTTCACCGGATTTCCAATTTTCGAGTTGGTCTTTCCAATGCGAAGATTTCGGGTCACCGCTCTCCCCTAAAGCGATTCCGTGCCTGGTCGCGTCCCAATTGCCCGGAACTGTGATGTGCCGCATCGAAACGCTTCCGCCGACATTTGGCGATAATCCGTTTCCGTTTAGCGGAAATGCTTCGATTGCAAAAAGCCCGCCGATAAGCGGAGCTGCTGCTAGCGGGTGCGGAAAGCGAATCTGAAAAGCCTTTCCGTAAAGCCAATCCGATTGATTTGCGCCGTATTTTTTTGCGAGATTCGCCCGCGCTTCCGTATCTGACGCAACCAGCAAATCTTTATAACTATTAAATTCCTTCGGCAGCCAATTTTTTGGTTTTTCGGTTATTAGCCATTCGAGAAATCCGGCATCGCCGCCGGGTTTGTCCTTGATTCCGTTTCCGTTAAAGATTTTACTGCGAAAAACGGCTCGCATCTCGTTTGCAAGCAGCGCGGCTTGCGAATCGGCATTCATCTTTCCGTCCCAGCCCCCCAGCAGTTTTAGGGTTTCGGCGGACGCAGCGTTCAGATTAACGACTTCATGCGCGAAACGAGAATGTGCAAGACTGAAAGTATCAAACTGAATATCGCGCATATCATTAACGGTTAACTTATTACTGGCGGCAAGTCGGTTGTAAATTCGCCGCGCCCGAAACGGCGCAGCCCAATTATGCGTTAGAAAATACTTATAGCTGTCGCCGACAACTCGCTGATTTGCCGTAACGATAATGCCTTCGGGCGGATTATAGCTTTGCGACAGTTCCTCGAACGGTATGAAACTCGTCCAATCGCCGTCGGTCGTCGCGCCGTCATAAGGAATACTTCCGTCACCTTTCCGCCGAATCGGAATGCGACCCGCGCCGTAATAGCCGATGTTCCCTTTTACGTCGGCGTAAACAAAATTCTGTGTCGCGCCGCCGTAGGTTTTCAGTGCCGCGCGGAAATCATCCCAATTCCTGGCACGGTCAAGCAGTAAAAATGCCGTAAACGAATCGTTTTTCGGATCGCGCGCCGTCCATTTCAAAGCGTATTTTTTGCCCGACTGCTCCGTAATAATCACGCCATTGTTTGTTTCCGTTACACTCAAAATTTCCGTTTCGGTTTCGGGCGACAAAACATTTTTACGAACTTTTATTTCTTCGCGCCGCGTTTTCGCATCCTGCCAGCCGCTTGCAGTTTTGAATTGTCCTTTGTCATTGAAAGTTTCGACGTAAATATCCTGCACGTCCGGTCCTAAATTTGTCGCGCCCCAAGCGATGTTTTCATTGTGTCCGAGAACGATGCCCGGAATGCCCGGAAAAGTAACGCCGGAGACGCGCGATTTTGCGGTTGAAAGATTGACTAAATACCAAACCGAAGGCGCATTGCCGGGCAGATGCGGGTCGTTCGCCAAAATAGGTTTGCCGTCGGCGGTTCGCTTGCCCGAAACAACCCAATTATTGCTCGCCGCGTTAAATTCCTGATAAAAACCGACACGTTCGAGCGAAGATTTTCTGATTTCAGCGTCTTTCAAAGCAAAATTTAATAACGCATCTTCGACATTTGGAGATTGACCGACTGCTTTTATATTTGGCGTATCCTGCCCGATAACCAAAACATCGAGCGGCGTTTTTTCCCTAAAAAGCTGTTGATATTTTTCTTTCGGTAAATCGGCAAAAGAAGCGCGCAAAACGTCCGCCTGCCAGGTCGTGCTTAACCCGTCGTTAACAATCTCGCCGACGACTAAAGAATCGGCAGGCAGCCATTCGGACGGTTTATATTTCAAAATTTGAAACTCAACCGGCAAAGTTTTTTCATTCAAAGCCGCAATGTAAGCATTAACGCCGCGCGCGTAGTTTTCTAAAACGGCGCGCGTTTCGGGCGGAAAATTTCTAAAAGTTTCTTCGACAATCTGCGAAAACCCGAATCTGCGCCAGCGTTTGTCTTCTTCCAAAGCCTGCTTGCCGAATAATTCCGCGGTTTGCCCGCGCGCGACGCGGCGATACAAATCCATCTGCCAAAGCCGATCGCTCGCCGTTACAAAGCCTTGCGCAAAATACAAATCCGCATCGCTTCGCGCTTCTATATACGGAATACCGCGCGCGTCCTTGCGCACGGTTACGTTTTCCTTCAAACCCGAAATGCTCAAAGTCTGCGTCGGTGTTTGAGCGAAACAAGCCGTTGTAACGAAAAAAACAAAAGCCAGGACTGTAAATTTATTAAATTTTAACAACATATATTTTTGGAATAATTACCTAAGCCGTAAAAAGATTCTTAATCTCTAAGCCGAAATTTCGGGGAAGCAAAGTTTACAATTTTCAGCTAAGAATTTATCACAATTAACCTCGTTTCGCTCATTTCTTCCATTGCGTAGCGCACGCCTTCGCGCCCGAAACCTGAGCTTTTGATGCCACCGTAAGGCATATTGTCAACGCGAAAAGTCGGCACGTCGTTTATCAAAACGCCGCCGTATTCGAGGTTGTCGGCAGCATAATTAGCATTCGCTAAATTGTTTGTAAAAACTCCGGCTTGCAGCCCGTATTCAGTTTGATTAGCCAAATCTACGGCTTCTTCAAAATGGCTGAACTTTTCGACAACGGCGACCGGCGCGAAAATTTCTTCCGAAATGACGCGCATTTCCGGGTTTGTATTCGTTAAAACGGTCGCGTCTAACATTGCGCCGTCACGCCGCCCGCCGCACAGTAGTTTTGCTCCATTTGCGGTCGCTTCCGTTACCCAACTTTCAGCCTTTTTCGCCGCCTCTTCCGTAATCATTACGGACAATTCGGTTGCTTCGTCGAGCGGATTTCCCTTTTGCAAATTTTTCGCTTTTTCGATGAATTTGTCCGTCCACTCGCCAAAGATTTTTTCGTGAACATAAATGCGCTGGACGGAAATACAGACTTGTCCGGCATAAACAAACGCACCCATCGCGGTTCGGTCGAGAGATTTTTTGATGTCGGCGGTTTCGTCAACGATGACGGGCGCGTTGCCGCCGAGCTCGAGCGCAACGGCTTTTTTACCCGTTTGACTTTTGATTTTCCAGCCGATTTCAGCGCTGCCCGTAAATGAAATCATATTGATACGTTCATCCTGCAAAATCGTATCGATGTATTTGACATTCATCGGCACGATTTGCAGCGCGCCCCACGGCAAACCGCTTTCGAGAAAAACCTCACCCAACAGCAAAGCCGTCAGCGGCGTTCTGTCACTCGGTTTGATGATAATTGCGTTGCCGGAAGCGAGCGCTGGCGCAACTTTGTGTCCGACTAAATTCAGTGGAAAATTAAACGGTGTAATGCCGTAAATCACTCCGCGCGGAAACGGTTTTGCATAAGCGGTTTTGCCCGTTCCGATTGCCTGCGTATCAATCGGAACAACTTCACCCGCAAATCTTTCCGCTTCGCCTGCCGCCCACGCAAAAGTCGCAATTCCGCGCTCGACTTCACCGCGAGCGAGTTTTATCGGCTTGGCGGCTTCACCGGCAATCGTTTCGGCAAATTCTTTTTTGCGGTTTTCGATACCGTCAGCAATTTTTCGCAACCCTCTTGCAATTTCAAAACGCGCAAGTTTCCGCATATCTTTTGCGGCGCTTTCGGCGCGGGCAATCGCTTCTTCGGTTTCACTTGCATTTGCCGAATAAACTTCCGCTAAAACCTCATTTGTAAATGGTGATTTGACCCTAAAAGTTTCGGCGCCGGCAAGCCATTCGCCGCCGACGAGCATTTTTCTGGTTTCCATAATTTTGCCTGTAAATCGTAAACCGTAAATCATAATTAATTTGTGTTTCGCTACCGACGATTCGCAATTTATGACTCACATTTTCATCTGCTGACAACTTTCTTCTTTTTATCGCCCCTCAAAACTTTGCAAATTCTGTAAAATCTAAGTTAAACTTTTCAAGATTTTGAGGCAAATTATCTGGAGACGAACGAATGAATTTTTTGAAAATCAGCTTTATTTTCTCGGCAGTTTTATTGTTTATAATCGCCTGCAATCAAACCAATAACGTTGACACAAATCTTACAACCGAGAAAAATACGGCTTCAAATGCTCCGCCGCTTCAGCCCGAAGTTACGCCCGCAACGATTGATGATTTGGCTTCGGCGCGCAAAATCTATTCGGAAAAATGCGTCAAATGCCACAAGGAAGACGGCATTGGCGGAGTTACGGTTTTAGAAGACGGAACAAAAATAAAAGCTCCGAATTTTACTACTGACCGACAGAAAAAGAATCCTGATTCGGATTATATCGAAACCATTGAAAATGGCGCCAAAGAAGACGGAATGCCCGCTTTCAAGGGTAAAATCAGCGACGACGATATTAAAAATCTCGTGAAATACATCCGACGGGAATTTCAGGGCAAGTAAAAAGTTTTTTGCTGCTAAGTTTTTAATATTTTTCTAATTGCAATTTGCAAATCCAAAATCCAAAACCTAAAATCTAAAATCAAATGCACCCGTAGCTCAGCTGGATAGAGTATCTGACTTCGAATCAGAGGGTCGCAAGTTCGAATCTTGCCGGGTGTACCATTATTTTCAATA
>JAABUN010002389.1_pt1 | contig 33773 bp, 31 predicted proteins | sample 5559311 | NCBI WGS metagenome assembly JAABUN01 (sample SAMN10711877, study PRJNA513370) | rock metagenome | isolation source: Antarctica rocks | place: Antarctica: Victoria Land, Siegfried Peak sud | reverse complement strand
TTCGAGTCCCTTTACGTCCACCAGCGCTTATGGCGCTTGACCTGGGCAAACGTGACTGGCAGCGGTTCGCGGCAGCGTTACGTGCAATCTGCAGGCGATACGAATGCAGCTGCTCGCCGGCGACCTCGGCCCCCTCGGCCGCGCGGAAGGCGCATAGGCCGTCGCTAACCGAAACCTGGGCCCGGGGGAGCGATCTGCCCATGGTGATTGTCACCCGGTCCGGGGAGACCTTGCGAAATCCCGACGCCCTGGACCGGGCGGTCGGCGGGAAGCTGGCGCGCACCTGCGCCGGGCAAGTACCTGCCAGAGATGGGTGCCCGATGTTCGGGATGGCAGGACGTCGCGATGCCATCCGGAAACTGGCCTACTTCCGGGAGCGTCATCCTGGCGCGCCGGGAGGGGCGCACTAGAGGCTGTTGCTACTGACATATACGATAGGTAGCGATATGTCGTTCACGTCTGAAGTGGAGAACCTTATGAATGCGAACCGCACCACGCACGACGCCGGCTGGAACCGGCACGGCTTCACGCCCTTCTCCACCATGGCCCAGCAGCTGCAGGGGATGATGGGCCAGCCTGGTCAACGAGCTCGGCGCGGCGACATCCGAGCGGCCATCCTGCGGCTGCTCGCGGAGGAGCCGATGCACGGCTACCAGATCATCAGTGAGCTCGCGGAGCGAAGCGGCGGCATGTGGAGCCCGTCCGCCGGTTCGGTCTACCCGACGTTGCAGATGCTCGCCGACGAAGGCCTGGTCATGGCGGAGCCCGTCGGCGGCAAGAAGGTCTACCAGCTCACCGAAGAAGGCGCGGATGCGGCGGCGAAGCTCGAGGGACGCCGGGCCCCATGGGACGAGGCAGCCGACACCCCGGTCGACCGCTCCGGCTACCACCAGGCCGCGAGCCAACTGATGCAGGCGGTGATCCAGGTCGGGCGGACCGGATCGGCGCAGCAGGTGTCGGCCGGTGTGGATGTCCTGAAGGACGCCCGCAAGCGGTTGTACGCCATACTCGCAGAGGACTGACGTCCTGCGCCCACCCCACGACGACCGCGTCCGGAGCCCGAGTGAAGCCCTCAGACTTGCGTGTCCGGTACTGGCGCATCGTCTTCTTCTTCGGGCGGGTAACGGCGTCGTTCATCTGGTGGGAAATCGTCCTGCGGCGACTGGGCTTGGGTCGGCTGGCGGCGCGCACTCGTGCTGAGCGTGGGCGACGGGCGGCTGTCCGGTTTCGCGCGCTCGCCGTGTCGATGGGTGGGCTGATGATCAAGGTTGGTCAGTTCCTGTCGGCTCGTCTGGACGTGCTGCCGGCGGAGATCACCAAAGAGCTGTCCGGACTGCAGGATGAGGTGCCACCCGAGGACTTCGGCGCGGTCAGAGAGGTCGCAGAGTCCGAGCTGGCGCTGCCGTTGGACGAGCAGTTCGCCTGGTTCGAGCAGACACCCGTCGCGGCGGCGTCGCTGGGCCAGGTGCACCGCGCCCGCCTGCTCGCTGCCGAAGCAACGGAGCAGGGTTTCGCGGACGTCGTAGTGAAGGTGCAGCGCCCGCACATCCAGCAGATCATCGAGGTCGACCTGGCAGCGCTACGCCGCGTCGGCGGGTGGATGGAACGCTACCGACCCATCCGCGAGCGGACCGATATGCCGGCCCTGGTTGAGGAGTTCGCGACCACCACGCTGCAGGAGGTCGACTACCTCGCCGAGGGCGCGAGCGCCGAGACCTTCGCGGCCCACTTCGCCGACGACCCACGGGTAAGTGTCCCCCACGTCGTGTGGGAGCTGAGCGGGCGACGGTTGCTCACCCAAGAAGACGTCTCAGCAATCAAGCTCGGCGACCACGACACGATCACCGCGGCCGGTATCGACCGCGCCGAGGTCGCGCAGGTGCTGGTCGACACCTTCCTGCAGCAGATCCTGACCGACGGGTTCTTCCACGCCGACCCCCACCCGGGCAACTTCTTCGTCACCCCCCGTCCCGGAGCCGGGCCCGGCAAACCTGCCTGGACCCTGACGTTCGTCGACTTCGGCATGGTCGGCCACGTTCCGGAGGAGCTCCGGGCCGGCCTGCGCGATGTGCTGATCGCCGGCAGCCTGCGCGACGGTCCCCGCTTGGTGGCGGGGCTGAAGGGGCTCAACTTGCTGCTGCCCACCGCCGACCTGGCGCCGATCGAGGCCGCCACCACGCAGGTCTTCGACCGTTTCGGCGGTCTGCGCATGGACGAGCTGCAGCAGATCGAGCCCGAGGAGATAGTCCGCTTCGGGCTGCAGTTCCGCGAGCTGCTGCTCGAGCTGCCCTTCCAGGTGCCGGAGGACCTGCTGCTGCTGGGCAGGTCGGTGGGGATCCTGTCGGGCATCTGCACGGGACTGGACCCCAAGTTCGACGTATGGAGCACCATCACCCCCTACGCCAACCAGCTGCTCGAGGACGAGCGGCAGAGCCTGCCGCAGAGTGTCGTGACCGAGGCGACCGTGCTGGGACGTCTTGCGCTCACGCTGCCCCGCCGGGCCGACCGCGTCCTGACGCTGGCCGAGCGGGGGGAGCTTAACGTCGCATCGCCCGCCTTGTCCGCGCAAGTGCGCCGGCTCGAGCGGGCCGTCTCCCGCGCGAACGGGCTGGTGGTGTTTGCCGCGCTGCTCGTGGCCGGTGCCGTGCTCACGGCCTCGGACACCGCAGTAGGAGGTCTGCTGATGGGCCTGTCCGTCCTGCCGCTGGCCTGGGCGCTGCGAGCCGGCCTGTTCCGCGGCTCCTGAGAGCTGTCCGGCAGACTGACCGACCATGAGTCAGGCGCCACCGGGTGCCGACCGCGCACCCAGCCGCGGTCGGCGGAATGCAGCGGCGCCGGTGGCGGTGCTGTGGGCGTGGTGGGGCTTCGCCGGTCGGAGCGGTGTCGACCTGGCGCTCAGGGTGGACTGGTCGAATCCGACGTGCGCCTCGTCGCGCCGGTGAGCGCTGTCGTCGGGGGTGCTCTTCAGGTGTGGGCGTTCGGCCCGCCGGGCGGGTGCTGGCTAGGCTGGGGACTCCGCCGAACCACATCATCCAAGGAGCCATCCGTGCCCAGCCAGATCACCGTGACCGTCGCCGGAAGCGAGCGATCGGTGGACGCCGGCACGACGGCCGGTAAGCTGTTCGCCGACGACCGCGCGGTGGTCGTATGCCGGGTCGACGGTGAGCTGTGCGACCTGGCGCACGAGCTGGTCGGGGGAGAGGTGCTGGAGCCGGTCACCATCGACTCGCAGGACGGGTTGGAAGTCCTGCGGCACTCCACGGCGCACGTGCTGGCGCAGGCCGTGCAGCAGACCTTCCCCGAGGCCACCCTGGGCATCGGCCCGCCGATCCGCGACGGCTTCTACTACGACTTCGACGTGGCCGAGCCGTTCACTCCCGAGGATCTCAAGCGCCTCGAGAAGGCCATGCAGCGGATCATCAACACCGGGCAGACCTTCGGTCGCCGCCCGGTGTCCGACGACGAGGCCCGCCACGAACTGGCCGCCGAGCCCTTCAAGCTGGAGCTGATCGGGCTCAAGGGCGGCGCTGCCGACCAGGCCGCTGACGGCGCCGAGGTCGAGGTCGGCGGGGCCGAGCTGACCATCTACGACAACGTCGACCGCCAGGGACAGGTGGTGTGGGGTGACCTGTGCCGCGGGCCGCACCTGCCGACCACCAAGATCATCGGCAACGCCTTCAAGCTGATGCGCAGCGCCGCGGCATACTGGCGCGGCAGCGAGGCCAACCCGCAGCTGCAGCGCATCTACGGCACCGCGTGGCCCTCCAAACCCGAGCTCACCGCATACCTCGAGAGACTCGCCGAGGCCGAGCGACGCGACCACCGCAAGCTCGGCACCGAGCTCGACCTGTTCTCCTTCCCCGACGAGCTCGGCTCCGGGCTGCCGGTCTTCCACCCCAAGGGTGGGCTGATCCGGATGGTCATGGAGGACTACTCACGCCAGCGGCACGCCGAGGCTGGCTACGAGTTCGTGAACACCCCGCACATCACCAAGTCCGCCCTCTTCGCGACCTCCGGGCATCTCGACTGGTACGCAGACGGGATGTTCCCCCCGATGCACGTGGACGAGGAGCGCGACCCGGTGACCGGGGAGGTGCGCCGGGCCGGGCAGGACTACTACCTCAAGCCGATGAACTGCCCGATGCACTGCCTCATCTTCGGGGCACGAGGCCGGTCCTACCGGGAGCTGCCGCTGCGGCTGTTCGAGTTCGGCTCGGTCTACCGCTACGAGAAGTCCGGGGTCGTGCACGGGCTCACCCGAGTCCGCGGGATGACCCAGGACGACGCGCACATCTACGTCGCCCCGCAGGACGTCGAGTCCGAGCTGACCGCGCTGCTGAGCTTCGTGCTCCAGCTACTCAAGGACTACGGCCTGGACGACTTCTACCTCGAGCTGTCGACCAAGAACCCGGACAAGTATGTCGGAGAGGACGCCCTCTGGGAGGAGGCGACCCAGACCCTGGCGAAGGTGGCCACCGAGTCAGGCCTCGAGCTGGTGCCGGACCCCGGCGGCGCCGCCTTCTACGGACCCAAGATCTCGGTTCAGGCCCGCGACGCCATCGGGCGGACCTGGCAGATGTCGACCATCCAGCTCGACTTCAACCTGCCCGAGCGGTTCGAGCTGGAGTACCAGGCAGCAGACGGCACCCGGCAGCGGCCGATCATGATCCACCGTGCCCTGTTCGGGTCCATCGAGCGCTTCTTCGGTGTGCTTCTCGAGCACTATGCCGGAGCCTTCCCACCATGGCTGTCCCCGGTCCAGGTGACCGCCATCCCCGTCGCCGAGCCGTTCGAGGAGCATCTGCAGCAGGTCGCCGCGCAGCTGCGTGAGCACGGCATCCGGGTCGAGGTGGACACCTCCGATGACCGGTTCCCCAAAAAGATCCGCACCGCGCAGAAGTCCAAGGTGCCGTTCATGCTGATCGCCGGTGACGAGGACCAGCAGGCCGGTGCCGTGTCGTTCCGCTACCGAGACGGCTTGCAGAAGAACGGCGTCCTCGTCGCCGACGCCGTCGCCGAGATCGTGGCCGCGGTGCGCGACAAGGCGCAGGTCTAGGACTCTGGCCGTGAAGGTGGTGGTTCGTCTGCTGCGCGCGCGCACAACGCGGGGGGCGGCACGGCATACCCGACCGCGCATCCCGTGCTGAGCCCACTCGAGCGGCTGCTGCCTGCCACGCTGGGTCGCAACTTCCGCTGGCTGTTCGCCTCGGTGGCCGCGACCAACCTGGCCGACGGCATACTGCTGGCTGCCGGACCGCTGATGATCGCCTCGTTGACCCGTGACCCCTTCGCGGTCGCGATGGCGGTCTTCGCCCAGCGGCTGCCCTGGCTGCTGTTCGGTCTGCTCGCGGGCACAGTCGTCGACCGGGTCGACCGGCGGCTCCTGGTGATGGCCGCCGACGGGCTGCGCGCCCTGGTCATCGCCGCGCTGGCCGTGGCGGTCGCCACCGACGTGGTCTCCCTGCCGTTGCTCTACGCGGTTTTCTTTGCAGTCGGCACCGCCGAGACGTTCGCCGACAACGCCACCTCGACGTTCACGGTCACGATCGTGCCGAGGACCCACCTGGGCACCGCGAATTCCCGAATCTTCGGCAACGCGATGATCACCAACCAGATGATCGGCCCGCCGATCGGGGCGGCGCTGTTTGCCGTGGTCGGGTGGCTGGCCTTCGGCGGGTATGCCGTGCTCGCGCTGCTGGGTGTGACGCTGATGAGCCGGATGCGGCTGCCCGAGCGCCGGACGCCACCGGCGACAGGGACGCTGCGGGCGCGCACCCGAGAGGGCGCCCTCTGGCTGTGGCGGCATCCGCCGATACGCACCCTGGCGGTGATGATCACGGTGTTTAACGTGACCTTCGGTGCGGTTCTTGGCCTCTACGTCCTCTACGCCCAGGACCGGCTCGGCCTGGGCGACGTCGGGTTCGGGGTGCTGATGGCGATGATCGCGGTCGGCGCGGTGCTCGGCTCCGGTCTCTACAGCACTCTGGAGCGCCGTTTCAGCTATGCCACCCTGCTGCGCACAGGGCTGGTGCTGGAGACCCTCAGCCACGCCGCCCTCGCGCTCAACCGCAGCGCGTGGGTCGCGGGCCTGATCCTGTTCCTCTTCGGCATCCACGCGGCGGTGTGGGGCACCACCTCCACGACCGTGCGCCAGCTCGCGGTCCCGGAGCAGGTGCTCGGCCGAGTCACCAGCGTCTACCTGCTCGGCTCACTGGGCGGCATCGCGATCGGCACGCTGATCGGCGGCGCGGTCGCGGCGCAGTGGGGTCTGCTCGCTGCGTTCTGGTTCGCCTTCGCTGGCTCGCTGGCGGCGCTGGTCTGGTTGTGGGGGCCGATGCGGTATGTCGCGCATGCCGCCGAGGTGGGTGCTGACGGTTCGACCTGAGCGCGGCTTGCTCGCGTCGGGCACAGCTCACGTGCCGCTTCGTGTGCTCGGTGCCGCGCTACAGCACGGCACCGAGCGCACAAGGCAACACCGTGGAGGCCGATGCGGTATGTCGCACGCGTCGCCGAGGTGGGTGGGTAGCCCTAGGCCAGCAGCTCGGCGCACTGCCGGGCGATCTCCCACTCCTCGTTGGTGGGCACGACCCACACGGCGGTGGCGCTGGCCGAGGTGCTGATCCGACACTCGCCATGCGCGTGCGCGTTGGCCGCCTCGTCAAGCTCGACGCCGAGCAGCCTCAGACCGCCCATCACCGCGGCGCGCAGCCCCGGGTTGTGCTCACCGATGCCGGCGGTGAACGCGATGGCGTCCACCGCTCCAAGCACCGCCCCCAGGGCTCCGACGTGCCGCACGATCCGGTGGACCACGACGTCGAAGGCCAGCTGGGCATCGGCGTCGCCTCCCTCGCGTCGCGCCACCACCTCGCGGAAGTCGCTGCTGCCGGTCAGCCCCAGCAGACCGCTCTGCGTGCTCAGCGCCCGGTCGTAGGTGTCGACATCCATGCCGGCGACCCGGGACAGGTGCCCGGGCACCGAGGGGTCGAGGTCACCCGGTCGGGTGCCCATCACCAAGCCGTCCAGCGGGGTCAGGCCCATCGAGGTGTCCACGCTCCGACCCCCGGCGACGGCGCAGGCAGAGGCGCCGTTGCCCAGATGCAGCACGACGGTCTTGACGTCCTGGAGGTCGCGCTCCAACAGGTCGGCCACGCGCCGGGCGACGAACGCGTGGGAGGTGCCGTGGAAGCCGTACTTGCGCACCCCGTGCTCCTCGCGCCACATTCTGGGCACGGCATACGTGCTGGCGGCGGGGGGGATGGTGGTATGGAACGCCGTGTCGAAGACGGCAACCTGTGGCAGGTCGGGGAAGGCGGCCCGGGCCACCCGGATGCCGGTGAGGTTGGCGGGGTTGTGCAGGGGGGCCAGCGGCACCAGCGCCTCGATCGCCGCTGTCACCTCGTCATCGACCAGGGTCGGGCCGTCGAACTGGTCGCCGCCGTGCACGACCCGGTGTCCCACCGCGATCAGCCCTGCCTCGGACAGCTCAGGACCGTGCTCGGCGAACGAGGCCTGCAGGACGCCGATCGCCGCCTCGTGGTCGGGAGCCTGGATCTTGTGCTGGTGCACCCTCGCGCCGACGGTGTGCTTGGCCGCGCAGGCGCGCTGGCCGATCCGCTCGACCTGGCCGCTGGCCGCAGCCTGACCGGTCTGCGGATCGATGAGCTGGTACTTCAGCGAGGAGGAGCCGGCATTGAGGACCAGGACGTGGGGACGCATCGAGTCAGCTCGACTCACGTGGTGGACTGGATCGCGGTGATGGCGATGGTGTTGACGATGTCACGCACAGTGGCACCTCGGGAGAGGTCGTTGACCGGTTTGCGCAGACCCTGCAGCACCGGGCCGACGGCCACGGCCGAGGCGCTGCGCTGGACTGCTTTGTAGGTGTTGTTGCCGGTGTTGAGGTCGGGGAAGATCAGCACCGTTGCCTTGCCGGCGACAGCCGAGTCCTTGGCCTTGGTGGCCGCCACGGACGGGTCGACCGCCGCGTCGTACTGGATCGGGCCCTCGACCGCCAGCTCTGGAGCGCGCTCCCGGACCAGGTCGGTGGCCTCCCGGACCTTCTCGACATCGGCCCCGGTGCCAGAGACCCCGGTGGAGTAGGACAACATCGCGACGAGCGGCTCGACGCCGAACTGCTGCGCCGTCGCCGCCGAGGAGATCGCGATGTCGGCCAGCTGCTCCGCGGTCGGGTCGGGGTTGATCGCGCAGTCGCCGTAGACGAGCACCCGGTCGGCCAGGCACATGAAGAACACGCTGGAGACGACCGACACGTGCTCGGCGGTCCGGATGATCTCCAGGGCCGGGCGGATGGTGTGGGCGGTGGTGGTGACCGAACCGCTGACCATGCCGTCGGCCTGGCCCTGCTGCACCAGCATCGTCCCGAAGTAGGCGGGGTCGACCACCATGTCCCAGGCCTGCTCGGGCGTGACCCCCTTGTGCGCCCGCAGCTCGGCATACACACGGGCGAACTGCTCGCGGCGCTCGTCGCAGGTCGGGTCCAGCACCTGCGCGGCCTCGATCTGCACCCCGAGGGCCTCGGCCCGGGAGCGGACCGAGGCGGGGTCGCCGAGCAGGACGACGTCACACAGGCCACGGCTCAGTGCTGTCTCGGTCGCTCTCAGGACGCGGTCCTCCTGACCCTCGGGCAGCACGATCCGGGCCTTGCCTTGCCGCGCCCGCGCGGTGAGCCGGTGCTCGAACATCAGCGGAGTGACGGTGCCGCTCGCAGGGTTGTCATCGCGGGGCAGCAGCCGGGCCACGTCGAGGTGCTCGTGCACCAGGGCGCGCGCCCGCTCGATCTTTCGGGGGGTGGCTGCGGTGATCCTGCCGGTGGCCCGGTCAGCCGCGGTGGCGGTCTCCATGGTGCCACCGGGAGCCGTGATCACCGGCAGCTCGACTCCGAGACCCGTGATCAGCCGCCGGGTCTGCGGACTGATCTCGAACCCGCCGTTGAGCACGATGGCCGCAAGCGCCGGGAAGGTACTGGCATGGTGGGCCTGCAAAGCGGCGAGGAACACCTCCTCACGGTCCGCGGGGCAGATCACGACACACCCCTCCACGAGGCGGTCGAGCACGTGCGGCATGGTCATCGCGGCCACGATGACCGCCATCGCCTCCCGGTCCAGCAGACCCTCGTCGCCGAGCGCGAGTGACCCACCACAAGAGCGCATCACGTCACGCACGGTAGGGGCGTGGAGCACCTGGTCGGAGGGCAGCACGTGGACCTGGAGGTAGGGCAGGTGCTCGGCCAGGAGCGCCGACAGCTCGTCCTGCGAGCCGGGGTCCACCCGGTTGGCAATGACGCCGACGACCCGAGCGTGTCGCTGTCGCGCCTCGTGCAACACCAGGTCGACCGCAGTGACCACCTCGTGGGCCGCCCGTCCTACGGCTGGGACGACGAGCAGCACGGGCGCGCCGATGTTGGCCGCGATCGTGGCGTTGACGCTGAACTCGGTGGGTGTGGGCACGTCGGTGAAGTCGGACCCGACCACCAGCACCACGTCGTGCTGGGCGGCGTAGGCGTGGTAGCGCTCCACCACTGTCCCCACCGCCTGGTCGACATCCTTGTGGACATCCTCGTAGCTCACCCCCACCGCTAACGGCGCCTCGACGTCGCTCGTGGACAGCGGCAGGAGCAGCTCGAGTAGGGGGTCCTGCGGGCCACCACGCACCACGGGCCGGAACACCCCGACCTTGCCCCCGGCGCTGCACATCTCTGCCAGCAGGCCCACGGCCAGCGCGGACTTGCCAGACTGGGACTCGGCCGAGGCCAGGTAACACGAGGTGGTCACCCCCTGAGCCTAGTCAGCGCACCACGACCGTCCCGGCGCAGATTAATGCGGCGGCACCAATCCATCCTTGCCGTGGCTACGAAGACCGAATAGTGGTCGTGAAACGGCGTCGTGGTCCTCCATGGGATCGACTACAACATGGACGGCCTGTACAGCTTCAGTGACGAGGGTGCCAGCGAGCTCGACCCGAGCCTGCCGGCCGAGGCCACCGACCCGGTGGCCTGTGGCGTCACGAACTCGGACGACGAGGTTCGACCAGCAACCGCTAGACCAGTCGGCGCCGGGTGACCGTGACCCCGGCGCCGACTGCCTTCCCCACGTCCAGCCAGCCCCTAGCCGTCGCGCGCGGCGACGTCCCGCTGTACGTCGTCAGGCCGTTGGTCGGGCGCTAGGTCGTTGGGCTCCACTATGAAGACGGGGATCTCGCGATCGGTGGTGCGCTGGTACTCCGCGTAGTTGGGGAACGCGGCGACCGAGCGGTCCCACCACTCCTGCCGTTCCGCACCCTGCGCCACGCGGGCCAGCATGTGATCCAGATGCTGGGTGCCGTCGTGCACCCGCACGCGCGGGTCATCGACCAGGTTGTAGTACCACTCAGGCTGGTCCGGCGCGCCCCCCTTACTGGCCACAGCGGCATACCGGCCCTCGTGCTCGACCCGCATCAGCGGAACCTTACGCAGCTTGCCGCTGCGCCGGCCGCGCATCGTGAAGACGACGACCGGCCGCCCGCCGATGCCGACCGAGCCGGTGTCACCGGTGGCGTCGATCTGCTCCAGCTGGTCCCGGACCCAGCCCGCGGGCGGTGGGGCGTAGTCCTCGTCCATCTCGTCCCTCGTGTCCATAGATGCGGCAACGGCGCCCGGGTGGCCGATCTTCCCGGCGGGCCACCCTAGGATCGTGGGCATGGCAACGCAGGGCGAGCCGGACGACGTCGAAGCGGAGCCGGCCGAAGGACTCGCGGGGACCGGCGACGGCTTCGAGCGGCTGTGGACCCCGCACCGGATGGCCTATGTGCAAGGCAAGCGGCCCTCCCGCAACGCCGGATCGGGGTGCCCGTTCTGCTCCGCCCCGGGCAAGGACGACCAGGAGGGGTTGATCGTGCACCGGGGTGAGCACTGCTACGTCGTGCTTAACCTCTTCCCCTACAACCCCGGTCACCTGCTGGTCTGTCCCTATCGGCACGTCGCGCTCTACACCGACCTGGACGACGCCGAGACGGTCGAGCTCGGGGCGCTGACCAAGGCGGCGCTGCGCGCACTCAAGACCGCCAGCGCGCCGGGCGGCTTCAACATCGGGATGAACCAGGGCGACGTGGCCGGGGCGGGTGTGGCCGCCCACCTGCACCAGCACGTGGTGCCCCGGTGGAGCGGCGACATGAACTTCCTGCCCATCGTGGGCCAGACCAAGGCGCTGCCGATGCTGCTGGAGGACACCCGCGAGCAGCTGGTCCGGGCCTGGTCCCGCTGATGCTCAACCGCTACGCCCGCGTCTTCTTCACCCGCGTCTTCACTCCGATCGCGCGGGCGCTGTTGGCTCGGGGCCTCTCCCCGGACGTGGTGACCATCGTCGGCACCGTGGGGGTGTGTGTCAGCGCGCTCGCGTTGTATCCGCGGGGTCAGCTGTTCTGGGGCTCCCTGCTTATCGCCTTCTTCGCCTTTACCGACCTCATCGACGGCACGATGGCCCGGCTGTCCGGACGGTCCTCCCCGTGGGGTGCCTTCCTGGACTCGACCATGGACCGGGTCGGCGACGGCGCCATCTTCGGCGGGCTGATCCTGTACTTCACCGGGCGGGTCGAGCGACCACTGGATGCCTACCTGGCGCTGTTGTGCCTGGTGCTCGGCTTCGTGACGAGCTACACCAAGGCGCGGGCCGAGGGACTCGGGCTGCGCTGTGGCGGGGGCATCGCGGAGCGGGCCGACCGGCTCACGGTGACCCTGGTCACCACCGGTTTCTGCGGGTTGTTCCTGCCGTTGTGGGTGCTGACGCTCGTGCTCGCCCTGCTGGCGGTCGCCAGCCTGGTCACGGTCGGGCAGCGGGTGGCCATGGTGCACGCGCAGACCCGGATGCCGGGGTGAGCGCGACCGGCGAACGGGTCTGGTTGACAGCGTTCCGGCTCGGCTGGCGTGGGGTCCGCCTGCTGCCTGAGCGAGCGGCATACCGGCTGTTTGACGCCCTCGCCCTGATCGCGCACGCCCGGGGAGGCCGCGACGTGCGACGGCTGCGCGTCAACTATGCCCTGGCCCGTCCCGACCTGGTCGGCTCCGCTCTGGATGACCTGGTGCGGGCCGGGATGCGCTCCTACCTGCGCTACTGGTGCGACGCCTTCCGGCTGCCGGACCGGCGCCCGGCCGACCTGGCGGGCATGGTCCGCTGCGTGGGGGACGCACCGGTGCGCGCGGACATCGCCGCAGGTCGGGGTCAGGTGCTCTTCCTCGGCCACCTGGGCAACTGGGACACGGCGGGGGCCTGGGCGACCTGTCACCTCGCGCCCGTCACCACCGTCGCCGAGCGGCTGCGGCCCGAGGAGCTGTATGCCGAGTTCCTCGCCTTCCGAGAGGCGCTGGGGATGACCATCCTGCCGCTGACGGGCTCTGCCGGTGTCTTCCCGGCGCTGCTGCGTGCGGTCCGGGACGGTGCCTTCGTGCCGCTGCTGGCCGACCGCGACCTGACCGATACAGGGGTGGAGGTCGACTTCTGTGGGCACCGGGCCAGGATGGCCGCCGGCCCCGCCGCGCTGGCCCTCGCCACCGGCGCCGCGCTGCGCCCGGTGGGCGTGCGCTATGAGCCGCGCCCGGACCGGCCCCCCGGCCCCTCGGCATACCGGATCGTCATCGACTTCGGCGCCGCTGTGACCGACCCTGGCAGCGGGACTCGGGCGCAGCGGGTCGCGGGCATGACCCAGCAGTGCGCCGACGTGATCGGGGTCGCCGTGCGCGCGCACACCCAGGACTGGCACATGATGCAGCGGGTCTTCGTCGCACCGGAGGCCGGATGAGAATCGGGCTGGTCAGTCCCTACTCCTTCGACGTGCCCGGGGGGGTTCAGCTGCACGTCCAGGAGCTGGCGGAATACCTGATCGGGCGAGGGCACGAGGTGAGTGTGCTCGCACCGTCCGAGCGCTCCACCGACCTGCCCACGTATGCCGTCAGCGCCGGCCGAGCGGTGCCGGTCCGCTACAACGGGTCGGTGGCTCGCCTGGCCTTCGGGCCGGCAGTGGCGGCGCGGGTCCGCGAGTGGGTGCAGGCGTACGCGTTCGACGTCGTCCACATCCACGAGCCGGCCAGCCCCAGCGTCTCGTTGCTGGCGCTGTGGTCGGTCAGCGGTCCGGTCGTGGCGACCTTCCACAGCTCGCAGATCAAGTCGCGCACGCTGCGGCTGGCGGGGCCGATGCTGCAACCGGGGATGGACAAGATCTCGGCCCGCATCGCGGTGTCTCGCGAGGCCCGGCGGACGGTCGAGGAGCAGCTCGGCGCCGAGGCGATCGTGATCCCCAACGGTGTCGACACGGCCCGCTTCGCCCGGGGTGGTCTCGACGTGTCGACGCTGCCACGGGTGCCGGCGCCTCGCGCGGACGGCGCAGGCCCGACGGTGCTCTTCCTCGGCCGGTTCGAGGAGCCCCGCAAGGGCCTGTCGGTGCTGCTGGGCGCGCTGCCGCTGGTCCAGGCCTCCTGCCCCGGGGTCCGCGTGGTCGTCGCGGGGCCGGGTCGGGCCCAGGAGGTCATGGAGGGCCTGTCGCCGCAGACCAGGGCTGCGCTGCACTTCGTCGGTCCGGTGACCGAGCCGGAGAAGGTGGCGCTGCTGCGGGGCTGCGACCTCTACGTCGCCCCTAACACCGGGGGTGAGAGCTTCGGCATCATCCTGGTCGAGGCACTCAGCGCCGGCGCCCCCGTCGTGGCCAGTGACCTGCTCGCGTTCGCCGATGTCCTTCAGGGGCAGCAGCACGGAGAGCTGTTCCCCGCCGGCGACCATCGCAGCCTGGCGGCGCGCGTCGTCGACCTGTGGCGGGACCCGCAGCGGCGCGACGAGCTGGCCCGGTGCGGGCCACTCCGCGCCGCGCAGTTCGACTGGTCCCGGGTCGGTCCGCGGATTGAGGCGGTCTATGACTCGGTGCGCCCCGAGGGGAGCACGGTCGAGCGGCAGGTCCCGGTGCTGCGGCGTCGATGGGGCCGAGCCGGATGAACGGCGTGGTGGAGTATGTCGTCGCCCCACTGGCCGCGCTGCTCCCGATCCTGCTGGCGTTGGGTTGGTTCCTGTCCTACGTGGCCGTGCGACTGGACCGGCTGCATACCCAGGTCGAGGCCACGGCTGCGGCCCTGGACGCCCAGGTGGTGCGCCGGGCCGAGGCGACGGTGGAGCTGGCCTACGGGGGTGAGGTCGATCCAGCCAGTGCCGCCCTCCTGCTGGATGCTGCCACCCGGGCCCTGGCCAACCACGGGGAGTGGGACGCCGCCCGCTGTGCTGTCGAGAGCGAGCTGACCGAGGTGCTGCGCGTTGTCCTGCCCGGCCACGATCAGCCGGAGACTGCGGCCGCCCAGCCCCTGGTCGGCGCGGCCGAGCGGGTGCGGCTGGCTCGGCACTTCCACAACGAGGTGGTCGAGCGCACCCTGGTGCTGCGCCGGCGCCGTGTCGTGCGGGCGCTCCACCTGGCCGGACGCACCCCCCTGCCCGAGCCGGTGGACCTCGACGACCGCTGGCCGCAGGGGGCCTAGAATGGGGGAGAGGCATCGCGCCCCACGCATCCACGCAACGCAACGCACCTCGCTTCGAAAGGCCCGTGAACCGATGAGTAGCACCGAGCCCACCTCCACCCAGCACAGCGGCACCACCCGGGTGAAGCGCGGGATGGCCGACATGCTCAAGGGTGGCGTGATCATGGACGTGGTCACCGCCGACCAGGCCAAGATCGCTGAGGACGCAGGGGCGGTGGCCGTGATGGCCCTGGAGCGGGTGCCCGCCGACATTCGCGCCCAGGGCGGGGTGTCCCGGATGAGCGACCCCGACATGATCGACAGCATCGTGGCGGCCGTCTCGATCCCGGTCATGGCCAAGGCGCGCATCGGGCACTTCGTCGAGGCCCAGGTGCTGCAGAGCCTGGGTGTCGACTACGTCGACGAGTCCGAGGTGCTGACCCCCGCCGACTACGCGAACCACATCGACAAGTGGGCCTTCACGGTGCCCTTCGTCTGCGGCGCCACCAACCTGGGCGAGGCGCTGCGCCGGCTGACCGAGGGCGCGGCAATGATCCGCTCCAAGGGCGAGGCGGGCACCGGGGACGTCTCCAACGCCACCACCCACATGCGCGCGATCGGCGGCGAGATCCGCAGGCTGCAGAGCATGTCGACCGATGAGCTGTATGTCGCGGCAAAGGAGCTGCAGGCCCCGCACGACCTGGTCGCCGAGGTGGCCCGCACCGGCAAGCTGCCGGTCGTGCTGTTCACTGCCGGTGGCATCGCGACCCCGGCTGACGCGGCGATGATGATGCAGCTGGGTGCCGAGGGCGTCTTCGTCGGGTCGGGCATCTTCAAGTCCGGTGACCCGCAGGCGCGCGCCGAGGCGATCGTCAAGGCCGTGACCTTCCACGACGACCCCGACATGATCGCCAAGGTCTCGCGTGGGCTGGGCGAGGCGATGGTCGGCATCAACGTCGACGACATACCGGCACCGCACCGTCTCGCCGAGCGCGGGTGGTGACTCCTCGGGTCGGAGTTCTCGCCCTGCAGGGCGACGTCCGGGAGCACCTGCGCGCGTTGACCCTAGCCGGTGCCGAGGCGGTGCAGGTGCGCCGGGCCGAGGAGCTTAACGGTGTCGACGCCTTGGTGCTGCCCGGTGGTGAGTCGACCACCATCGACCGGCTGAGCCGGGTCTTTGACATTCGTGAGCCGTTGCGGCAACGGATTGCTGGTGGCATGCCGGTCTACGGCTCCTGCGCCGGCATGATCATGCTGGCCGACCGGGTGCTCGACGGGCACCGCGACCAGCAGACCCTTGGCGGGCTCGATATCACGGTGCGACGCAACGCGTTCGGCCGTCAGGTCGACTCCTTCGAGTGCGACCTCGACGTCAGCGGGCTGCCGGAGCAGGGCGGGCCTTACCGGGCGGTGTTCATCCGGGCACCCTGGGTGGAGCAGGTGGGCCCCGAGGTGGAGGTGCTGGCGACGGTCGCGCACCACGGCATACCCCACGTGGTCGCGGTCCGGCAGGGGCCGTTGTTGGCGACCTCTTTCCACCCCGAGGTGACCGAGGACTACCGGGTGCACGCCTTCTTCGTCGACCTGGTGCGCGAGGGCACCGGTAGCATCGGCAGCCGACCGGACGACAACGGAGAGGGACGTCGATGAGCGGGCACTCCAAGTGGGCCACCACCAAGCACAAGAAGGCGGCGATCGACGCCAAGCGAGGCAAGCTGTTCGCCAAGCTGATCAAGAACATCGAGGTGGCCGCTCGCAACGGTGGCGCCGACCTTGCGGGCAACCCGACGCTCTACGACGCGATCCAGACGGCCAAGAAGTCCTCCGTGCCCGGTGACAACATCGAGCGGGCGGTCAAACGGGGCTCCGGAGTCGAGGCAGGGGGCGCCCACTACGAGTCGCTGACCTACGAGGGCTACGCCCCGGGCGGGGTCGCGATCTTGATCGAGTGCCTCACCGACAACAAGAACCGGGCGGTGATGGAGGTGCGCACGGCGCTGTCGCGCAACGGCGGCTCGATGGCTGACTCGGGGTCGGTGGCCTACCTGTTCAACCGCAAGGGGGTGGTGACCGTGCCCAGGGCCCAGGAGCGCGGTGAGACCACCGACGACGACCTGCTCGAGGTGGTGCTCGAGTCCGGCGCGGAGGAGGTCAACGACCACGGCGATCTCTTCGAGGTCGTCTCCGAGGCTGCCGATGTCGTCCAGGTGCGCACCGCACTGCAGGAGGCGGGAGTGGACTACGACTCGGCGCAGGTCTCCTTCATCCCCAGCATGTCCGTCCCGCTGGACGTTGACGGTGCGCGCAAGATGATCCGGGTGCTGGACGCTCTGGAGGACTGCGACGACGTGCAGAGTGTCTACGCCAATGGCGATATCCCGGACGACGTGCTCGCACAGCTGGCCGACCTCGACTGAGCGCACCACCATCCTGGTATGTCGGGGCACGGCTCGGCGCGTCGGTCGCCGTCCGGGGGGAGGCGGTGCCGTAGCGTGGACTGCGAACACCTGTACGCAAAGGAGGGAGCCCGGCATGCGCGTGCTCGGCGTCGACCCCGGTCTGACCCGGTGCGGTCTGGGCGTGGTCGAGGGCGAGCGGGGTCGGCCCTTGCGGATGGTCGCGGTAGGGGTCGTGCGCACCCCGGTCGGAGACGACCCACAGGAGCGGCTGCTCACCTTGCAGACCGAGATCGACCAATGGCTGGCCGACCACGAGCCCGATGCCGTCGCCGTCGAGCGGGTCTTCGCCAAGGCCAACATCAAGGGGATCATGGGCACCGCTCAGGCCTCCGCTGTGCCGATGCTGGCCGCCGCCCGGCTCGGGCTACCGCTGGCACTGCATACCCCCACCGAGGTCAAGGCCGCCGTGAGCGGCAACGGCCGCGCCGACAAGGCTCAGGTGAGCGCGATGATCACGCGCATCCTCGGGCTGTCGGTGGCCCCGCGGCCGGCTGACGCGACAGACGCCTTGGCCCTGGCGATCTGTCACCTCTGGCGCAGCGGCGGACAGGCCCGGCTGGACCAGGCGGCCGCTGCGGGCCGGCAGGAGCATGCGACGAGCACGGCCCGGAGCGCCGCAGCAGTGGCCGCCGCGCAAGCTCCCAACCGGCTGGTGCAGCTGCACCGCAGCCACAAGATGGCGGCAGGCGCTGCCCGCAACCAAGCAAGCTCCTGGCCGTCCCGAGTGGGGCAGAGCAGCAGGAAGAGCCGGTGATCGCCTCGGTCGCGGGGCCGGTGCAGCACGTCGGTCTCGACCACGTCGTCGTCGAGGTCGGCGGGGTCGGTCTGCTGGTCCACACCACTCCGGCCACGGCGGCCGGCGCGCGCACCGGCGCGATGCTGCGGCTGCAGACGAGTCTCGTGGTGCGGGAGGAGTCGTTGACCCTCTACGGCTTCGCCGAGCCCGACGCGCGGACCCTCTTTGAGCAGGTGCAGACCGTCTCAGGGGTGGGTCCACGGCTGGCCCTTGCCATGCTGTCCGTGCACACCCCCGAGGCGGTGGGCCAGGCAATCCGGGGCGCAGACCTCGTGGCGTTGACCAAGGTGCCGGGCATCGGCCGTAAGGGTGCCGAGCGGATCGTTCTGGAGCTGCGCGACAAGGTCGTCATCGGCGGGGCCACCGACCTCGACGATGTCACGTCTGCCCGGGGAGCCGAGGACGCCGTCGCCGCACAGGTCCAGGAGGCCCTGGTCGGGCTGGGCTGGAGCAGCAAGCAGGCCACCGAGGCGCTCGACAAGGTCACCGCCGACGGGGTCGGTCCGCTGCAGGTGGCCGACCTGTTGCGCACGGTGCTGCGGGAGCTCGGACGATGAGCGAGCCCGACGAGTCCCGGGTGGTCGACCCCGAGCCGACCGAGGAGGATCGCCAGGTCGAGGCTGCGCTTCGCCCTCGGCGGCTGGCCGACTTCCCGGGGCAGGGCCGTGTCTGCGACCAGCTGGGGCTGGTCATCGAGGCTGCCCGTAGGCGTGGGACTCCACCGGATCACGTATTGCTCTCGGGGCCTCCCGGGCTGGGCAAGACCACCTTGGCGATGATCGTCGCCGCTGAGCTGGACCAGCCGATCCGGATCACCAGCGGACCGGCGATCCAGCATGCCGGCGACCTGGCCGCCGTGCTGTCGTCCCTGGCCGAGGGGGAGGTGCTGTTCCTCGACGAGATCCACCGCATGTCGCGCCCGGCCGAGGAGATGCTCTATCTGGCGATGGAGGACTTCCGGGTCGACGTGATCGTGGGCAAAGGGCCCGGGGCGACCGCGATCCCGCTGGAGCTACCGCCCTTCACCGTCGTCGGTGCCACCACCCGCTCGGGGCTGCTCCCGGCGCCGCTGCGTGACCGCTTCGGCTTCACCGGCCACCTCGACTTCTACCGCACCGAGGACCTCGTGCGCATCCTGACCCGCAACGCTCAGCTGTTAGCGATCGAGGCCGATGAGCCGGGGATCGAGCAGATCGCGTCCCGCTCCCGTGGGACGCCACGGATTGCCAACCGGCTGTTGCGGCGGGTGCGCGACTGGGCCCAGGTGCACGGGCAGCACGTGGTCGACCTTGCCGCCGCGCACGTTGCGCTGGAGCTGTTCGACGTCGATGCGCGAGGGTTGGACCGGCTGGACCGGGCCGTGCTCGAGGCGCTGTGCCGTCGCTTCGGCGGGGGTCCGGTGGGTCTGAGCACTCTGGCCGTGGCCGTCGGTGAGGAGCCGGACACGGTGGAGTCCGTGGCCGAGCCGTTCTTGGTCCGGGAGGGTTTCATGCTGCGCACCCCCCGCGGTCGGGCAGCATCGGCGGCAGCCTGGCAGCACCTGGGTCTGACTGCGCCGATCGGCGCGGTGCCGCTCGGACGGGGGCAGGACTTCTTGCCGCTGAGCTCTGACATGAGCCGACTGGGTTGAGCGGAGTGGCGCGCCCGGCACTCACGCGGCGTGTCGGGTTCACTTGCCCGGTGGGTCGCAGACGCTTACGCGGCGCCACGCCCGTGCTGCGGTCTTTGGTGCCCTCGGGGCACTCACCTACACTTCACCGAGTGCCCCAGGCGGGCGCTGCGCGAGCCAGGACTCCAGTCGGTCCCGGCGCACCGCATACGAATGAGCGTTGAAGGACGACCATGTCATCACTGGCCGCTGCGGCCGGCACGTCGGGCAGCGGGGGCGGCAGCCTCCTGCTGCTCCTGCTGCCCCTGCTGCTGCTTGGATACCTCTTCTTCTCCCAGCGCCGACGCCAGCGCAAGGTGACCCAGGTCCAGGCAAGCTTGCAGGTCGGGGATGAGGTGATGACCTCCGCGGGGCTCTACGGCAAGATCACCGAGCTGGACCCACAGACGGTCCACCTGCAGATCGCACCCGGTGTTGCTGTCCGGTTCGACCGCCGAGCCATCCTCGCACCCCACAGCCCGGCGCAGCCTGACCCGCCCGCCGAGAGCAATTGACGCCGATGGCCACACGAGCCGGCAGCCGCAGACGTGCGCGCACCCGCAAAAATCCGCGTAACCGTGGCCCCGTCCGGGTCCTGGCGGCACTCGTCGCCATCCTGGTGCTGGTCTTCGGCGGCATCGGCGCGGCGCGGCTGTGGGGCGACCCGCCGGCCCCGCTGGCGCCGCAGCTGGGGCTGGACCTCGCGGGCGGTCGTCAGATCGTCATCGAGCCGGTGGTCGAAGGCGGCAGCAGCGTCTCCACCGAGCAGGTCACCCAGGCCATCGACATCATCCGGCGTCGCATCGACGGCGGCGGTGTGGGGGAGGCGGAGGTCTCCCGGCTGGGCGACCAAAACATCTCGGTCGCGATCCCCGGCAACCCGAGTGCTACCCAGCTGGAGGCGCTGAGCAGGTCCTCACAGCTGGCCTTCCGGCCGGTGCTGGTCGCGGAGCCGACCGGGCCGCAGCCAGAGGCACCTGGACCCCCGCCATTCTTGCCGTTACCCGACGATGCGCGACGCGAGCAGCTCGATCAGCTGCAGCAGCCCGACCCCGCGACACCCACGACCGACCCCTCCGCACCGGCCGTCGACCCGGCTACCCCCTCCGATAGCGAAGACCCCGCGACGGACGACCCCGCGACGGACAACCCCGCGACTGATGACGCCGAGCAGACCAACGGTGCTCCGGCGAGTCTGAGCCTGCCCGGGCGGGGGATGTCGGCTGCCGTGCCGGCCCAGGACGGCGACGGCATCACCGACGACGCCGGCTCCACCACCGCCCCGCCGGCTCCCGACGACCCGGCCGATCCGCTCCCGCCGGAGGAGGACCCCAGCTCACTGGCGCAGGTCACCCCTGAGCTGCAGGCCCAGTTCGACGAGCTCGACTGCACCGCAGACGCTCAGGACAGCGACGCCAAGGACACCGACGGGCAGGACGCCCAGGGTCAGGACCAGGTGGCGCAGCAGGTCGCCTCGGCGCCGGAGGACGAGCCGATCGCGGCCTGCGCCTCCGACGGCTTCGAGAAGTTCATCCTCGGCCCGGTCGAGCTCACGGGCGCGAAGGTATCCGACGCGACCTCGGGGCTGGAGAGCAACCAGGCCGGGCAGACCACTGGTCGCTACGAGATCCGGCTCGACTTCGACGGCGACGGCGCCAAGGCCTTCGCCAACACCACCTCTCGGCTAATGAGCTTTGGTCAGAACGCCACCCAGAACAGGTTCGCCATCCTGCTGGACGGCTCGGTCATCACCGCGCCGGGGGTCAACGCCGTGATCAGCAACGGGTCGGCCAGCATCACGGGCAGCTTCACCGCTGACTCAGCCGAGCAGCTGGCCAACCAGCTCAAGTTCGGTGCACTGCCGATCTCCTTCTCGGTGCTGACCAGTGAGCAGGTTAGCCCCACCCTGGGCGGGGAGCAGCTGCGGTTGGGAATCATCGCCGGCGTCATCGGCCTGCTGCTCGTGTTCGCCTACTCCCTCGCGCAGTACCGCGCCCTTGGCCTGGTCACCATCGGTTCGCTGGGGGTGGCCGCGCTGCTGGTCTACGGCACGGTGACTTTCCTCGGCTGGTCCAGCAACTTCCGGCTCACGATGGCCGGGGTGACTGGGCTCATCGTGGCCATCGGCATCACCGCCGACAGCTTCATCGTCTACTTCGAGCGGGTCCGCGACGAGGTCCGGGCCGGGCGGCCGCTGCGGTATGCCGTCGACACCGGCTGGGCCCGAGCCCGCCGGACCATCCTGATCTCCGACGCGGTCAACCTGATCGCGGCCGGCGTCCTCTACTGGCTGTCCGAGTCCAGCGTCAAGGCGTTCGCCTTCGCTCTCGGGCTGACCACCCTGATCGACCTGCTGGTGGTCTTCATGTTCACCCACCCGGTCGTCAGCATCCTGGCCAACACGAAGTTCTTCGGCCAGGGCCACCGCTGGTCCGGGATGGACCCGGAGCGGCTGGGGGCCAAGCGGTCCACCTACCTGGGGCGCGGCCAGTTCAACCTGCCACCGGTCAAGGTCAGACCGTCCCGGGCCGAGATCGAGGGGGGTGTCGTCTGATGGCGAGCTTCGCCAAGCTGGGCAACGACCTCTACACCGGTCGCCGCTCGTTCGACATCGTGGGCCGACGCAAGCTCTGGTATGCCGTGTCAGCCGTGCTTATCGCGCTGTCCTTGGTCGGGCTGCTCGGCCGGGGCATCAACTTCGGCATCGAGTTCCGGGGCGGCTCCGAGCTGAGAGTCAGCAGTGTGGCCGACCTGTCCGACTACGAGGACCGGGCCTCCGAGGCCGTGCTGATAGCGGCACCGGACACCGAGCCGTCCGTGACACTGGTCGGCTCGGACACGGTCCGGGTGCAGACCGGCCAGTTGGAGGCAGCTGCCTCCGAGCAGGTGCGCACTGACCTCGCCGACGCCTTCAACGTGTCCACCGACGAGGTCACCAGCTCCTTCGTCGGACCTTCGTGGGGCGACACCGTGACCACCAAGGCGGTTCAGGCTCTGGTGGTGTTCCTGATCCTGGTCTCGTTGGTGCTGGCGCTGTACTTCCGCACCTGGAAGATGGCCGCCGCCGCACTGGTGGCCCTGTTACACGACGTGGCCTTCACCGTCGGCATCTACGCCCTGCTGGGCATCGAGGTGTCGCCGGCCTCGATGATCGGCTTCTTGACCATTCTGGGGTACTCGATCTACGACACCATCGTCGTCTTCGACAAGGTGCGGGAGAACACCGAGGCGGCCATGGATACCAAACGGCTCACGTATGCCGGGGCCGCCAACCTGGCGGTCAACCAGACCCTGGTCCGCTCGATCAACACCTCGGTCGTCGCGCTGCTGCCCGTGGCCACCATCGTCGTGGTCGGCGTCATCTTCATCGGACCGGGCACCCTGCTGGATCTCGCGATCGCGCTGTTGATCGGCATCGCGGTCGGGACCTTCTCCTCCATCTTCATCGCGACCCCGCTGTTGGTGCACCTACGCCAGGGGGACGAGGAGATCAAGGCGCTGGACTCCGCGGTCACGCGGCGTGACGCTCGACGCGGCGAGGGTGGACCGGCCACGGGCGTGATCCCGGACCCGGTCACGGGGCAGATGTCCGCCGGCACGGCACCGGCTGGCACCGCACTGGCTGGCAGGGCAGGCGGAGCCACCGCGGTCGGCGTCGCCCGACCCGCAGCCACAGCCGAAGCGAGTCCGGCCCAGGGTCGTGGTGTGCACCCCTATGCCCAGCGTGGCCCGCGCAACCAGCCCAAGCGGCCACCCCGCTCCCGCCGCTGAGCCGGGGCCCGCGATGACCGAGCAGCCACCAGCGGGCGAGGATGACCTCGCCGACGACGTGCGCGCGGTGCTGCGCGAGATCCCGGACTATCCGGTGCCCGGTGTCGTGTTCAAGGACTTCACCCCGCTGTTGGCCGACCCGGGTCTGAGCGCGCGTGTGGTGCACCTCGTGGCCGATCGGCACCGGGGTCAGGTCGACCGGGTCGTCGGGATCGAGGCCCGGGGATTCATCCTCGGCGCCGCGATCGCCCATCACCTCGGCGTGGGGTTCGTGCCGGTCCGCAAGGCCGACAAGCTGCCCGCGGCTCGGCACAGCGTCGACTACGACCTGGAGTACGGCTCGGCGACGCTGGAGATGCACATCGACGCCATCGCGAGAGGCGAGCGGGTGCTTGTCGTCGACGACGTGCTGGCCACCGGTGGCACAGCCGCCGCCACCTGCGAGCTGGTCGACCGGTGCGGCGGTGCCGTGGTCGCCGTGGACGTCGTGCTGGAGCTGACCTTCTTGCACGGGCGCGACAAGCTCGGCGGCATCCCCGTGCACGCGCTGCTGTCAGACTGACGCAGCCCTGGCCGGGTGACGTGTGCTGGCGCGGGGCGGCTGAGCCTATGATCTCCTCATGAGCGAGGACGTGGTCGCCACGACCTCATCGACTCCTGCTCCCGGTGGGGTGCGGGCGCGCTGGGCCCGGCTGGGCGGCCCACGCAGTGGAGCCAACCCGGTGCTGGAGCCCCTGCTGCGCGCGGTGCGTGCCACCCACCCCAAGGCCGACGTGAGCCTGATCGAGCGGGCCTACGTCGTGGCCGAGCGCGCGCACCGGGGCCAGACCCGCAAGAGTGGCGACGCCTACATCACCCACCCTCTGGCCGTCTCCACCATCTTGGCCGAGCTGGGCATGACCCCCTCGACCATCGCGGCCGCGCTGCTGCACGACACGGTGGAGGACACGGCATACTCGCTGCGCGAGCTGGAGTGCGACTTCGGCCCGGAGATCGCGATGCTCGTCGATGGGGTGACCAAGCTCGACAAGGTGACCTACGGCGACGCGGCCCAGGCCGAGACCGTGCGCAAGATGGTCGTGGCGATGGCCCGCGACATCCGAGTGCTGGTCATCAAGCTCGCCGACCGCCTGCACAACGCGCGCACCTGGCGCTACGTGTCCCGAGAGTCAGCCGAGCGCAAGGCGGCCGAGACGCTGGAGATCTACGCCCCGCTCGCGCACCGACTGGGCATGAACACCATCAAGTGGGAGCTGGAGGACCTGTCCTTCGCCCAGCTCTATCCCAAGGTCTACGACGAGATCGTCCGGCTTGTGGCTGAGCGGTCACCGGCCCGGGAGGAGTATCTCGCCCGGGTGCGCACCGAGATCGGCGCCGACCTCAAGGCAGCCAAGGTCAAGGCAAGTGTGACCGGCCGGCCCAAGCACTACTACTCGGTCTACCAGAAGATGATCGTGCGGGGGCGCGACTTCGAGCAGATCTACGATTTGGTCGCGGTGCGCGTGCTGGTGGAGTCGATCCAGGACTGTTATGCGGTGCTCGGCGCGCTGCACGCCCGGTGGAACCCCGTCCCCGGGCGGTTCAAGGACTACATCGCGGTGCCCAAGTTCAACATGTACCAGTCGCTGCACACGACGGTCATGGGCCCGGACAACAAGCCGGTCGAGGTGCAGATCCGCACCTCTCAGATGCACCGTCGGGCCGAGTACGGTGTCGCCGCGCACTGGAAGTACAAGGAGCTTGCCGGAGCCGACGCCACCACGGGGTCGGACGGCGCGATCGGACCAGGGTCCGACATGGCGTGGCTGCGTCAGCTGCTGGACTGGCAGCAGGAGGCCGGTGACCCCAACGAGTTCCTGGAGTCGCTGCGCTTCGAGATCACCGCCGCGGAGGTCTACGTCTACACCCCCGGCGGCGACCTGATCGCGCTGCCCTCCGGTGCCTCCCCGGTCGACTTCGCGTATGCCGTGCACACCGAGGTCGGACATCGCTGCGTCGGCGGCCGGGTCAACGGCAAGCTCGTGCCGCTGGAGAGCCCGCTGTCCAGCGGCGACGTCGTGGAGATCATCACCTCCAAGGCCGATGACGCGGGACCCAGCCGGGACTGGCTGAAGTTCGTCAAGAGTGGGCGGGCCCGGACCAAGATCCGGCAGTGGTTCTCGAAGGAGCGGCGCGAGGAGGCGATCGGCTCCGGCCGCGAGCAGATCGCCAAGGTGCTGCGCAAGCAGAACCAGCCGTTGCAGCGGTTGATGTCGCACGAGTCCCTGCTGGCGGTAGCCGGAGAGCTGCGCTACCAGAGCATTGACTCGCTCTTCGCAGCGGTCGGTGAGAGTCACGTCTCGGCCGACCACGTGGTCAAGCAGCTGGTGGCCACCCTCGGCGGTGAAGACGGCGCCACGGAGGACCTGGCCGAGGCGACCATGCCGCGCCGGGGCCGACTGCGGGCCACCGACCCCGGGGTGACTGTCGTGGGGGCCGACGACGTGCTGGTCAAGGTCGCCCGGTGCTGCACCCCCGTGCCCGGTGACCCGGTGCTGGGCTTCGTCACGCACGGCAAGGGCGTCTCGGTGCATCGCACGGACTGCACCAACGTCACGACGCTGCAGCAGCACCCCGAGCGGCTGATCGAGGTCGCCTGGTCACCCTCGGACGCCAGCGTCTTCTTGGTCAACATGCAGGTGGAGGCGCTGGACCGACCCGGTCTGCTCAGCGACGTCACCCGGGCGCTGTCCGAGCAGCGGGTCAACATCCTGTCCGCGTCGGTGCAGACCACCCGCGACCGGGTGGCGTTGTCCCGGTTCACCTTTGAGATGGCCGACCCCAGCCATCTGGAGAGTGTGCTGCGCGGGGTGCGGCGCGTGCCCGCCGTGCTGGATGCCTACCGGGTCACCGGCACCTCGGGCACCGACCCGCACCGTCGTGAGTCGCAGCATCGCGAGCGCCCGGCCTGACGCCTCGCTTCGCTTCGCTTGACCGTCCCGCTTCGCCCGACCGGCCGCCCCCCTACCCGGGAGCGAGGAAGGCACCCAGAGCCGCGGCATACTGCGCCTGGTCCAGCACACCGCATACCTCCCGGCATGAGTGCATGGACAACAGCGGCGCGCCGAAGTCGACGGTGGTTACACCGGTTAGCGCCGCGGTCGTCGGGCCTACCGTGGAGCCGCAGGGCAGGTCGGAGCGACTGACGAAGGTCTGCACCGGCACATCAGCCTGCTCGCAGGCCAGCCGGAAGGCTGCCGCACCACTGGAGTCGGTGGCATAGCGCAGGTTGCTGTTGACCTTGAGCACCGGGCCGCCGTTCATCGCGATACGGTGCGCCGGCTCGTGCCGATCGGCGTAGTGCGGGTGGGTGGCATGCGCCATGTCGCCCGACGCGATCACACTGGCGGCCAGCGCTCGCAGGTAGTCCTCACGGCCCCCACCCGCAGCGAGCACGATCCGCTCGAGCCACGTCGGCAGCAGGGTCGATCCCGCGCCCCGCTCGGAGGTGCTGCCGACCTCTTCGTGGTCGAACAGTGCCAGCACCGGCACCATCGGCCCGGCTACGGGAGCGTCCAGGGCATGGACCAGCGCCCGCAACCCGGCGTACGAGGTCGCCAGGTTGTCGAGTCGGCCGGAGGCGATGAGATCGTCGTCGCGCCCGATGCGGCGGGCCGGGGTCAGGTCGTGCGCCATCGCGTCGAAGCCCAGCAGGTCCGCGGGCTCGACCCCCAGCTGCTGAGCCAGCCAGGTGCTGAAGTCGAGACCGCCGATGCCTGCCCAGTGCGGTGCGAGGTGCTGCTGAGGGTTGAGCTTGACCCCCTCGGTGTGCACGGAGCGGTCCAGGTGGATGGCCAGCTGGGAGACTCGCAGCAGGGCCTCGTCGTAGTGGAAGAGGCGCGACTGTACGCCGTGGGGCGAGCGCAGGGCCACCCGTCCGGACAGGCCCAGGTCTCGGTCCAGCCAGGAGGTGAGCAGCGCCCCGCCATAGACCTCGACCCCCAGCGTGTGCCAGCCGGCGTGCGCACCATCGGGGTGCGGCTTGATGCGCAGGTTGGGGGAGTCGGTGTGGGCTCCCACGACCCGGAATGGCGTGAGCGAGCCGTGCGCCCGCTCCGTGGACCAGGCGATCAGCGAGCCACCACGGCGGACCAGGTACCGTCCCGGCTCCTGGGGTGTGGGGTCTCGCTCGTCCAGCTCGGCAAAGCCCTGTTCGCCGAGCAGGATCGCCGCCCGGTCGACGGCGTGGAAGGGCGACGGGGATGCGTCGAGGTAGCGGCAGAGTCCCGCGGCCACCTCGTCGACGTGCGGGCTCAGGTCCTCGGCGTCCCAGGTCATCGGCTCAGCCGCCGAACTCGGCCAGCCCCGCCCGGGCCGAGTCCAGCCAGGCCTGCCGGGCATCCAGCGCCTGCTGCGCCTCGGCGACGGCGGCCGGGTCACCCCCGGCCTGCGCCGCGCTGAGATCTTGCTGCAGGCCTTGCACTGCTCGTTCGAGCTGGTCGACCATCGACTGCGCCCGGGCGTTGACCTCGGGGTTGCTCTGCTTCCATCGGCGGTCCTCCAGGTCGCGCACCGCCTTCTCCACGGCGCGCATCCGGCCCTCCACGGACTGCATCTGTGCACGGGGGACCTTGCCGGCCACGTCCCACCGCTCCTGGATCGAGCGCAGCCGGGTCTTGGCGGCCTCCAGGTCGGTCACGGGCACCAGCGACTCCGCCTCGACCAACAAGGCCTCCTTGGCCACGAGGTTGGTCTCGAACTCCGCGTTCTCCTGGGCCACCACCGTGTCCTTGGCTGCAAAAAAGCTGTCCTGAGCGCTCTTGAAACGGGACCACAGCGCGTCGTCCTGGGATCGCTGGGCCCGCCCGGCCTGGCGCCACTGCTGCATCAACGACTTGAACTCCCCGGCCGTGGCGCCCCAGTCCTTGCTCTTGGCGAGCTCTTCGGCCTGGGCCACCAGTCGCTCCTTGGCTCGGCGCGCCTGATCCTGCTCCTCGTCCAGATGCGCGAACCAGGACTTGCGAACCTTGTCGAAGCTGGTGCGTGCGGCAGTGAACCGGTGCCACAGGGCACTTTCGACGTCCTTGTCCAGCCGCGGACCGAGGCGCTGCATACCCTTCCACGTGTCGAACAGGTCACGCATCCGGGCGCTGGCGACCTTCCACTGCATCTTCACCGGATCGGTCGCAGCGATGGCCTCCGCCTCAGCCACTAGCTGCTCGCGTTCCGCGCCGGCCGCCGACTTGGCCTCGGCACGGGCAGCGGTCTCCGTGGCCTGTCGCTGCGCAATCGCCTCGGCAATCTGGTCAACGACGCTCTGCAGTGCGGCCAGATCGCCGACGACGTGCGCGTCGCCGATCTGCTCGCGTAGGTGGGTCAACGACTCGCGGGCCTCGTGCGCGCCGAGGTCGGTCTGGCTCAGGCGCTGGCTCAGCAGTGTTGCGGAGGCAGCCAGCTCGTCATACTTGCGGGCGAAGTAGGTCAGCGCCTCCTGCGGACTGGACCCGGGGTAGGAGCCGACGGCCCGCTCTCCCTCCTGGGTGCGCACGTAGACCGTGCCGTCCTCGCTGACCCGGCCGAAGGCCATCGCCTCGCTGGACGCGCCCTGCTCGTCGGGGACTGCAGCCACGGGACGCACCGCAACCTTCCGTCCGGCCAGGGAGGCGGGGGAGGGTGGAGCGGGCACCGGCCGGCTCGACTCGGACTGCTCACTCACGACGATGAAGCCTCTTCCTCGATCTCGACATCGGTAATGCTGATGGGCTGTGCCGGTATGCCGTCGGCACCGCCACCGTCCACACCCTCGGTGGCGATCTGGTCGATGATGTCCATTCCTTCGACGACCTTACCGAAGATGGTGTAGCCGCCTCCTTGGACCGGGAGCATCGTGTCCTGGTGCACGATGAAGAACTGTCCGCCGTTGGAGTCCGGTGCCTGCGAGCGGGCCATGGCCAGGGTGCCTCGCGGGTAGATCCCGTCGGGGGGCGCGTTCTCGATCCCAAAGGTGTAGCCCGGCCCCCCGCGCCCGGTGCCGGTCGGATCGCCGCACTGCAGGACGTAGATCCCCTCCGTGGTCACCCGATGGCAGGGACTGTCGGTCCAGTAGCCCTGCTCGGCCAGAAAGGCGAAGGATGCCACCGTCTGCGGGGCGGCGGCACCGTCGAGGGCCAGGGTGACCGAACCGCAGGTCGTGCCCACCCGCGCTGTCAGCCCCCCGAGCTCACCGGCGAGCGGTGTGTCACCCGGCTGGAAGGTCGGCACGGACGCCGGAAGCGCCGGGGGCTTGGAGCACTGCACCGGTGCGCCGGGCGCGCTCGACTCCATGTCGGAGTCAACGACGGTGGGATCGGCTTGACGGTCCTGCTCGACGGTTCCGGCGCCGCAGCCGGCCAGCGTCGCCGACACCAGCAGGACGCAACCGGTGCGCAGAAGTCGGGGCAGCATGGATGGCCTCCTTCAGTGACGTGGGCATCAGGTGAGCCATGCGAGTCTAGGCAGCCGCTATGGCGACAATGGTCACAAGCCGGTGACGGTTTGGAAACGATCTGGTCCGGCTGGTCGGGGCTGGTTCGCTGCCGCCATGGACGGTTAGTTGAGCAGGGCGAGCGCCGCGAGCAGCCGGCCGACCGAGCTGCCGATCCCGTAGGCCTCGACGTGCTGCTGCACCGTGTCCGGATCCGCGATCTCCCGGGGGAGGGTGAGCGGTCGCTTGGGCAACGGAGCATCCCGGGCCACCTGGACGACCAGCGGAGCGACGTCGAGGTAGGCCGACGCCGCCTCCAGGTTGGCCCGGCGGGCACCCTTCAGCGCTGGGTCACCCGCCGCCACCGCCGCGCGCACGCCGGCCAGCGAGCCGTAGGTCGCGATGAGCTGGGCCGCGGTCTTCTCACCGATGCCCTTGACGCCAGGCAGGCCGTCACTGGTGTCACCGCGCAGGGTCGCCATGTCGGCATACGCCTGACCGGTGGGCACCGCATACTTGTCCAGCAGGGTGGCTTGGGTGATGACGTCGGCGTCCCTGACGCCGCCTCGCGCGGTGTAGACCACCCGCACCGGGGCCTGGTCGTCGACGAGCTGGAACAGGTCGCGGTCTCCGGTGACCACGTCGACCGGCATCCGGCCGGAGTACTGGGTCACCAGCGTGCCGATGACGTCGTCGGCCTCGTAGCCGGGGGAGCCCAGCACCGGCAGGCCGATCGCCTCGATGACCCTGCGCAGGATCGGGACCTGAACGTCCAGCCCGGGGGGTGACTCCTCCCGGTCCTGCGTACCTTCGGCCAGCCGGTGCGCCTTGTAGGTGGGGATGGCTTGCACTCGAAACGCCGGGCGCCAGTCGTCGTCCCAGCAGCAGACCAGGTGGGTGGGGGAAAGGCGGGTTACCAGCGTGGCCATCATGTCGCACAGCCCGCGAACCGCATTCGTGGGCGTGCCGTCCGGTCCCGGCTGCGGCTCCTTGACACCGAAGTAGGCGCGAAAGTACAGCGAGGCCGTGTCGATCAGCAGCAGTCGGGGCTCGGTGCTCATGGCTCACTAGGCTAGAGCGTCATGGAGTCTTTGGACCGGCACATCCTCACCCTCCTCGCTGAGGACGGCCGCACGAGCTTTGCCGACCTCGGCCGCCGGGTGGGGCTGTCGACCTCCGCGGTGCATCAGCGGGTCAAACGGCTGGAGGAGCGTGGGGTCATCGTGGGCTACCGTGCCGAGATCGACCACACCTCGGTGGGTCTTCCGCTGACCGCGTTGATCTCGGTGGTGCCGTTCGATCCGGCGGCACCGGACGACATACCGGAGCGGCTGACCGACATCGAGCAGATCGTCTCGTGTTGGTCCGTGGCCGGCGATGAGAACTACGTGCTGCTCGTGCGGGTGCCGCGGCCCCAGGAGCTGGAAGAGCTGCTGGCGAAGATCCGGGCCCAGGGGCAGTGCAGCACTCACACCACGGTCGTGCTCTCGACCCCGTGGGAGGGCCGCGCGGCGATGCTGCCCGAGGATGTGCCCACACCCGACTGAGTGGCGCTCATCAGCGGGTATGCCGCGCGACAGGTGGTGAGCGGTCGTCCGGGTCTACAGGCGTGATCTGACGTTCGTGGGCTGGTCAGCCGGGTAGGTCGTCGGGCCGGGCGATGGGGGCGTAGCGGCCCTCGGTGACCGCGACGAGGTCTGTCGGCGACAGCTCGAGATCCAGTCCGCGTCGTCCTCCGGACACCAGGATGGTCTCGTGCTCCTGGGCGCTGTCATCGACCACGGTGACCAATTGCTTGCGCTGGCCGATCGGGCTGATCCCGCCCACGACATACCCCGTGGTCCGCTCAGCCACCGAGACGTCGGCCATCGTGGCGCGCTTGACCCCCACGGCCCCGGCGAGGGCCTTGAGGTCCAACGAACCTGTCACGGGCACGATGCCAACGACCAGCCCGGCGTCGGTCTCGGCCACCAGGGTCTTGAACACTGTGGCCATGTCGACGCCGAGTGCCGCGGCCGCCTCCGCGCCGTACGACGGTGCGGCGGGGTCGTGCTCGTAGGTGCGGACTACGAAGGCGATGCCGGCGCGCTCCAGCGCCACCGTCGCAGGCGTCCCGCCGCCCGCCTTCTTGCGTGCCATCACCGGTCATCTCCCGTGTGGTCATCAGTAGTTCCCGATGCACTGGGCGAGGCGGCGACCTCGACACGGGGGCGCGTCATCATACGCTGAGTGTAGTGAGATCCCCCCGATCCACCTCGACGAAGGAGAATGCGTGCGCATCCTGTTCACCGGCGGTTCCGGCAAGGCCGGCCGTATCGTGGCGCCCTACCTGGCGGCCAAGGGCCATACCGTCCTCAACGTCGACCTGGTGCCGCTGCGCCACGACGACGTGCATGACATCAGGGCTGACCTGACCGACGCCGGGCAGGCCTGGAGTGCCTTCTTCGGCTACACGGGTGACGCGGAGCTGGACGCAGGCGATGGCCCGCCACCCATCGACGCCGTGGTCCACTTCGCTGCCGTGCCCGCGATTATGCTCACCGCTGACAACGAGTGCTTCCGGACCAACACGGTCAGCACCTACAACGTCCTGGAGGCTGCGACCCGGCTGGGAGTCGGCAAGGTGGTAATCGCCTCGTCCGAGACCACCTACGGCATCTGCTTTGCCGACGGCGTGGTGGACCCGCCGAGCCTTCCGCTGCGCGAGGAGGACCAGCAGCGCCCGCCGATGGACAGCTATGCCTTGTCCAAGGTGTGCAACGAGGCCACGGCACGAACCTTCCAGGAGCGCACCGGTAGTGACATCTATGTGCTGCGGATCGGCAACGTGTGGGACGACAGCGACTACGCCAACCTGTCGGCATACCTGGCGGATCCCGGCTCGCGGCGCCGCAACGCGTTCAACTACGTGGACGCCCGGGACCTGGGCCAGATCGTCGACCTGTGCCTGGACCACGACGGGCTGGGCTACCAGGTGTTCAACGCGACCAACGACAGCAACGTGGCACAGCAGAGCTCCCGTGAGCTGGCGCAGACCTACTTCTCCGGGGTGCCGTTGTCTGGTGAGCTGGGCGAGTTCGAGTCTCTGATGACCAACAGGAAGGCTCGCGACGTCCTGGGCTTCCGTCAGGCGCACGACTGGAGGGACCGCGTCTAGTCGCCTCTAGGCGTTGACGCGCCGGCGATCGATGCGCAGCAGAGCCATGCCCAGATATGCCGCGGCCACGACTTCGGCGCAATAGGTGGCCTCCTCGGCAGCGGCTCGTCGCAACCGGTCACGCACCCACCGACCGGCGAGGGTCGTAGCCCCGGGGGAGGGGGTCCCGTCGGTCTTGTCGATCAGGCGCAACAGGGCGTCCTCCTTGTCTCGGCCGACCTGGGCATCGAGCTGTCGCAGCCAGGTCCGCTGCAGATAGCGCCCGATCCATTGCTGCACCGCTTCGACGAGGTCGTGCAGCTGTGCGCCGGGGTGACGGGTGCCGCTCCAGACATCTGGCAGGCCGCGGCCGAGCTCGGCAGCTGACTCCTGAGGAGATTCGCGCTCGGCTGTTGAAACGCTACGCGGAGGTAGGTCCAGGTCTGACCGTCGATGCGCCGTCAGGAGGGGTCAATCGACCGGGTGCCCGTGGGGTCAACCGACCGGGTGCCCGTTGGCTAGACCGGCTGGGTGGCGGTGGGTGGCTCGACACGATGGGTGATGGTTGGCAGGAGCGACGGGGCCCCGGTGAGTGGCGCTGACGGGTGCGGCCGTGCACGACGCTCCGAGACACCCGTCCCACTCAGAAAGGCGGCGGGTCGGTGTCCTGCTGGCGTGACGGAGGAGGGGTGGGGTTGATGAGGTGGTCGGGGGTGGGTTGTCTGGGTGGGGGTCCGGGTCGGCGGCGTCCGTCTGCGTGGTGGAACAGGGTGATCGGTTGGTCGTGTCCTGGGGTCCAGGCGTGGGGGTCGTCGTCGATGGCTTCGAGCCATTGGTCGTGGCCGGTGCGGGTGGTCAGGGCGGCGTAGATGAGTTGGTCGCGGGTGTCGGGGTCGGTGATGGTGGTCGGGTCGACCCACCCGGCCGGACTGTTGTCGCCGGGACTGTTGCTCTCGGGAAGGCCACCGTGGGTGCTGCGCTCGGGTGCGTTGTCGACGGGTGGGGGGTCGTATTGGCGGTAGTCGTGGGCTCGGGTGAC
>JAABUN010002388.1_pt1 | contig 33803 bp, 22 predicted proteins | sample 5559311 | NCBI WGS metagenome assembly JAABUN01 (sample SAMN10711877, study PRJNA513370) | rock metagenome | isolation source: Antarctica rocks | place: Antarctica: Victoria Land, Siegfried Peak sud | reverse complement strand
GCTCGCGTTCGTCCGGGAGCTGCAACGCCGCAACTACGCGGCGGCCTGCTCCCATCGCCAGCGGCGGTTGCGCCTGCTCCAGCGCTTGCTCGACTCCTCCTAAACCAACTCACGTTGTAAAACTAGTCAGTCAAGATCTTGCATCCTGCGTCGATGGAATTCTTTCGTGGCGAGGTTTGCAGGCGTCCGCATGCAGGCGCGATCCAGGTGGTGCGTCCGAGATGCGAGGGCTACTCGGCGGCGTTGGTTCGTGCGTTCGCGGCGAGTTGGGGCGGAGCGAACTGCTCTGCGGTCGGTTCCGCTCAACAGAACCACGACTCGGTCAATCCCGGCACCGGGCGTCGCGCGAGTGCCACCCCGCGCGCGCGTGGCGCGAGGAGCAGCTCGCCGCGTGCCGCCAGGGCCAGCCCCTTGATCGCGGCGAAAGTGTCGCGGGGGTCCTCGCCAGCGCGCGCGCCCGTCTCGGTGGCCTGAGCGACCGCGCGTTGCAACTCGTCCAGGCGCGGGTCGGTGTGCCGCCACTCGTGGGTGAATGCGGGGGCGTCGAGCGGGCCGAGCCACTCGGCGCTCTCCGGCAGGCCGAGGAACGACGAGCCGGGCGGCACGAGCAGGCGGATCGAGAAGTGGACCGGATCGACGTGGTCGAGCAGGTCGCGCTCCTCGAAGAAGGTCAGCAGGTCGATGTAGTCGTCCAGCGTCGTCCAGGGGGTGAAGGGCAGCAGGGAGGGGCGCAGCGGGATCCCCGCCGCGTCGAGGATCGCCAGCGCGGCGATGACGTCGGCGCGCGTGTGCCCCTTGTCGAGGTGGCGCAGGACCACGTCGCTCAGTGACTCCACCGCCGAGACGATGAAGGCGCAGCCGCAGGCCGCGAACTCGGGGAAGAGTTCGGCATGTTCCAGGATGTGCTCGATCTTGATCGTCGCATCGAAGGTGACGTCCGGCCACTCGGCGTGCAGCGCGCGCGCCAGGCGTAGCGCGTGCGTCGGCCCGTTGAGGAAATCGGGGTCGCCGAAGGTGATGTGTCGTGCGCCCGCCGCCACCTGCGCACGGACGTCGGCCAGCACCGTCTCGCGCGGGATCGCGAAGAAGCGCCCGCCGTAGACCGGCGGGATCGGGCAATGCAGGCAGGTGTGGCGGCAGCCACGCGTCGCCTCGACATAGCCCGCCTCGACCAGCTCCTCGCCGCGCCGAAAGGCGGCGTACCGGCGCAACGGCGGCAGGCTCGACCGGTCCGGGATCGGCAGGGTCAGCCGCGTGAGGAGCGGCACATCGTGCCGTGCGGGCTGGGAACCTGCTTCAAGCCCTTGCGCCAGGGCCAACAGCGCGCCCTCGTACTCGCCGCCGATCGTCGTGTCGGCGTAGCGCCGGCGGAGGTAGTCGGCGTTGAGGAGGGCGTAGAGGCCGTAACAGCAGATGTGCGCGGCGGGGTTGACCCGCCGGACCCGCTCGGCGATCGCCACGCCGAGGCGCAGCGCCGTGTGCATCGGCACCGAGATCGCCACGAGGTCGGCGCGCGCGATCTGCTCGTCGGCCAGCGTCTCCACCGAGGTATCCACCGCGACCGGCGCATATCCCGCCTCGGCCAGATACGCCAATGGCGACGCCAGGGCGAGGGGTTGGTGCCCCAGTTCGTAGGTCGAGATCAGCAGGATGTCGAGCTTGCCCATGTGCCGTTTACTCAAGGTATCATTTCGCGCGCGTACTATCGATCCATTCGATCATTGCGTCCAAGCCCTGTGCCCAGTATATGGTAAGACCGCGCTGTTGAGCACTATGCAGATGACTTGCTTTGTAAACACCACTCAATACTGCCGCCGGAACAATTTGGAGGGTACCAAAATCCTTCAGCCACGTTTCAGCCTTGGCCGCAGCATCATTGTTCAGCCGCTTGATCGAATTGGTCGACGAGTTCGAAACCTTGCATTCGATCGGCATTATCCGCCGATCCCAAAGGCCGACAACAAGATCCGCTTTTCTCTCCCCTAATTTCACCTCCCGACAAAACTCTCCGGGACGAGGCGCATCGGCGATGGTAGCGATGTATCCCTGAGGTATAGCGATACGGGTGAATCCCGCCGCGATCAATGCTGCGGCAACACGTTCCTCTTGCGCTGTTTTTCCTGTCGTTCGGCGTGCTGTTTCGGTGCGGCGCATCGCGACCATCGCCGCTGTCGCAATGATCGCCGCCTGGCGCTCCGCTTGAGTCGGTGATCGTCGATCGCGCACCCAGGGGAATCTTCGATGATCCAGGCCAGCGAGGATCGTATCGGTGGCCTGCTCGACGATCACGGGATTTGCTTGCAGTGTTCGCCGCGAGAGGTTGCTATCCACCAATGTTTTGAGGTCGTCCGATGAGATGGGTGGTCCGGCGAGATAACGAAGACTTTCTTGTTGATTCAGGTCAGTCAGTATCGCTATTGCGTGGGCATCGATTTGCGTGAGATCGGCGGTATTGGTGAGCAATGTGTCTACCGTGCTTCGTACGGCATCGAAGTGATCGAGATACCGTTCGAGTGGCTCGTCGATCCGCTCACTCCGAAAGACCTGGATCGCCGCCTGCCGATCGCGCTCGAACTCTTCTCCAGTCCAGGCTGTGCGAGGTACAAGGCTCGGTTGTCGTCTGCTCATACGATAGTCTCGCTATCGAGCGTTGCAACGATTAGGTCCGGGTGTGGTACGAGCAAGCGCTCCATCTCGCGGGGTTCAAACTTCGTCAGTCCACCCGCATAACTCCGGCCCGCTTCCAGGGAGATCGTTCTCGATAAATAGATAGAGAGTGCCCGAAGTTGCTCTTCCGTGAGTTGCTCACGCGGGTAGAGGCCATGTGCGATATTGATGTGCCGTACTGCCGCCGTATTTCTGACGAAGCGAGGTGGCCGTCGTGCCATATAGGTTGCCAGTATCGGCGCGGGCTCCCGTAACCCGACAGACCACCATGCTTTGCGATACCGCGCGATGAATCCGTCGGGAGCACCAAGCGCTCGTGCCCAATCGAGGAACCGATCGATCTGCGCGCGTTCTTGCCTGCTGAAGACATCGAGATCGACCGGTAAATCGATAACTTGTCGCAGCACCGACGCATCGTCGAGCGTGTGCTTCACCGTAAACAGCTCTCTCGCGCGCGTTACCGTGGGGAAGAGCACCGTAGCGGGTAATTCGGGCATGGCGTCATTCGCGATCCAGATGCGATTGGCACCTGTGACTTGACCGCGATGCACGCGACAGAACTCCCCTAGCTCGATGAAACCCGCGCGCCGTTCCGTTACGCTTCGGGTCAGCGATGTCCAACGAGACGTGCTCTGGAGTTGTTCCCGGTGGACCCTGATCGCCGGTGTTAAAGCATTGAGTTCAGCGAGCGAGTCGACGCGACTGAATCCCACGGTTGTTGGCCGGGTACCGACCTGAAAGCCGGTGATGACGCCTGTCGCTGCTGCATCTGGGAAAAGCGCTGCTGTCGGTTCGATAATCTGGATCGTCTCGGCACCTAAGGTATGCAGGAGTAGATCGCGCACGACTTTGCCGTAATTTACGTCGAGCCACTCGGCAGCGGTGATATACACACCCTTATCGCCGGGTTGTGCGAGGTTGGCAGTAGCGAGGAAGAAATAGACATGCAAGCCAGCAAGCTGGCTCGCTACCAACCCGTGTTGCCGCGCGGTTCGCACGAGCCACGATTTCCATGTGGCACCGAGAAGGTGGTGCCGCACGTATGGGGGATTGCCGATATACAGTGTGCTTGCGTCTATCGGCGGTGGTAAGAAGGTGCGATAGTCCCCCAGGACGATAGTGGCGCGATTTGCTAACCCTGCCGCAGCCAGTTGTCCGCGCGCGATGATCGTCGCAAGCGGATCGATTTCCACGCCGATAAGTGACGCTGTCGGGAAACACCGTCCTGCGGCGATGAGAAAGCGCGCCGATCCTGTTCCGGGGTCGATGACACGCCCGGGCGAAAAATCCTGCGCTGCCCAATCAAGCATCGCTTTGACGACAGCATGGGGGGTGTAGGTGGCACCTAATACGCGGCGTTGCTCTGGTGGACGCAGCTGGCAGAAGATATCCCCTAAAGGGTCTTCACCGTCCAGGATCGCTTGCCCAACTTCTGCGATGATGTGCTGAGGAGGTGGCGTGGTGAGGGATCGTGTGAGGTTTGTTTCCTCTGCCGACCAACCGGGTACTGTATCCGCTCCGAGTGCCATCGCGAGCGCGACAAGCCTTTCCGGTGATGAAATGGCCGACCGGTTACCTTGCAATGGGACACTTATCCTGACCATCAAGTCACCTCCTTACAAGACTATAACATGTACGGACAGAGAATTCGATCGTACTCTTTGAGACGGAGACGGGGGAGAATCGGGGATGCGACTGGGCGGGCCGATCTACGGGGAATGGCAGGACGCGGCGGGGTGGGCGACGCTCGTCGGCGCGCACGGCTATCGCGCCGCGTATGCGCCGATCCGGGCGGGGGATCCGATCGCGCCGGGTGCCTACGCGCGGGCCGCCGCCGAGGCGGGGATCGTCATCGCGGAGGTCGGGGCGTGGGGGAACAATCCGCTCAGCGCCGACCCCGCCGAGGCGGCGGCGTCGATCGCGCGCTGCCAGGAGCGACTGGCGCTGGCGGAGGAGTTCGGGGCGCGGTGCTGCGTCAATGTCGCCGGGTCGCGCGGCGCGCACTGGGCCGGGCCGGACGCGGCGAACTTCGCCGATGACACCTTCGCGCTGATCGTGGACACGGTCCGCGCGATCATCGACGCCGTGAAGCCGACGCGGACGACCTACACGCTGGAAGTGATGCCGTGGATCTTCCCGGATACCCCGGACGCCTACGTCGCCTTGGTCGAGGTGATCGCTCGTCCGGCGTTCGGCGTCCACCTCGATCCGGTCAACTTCATCGCCAGCCCGCGCCGCTTCTACGGCAACGCGGCGATCATCCGCGAGGCGTGCGCCAGGCTGGGGCCAAAGATCCGCAGCTGCCACGCGAAGGACATCGCCTTGCTCGATGGGCGCGGGGCGGTGCAGTTCGAGGAGGTCCGGCCCGGCCTCGGCGGCCTCGATTACCGGGCTTTCCTGACCGAACTCGACCGCCTCGCGCCGGATCTGCCGCTGATGCTCGAACACCTGCCGAACGCCGAGGAGTACGCGGCGGCGGCGACACACATCCGGGGCATCACCGCCGAACTCGCGATCTCCCTCGATGGTGGCCCCGACGTCTGACCGCCCCGCAGCGTAGCGGTGCGCAGGCAAACCCTCGCGCGCAGTTGCTCTCCTCGACTGCCGGCTGCCGACCCCTGACTGACGACTCGCGCCTACTTCCTCGGCGAGGCCGGCCCGCCCGCCGCCGCCCAATCGGGCATGGTGAAGCCCTCGCCGAAGAAGAAGTCCTCCATCGTCTGGCGCAGGAAATCGCGTGCGCCCCGCTCGGCGAGATTGAGGCGATAGGCCCCGATGATCGCCCGCGCGTGCTCCTGCCAGCCCGCGAACGCTTCGGCGGAGATCGACTCGTAGATCCGTTGTCCCAGTTCCCCGGCGAAGGGCGGTTCTTCGAGGCCGGGGAGTTCACGACCGAGTTTCTTGCACTGTACCAGTTGTGCCATGCGTTCCTTGCTCCTGCGCTGCCCGCTTGTCTGCTCGATGTTGTCGGTAGCCCATGCCGTTGGGCACGGGCGTCGGCATGTCCGCGCTCAACGCCAGCTCGGAATCCATATCCGCGATTGCAATTCCGGGCCGGTCAGGTTCACGGAGGCGTAAATCGGGTAGAAGAAGATGAACGCGATGACGACGACGCCCACATAGCCGACCGCCACCGCGCGTAGCGGGACGATCTTGCGCCCCCACTGCCAGAGATCGTTGACCGCGACCGCGACCGCGAGGGTGCCGAAGATCGACGCGGGCAGGAAATGATAGATGTAGGCGAGGCGCGGGATCAGCGCCCAGGTGAGCCATTGCCCGAAGAAGCCGATCAGCAGGACGGGCAGGGCCGGATGTCGCCCGAGCCACCAGCGCACGGTGACATAGAGGGTCGCGGGGAGGTAGAGCCAATAGAGGAGGGGATTGCCGTTCGCGTAGGTGTTGGCCGAGACGCCGTCCGCGCCGAGCGTCTGCGCGTAGTAGACCGGGCGCCACACGGTGGGCCACTCGTACCACTTCGAAGCGTAGGGGTGTGTGGCGACGAGGTGGGAATGGTAGTAGTACATCTGCCATTGCAACTCGCGCAGTTGGTCGATCGTGTGGCCCACCGCGAAGAAGGGGATGTAGCTGGCGAGGTAAAGGGCGAGCGGCAACACCACCATCCCGACCGGCACCCAGATCAGGTGCTGCGTGAGCGCGCCGCTCGCCCGGTTCTCAGCCGATAATCGTCGCGGGGCGTTGAACAGCGCCCCGGCGCGATCGATCCACGTCGGTCGCCCTCTCCCGGCACTCGCTCCCTGCCCCGGCGCGACGAGCTGCACCACGACTTGCCAGACCAGCAGCGCCGCGACGATCAGGACGATGATCAGGCCGCTGCCGGTCCGCAGCAGCGGGAAGACGATCACCCCCGCGAGTGTGACGAGCGCGGCGAGGGCGATGACGATGCGGCGGGTGAGCATGGGCATCAGCGCGTAGGTGCGCCAGAGTGCTACCCCGCCGAGCAGCACCGCCGGATAGACCGCGTTCCACTTGGTGGCGATGGCGAGGCCCATGAACAGGCCGAGCAGGAGCAGCGGCGTCCGCACGCGCGCCGGTGGGGCGGTCAGGAAGGCGTAGAACGCGATGAAGGCGCAGACCATGAAGACGGTGCCGAAGATGTCGATCACGCCGGTACGCGACTCGACGAAGTAGAGCCCGTCCACGAGGGTCAGCGTCGCCGCGACGATCGCGACGAGGCGTTGCCCGGTCAGGCGCAGGCCGAGCAGGTAGACCGCCCCGAGGCCGAGCGCGCCGAAGACCGCGCTCATGAAACGCCAGCCGAGCGGCGTATCCCCCCACAGGAGGATGCCGAGCGTCATGATCAGCTTGCCGAGGGGCGGGTGGGTCCACTCGTAGGCAACCCCGTCGATCGGGGCCTTGGTGCTCCAGAGCCAGGCATCGGCGTTGCCGCCGGCGTATTGGGCGGCGGTGTAGGCGTGATAGACCTCGTCGTAGCTGTACTTCGGCGGCTCCTCGATCCGGGCCAAATAGAGCACGAAGCCGCCGACGATGAAGAGGGTGAGCAGCAGCAGATCGAGCCGTGCGAGGGTCCGGGGTGTCGCTGCGATCCGGGTCGCTGTGGCGTCGTCCTCCCTGCCGGTGCTGTCGCGCGCTGCGCGTGGCGGTGCCAGGGCCGTGCCGCTTGGTAAGGCCGTCGTGCTGCGCCCATCCCGGACCGGTGCGGACAGGCGCTGGCCTTCTTGTCGTCGCGCGTTCGCGCGCGCGCCACTCTTCCGTTTCCCGCTGGCACCCACGCGATCCCTCCGCGCCGCATTCAGGTTCATTCTCCGCCAGACAACAGCGCATAGGGTAGCATAGCGACAATGGCGCAACCATCGCCCCGCCGCTGCACTGCGTCCGCGCGGAGATTCGGGCGATCGTGCGTGCTATGATGACCGCTGATGATGGCGGCTGGCGGGATGTGAAAGCGAGAACGGGCGGCATGGTGGTGGGGTTACAGCGGTCTATCCAGGGGCCGAATCACAAGTGGTGGGCGCTGGTGACGGTCGCCATCGGCACCTTCATGGCGACCCTCGATTCGAGCATCGTCAACATCTCCCTCCCGGCGATCCTCACCTACTTCCGTAGCGATCTGGCGACGATCCAGTGGGTCGTGCTGGCGTACCTGCTGGCGATCACCTCGCTCCTGCTGACCTTCGGGCGGCTCGCCGACATCTGGGGGCGCAAGAAGGTGTACACCATCGGCTTCGGCGTCTTCACCCTCGGCTCGCTCGCCTGCGGCCTCGCGCCCGCGCCCGCATACCTGATCGGCGCGCGCGTCTTCCAGGCGGTCGGCGCGGCGATGGTGCAGGCGAACGGCCTGGCGATCACCAACGCCGTCTTCCCCGGCAAGGAGCGCGGGCGCGCGTTGGGGATCAACGGCACCGTCGTCGCCACCGGTACCACCCTCGGCCCGACGATCGGCGGGGTGCTGGTCGGGGCGTTCGGCTGGCAATCGATCTTCTTCGTGAATATCCCGGTGGGGATCATCGGGATCGGGCTCGCCATGCTGGTCCTCCAGGAGGAGCGGATCTCCACCCGCCGCGCGGGGGCCAACACGCGCTTCGATCCATTCGGCGCGATCCTGATCTCGGTCGCCCTGATCGGGCTGCTGCTCGGGCTCAATCGCGGCGACGTGGCGGGCTGGGGCTCGCCGCAAATCCTCGGTCTCTTCGCGGTCGCGGTCGCCTGCTTCGGCGCGTTCATCGTCGTCGAGCGGCGGGTCGTCGCGCCGATCCTCGATCTGACCCTCTTCCGCATCCGAGCGTTCGCCACCGGCAACATCGCCGCCCTCTGCTCGTTCCTGGCGATCTCGGCCAACGCCTTTTTGATGCCATTCTTCCTGCAACTCGTCCTCGGCTTCAGCCCCGCGCAGGCGGGACTGCTGCTGACGCCCACCTCGCTGACGCTGGCGATCGTCGCGCCGTTGAGTGGTTGGCTCTCGGATCGGCTCGGCGCGCGGGTACTCTCGTCGCTCGGCCTCGCCATCTCGGCGCTCGCCCTCCTCTCGCTCGGCTTCCTGACGGCGGGCGCGCATTACATCGACGTGCTCTTCCGGCTGATCTTCCTGGGTATCGGCATCGGCATCTTCAACTCGCCGAATACTGCGGCGATCTTCAGTTCCGTCCCGCGCGATCGCTACGGCGTGGTTGGTGGCTTTCTCTCGATGGTGCGTAATGGCGGCCAAGTGATCGGCGTCGCGATCGCCGGGGCGCTGATCGTCGCCGCGATCGCCCCGGTCGTCGGGGAGGCGGGGCTGGATGCGCTACGCACCGGGGCCAACGGCGGGTCATCCAATGTCCTGCTGAACGCCTTCATGCGGGGCTTCCGGCACGCCTTCCTTCTCTCCGCAGCGCTCGCCGCGTGTGGCGCGGTCATCTCCCTGCTGCGCGGCCCACGCACCGCAGCCGCGCCCGCCGCGCCCGCCGCCGTGCCGGGCGACGACTGACGCCCCGGCACCGCCGCACCGCACAGTACAGTGCGGGAATGTTTGCCCCGTGTGGCGGGTTAGCACCTGTATAAGGGTGTCGCTGGATGGGGCACCAGGATGAGGAAGGGAGGCCAACGATGGCAGGGCTCGCGAACGGGCACGAGGCGACGGCGGAACTCCGCAAGGTCCGGCAATCCCGGCAGTATCGGTCCGATCCTCTCGACGAGGCGACGATCGAGGAATTGCTCCAGATCGCGCGGTGGAGCGGCAGCGCGAGCAACTCGCAGCCGTGGCACTTCGTCGCGATCACCGACCGCGCGCTCCTCCAGGAATTGGCTGCGGTGCGCGGCAACGCGACCGCCTGGGTCGCCACCGCGCCGCTGGCGATCGCCATCTCCCTCGACGGGAACAATCAGATCACCGAGACATTCGACGAGGGGCGCGTCACGGAGCGTCTGTTGATCGCCGCGCACTTCCTCGGGCTCGGCGGCGGCACCGCCTGGTTCATCGAGGCGAGCCAGCAGGACCGTGCCAAGGAACTGCTCGGCATCCCCGCCGAACGGGCTCTACATTCCTTGGTCGTGCTCGGCCATCCCGTCGAGAATCCGGCACCGCGTCCGGGCGCGTCGGGCGGGCGCAAGCCGCTCGCCGAGGTCGCCAGCCGCGACCGCTACCCGGCGGGGAAGGCGTAGCGCCACATCAGGACGATACCGTGGTGCGGGCGACGGAGATATATTCCGTCGCCCGCGCTCTGTTCGTGGATGGCCTTCAGCGCGGCGAATGGGGTGTCCCCCGCTGTCCATCGCCGCGATTCGTACCTCGTACTTCTCACTTCGTACTCTTAGAAGAGCCACTGCCCGCCGCGATAGCGCCAGTTCGGGAAGACGATGCGCAGCAGGCTCTGGCTCGCCAGGAAGGTGACGAACCAGACGATCCCGTAGTGCAGGATGAAGACGGGCAGCGGCACCGCGAAGACCCGGAACGCCTTGGCGAGCAGGGCGCTGACCAGGAAGACGACGAGCCCTTCCCAGACGCTGGAGAGGAACTGGTAGGCGGGGGGCCAGTCGCGATCCCAGCGTCCGCCCTGGATCACCATGTAGGCGATGTCCCACCCATAGCCCAGGACGAGGACCAGCAGCAGGATCAGGGCCGGGGTGAAGCCATTGAAGAGCATGAAGGGCAGCGTGAAGAAGACGCCGAAGGTCAGCAGGAGCAGCGTCCGCGTCTGCCAGCGCCCGATGAGGGTCGGTGTCATGGCTTCGCCCCCGTTGCCCACTTGATCCACTGGATCGGCGAGGTGATGACGTTCAACCGACTGACCCCCGGCGCGCGCCGACGCGCGAGCGCCTGGGTCGAGGCCAGCGCCGCGTATTGCAGCCCGAGGAAACTGTCCACCGCCGCCATCGGTCCGCCGAGGGTCATCGCCCCGGCGGCGTAGACCTGCCCCTGGCCGTTCTCCATGCCGGTGACCGCGAAGTCGTTCTCCACCCGGAGGCGACCCTTCGGCCCCTTCCGCAACCCGTGATGGGTGACCATGTCGTGCAGCAACGGGTGGGCCTCCACCGTCGCTTCGAGGCCGGTGCAGTCGATGATGTAATCGGCCTTGATGTCGGTCTCGTCCTGGATCAGCCCCTTGCCGACAAGGGTGGTGACCACCTTCCCCGTTTCGTCGCGCCGGACCTTCTTCACGTCGCCGAAGCGGATCTGATACCACCCCTCGCGCTGCCCGGTGTCCACGATGTCGATCCAGTCGGCGCGCGAGGCGGTGGTCGTGCCGCCCCAGTCGTTGAGGAGGCGATCGCGCTCGTTGTCGTCGGCGCGTTCGAGCTGGACGCGCAGCTCGCCCCCCCAGCAGGATTTGGGCCAGTTGAACGGCTGGTATTCCCAATGGTCGATCACCGTGCGCTCGGCGCGCCCGAAGCGGTGTCCCTTCGCCAGCGGCGTCCGCATCAGGTGCAACACCCCGATCCGGGGGTTCTGCTTGCGGATCTCGTAGAGGCGCTGGAGGATGCGCGAGGCGACGATGCCGCGCCCGCGCACCAGCACCACGCCGCCATTGCGGATCAACCCTTGATAGACTTGCTCGTGCTCCTCGTAGGCGTTGACGACCTTCGAGAAATCGCCCGTCTCCTCGCGATACTGCTGCAAGTCGGGGAGGAGCTTGATCCCCGGATAGCCGACCGCGACGTGGAGGAAGCGCGCGACGATCAGGCGGTGCGCCGAGGGATTCTGCGGCGTCGACTGCGAATAGGCGATCACGTAGCGGCCATCGTCGGTCTTGCGGATCGCGCGGACCCGCCCGTAGCGCCAGATCTGCGCCCAGCCGATCCGCGTCGCCTCGCGATCGATCGAGCGGAAGACATCGCCGGAGCGCGGCGTGTAGGTCTCGGCGAAGGTCGGCTCCCCGAAGATCTGCCAGCTGCGTTTAAAGGCATTGCCGAACTGCCCCTGTGCCAGCGAGGAGGCCGCTTCGCGCACGGCGTAGCCCGGCCAGCCCCAGATGTTGTCGGGACAGGAGTCGGAGTTGGAGCGGAGTCGCTCGCGCTCGGGGATCTGCGACTGCTCGCAGAGGCGGGCGTAGCGGCTGTACGGCTTGTCCTCCAGCCCGATCGAGACGATCGCGCGCGGGTCTACGCCGTGGATGACGAGGTGATCGACCCAGACGAACGAGCCGAGCCCGCCGCCGATCGCCAGATAGACCGTCTCCTCGATCGGCAGCCCGGTCGCGCCCAGCGCCGCGATCGGCACGACCGGGGCCTCGAAGATCGCCGGTGGGAAAGCGTTGGCCGGGCGCGCGGAGGCCAATACTTCCGGCATGTCGAGGATGACGGTACCGCTCTCGTCTGGGGTGCCGACCGGGGCGGCGACGCCGATCCTGGTCGCCCGCTCCCGCGCGACGACCGCCGGTGGTGGGCTTCCCTCGACGGTCAGGCGCACGCCGCCGATCGTGATCACGTCGCCGGGCTGGAGCGCGCGTTCGGTGATTCGCTCGTCGTTGACAAAGGTGCCATTCGAGGAATTCTGGTCGGTGAGCGTCGCACCCACGCCTGTCGGAACGAGGCGCGCGTGGCGGCGCGAGGCGCTCGTGGTCGGCAGGACGATGTCGCAGTCGTCGCCGCGCCCGATGATCAGCGCCCGGTCGAGCGGCAGGCCGCGTGTGCCGCCATCGCCGTCCGTCCAGCGCAAGCGCAGCGGGGCGCGCGGGGCATCGTGCCCGGTCTCGCTGGCACCGAGGGCCGGCGGATCGAGATCGACCGTCAGCGTGAAGGGGCCGATGGTGAGCAACGCGCCGTCGGCCAGCGCCTCGCGCGTGACCCGCCGCGCGCCGAGGAAGGTGCCGTTGCTGCTGCCGTTGTCCACCACGATCAGGGTCCCGCCGTCGCGCTCGATGCGGGCGTGGAGGCGGGAGATCGCGGCGGCATTCAGCACGATCTCGTTATCGAGCGCGCGTCCGAGGCGGACCGGCGTCGGCCCGTACCATTCGTATTCCTCCCCCGTGCCGGGATCACTCCAGGCGAGGCGCAGCAGATCGGCGGCTCGCGATGCGCTCATTCGTGACCGTTCTCCGCTAAAAAACAGCGTCGTCGCCGCGCCTCGCGCGCGGCGGCTGGGCATGCTAACCGATGAATGTGTCCGCCGTGGCGAGGGCGGTGCCGCAGTTGGGGCAAAAGCCGCTGGCTGGCACCGCGACGACCTTGCCGCACGGGCCGGGGCAACGCACGCGCAACGCGGTCGGCTCCTTGACCTGGACCGCGATCTCGCCGAGGCGCAGCTGCGCTCCGACGGGGAGGGGCGATTGCTGGCCCCAACCGAGGCTGACCACCTGGCCGTAGTGCTCGACGACGACCGGGTTGGTCTGGCTCAGATTGCGGATCTGGAGGCTCGTGCCCCCATTGAAGATCTCCGCATGGCGGCGCGACACCGTGGGGTGCGCGATCGCGATCGTGCAGTCCGGGCTGCGTCCGAGCGTCACGGTGGTGCCGGGGGAGAGCCAGCGGCTGTGCTGTTGCCCCCCGATCGTCCATTCCAGAATCATACATCCACCCTCTGCCTGCTCGTCGTGCCCTTTGTCGCCCCCCGACAGCCTATCGGGGCGTCAGGCCATTTCCCTCGTTGTCGGCGCGCTCGCGATCGGTGCCCCGTCGTTCACCTTCAGCTTGCCGTTGCGCGCCAGCCAGTCGCGGCCAAGCTTCAGCGCGATCGGGGTGAGGATACTCCCGGCGGTCGCCAGGAAGACGACGATCGTGTAGTACTCCGGCGTGAGGATCGTGGGTGCGGTCGCCCCGGCGGGACGATAGTCGAGCGCGGTCTTCGCCACGACAATGTCCACGCCCCCCTTCGCGTTCATCCCCGCGCCGAGCACTGCGCTCTCCTGCACGCTCAGCGGGCTGAGGCGGGAGAGGACGAAGGCGACGAGCGATTTGGCGAGGATCGCGCCGAAGAGGAGTGCCAGCAGCGGCACGAGCGCGGTGCCGAAGACCCCGAAATTGACCTTGAACCCGGCGGAGACGAAGAAGATCGGGGCCAGGAAGCGGTAGGCGACGTCCTCGACGGAATTGAGCGCCGCCTTGAATTCGCCGTCCGGGAACATGTCGGCGCGGAGGAAGAGCCCGCTGAGGAAGGCTCCGAGGATCACCGCCAGTCCGCCGAGGAGCGCCATCCCGGCGAAAAGGAGCCCGACCAGGAGGATCACGGCGAAGGCGTGCGAGCGCCCATCGAGCTTCAGCGCCGCCAGGAGCGGGCGCAGGCGCGGGAAGACGAGCAGCCCGATCGCCGTGGTGGCCGCCAGGAAGACGAACGCCTTGAGGACCACGAGCCCGAGCAGGTGGAAATCGACGCTGCCGGACTTGTAGACACTCTCGACCACGGCGGCGACGGTCAGCAGGATCGCCACGGTGAGCAGCGAGACCGCCGCGAGGAATTGCCCCACCCGTGCTTCGATCAGATTGAGATCGAGGAGGATACGCGGGAGGGTGGCGAGGGCGGTGTTGCTGATCGTCACGCCGATGACGAGCCCCTCGTTCATCGGGCGACCGAAGACGCCGGTCGTCAGGAAGTAGCCGACCGCGAACGAGGCCGCGAAGGCCCCCGCCGCGATCAGCAGCGCGGAGCCGGAGGCCCGGGCGAGGTCGCGCGGGTCGATCCGTGCCCCGACCAGCAGCATCAGCACGATCGTCCCGAGTTGCCCCAGAAGGACCAGGGCCGGGCCGGGGCGCGCGCCGGCGGCGTCGCTCAGCCAGCCGAGCAGGGGTGGGCCGAAGATGATCCCGACCGCCAACTCGCCGAGGAGTGCCGGGTAGCCGAGACGATTGACGAGGTGCCCGCCGAGCCAGGCGAGCGCGAGCAGGAGGACGAGGAGGAGATAGCCCTGTGCGTCGAACATGATCGTGTCCCTCCCTGAGCGAAACCGTAGAAAAATCGGGCGAACGTTGCGGCGGCGGTATGGTGCTATCGATGCGGCGATTCCATCCCAATGAACGTCACCGGGGCCGGTTTGTCACTCAGGCCGGTGTCAGCGCTTTCGCTGGGGTGGCGGTCGCCGCCGTGGCCCCGGTTGCGCCGCGCACCACCAGGATCGGGCAGGCGAGGCGCTCCGCGAGATCGGCGGCGGGGTTGCCGAAATCTTCCGCCCCCCGCCAGTCTTCGCCGACCGGCACGATCGCCACCGCCGCCTCGGTCGCCGCCTCGAGCGCCGCCGGGGTGGTGTCCCCCGGCGCGAAGACCGGCACGACCCAGCGCCCACTCGTCTCGCGGAGGGCATCGGCGCGGCGCGCGAGGCGCTCCGACGCCGCCGTGGCGCGCTGCCCCGGCTGCGGGCCGACGTAGCCGACGATCTTGAGGCCCGTGTCAAGGCCGGTCGCCACGTCGGTCGCCAGCGCCAGCGCCGCCTCGTCGTGGGTGCCGCCGGTCAGCGGCACCAGCACCGGGCTCGCGCCCGCGCCGCCCGTCGCGAGCCCGCCCCCCGCGCGGTCCACGAAGACCGCCACATCGCACGGGGCGAGGGCGAAGACGCGGCGTACCAGCGCCTGGATCACCGCGTGCGCCAGCGACGCGCGGTGCCAGCCGAGGATTATCGCCGCGCACCCCTGATCGGCGGCGACGCGCGCCAGGTCCGCGCCCACATCGTCGGTGAGGAAGGAGATCGGGCGCGTGACCACGCCCGCCGCCGCCGCCCGCGCCACGAGCGGGCGCATCGACTCGACCGCCGCCTCGACCTGGCTCCCCACCTCCAGCAGCCCGGTGCGGAACTCCGGCGCGCGCGGGGTGGGGATGAGGCGGATCAGCAGCAGTTCCGCCGGGCGCGCGGTGCCGAGCATGCGGAGCGCCGCATCCACGATGCGCGGCGCGTTCTGCGGATTGCCGAGGGCCACGAGGATGCGGCGCGGGGCCGACCCCGTTGGGAACTCGTCGTGCGCGGGCGCGGGGCCGACGAGCTGCCCCACCAATTCGTCGCGCGAGATCAGGCGATTGACGATCGGCGCGGCGATCACGGTCGTGGCGAGCGCCATGATCACCATCATGGCGAAGGTGCGGTCGGAGAGGACGCCGAGGTCGCGCCCGATCGAGAGGATCACCAGCTCGGTCAGGCCGCGCGTGTTCATCAGTGCCCCGACGATCGTCGCCTCGCGCCCGGTGGAGCCGGTGAGGCGCGCGGCGAGGGCGCAGCCGATGAACTTGCCCGCCGTGGCGACCGCCACGATCGCCAGCGTCCAGCCGACGAGCGAGAGGCTGTTGAGGGTGAACAGATCGGTCCGCAGGCCGGTGACGGTGAAGAAGACCGGGAGGAGGACGATCAGCGTGAAGTCCTCGATCTTGTCGGTGAGGGCGTGGGTCATCCCGGCGCGCTTCGGCATCATCACCCCGAAGATGAAGGCCCCGAAGATCGCGTGGATGCCGATGCGCTCGGTGATGAAGGCGGAGAGGAGGAGCCCGGCGATGATGATCGCTACCTGATCGACGCTGAGGCGGTTCGTCTTGTCGTATTGCCGCGCCAGCCGTTCGAGCGCCCAGCGTCCGAGGGTGAACATCAGCCCCACGAAGAGGATGGTCAGCAGGAAGGCCGGGAGCGCCGCCGCCGCCGAGCCGTTGCGCGTGAGCCCGACCACCCCGGCGAGCAGGATCCAGGCGACCGCGTCGTCCACCGCCGCCGCGCAGAGGGTCGCCGCGCCGACCGGCAGCTTGTAGAGGCCCGTCTCCACCAGGATACGGGCCAGGACCGGGAAGGCGGTGATGCACATCGCCGCCCCAAGGAAGAGGGCGAAGTTCAGCGTGGGGGGGGGCGAAGTCGCGCCCTCCTGCGGGGAGAAGATGCCGCCGTTGTTGACGCCCACCAGCGCCAGCGCGATCAGCATCCCGAGCGCCAGGGGGAGGAGGACGCCGCTGAGGGAGATCTGGAGCGCGCGCCGCCCCTCGCGGCGCATCAGTTTGGTGTCGAGTTCGAGGCCGACGAGGAACATGAAGAAGACGAGGCCGACATCGGCGAACTGCTTCAGCGGCACCGCCGCCGGGAAGATCTGACCCGGTAATCCGGGGAAGATGCGCCCCACGATCGTGGGGCCGAGGAGGATCCCCGCCGCGATCTCGCCGATCACCGCCGGCTGGCCGAAGCGGCGGGCGAGCCAGCCGAAGGCGCGCGCCACCAGGATGATGATCGCCAGATCGAGCAGGAGATAGAGCAACACCTCGATGTGCATCGTGTTACCTCGGTCATCATGTCACCGGCGGGCGACGGCGGTGGACCCACGGCCCTGCACGTCTGCGCCCCGCCTTCGGTGCCCTATTAACGGCATCTGGGCGTGGTCTATCACGGGTGGGGCGCACCGGCATAGCTGGTCGCAATGCTCGCCCGCCGCGCCGATCTTCGCCTGTTTGGCTGCCCACCACCCGCGATTGTAGCGCAGCCCCCATCGTTGTCCAGCGGGTACGGTGCGGCGGCTCGATCAGGGCGCGTCCGTGCCCGATCACGGGGCGCGGACCAGGCCGCAATCGCCGTGTCGCACCGCGTTCCTGCCCCGGCCCGCCGCGCAAGAGGGGTCGCGCCCCGGCGTGTCGTCGCCGTAACGTGCCGCTCGTCCGCGCGCCACGCTCGCGGCGAACGGATCGGGAGCGGACGGGCGGGAGGGCACGAGCGGCAGGCCGCCCGGCCCCGGCGACGTGGTACCATTGCCGCGTAGCACGGTGGGCTGTCCGGCGCGACGAGCGCGAGCATGGTGACGGGTGATCGATGGTGAGTTCCGGTCGCGTCGCGAACGAGCGGGTCCGACGGCGGCGCGCGTTGCGCCACGTCAGCGGGCGCGGAGGCCGGGGCGTCCCCCCACGCGTGCTCCGGGCGATCAACACGGACGCCCGCCGCGATAAGGGCGGCGCGCGCCGCCTGCTGGCGCTGGGCGGACTCGGCGGGCTCTTCGGCTCGTTCGGGGTCGGCACGGTGGCGATCGCGCTTGTCGGCGTGGCCCTCTTCGCAGCCACCGCCTGGGGGGGGTACCGCTACTTCTCGCGCGATCTACCGAATATCAACAGCTTCGAGGCCAAGCCGTTCGGGACGACCCGGATCTACGACCGCAACGGGCGGCTCCTCCAGGAGATCAGCGATCCCGATCTCGGTTGGCGCACCAACGTCCAGCTCGACCAGATCGCGCCAGTCGCGATGGAAGCGACGATCGCCGCCGAAGACCCGACCTTCTTCACCAACCCCGGTGTCGACCCGACCGCGATCGTCCGCGCGCTGGCGATCAACTACAACGGCCAGGGCTCATCGGGCGGCTCGACGATCACGCAGCAACTCGTCCGCGCCCTCTACCCCGACTCGATCGGTAACGACCCGACGATTCAGCGCAAGGTCCGCGAGGCGATCCTCTCGGCCCGCTTCGCGCGCGCCTACAGCAAGGAGGACACGCTGCGCCTCTACCTCAACGAGATCTATTACGGCAATCGCTCGTACGGGATCGAGGCGGCGGCGGAGTCGTACTTCAACAAGCGCGCCGACGAACTGACCCTCGCGGAGGCGTCGATGCTGGCCGGGCTGCCGCAACGCCCCTCCTATTACGACCCGCGCAACAACTTCGCGGCGGCGAAGGAACGCCAGCAGTACGTGCTGGAGCAGATGATCCGCAACGGCTACATCGACCGCGCGCAGGCGAACGCCGCGTTCGCCCAGCCGCTGATCCCGCTGACGCGCGAGGGGCGCTACAACGACGCGCCGCACTTCGTGAACTACGTGCGCGATTGGCTCGAGCGCAAGTACGGCGCGGACCGCCTCAATCGTGGCGACCTCCAGGTCTACACCACCCTCGACTACGACACCGAGGTCGCGGCGGAGCGGATCGTGCGCACGCAGGTGCAGAAACTGCGGGCGCAGAACGCCACCAACGGCGCGCTCGTCGCCATGCTCCCCGCGACCGGTGAGATCCTGGCGATGGTCGGCTCCGCCGATTTCTACGATGCCTCGATCGACGGGCAGGTGAACATCACCACGAGCGAGCGGCAACCCGGCTCGTCGATCAAGCCGATCGCCTATGCCACCGCGTTCGAGAAGGGGTGGTCGCCCGCGACCCGAATCATGGATGTGAAGGCGGTCTACCCGGTGACCAGCCAGGCCTATGGCGAGTTGGAGGCGCTGCGCGCGCAGGGGCGCGATCCCGATGCCGCGCGGCTGACCGATACCAATTCCTTTTACATCCCTGAGAACTTCGACTTCCGCTACCACGGCGCGGTGACCGCGCGCGACGCCCTGGCGCAGTCGCTGAACATCCCGGCGGTGAAGGCGATCCAGTTCGCCGGCGTGGACGGCGTGATCGATCTGGCGCACAAGATGGGCCACAAGACTGGCCTCTGGCGTGGTGCGGACTATTACGGCTACACCCTGGCGCTCGGTGGCGGCGAGGTGCTGCCGGTGGAGCACACCAACGCCTATGCCACGTTCGCCAACGGCGGCAAGTACGTCCCGCTGACCCCGATCCTGAAGATCGTGGACGGCACGACCGGGCAGACGATCGAGGAACTCGACCGCAAGGGGGCGCTCGCCAGGGCGGAGCAGGCGCTCCCCGCCGAAACCGCCTATCAGATCACCTCGATCACCACCGACAATCAGGCGCGCGCACCCGAGTACGGCCTCGACAATCCCCTGATCCTACCGGAACTAGGTCGTCCGGCGGGTGCGAAGACCGGCACCACGAACGACAATCGCGATGTCTGGACGATGGGCTACACCACCGATCTGGCGGTGGGGGTGTGGGTCGGCAACAGCAACAACGCCAAGACGAACAACGTCCTCGGCGCGTCCGGCGCGGCCCCGATCTGGCACAACTTCATGGTGGAGGTGCACCAGCGCCCCGAGTTGGCCCGCAACCTCGTCGATCCGAACGGCGCACCTTACCAGACCGCATTCGCCGTGCCGCCCGGCATCGAGCAGGCCGCCGTCTGTCCCGGCACCGGGAAGAAGGCCGCCACCGGTATAGCGGCGGGTACTCCCGCCGCCGCCCCGGCTGGGACCGTGCGCGGCGCGACCGACTTCTTCCCGAAGGGCCAGCCGGGCGTCCCCTGCGGCGTGCTGACGCAGGGAGAGAATGACGAACTGGCGATCGCCCTGCGGAGCATCGACCGCGACGGCGCGAAGTTCACCGCCGGTGCGCGCGAGAGCGTGCAGGCCTATCGCGCCGCCAGCACCAACTACCGCCCGCCGGGTGGTGGCCCCCTCCCCTCAACGATTCCCGGCGCTTCGCCCGGCCCGACGCCGACGCCACGGGGACGGTGAGCTAACGAATCCACTTGCTACGGCGATCCTCCAATGAGGATCGCCGTAGTCGTTCGTCACGCTATCCCTATCACCGACTGCGAGGACTCGTTGTTAGCCCCTATTTCCTATTCCGTACCATCGGGAGCGACCGGTACAGTACTTGTAGACGGTTGTATTCTCGTGATGGATGGATGATGAGCGATATCGCAGGCTTCCCGTCGCGTGTTCGTGCGAATGTACACATCGCAACCGGGGCGCGTAGCGACACCGGACTCTACACCCTTGCCATCGCGACAATCCTCTTCTTCGGTTTATTGGTGCGACTCTCGTTCACACTCGCGAGCGATTTCCCGCTCAACGACGGCGGGCTCTTCTACGTAATGGTGCGCGATCTCCAGCAGGCGCACTACGCACTGCCGCTGTACACCGCATATAACAACGCGCAAATTCCTTATGCCTATCCGCCGCTCGCGTTCTACCTTACCGCCGCCCTGAACGACATTACCCACATCGACTTGATCACGCTCTTCCGCTTTCTTCCTGTGGTGCTCAACATGCTGACGATCGTTGCGTTCGCACACTTAAGTCGGACGCTGTTGCCGTCGCGGGTGGCGAGCGTCGGGGCGGTCTTCGCCTTCACCTTCCTCCCAATGGCTTTCCAGTGGCAGATCATGGGAGGGGGGATCACTCGCGCACTCGGCTTCGCTTGTGCGCTCGCGTTGGCGCAGCAGCTGATCCGGCTGTACCGGACGGGTCAGAGAACGTATGTCGTCACGACGATCTGCCTTGCTAGCCTGACTGTCTTGAGCCATCCTGAGGCAGCCTGGTTCGCGATCTATACCGGCACCCTCTTGTGGCTGTTTCTCGGTCGAAATCGACGTGGACTCCGCCATTCCCTCCTGCTCGCGGCGGGGACGATCGTGCTCACCGCCCCCTGGTGGATGTTGACGGTGCTCCGTCATGGCGGCGCGCTCTTTCGCGCCTTCGGCGAAAGCGGATTCCCCTGGTATAGCGGCCTAGTGCGCTTGCTCACGTTGACGATCACCGTGGAACCGGGTTTCCCTGTGCTCGGCGGCCTCGCCCTCGTCGGGGTGATCGTCTGTCTGCGCCGTCGTCAGTTTCTCTTGGTTCTCTGGATCGCCGCCGTTGTCCTCCTCCAGTCGCGCGCGGCGTCGCAGAAAGTGGTCGTGCCGCTCGCGCTCCTCGCCGGGATCGGCCTGAGCGATGTCCTCTTACCGCTGCTCAATGGGCAGCAATGGTCCTGGCATGGTGCGGCAGTCGGCGATACCGTACGCAAACCGGTCGCCCGATTGGCAACATGCGCCCTGGCGCTGCTGCTCATCTATGTGACGTTTGCGGGCATGGCGGGCTTCCGCGAGCAGCTGGGTGCGCTCAGCACGGACGATCGGGCGACGACCGCGTGGGCGATGCAGAACCTGCCACCGCAGAGCCACGTCCTTGTCCTTTCGTCCGCCGAATGGTGGGGCACCGATCGCACATCGGAGTGGCTTCCGGTGCTGACCGGCATGGAAAGCGTAGCAACGGTGCAGGGCTACGAGTGGCTCCCTGGCTTCTCACAGCGAATCGCGCGTTATGCGCTGGTGCAGCACTGCGTCTGGGAGGGGCCGAACTGCGTCACGGCGTGGCTCTCGATGACGCAGACCAGTGTCGATTACCTGTATATCACCAAAGGGAGCGATGACGCCGAACGCCCGGTATCATACTTCGAGGATGCATTGAAGTGTGATGGGCGTTTCCGACAGATATACACAAGTGTCTCGGGCGATATTTACGTGCTAGCGGCATCCGGCAGCTCCTCAGCGACGTGTACGCGCTGATAGCGAATCTAAACGAGGATAGAAGATTGAACTGTTCGCTACGTCAGTTGCTGCGACTGGCGTCACCTCGTACGCTGCGCTATCGCCTCTTGACCTTTCCGGTGCTCCCGCCTCCTTCTGTACCTCTCGCGCGGCGTCTGCTGATCGCGTTGATTGCGGGTATTCTGACTACAGTGTTTGCATACCATCAATTGATAGGGCGGGGGGCGCTAGCAAGTGATTTCCAATATGATCTCCGTGCTGCCGAGCGCTTGTTGCAGGGCCTCGATCCATACAATGATCCAACGACACGCTATGGACTCCCGTACCCATTCGATGCTCAATTCCCTTATCCGCTCTTCGCCGCTATGTTAGCGGTGCCATTTACGCCCTTTCCCGATTACTTGGCAGGGGCGCTCTACGTGGGTTGTTTGGCGACCCTGATGGCTTTCGCTGTCACCCGTGATGGCGTGTGGCGGTTGGTTATCTTCCTCAGTCCGTCATATTTCGTCACCGCTTCGGTGGCGAATTGGTCCCCGCTCCTGATCGCGGCTGCATTTTTGCCGACACTCTACCCACTCGCGATTGTCAAACCGACACTGGCCTTGCCGCTTATGCTCAATCGTCCCAACTGGCGTGGTTTTTTGCTTTGTCTCCCGATGGTTGTGTTCAGCTTTGTGCTGATGCCGGATTGGCCATGGCGGTGGCTGAGCAGCGTCGCGAATCAGCCTTCTGGGAAGTATCTGATGCCGATACTTTTCCCTCCCGGACTGCTACTGATCGCTACGCTGCTGTGGTGGCGCAGGCGTTCAGCACGATTGCTGTTCTTCTTCTCCCTGATTCCTCAACACCCTTTCTTTTACGATCAATTGCTGCTGTGGTTGATTCCACAGACAGTACGGCAAAGTCTGGCCCTCTCAGGAGCAGGCTGGCTCGCATACTTCGGGTGGTTTTGGCTCGATGGTGGAGATCCACTTCTTGCGCTGACGCCACACGGTCCATCATTACATTGGATCGTGCCAACTTTCTACATGCCTGCGCTTTGTCTCGTTGCGTGGCAGCAGTTCGTTGCATATCAGGAGAAACGGCAGGCAATGCAGACTATGCTTGTTAAGCAAGATGAGGCTGCGGCCTCCGTAATCTCGTAGCGGCCCGCGAAGGTTTCTGCTCGCTACCGATCGATTCTTGTGCGAAAAGCTGACGTAACTCGGTGGGTATATGGAAGATCATTTTCCGTGTCGGATTGGACTGAACGTAGAGAAGGTCCATCGAACCACACCGCCTCATTACCAGCACTAGCGTGAATAACTGCCCTGGATGCATTAACTGGGGCGTTAACGATTATCGAAAAAGTGTGATACCCGTGAGGGCTTGCGGGGACACGCTCCTGAGATGTAGCAATTATCTTGTTGTTCACGTCTTTCCACTCGACTCGTATCTGGATCTTGGCATATTTGTCACTGCTTTGTGATTTTGTCGAGAGGAGATAGCGAGTATCGGAGTGGACCGAGACGGTAGTATAAATATCATCGCCTGGCATTAAGCGGATGGGTTCGGTTATCTCACCATCGCGCGTGATAGGCATACTGTTTTCATGCCATGTGCTGAATCGCTGAGCCTGCAACAGGTCAGTACCTGCCGCCCATTCTCGTGTACCACGCTGGTCAGGAGGTAAAATACGGTAGAGGTAGCTCTCCTGTCCACCCCCAACGAGTGCGGTATTCCGACGCAGGAAACCCTCATCAATGACTGAGAGTTTATCCCAGCCGTCGGGCCAAGATGAGCGATCTACCAAGATATGGGAGTATCCACCCGCTTGGAGCTGGTCCAATATCTGTTCGTCATCTCCTTCGAAGCCTGGATTGGTAGCGGTGCTAATACGAATGTTAGTGTATAGTCGCGCACCATCAGTATAAGCGAATACGCGCGTAGCCGAGGACTCATTGTTGAGTAGCTGAATGGTTTGGTAGCTCGCGGCATTGTCCACTTGCAACCATTTCAACAGGTATGTTTCCCGATCCTGCATACCAAACGCATAAAGATATGCACTATCCGGTAATTGTATCCGCGCTAGCGCCCCCCCAATAGCGATGAGTGCAACGACAGTATTGAGGGCTATGCCTGTGTGGCTGGATTTCGTCTGCGCCCATACTCCAGCATAAGCGATCCCACCGCTGACACAGAAAAGTGCGAGCGCCGGCAGCAAATAACGCACATGTTGCGCCGTGTAAAACCAGAACAAACAAGCGAGCGTAGTACCAATGATAATTGCAAGAGGCCACTCTTGGAGACGCATTTTTAGTAGCAGTGGCAGTAATGCTAGAGGGAGGAAGCCGATATGCCCTCCCCACAATAATGCACCGCCTAACTGAATCCCTCCGAATTGCGCACTCAGAAAAGTCGTAGTAAGTGGCGCAATAATCAATTGGAGCGGTGAGCGCCCATATCCGAAATTAGGAAGGTCGCCTAGATTGGAATGATTGAAAAAAGCGGTGAAGAAATACCCATACCCTGGCAGCGTGTTCGTGAGCAGAGCGCTACGGATCAGCCAGGGCATCGCCATCGCCCCGCCTGCGAACGTTAGCAATGCAACATGGCGCACGACGTGGCGCCAGCCGCCGGGTTGAGCAAGGATCGCTGCTGTAACAGCAAGTCCGATAGCAATGTAACCAAAATGGACCTTGATGACGACTCCAGCTCCGAGGCAGATTCCTGCGCCGATAAGTGCCCCTGACGAGGTTCCTTTGCCTACTATCAGGCACAGTGCTGCCCCAACAGCCAATAAGGTGAGCAGTAGATCAAGATAGGCTGTTTGGGATAGGTAGGCAACGAGCAGCGTATTGTAGAAAGCGAAAGCGGCTAATGCACCGGCCCAATTACCGCTCAGTCGTTTCGCTAGCGCGAAGATGGCGATGGCGCAGAGGATGCCTGCGATCCAGTGCGTGAGTTTGGCCGCTTGGACGGAACCGAGCGCTATGGGTACGGCATAGGCAATCTCACCGAATGCTGTATCTGTGGCAACAGCGAGATCGGGGTCGTCTGGGATGAAGCTTCCCTCGCGTGCAAAGTGGACCGCCGTTACCAGACGCTGGCGTGTCGCGTCCGAACGGATTTCCGGGGCGAGCGCTCCGGGGATGTTGAGCCAGATACAACCGAGGGTTAGGCCAGCGAGCAGAATGTGTAATGGCCGTAGCTGGATCGGGCGTTTCAGCGTCCTCATTAGTGCACCAAGGTCATCGCTTAACTGTTTACGCGCTACGAGTACCAGGGAAGCGCCGGTAGCAACGAAGACCGGGGCAATGAATGTGAAACGCAATACATGGAATAAGCCCAATATGAAGCCGAGAGCGCCGATGAATACGATGCCGAAAGCCCCGCCAATGCTCCAGGCTTCGAGTTGTGACAGATTGCGGAGAAGCACGCTGGCAAGCACACGCCCGAGCCAGAGCGATGGGGCGAGGAGGGCAATAGCCACGCATAATGCCGCGACGTTACCGCTTGCGATAGAAAGAATAGGCAGTGGGAGTAATACGAGGATTAGCATGACGCGGCACCACCAGGGCGCGAAGAAGCGTGCAGTTGTCATGGTGAGAGCGCAGGCCAAACAAAGGACGATGATATTGAAATAAACACCTTCTTGATATACGTCTGCCCATCGTTGTCGGATGAGCACCGACGAAGCGAGCAAATCTGCCAGGGTGAGTAATACGACCAGGAGTAGCCAGTAGAACGTGAGGCGCTGAGTTATCCAAGTCAGCCCAAGCGAAGTACGCCCGCCGACATGCTTTTGGGGGTCCGCTATCTTTCGGTGACGAGATAGAATGCTCATTTACCCCCCTTCATGGTCGTGCCATGACAGGCAATTCAGGCGCTTTCTACACAGAGATAGCTTTGCGGAATTGCGACGTGCAGTGACGAGGCGATGGGCGGATTGCACCACCATGTCGGGGTACTCGCAATACACAAATAGCAGCGGGATCGTCAGAAATACCTGCGGCAGCCACCGTGCCACAATCCGCGATGTGGCGAAGCTTGCCGACATTGGCATGGACGAGAAAAGGGCGAGCGATATGCCGAATGGCGCGGCCACGGATATAACGATGCCGTGCTGCGGCGTAGGTAAGAGGAAGATTTTGCCAGGGCTGCTACATCGTAACATGACTTTAGCATAGGTACGTGGTGCTTGGGTTGCTATAGCCGAATAGTCCTCATTCTTCTGCTGTATCTCCGCTTGCAAAGTAGGCCGACATTGGCACCCACTATGTATGAGTACGCTCACGAGCACTGCGGGATACTACAGCTCTTTGCCGTGTATCTCGGGCCTTACCGTTTCGGTTGGGCCACCAGCCAGGTGATGGCGGCGTCGAGGATGGGGTCGGTCAGGCCGGCGGGATCGGGCTGGACCGCCTGGTCGGGCTGCTGGCCGCGCTGGTTGATCGGGCGGCGCTGGGGGGAGACGATCTGCCAGATGGTGACCTGCATCGCCGAACCGTCGGCGAGGCGGTAGGTGGTCGCGCCCGCGAGGCAGCCGGCGGTGGTCTGGCCGAAGAGGCGGGCGAAGCCGTCGTCCGCCGCCGCGGCGGCGAGGGCCTCGCTGGCGGAGGCGGAGCCGCCATTGATCAGGATGGCAAACGGCTGCTGCGCGCTGATGTAGAGGCCGGGGTTGGTCGGGATCGGCTCCTCCGCGCCGCCGCTTTCGATGCGGTAGGCGACCGGCTGCCCGCCCGAGAGGAAGCGGCTGGCGATCTTCGAGAGGACATCGATGTAGCCGCCGCCGTTGTCCCGGAGGTCCAGCACCCAGGCCGTCACCCCCTGCCGCTGGAAGTCGGCGAGCGCCGTCGCGAGCTGGGCGTCGGTGCCGGTGGAGAAAGAATAAAGCTTCATGTAGCCGATCTTGGAGCCGTCCGTGCCAGCGATCACCCTACTCGTGAAGACCGGGACGGTGATCTCGGCGCGCATGATGGTGATGGTGCGCGTGGTGGGCTCGCCGGGGCGCTGGATCGTCAGGGTGACCGGAGTGCCGACCGGACCGCGCACCAGCGGGCTGATCGCGTCGGCGGGGAGGTCGGTCACGTCGGTATCGCCCACGCGGATCAGCGCGTCGCCGGGGCGCAGGCCGCTCGCTGCGGCGGGGGTGTCCGGGAAGATGTCGCCGATCGTCGCCGGGCGCGTCTGCGCGCGGATCGTCACGCCGATGCCGGCGTAGGTACTCGTGCCGGCGAGCCCCGCCGTGACCGACTGGTATTGCTCGGGGTCGAGGAAGGCGGTGTGGCACTCGCCGACACGCTCGGCGACGGCGCGGATCGCCTCGTGGGCGAGGACACTCTGGTTGATGTCCGCGCCCGCGCCGTTCGCCAGCGCCAGGTAGGCCGCCTTGAAGGCGGCGATGTCGGCCTGCCGCGCCCCGGTGAGGGCGGGTGGGTTGGTCTGCGGATCCTTGCCGGAGGCGCGCAGGGTCGCGACCGCGCCGTCGTAGGCGGCGGCGTAGAGGGCGTTGGTGGCGAGCGGGTCGACGTACTGATCGAGGAGATAGCCGACCGCCTGCTCGATCAGTGCCTCGCCCGCCGCCGCCGTGGTGTTCGTCACGCCGGGGGTCGCCCGCGCGGAGCGGGCGGGGGCGGTCACCGTGGCGCGCGACACCGGGCGCGCGCCCGGTGTCGCGCCGTTGCGGGTGGCAGTGGCACCGGTGCTGACGCCCTGCGGGACGCGCGTCCCCGCCGCTACGGCGGTGGCGTTCAAGGTCGGTGTCGTCGCCACCGTCGCGCTCGGGGTGGCGGTACCCGCGCTGGTTCCCGATGCGCTCGGTACCGGGGCGACGGTGGCCGGTGCGCCGGTCGAGCAGCCGTTGAGCAGGGCGAGGATGAGCAGCAGGCCAGCGAGGCGCTTCATCACCGGTGACGATCCTTCCGTTCCGACGCGAAATTTCGAGGGTGGACGGGTCTGGTGGCGTTGGCCGCAGAGAGAAGGAAAGGATAGCACAGGCGCGGCGCTCGGCTCGCCCGTGGGGGGCGTGAAATAGCCCCAGCGCTACCAGGTCGGTGCGTGAGCACCGACCGCGAGCGACTCGATGGCTTGGCGTTGCGCCGGCCGCCCGACGGCGCATGCGGGCACTGCTGCCCGTTATCATGCTGCCCCATATGGACAACGCCAGAATCCTTATCCTCTACCCTCGTCATTCCGTTCTCAGTCGTCCCTGTGTCTCTGCGTCCCGGCGGCCAACGGCCCTCGCGTATCAGTGCATCCCGCCTTGCGCGATGGCGGCGGGCGGCACCTCTTGCGGCGCGTCGCCGACGGCGAGCGGCTCGACGATGTACGGCGTGTTGGGGGTATTGGCCCCCCACTCGGCCCAGGAGCCATCGTAGAGGCGCACATTGGTGTAACCGAGGACGCGGAGCATCCAGAAGGTGTGCGCCGCATCGCCGCCGGTCAGGCCGTAGACGGCGATCTGCTGATCGCGCGACAATGCCTGCCCCGAATAGACCCGCTCCAACTCGGCGGGATCGCGCACGATGGCGGTGTTCTTCTGCGCCAGATTGCGATCCCACGGGATCGAGCGCGCGCCGGGGATGCGCCCGAAGCGCAGGCCACCGGACCAGGTCTCCTTTCCTTCCGCAAGGGTGCGGGTGTCCACCACCGCGAAACCCTGCCGACCGAGATCCCGCAGGAGATCCTCGCCGTTGATCAGGTAGCCCTCTTTCGGGGCGCGATCCGGGAGGCGCGACGGGGCGATCGATGGTACGTCGCGCGTCGTCGGGCGCCCCTCCGCCTGCCAGGTCGCGTAGCCGCCGTTGAGGAGTCGCCCTGCGGCGTAGTCGGTGTAGAGGAGGGCCCAGAGGAAGCGGGCGGCGTAGCGCCCCCCGACGTTGTCGTAGGCGACGACCGTCATCCCCTCCTCGATCCCCGCCGCCTCGAAGACGCGCTTGCGCCCAGCCGGGTCGACGAGCATCCCGTAGGTGCCATTGTTGACCTCGATCAGATCCTGCCACCAGACATGGATCGCACCCGGCAGATGGCCGCGCTCGTAATCTTCCAACGGCGAGAGGTCGACGATGCGGATGAAGCGGTCGCCGAGGCGATCGTCGAGCCAGCTTGTATCGGCCAAATACTGGGGCTGCGGGTAGCTATCGGCCCCGGTCGGCTTCACGGTGGTGATGGGGGTGTTCGTCGCGGGGCCGCACGCCGCGAGCAGGGGTAACAGGAGCGCCGCGATGGTGAGGGTAAGGAGGGATCGCGCTGTTGCCCGTCGCCGCCCTGCGGGGTGCGCTCGGCGCTCACCACCATTCTCTTCCATCCATCGTGCTACGCCCGTACCCATCAGCACCTTTCCGTCTGTCCACCCCTGGTCGTCGCCATGCTGTTGGGAAGAGTATAGCGCGCGCCCTGGCGCGCGATGCGCTGTTGTTGCCCACGCAAGAGACGCGTCCCAGATACCGGATGTGACGAGCGATCCCACCGGGTAGTTACCACAGTGGCGCGCCGATGGGTCTGGTCACGCTCCTGTCCAACGCTCCGGGCCGCTGAAGCGGGTACGGTGCTCGATCGGAGGAGGGATACGGTGGAGCAGGGGCGCTCGAAGGCGCGTGCAAGGACGCCTGCCCCGCGCCGATGATACGGCGTGGGACAGGCGTGGCGGCGCAGCTACGGTTCGGGGAGGATTACGGGCGGACCACCGTGCCGTCGCGCCGCCGCACCTCCGGCCAGGCACCGTTGAGCGGGTGCTCGGGGTAGGGGTACTTCGCCGCCAGCGCCTCGTCGATGTCCACGCCGTGGCCGGGCTTGTCGTTCGCCCACATCGCGCCATCGCTGTAGGTCGGGGTGCCGGGGAAGACCTCGCGCAGGCGGTCGGAGAAGATGGTCGCCTCCTGGATGCCGAAGTTGTAGGCCGCCAGGTCGAGGTGCAGATTGATCGCGTGACCGACCGGGGAGACGTCGCCTGGGCCGTGCCACGCGGTGCGGACGCCGAAGAACTCGCAGAGGGTCGCCAGCTTGCGCGCCGGGCTGAGGCCGCCGATGTCGGAGATGTGGACGCGGATGAAGTCGATCAGGCGCTCGCGGATCAGCGGCAGGTACTCGTGGACGTTGACGTACAACTCGCCCATCGCGATCGGGATCGCGGTCTGCTGCCGCAGCAGGCGGAAGTAGTCGTTGTCCTCCGGGGCGAAGGGATCTTCGAGGAAGAAGAGCTTGTACTGCTCCAACTCCTTCGCCAGATTGATCGCGACGATCGGTGGGATCCGCTCGTGGATGTCGTGCAGCAGCTCGATCTCCCAGCCGACGGTCGCGCGCAGGTGCTCGAAGAGCTGCGGCACCAGCCGCGCGTACGGCCCCGGCTCCCACGCTTCCTGCGTCAGGCGCAGGTGGTGCGGTGTGCCGGAGACTTTGGCGTTCGGCTCGGCGGCCTGTGGCTTAATCTGCGAGCCGTAGGTGGAATAGCCCGGCACCGCGATCTGCGCGCGGATGTGGCGGTAGCCCTGCTCCATGTACTTGCGGACGTTCTCTTCCACTTCCTGCACGCTGCCGCCGGAGGCGTGGACGTAGACATCGGCGGCGCGGCGGCAGCGCCCGCCGAGGAGTTCGTAGATCGGCATCCCGGCGCGCTTGCCCTTGATGTCCCACAGCGCCTCATCGACGCCGGAGAGGGCGTTGTTCAGCACCGGGCCGCTGCGCCAGTAGGAGCTGACGAACGCCGCCTGCCAGATATCCTCGATGTCGTTCGGGTCGCGCCCGATCAGGAAGGGCTTCAGGTATTCCTCGATCGCGGTGACGACCGCTAGGGGGCGCTGGGTGAAGGTGGCGCAACCGAGGCCGTAGAGGCCGGGCTCGCTCGTCTCGATCTTGACGACGATCAGCCGGATATTGTCCGGCGCGGTGCAGATCGCCTTAACGTTCGTGATCCGCAGCGCGGGCATCCCGCCGCTCGGCTCCCAAGCCGGCGTCACCGCCGGTTCGATCGGTGGCGTGGTGGACATCCGGCCTCCTCTCCTCCTCGCCGCCCGCGATGGCGGCGCGCTGTCTCACCCCGCCGACTCCGGCGGGGCCGTGCGTATCGCCGCGCGGCACCGTCGCCGCGTCCCGCGCCGTTACTGCTCGTTCTTCTGCTCGCCCTGCTTGTCCTCCGAGAAGCCGCCGACGCCCAGCCCTAGGCCGCCATCGACCCAGAAGACCTGCCCGGTGACGTACTCGGCGGCGGGGGAGCAGAAGTAGAGGACCGCCCCGGCGATGTCCTCCGGGTAACCGACGCGCCCGAGCGGCGCGACCTTGGCGAAGTGTCCGCCGTAATCTTCCATCTCGTGGCTTGTTCGCTCGATCAGGATTGCCCCCGGCCCGACGGTGTTGACGGTGATGTTGTAGCGCCCCAGCTCCGCCGCCAGCCCGACCGAGAGCATGTTCATCCCCCCCTTCGAGGCGTTGTACGGGGTGGCGTTGAGGAAGGGCGACCGGCTCGCGCCGCTGGAGATGTTGACGACCCGCCCGTACCGTTGCTCGCGCATGAGCCGCGCGGCGGCCTGGGTACAGAAGAAGACGCTCTTCAGGTTGGTGTCGATCGTGGCGTCCCAGTGGGCCTCATCGGTCTCGAAAAAGTTCTGCCAGAGGGTGATCCCGGCGTTGTTGACGAGGATATCGAGTCCGCCGAGCCCCGCCGCAGCCTCGGCGACGAGGCGCTGGCATTCGGCAACCTGTCCGACATTCGCCCCGATGGCGAGCGCGCGGCGGCCCAGCGCCTGGACCTGTTCCACGATCCCCGTCGCCCCTTGGGCGTCGCGGTGATAATTGATCGCCACGTCGGCCCCTTCCCGCGCGAGTGCGAGCGCGATGCCCGCGCCGATGCCCTTGCTTCCCCCGGTGACCAGTGCGCGCTTCCCGGCGAGCAGTGCCATCCCTCGCTCCTTTCTTGCGGTCGTTCCGCCCCGCTGCAAGGGCTTTCCTGCGTGTAATCATGCACAGGCCAAACATCTTTGCAAGGCACCTTGCAAACCCCTGGTCATGCAGATACTATAGTCATACGCACGTACCCGTCCAATCGCCCGCACGACCGAGTTGCATGTCGTTGCCTCCCTTGCCTGTCTTGCAGGATATACGCCACAGGGCAAGGATACACAGGACGAATCGGCAGTGTACAGGGCAGCGGATCGTGCGTGGGGTGCTGGGCGCTCTTGCTGGCACCAATGGGGAGCGGAAGCCTGGCGTGGCGCTGCGGGGGCGGCGACCGCACCGGGTTAAGTGGCCGTCGCGCAACGGTGCGCGACGCGGGGCAATGGTGCGGTTGTGCGGGTGGCAAGTCTTCTTCGTCGTGGATGTTCGAGTACACGCGACGTATGTGGTCGGGGTGGGGTCTGGCACATAGGGGGCTGTGGGTAGTTCGGTTATGAGGAGGCTTAACACGATGGCGCGTTCCGAGGAGATCAATTCGCTAGTCCGCGGTCTGGGTGAGGGGCAGCTCTCGCGCCGTGACTTCATGCGCCGCGCGGCGGTGCTCGGCGTTTCTTCCAGCATGATCGGGGCGGTCTTGGCCGCGTGCGGCGCGTCGGAAACCCCGACAGCAGCCCCCGCCGTGCCGACCGGCACCATCGCTGCGGCGGGTGGCGGGGCCTCGACTGCGCCGACATCCGCGCCGACGGCTGCCGCTACTGCGGCGCGTGCCACGGCTGGTGCCGGGGCCACGCCGAGCGTCGCTGCTGGTGGGGTGGGTGCCAATTGGAGCCCGGAGACGGTTCGGGCACAAGCCGGGACCGTGAAATTCGATACGAAGGCCGATCTCGCGAAGGTCGTCCCGCTCGATACGAAAGGCAATCTGTCTTTCTGGTTCACTGGGACGGATCAGAATTCGCCACAGACTGCGGTTGAATACGAGAAGCAATTCTTCGCCGCCTGGAAACAGTACTATCCCAATATCCCGCTCAATCTCGGCGACCAGGCCCAGAGTATCGCCTACAACGATCTGCTCGACAAGCTCCGCACCTCCTCCGCCGGGAACGCGGCCCCGGATGTGGCCCGCTTGCAGATTCTCGGCGGCGTCGAATTCGCCGCGAAGGGCTACCTCTCCGAGATTAATCTCGCGGACTTCAATCTCAAGCCCGAGCAGTTCTGGCCCGGCGCGCTGAAGTCGGTGACCTGGAACGGCAAGGTCTATGGCATCCCCACGAACAACGAGACGATGGCCTTCGCCTACAACAAGAAGATCTTCGCGAATGCCGGCCTCGATCCCAACTCGCCCCCGGCGACCTGGGACGACGTGGTCAAGTACTCGAAGGCGATCAAGGACAAGACCGGCAAGGCGGGCTTCGGCATGGTCGCCAAGTCCAACGCTGGGAACACGCCCTTCCGCTTCATGCCGACCCTCTGGGCCTACGGCAGCGGCGCGCTCGACGAGGCGGAGGCGAACCCGACCTACCAGAAGGTGCTGATCAACAATGAGGGCGGCCTCGCGGCCCTCCAGACCTACTACGACATGTACGTCCGCGACAAGTCGGTGCCGACCTCCGCGCTGACCAACACCCAGGTTGAGAATGGGGATCTCTTCGTCAGCGAGCAGATCGCGATGGTGATCGTCCACCCGAGCGAGTACGCCCTGATGAACGACAAGCTGGCGAAGGCGACCGGCGCGGATAAGCAGGTCGCGCAAGGCGTAGTGGACAATATGGTCTACGGGCTGATCCCGCAGGGACCGGTGCGTCGCGCGGTGGTCTTCGGCGGCTCGAACATCCACATCTTCGCCGACAAGTACACCGGCCACACAGTCGATAAGACTGCGGCGAAAGCGTTCCTGAACTTCGCGGTCAGTCCCGAATGGGCGACGAAGAATTGGGCGTGGACCGGCTCGAACCCCCCTACCCAGGATGGCTTCAAGTCGGAGTGGCAGAAGCAGCGCCTCGAGCAGATCAAGTTCCTCGACGTGACCACGTCGATGCTACCGTACGGCATCCCCTTCCCGGTCATCCCGGAGTCCACGACCATCATGAACTCGATCGTACCGGACATGCTCCAGAACACCCTGACGCAGAAGATGACCGTCAAGCAGGCGGCGGACGACGCGGCGGAGAAGATCAAGAAGCTGATCGCCGAGCGCAAGACGCGCTCCTGGGTGGTCAACTTCTAAATCCCGCGCGAGCGCGGCGCGGGAAGCGGGTGGGGGTGGCACCGTCGGTGCCACCCCCCC
>JAABUN010002387.1_pt1 | contig 33803 bp, 26 predicted proteins | sample 5559311 | NCBI WGS metagenome assembly JAABUN01 (sample SAMN10711877, study PRJNA513370) | rock metagenome | isolation source: Antarctica rocks | place: Antarctica: Victoria Land, Siegfried Peak sud | reverse complement strand
GCAGGCTGAAGCCCGCCGCTACCGTGTTCGGAGCCTTTCAGTGACCCGTTTCAGATGGAGGCACCTAGTGGCAGAGAGTTTTCTCGACATCCTCAAGCGGAAGAATACGGGCAACGGCAGCGGCGACGGCGACCAGTACGGCGGGGGGGCGGGCAGCGACGGACGCGGCCTACCCACGGGCGACAGCGGCAACTTCATGTTCGCCACGGGCATCGAGTGTTCGTACCCGACCATCGGCAATGGCAGCATCCGGCGCGACCTTTTGGACGAGTGCGGACACTACACGCACTGGCGCGAGGACTTCCGCCTCGTGAAGGAACTCGGCCTGAAGGTGCTGCGCTACGGCTTGCCGTACCACCGCGTGCATCTTGGTCCCGGTAGGTTTGACTGGGATTTCGCCGATGACGTGATGGGCGAACTGCGCCGCTTGGAGATCACGCCGATTCTCGACCTGCTGCACTTCGGCGTGCCGACTTGGCTTGGCAACTTCCAGAACCCGGAGTTGCCAACACACTTCGCGGACTACGCCGAGGCGGTGGCGCAGCGGTATCCGTGGGTGCGCTACTACACCCCCGTGAACGAAATCTACGTCACCGCCCATGCGAGCGCACGCGATGGTGTCTGGAATGAGCAACTGAAGACCGACGCCGGGTTCGTGACGGCGATCAAGCACACGGTCGCGGCGAGCATTCTGGCGAACCAGCGCATCGCCAAGCACCGCCCGGATTGCGTGATTGTGCAGAGCGAGAGCGCGGAGTACACCCACGAGGCCCGCGCCACCGCTTCTCCAAAGGTGCGGCTGATGAACAAACTGCGCTTTCTCGCCCTCGACCTGCTCTACGCCCATCCGCCTGAGGCGGAAGTGTGCATGTACCTCCTCGACAACGGCCTCTCGCGGACAGAGTACGACTGGTTCATGGCGGGTGAACCTCCCGGCTATCAGATCATGGGCAACGACTACTACGGGCGCAATGAGCGCATTCTGCTGCCGGATGGCAAAATGCTGCAAGCCGAGGACGTGCGTGGTTGGCACGAAATCACGAAGGACTACTACAACCGCTACAAAAAGCCCGTGATGCACACCGAAACGAACGTCTTCGATGCCGACGCGGCGGTGACGTGGTTGTGGAAGCAGTGGATCAACGTCCTCTGCGCGCGGGCAGATGGGGTGCCGGTGCTTGGCTTCACATGGTACAGCCTGATTGACCAGATAGACTGGGACATCGAACTCGCGGAGAAGCGCGGCACCGTGAACGCCTGCGGCCTGTACGACCTGAACCGTCAACCGCGCCCTGTGGCGGCGGCGTACCGCACGCTCTTGGAGGAGTTCGGGCAGATCACGATGGTGCCACACGGCGAGATGTTCGCCATCACCGACAAGCCCGCGATGCTCAAGGTGGAGGTTTAACCCGTGCAAGTATCCGCGAACGGTGCGGCCTTCAATCTGGAAGACAGCGGCACGGGCGACCATGCGCTTGTGTTTCTGCACTACTTCGGCGGCGCGGCGCGGTCGTGGGCGGCGGTGGTGCCGCTCCTCGTGGACACATACCGCTGCATCGTTCCCGACCTGCGCGGCTTCGGGGATTCGGACGCGACGCTGGACGACGGCTACAGCGTGAGCGCGGCTGCCGATGACCTCGCTGCCCTCATCGGCGCACTGGAACTGACGCGCTACACCCTCGTCGGTCACTCGATGGGCGGCAAGATCGCCCTCGCGTTCGCGGCGCGACGGCCTCCCGGCTTGCAATCGCTGGTGTTGCTCGCTCCCTCGCCCCCCACCCCGGAGCCGATGGAGGACGCCGAGCGGGCGCGGATGCTCGCGGGGTACGGCGACCGCGCCGCCGCCGAGGAGACGGTGCGCAAGGGTATCAGCCGCCCCCTCCCGCCCGATGTTCACGCGCAGGCGGTGGCGGACAACCTGCGCACATCGCACATCGCGTGGCGGTGGTGGCTCGAACGCGGCAGCAAAGAGGACATATCCGAAACTATCGAGGGGAACGTCGCGGTGCCGGTTCACATTCTCGCGGGCGGCGACGACATGGCGATGACGGCTTCCTTACTCGAACGCGAGATCGCGCAGCGCGTCGGCAGGGCATCACTGACCACCCTGCCGGGGGTCGCGCACCTTGTCCCCCTCGAAGCCCCGGCGGAAGCGGCGCGGTTCATTTGTGGGGAGAGGGCCGGGGGATAGGTTCCCCGCCTTATCGCCGCTCCATCGCCGCCAGTTTCTCTAGGCGGCGCAGGAAGTGCGGCTCCTGACTCGGCACCGCCTCCATGTAGACGCGCAGCAGGTCCACCGCGAGCCATTCGCCCACCACGCCCGCGCCCATGCACGCCACATTCGCGTGGTCGTGCTCCACACACTGATGGGCGCACTGCATGTCGTGGATCAGGGCGGCGCGAATCCCCGCCACCTTGTTCGTCGCCATCACGGCCCCGATGCCCGTGCCGCAGACCATTACGCCGCGCTCCGCCCGTCCGCCGTTGATCGCGTCGGTGAGGGTGGCGGCGATGTCGGGGAAGTCCACGGGATCGGACGAGAAGCCGCCCACATCCTCCACTTCATGCCCCCACGCCTCCAACGCTCGCACGAGCGGAGCCTTGAGCGCGAACCCCGCATGGTCACTGCCGATCACGACGCGCATGTTGGCTCCCTCCGGTCGCAGTCGCTAGTCGCCGGCCGTCGGTCGCTAGTCGAGATGCGGCATGTAGATTCTCTAACGGCTAATGGCTACCGGCTAACGGCTGCCGACTACCGACCACCGACCGCGAAATGCCGTACGCCGCGCATGTCGTAGCGATAGACGCCCCGCGCCTGCATTACGCGGATCAGTACCGCGTTGCACGAGGGGCAGCGGATCACGGTGCCGATGGCGGTGATGTATGCCATCGTCTCGCCGACGACGCCCTCCGCGCCGCAGCCGTCGCAGGTGACGCGCATCGTCGTCACCTCGAAGGGGAAGAGCATCCCCAGATCGCCCGCCGCCGCGTTGCCGTCCCGTTTCGTGTCGTGCTGCTCGTCGTCCGTGCGCTGATCGTCCGCCATGTTTCTACCCTCCCGATGGCCCGAAGCGTTCGGTTCTGATGCGTTCGGGGTCGTACCCCATTGCCGCGAGCGAGGCCGCGACCGCCTCCACGAAAGGCGTCGGGCCGCAGATGAAGGTAATCGGGTGATCGCTCGCGGGCGGCACGACCGCTTCGAGCATCGCCCGATCCACGCGGCGGGCGTATCCCGTCCATCCCGGCGGCTGCGAGCGCGTCAGGGTATGCGTCACGCGCAACGCCGGATCGCCCGCCGCGAGGCGGTCGAGTTCGTCGCGGTAGATCACCTCGTCGTACGAGCGCGACGAGAACAGCAGGTGCGCGGGGGCCATGCCGCCCGCCGCCGCCCGGTGCTGCAGCATCGCCATCAGCGGCACCACGCCCGAACCGCCCGCCACGAGCAGCAGTGGCCCGCCCGTGCCTGTCTCCCAGACGAAGTAGCCGCCGATGGGGCCGCGCAGTTCTAGCACGTCGCCCACGCGCACCTCGTCGGTGAGGTAGGGCGAGACTTCGCCGTCGTCAATGCGCTCCACCGTGAGGGTGACGCGGGGCGATTCCTCCGGGGCCGAGGCGATGGAGTAGCTCCGCTGCGCCTGATAGCCGTCGGGGGCGGTGAGGCGAATGTCCACATGCTGCCCCGCCCGGTGGCCGCCCCACTGTGCGGGCGGCATGGCGAAGGTGACGCTCTTGGCGTGGGCCGTCTCTCGCTGAATGGAGACAACCTCGCCGTGCAGCCACGCGAGGCGGGCCGGTTTTGTCCCTGCCGCCGCCGCTCCTAGCCCGGATGCCGCCACGGTCTCTGCGACGCTCACCATGCGTTAGTCCCCCTGATACCGCTGTTCGCGCCACGGGTCGCCGTAGTTGTGATAGCCGAGCGACTCCCAGAAGCCGGGTTCGTCCTCGTCGGTGAGGTGCAGGCCGCGTACCCATTTGGCACTTTTCCAGAAATAGAGGTGCGGCACGAGGAGGCGCACCGGGCCGCCGTGTTCGGGGGCGAGCGGTTCGCCGTCGTAAGTATCCACGATCCACGCCTTGCCGTCCTGCACATCCTCGATGGGGAGGTTCGTGGTGTAGTCGCCGTCGCAGAAGGCGATGGCGTACTGCGCGTCGTACTCGACCTGATCGAGCAATGTCTGCACCGAGACGCCCGCCCAGTGCGAATCGAGCTTCGTCCACTTCGTGACGCAGTGGATGTCCCGCGTCAGTTCCTCGTGGGGCAGGGCTTGGAAGTCCGCCCATGTCCACGTTTTGGGGGTCTCCACCGTGTTCTTCGTACCCCGAATGGTGAAGTCCCACCGCTCCGGGGCGATGCGCGGCGTGGGGCCGGCGGAAAGCACGGGAAAACCGCGCTCCTGATACTGTCCGGGGGGGATGCGGTTGGCGGTCGCGGCGTCTTGCCGCCGTCGCCCCCCGAACCCCCGCGAGATCACCGGGTCGCTCATGTCGCGCCACCTTTCGCTTGTTCGGGGAGAGTACCGCCTGCCCCGCGTCGCGTCGCATCGCATCGTACTGTGCGATGAGTCTATCGTACGAATGTTACAGTTCGATATCCGCCACGGACTCCACGACGTGCGAGGGCTGGTAGGGGAAGCGGGCCACCTCGTTGCGGGCGGTGACGCCCGTGAGCACGAGGCAGGTCTCCATGCCGGCCTCGGTGCCGCCGATGATGTCGGTGTCCATGCGGTCGCCGATCATCAGCGTCTCCTCGGAGTGCGCCTCGATGGTGCGCAGGGCGGTGCGCATCATCAGCGGGTTCGGCTTGCCGACGATGTAGGGTTTTACTCCTGTCGCGGCGGCGATCATCGCGGTGACGGAGCCGGTCGCGGGGACGAGGCCCGCCTCGCTCGGCCCCACGGTGTCCGGGTTCGTGGCGATAAACCGCGCCCCGGCAGCGATCAGGCGCACCGCCTGCGTGAGCCGCGTGAAGCTGTACTCCGTGGTCTCGCCGATCACCACGTAGTCCGGGTCGTGGTCGGTGAGGGTGTAACCTACATCGTGCAGCGCACTCGTGAGGCCCGATTCCCCGATGGCGAAAGCGGTGCCGTTCGGACGCTGGCGGTCGAGGAACTGCGCCGTCGCAAGGGCCGAGGTGAAGATGCGCCCCGGCGGCACCGACAGCCCGACGCGGGCGAGGCGGGCGGCGAGGTCTCGCGGGGTATAGAGCGAGTTGTTCGTCAGGAGCAGGAACCGCCGCCCCGCCGCCGTCAGCCGCTCGATGAACTCCGGCGCACCGGGGATCGCCCGCGCCCCATGCACGACCACCCCGTCCATGTCCATGAGGATGTGCTTCGCCGTTCGCATCGCGCCGCCCCCGTTCCGTTCGCGCCACGTCTCACGCTCTCGTTGTAGCATAGCGGCAAGGTATGTGGTACGGGGCGCACGGCGAGGCGTATGCGGTCTGGCAACAATCCGCCCCTCCCCCCGGCAGGAGAACGCATACGCCCTGCGGCGCGGAGCGGCGTCAGAGGGCGAAATCCTCGCCGCACACGACAGGAACGGGATGCGGGGCTTCCTCCCGGTCGAACATGCCATAGTCGCGCACCACCGCCGCCACGCTCAGGCGGTAGTCCCGGAACACCTCGCCGCGCCCCATCCCCTGCGCGTGCTGATGCCCGCCGTGTTGCCGCCACGCGAGAATCGCGGCCTCGTCGCGCCAGAACGAGAGCGAGACGTACTTTCCCGGCTGCGACACGCTCTCGAATCGCTCGATGGAGAGGAACCCGTCAATCGTGTCGAGTTCCGGGCGCAGCAGCGCGGCGATGTCGAGGTACTCCCCGCCCTTGCCCGCCTTCGGTTCCACCTGAAAGATCACGGCATACATCGGTGCGCCTCCTTATATCTTTCTGTCGCTGGTATCATCGCGGCGACTCACTGTGTAGCTCTCGTCGGGAGGCGAAGGGGTATGCGTGCGTTCGCGGACGCACGATACCTCACGGCCTCGGTCAGTCGTTCCGGGGCGAGGCCGGTTGCGATCAACCGTGCGACGCCGACCTCGGCAATCGTCGCGGCGATCACCTCCCCCGGACACGCATGCGTGCCGGAGCCGAAGGTGAATGTGCGCCGGTGCGTTCGCGCCGCGTCGAACCGTGCGGGGTGTGGGTTTGCCGACGGGTCGCGGTTCGCTGCGGCGAGCACCACGAGCACGCAGTCTCCCGCCCGCATCTGCTCGCCCGCGATCACGCCATCCTCGGCGACGAAGCGGCGCGTGTTCTGGATCGGCGGATCGTGGCGCAGCACCTCCGCGACGACCTGCCGCAACGAGTGCGGATCGGCGGCGGCCCGCTCTCGCAGCGCGGGGCGAGTGGCGAGGGCGACGAGCGTATTCCCGATGGTTCCCGCCGTCGCCTCGTAGGTCTGCATGAGCAACCCGATCCCGGTTGCGACCGTTTCGGTGTCGGCCTCGTGTTCGACCTGTTCGGTCTCGTCGGCAAGTACGGTCGGGGCCGTATGCATGTGCGCGTTCACCGCCCGTTGCGCGGCAAGCAGGGTGCGGAAGGTTGCGAGCAGGTGACGTGTCGCCGCCGCGCCGCGCTCGCGTTGCGCGTCGGTGGCGGACGGCGCGAGGCAGGCCACGAAATCGCCCACCGATACCGCGACCTCCGGTACCGCCGCGTCGGAGATGCCGAGCAGACTTGCGACAACGCACACCGGCAACCGGAAAGCGAAGTCCATCAGCCCATGCGGGGCGAGTGCGAGCGCGTCCCCGTCCGCGAACGACCGCGCCCATCGGTCGCTCTGTGCGGCGACAGGCCGCGTGTTCGTCCCCGCAAGCGGCGCGGCAACGGTCCGCTTGCGTGCGCGATGGGTCGGGCCGTCGCTCATGCGCACGAGATGCCGGAACACGTCAGCGACCGGCGATCCGAGCAGATGCGGGGGGATCGGTTCGGTCGGGGGGCGCACGCGGCACAGACCGCTGCCGAGCACCGCCGTGACCGCGCTCGCACCGGCGGCGACCCACATTCCGAGGGTGTGACTGTAGGAAATCGGCGTCTGCGTCACCAACGCAGCGTAGTACGGGTACGGGTCGGGGTGCGTCACGGCGGCGATGGCGTCGTTCGGGTACTCCACGGGCGGTTCCTTCCTTCGGCTGCACTCGCGGGACGCGCATGTGTGGGGTGCCGAAGACACCGTAAAGCGCGGCCTTGCATCTGTCGAATAGATGAAGTGGGGTTGTGTCATCAGGTACACTGATGGCATGGAGATCATCGAGGTGGAAGCGTTCGTCGCAGTCGCGCAAGAGGGGGTATTCACGCGAGCTGCCGAGCGGCTGCACCTCTCGCAGCCCGCGATCAGTCGGCGCATCGAGTTGCTGGAACGCGAACTCGGCGCACCGCTCTTCGAGCGCGTACCCGCCGGGGCGCGGCTCACCGAGGCGGGGCGGGTCTTTCTGCCGTTTGCGCGGCAGGTACTCGCGGCCACCCGCGACGGCGCGGCGGCGGTGCGTGCGCTCGACGAAGAGGCGCGGGGAACGATCACCCTTGCCCTCGTCGGCACGCTCGCCGGTACGTCCCTCACCGGGCGGTTGCGGGCGTTTCGGGCCGCGCATCCGCACGTCCGCCTCCTGTTGCGCACCGCCCGCAGCGACGAGGTGAGCGCACTCGTGCAACAGGGGGAGGCGCAATTGGGGTTGCGCTACTTCAACGACCCCGCCCCGCAGGTGCAGTCGCATTTCGTCGCCGACGAGCCGTTGTGCGTGGTGTGCGCCGCGCAGTCGCGGTGGGTAGACGACGACGGGCGCATTTCCCCGGACGCCCTCGTGGGCGTCCCGTGGGTGACGTTCCCGGTGGGAACACGGTCATCGGGCGAACCATTCGCACGGCTCGTGACGCGGCAATTGCAGCGATGCGGGCTTGACGACGCGGAAATCGTCGCCATAGATAGCCTCACTGCGCAGAAACGGCTGATCGAGGCGGACTTCGGGCTTGGGTTGCTGCCCGCGAGCAGCATCGAGGAGGAGGTGCGCCTCGGCACGCTCCGCGTTCTCCCGATCCCCGCGCTCGAAACGGCGGCACCCGTGGTCGTCATCCACCGGCGACGGGCATATCTCAGCGGCGCGGTTCGCCGCTTGCTTGCCATGCTCACCGAAGAAGCCGCGCAAAGCACCACGGACGGGGACCACACGCCGTTCGCTGCACGGCGAGGGCAGGATGAGCGGGAGAGGCGGCACGTTGACCCCGCGACCAGCTATAGGGATGTGAACAGTCCGTGACACAAAGTTTATTTTGTACCGCATATTTTTCTATTGCTGTAAAAACAATATTTAACGTAGCAGATTGCAATGGTACGGGATTTGTAGTGTAATGACCGGAACAACCATAAAAGAACACGGTTGCCGTGTTTTTGCATCTGCGCATGGGGAGGAACCACCATGGAACTGACGATTCTGCTCACACTCGCCGTGGTGATCGCAATGGTCGCACTGATCGTCCTCGTGGGGCGCACACCGACCCAGCGACGCCGACCGATGCCGCCTACCGAACCGAACCACTCCCCTCGCCCCGGCGTGGAGCAGTACCGGGATTACCGCGCCAAGCCCTGACCGGGAGCGGCGAGCAACGCGCCGTCACAGGCACGAGTCGGTCGAAAGGCCGACTCGTGCCCTGTGTCGGCGCGTTGCTCCGAAGGAGGGGTTGCGGACGAGGGCCGGAAGGGGGTAGACTCCGCGCACGCATCGCGCAGGAGAGGAGTCGCCCCGCATGGAGACTGGCAGCACACGCCCGTACGCGCCCATTCGCGTTGTCCTCGCGGGGCGTAAGAAAACGCGAACGAGCCACGAAGCCACGAAGCCACGAAGCCACGGTGTCAATCACGAGATCACGGCGGTCTTCTCGGCGTGAACGTCCTTCGTGTTTTCGTGTTTTCGTGGTTCGATTATTCTTTGGTAGGGGAGGGAAGTATGGCAACGGAGACGGCGACACCGATGACGTTCAGCGACACCGAGCGCACGCTGCGGCTCGACGAGATCAAGGCGGCGCACGGAGCCGCCCCGTGGTCGCACGAACTGGGCAGCACCAACGGCACGCGGGCAGTGCTGATCTGTCAGGCACCGGGCCACCGCAACGATACGCACTACCACGAGGCCGACGAGTGGTGGTTCATCGTGGAGGGTGAGCAGACGTGGACATTCCTTGATTCGGGGGTGACGCATCATGTCCGGGCGGGCGATTTCGTCTTCGCCCCCGGTCGCGCCATCCATCACATCGAGGTGACGGGCGACGCGCCCGCGATCCGTCTGGCGATGAGTGCGATGGGGGAGTTCCACCGCTACGACCGCCCCGGTTGCGTGCCGAAGGAGCAGGCGTAATGTACGAATACGTCCCCGAAGAAGCGGTGATCGCCCGCGCCCTCGCCCGCTGGCAGGGGGCAAAGTCTCGCCCCGGCGTACTCGGCGTGGCGCAGGCCGGAACGCAGAACCCCGAAGGCGTGATGTCCGCCTTCGAGAGCATCGGTGCGAAGATGGTCGTCGCGCCGATGCTCGGTGCGGACGGACGCATCCCCCCGGCCCTGCGCGAGGCCGAGGTGATCGTCTCCGGCGGCGTGCCGCTCACGGGCGAAATCTACGACCAGCTCGCCTGCCGCGTCATCCTGCGCCCGTACGTGGGATACAACGACATTGACGTACCCGCCGCATCCTTGCGCGGCATCATCGTCTGCAACGTGCCGGACGCCTACTCCGAGGAGGTGGCGTTGCAGGCCATCGCCTTTCTGATGGCGGCGAACCGTCAGCTCGGCCCCTTCGAGCGCGAACTGCGCGAGGGCAAGTGGCGCCACGGCATGGCGACGCGCATCATCGTCCATAACCCGAAGGTGCAGACGGTGGGCATCATCGGCTTCGGGCGCATCGGGCGGCACGCGGCGAAGTGCGCGATGGGTCTCGGCTTCCGCGTCATCGCCACCGACCCGTATCTGTCCGCCGATGCGGGGGCCGACCTCGGCGTGCCGCTCGTGTCGCTCGACGAGGTGCTGCGCGAGAGCGACTATGTCTCGATCCACTGCCTACTGTGGGAGAAGACGCATCACCTGCTGAACGCGGAGCGCATCGCGCAGATGAAGCCGGGGGCGTGGCTCATCAACACCGCCCGTGGCCCCATCGTGGACGAGGCCGCCCTGATTGAAGCACTGCGTGCGGGGCATCTCGGCGGCGCGGGGCTGGACGTGATGGAGGTCGAACCCATCGCGCTGGACAACCCGCTCCTCACGCTCCCGAATGTTTACCTTAGCCCGCACATGGCGGTCTACTCCGAGGAAGGGCGGGCGCGAACCCCCGTGCGGGCGGCGGAGATCGCTGCTGCACCCCTGCGCGGCGCATTGCCTGACCGCGCCGCCGCCATTGACAAGGGGCTGTACGACGCCCTCGCGGCACGTTTGTAGTCGTCGGTCGTCGGTCGTCGGTCGTCGGTCGTCAGTGAAATGCGGGAGAAGCTTGCATTTCACTGATAACCGACGAATAGCGACTGGCGACTACAGAGTAAATGACCCCACCATCGTCCCCACCGGCACGGCGTAGCGGGCAACCGTGGCGGCGGGGCAGCGGAAGGAAAGCACCGTTCCTTCCGCCGCCGACACGAGGAAGACCTGCTGCACGCGCACAGGGCGGTGGGCGTTGCCATTCGCGTCGGGCAGGGTGTAGTCGAGTAGCGGTGCTTCCTGCTCCGCGACCGTCACGACGCGATAGGCGACCTCAACATATCCCGAAAGCCCGCGCAGGGTGGCGAGGTACGTACCCGCGAAGGTCTCGCCGCTCGTGTCGGGCGGCAAGGGGACGCGGATCACCGTGAAGACCGCTCCCGGTTCGTCGCTCGCCCCCCACGCCCCGATAATCTCCGCCACCGTAGGCCGCAACGGCACCCACCCTTCCGGCACCGCGAGGGCGAAGCGGTTGAGCGGATCGGTGTACGGCGTGTAGACGATTTCCGGTTGCGGTTGCGGTTGCGGTTGCTCCTGCGGCGGTGCCGGTGGTTGCTCCTGCGCCCGTGCGCCCCGCACCGCGACGGTCGCCGCCCCCGCAACGAGCAGCGACAGCACATGCCGACGATTCATCCCCATCCCGCGCATCGCCGTTCCCCCTCCCCGCAACTATCCGTGGTGCCGCTTTGATGTCACTTTGCCTGTCGCTATTCTATCAGGGGGGTGGGATCGGTGTTCCCGATGACGGGGGCGCAGGCGTCGAGGCGGCACTCATTGCCCGATTCTGGTATTACCCCATTGGTATTACCCCATAGGACGTACACAGTTGGTCGTGCATGTCGTTGCCGCGCCGGGGAACCTTCCCGCCCGGAGGGCGGCTGCCAGTCGAGCGATGCAGGCAACGTGCGGTCACACCACGTCAACCGCGTACGTCCTACCCCAGAAAACCCGCGAAATGCTCCGCCTGTACCTGTGCCGCGAGTGCCTGCCCCACGCGTTGCAAGTCGCCGATGCGCTCCACCGCATCTATCGGGGCGAGCGGCTCCGGCGCGAGGTCCGGCAGGCCGAGGGCGTCCAGCCCCGCCCGTGACAGTTCGGCGTCGTAGCGCACGTAGGTGAACAGTTTCGGCTCCACGGGGCCGCGCACCCCGCGCAGGTCGCCCAGTTCGGCGTCTATCTCGCCCCCGAAGCGGCAGTCGCCGAACATACGGCAGAGGATGTCCTGCTCCTGCTTGGCGGCACTCATCAGCGCGGCGGGTATCGCGGTCGCCTGATAGAGCATGTGCATCTCCCCCGGCGTCAGGTCGGCGTCGGTGGCTACGGGCGTGCCGGTGCCGACCGAGACGAGCAGCATCGCCTCGCGCCCCGCCGCCCAGTTCAGCCTGTACGGTGCGGCGGTCGCCATCAGGAAGAGCTGGAAGGCCGGGGTATTGAACGTGGTCACGCCGCCGTCCACGAAGATGTGCGAGCGGTCGCCGATCTGCACCACTTCGGGGGCGAAGAAGGTCGGGGCGGCGGTGCTGGCCCGCACGAGTTGCCACAAGGGCAGATCGAGGTTCGAGCCGCTGTCCACCCGGTTGAACGTCGCGTCGGGGTTGCTGCTCAGGCACCACGGCGAGTTCGTGGAGGCATTGCGCAGCACGAGCATCAGCAGCGTGCGGAGTTGTGCGCTGCCGAGCGTCGTTTCCGCCCCGATGACCGCCTGAAGCCGCGCCGTCAGGCGGTCGTCGCGGAACTTGTACCGGAACCGCCGGTGCCACTCCGCCGGGGCGAACATCTCGCGGCTGCTCGTCAGATAGAACTCCCGGATGCGCTCCACGCGCATCCCTAGCGCGAGGGCGGTGCCGATCACCGCGCCCGTACTCGTGCCGCCGATGTAGTCGAAGTAGTCCGCCAGCACGAAATCGTCGTCGCGCCCCAGTTCGCGTTGCAGCACGCCCTCGATTGCCGCCAGCGTCTCGATAGTCAGGATGCCGCGCACCCCGCCGCCGTCGAGGGCGAGCAACTTGCGCGGCCCCGTGCGGGCAAGCACCGCCGCCGTCATCGGTGATCCTCCGCACGCGGGCGTAACCCGTGGCCCAACTCTTCCCACAGCGGGTACGGCGCGGCGGGGACGAGCCAGAAGAGCGGCAGGCCACATCGCCGCGCCAGTGCCACGATCTCGGCGGTGCCGCCGCGCCCCCGTGCCGGCATTCCGTCCCACAGCGCGATCAGTGCGTCCGCTTCCTGCACGACGCGCCGCCCGCCCGCCTCGTATGCCGTCTCCCGACTCGCAAACGGCGGCAAGATCGAGACGCGGTGCGCCGCGTCGAGCAGGGCGAGAAAGGCATCGTGCGAGGCAGCACCCGCGAAATCGGTCAGGTACTCCGCCCGTGCGAGGGGCAGCACGGCGTGGAGCCTGCCCCCCGGTTCCCGCAGGACCGTCTGCGCGACCAGCCGGTCGGCCCCCTCCGCGAGGGCGGATACGACAGTGAAGTGTACCGGCCCGTCTCCATGATCTTGCGCCAGTTCGCGGATGCGAGCGAGGGTGTCCGCGACCCGTTCCGCGAGTCTGGGATCGTCCGGCACCGTGCGATGCCCCGTGACGCCGACGCGCACGCGCCGCCCGCCTGCGCCGGTGTCGTCGCCCATGCTGCCCATGCCGCCCTGCTCTATCCGCCGTGCGCCGGGTTCCGCATCCAACTGTCGCTCACTTCCTCAAAGAGCCGCGATGGAGGAGCAACGTTCCCCACCACCGTACCGGCTACTGACCGATGCTATGTGCGCTTGACGACCCACGCCGACTGTTCGCGGGCGATAGCGTCCTCGGCCCCCGTGACGGCCTCGTCCAGTGCCGCGTCGGTTTCCGCCGCGACGATGCGGGCGCGAGTGGTGGTCAGGGCTTCCGCCGTGGCGGCATAGGCACCGCCCAGTTCGCCGTGCCGCCCGCTCCCGCTCCACGCCGTGGCGACCGCCGTGAATGTCGTGAACAGCGCAATCGCGCCGTAGGGATAGCCGAACACCGCCCGCCCGAAGGCGACCGCGATGGCGATCCCCTGCGCGGTCTGGGCGACCCAGAAGAGCCGGGTGGCGCGAGCGCGGTGGTATGCCGCCCTGCGCGTGTACCAGAGAACCTGATCGTCGGTGCGCTCGCGCAGGTAGACCGCCTTGCGCTCCGCGAGTGGTGCCGCCCGCATCGCCTCCATTTTCGGCGTGATCCGCACCGTTCCTTCCGGCGAGGTGCCGAGCAGCGAGGTGCCGGTGTCGTACCGCTCGTGGAGGAGCCGCAAGTCGTCCGCGAAGCGAGCAGCCGCGTCCGCCGCCGCGCCGCCGTACGGTGCTGCGGCCTCGACGTACCGCCATGTCGCCCCCTTCACCGCCTCCGCGAGCGCACGCCCGTTGAACCATTTCCGGTCAACGGGTCGGCGTCGCACGACGATCTGCGTCACGAACCCCACCGCGAGGAACACCGCCGTGATCGTGGGAAATAACTGCTTCGCCACGGGATGGAGGTCGCTGACGATCAGGGCGACGGTACCCGCCACGATCAGCAGCAGGTTGAAGCGCACCACCCACTGCTGGCGGTCCTGATACTGCTCCGCGAAGGCATCGGCGGCGGCGTACAGGGTCGGGTAGTCCGTTGCCGCAAACGGTGCGGCCCCGTCGCGCCCTGCGGCGGGCGACGGGGACGATGCCGACGGTGCCGATGACGTGAATGATTCGGAGTCCTGTGTCACGGTTTCACCTCCGGCAGGTAGCGGGCGCGTTCCTCCGTCGTGAAGTCGCGGATGCCTCGCGCCGCCACCGTGCGCAGCAGGTCGTCCGGCGTGCCGCAGGCGTCGCAGGGGGTGACGCGGGCGGTAGAGTCGTCGGCGTACGTGACGATGCGCCGCCCCGTCGCGTCGAAAGCTGCCCGCACCCCCGCCTTGCTTTCCCCCGTGAGGTGATCGCGCAGCACGAGCAGGCTCTGTCCCGTGGTCGCGTCCCACACGCGGTCGGTGCCGTCCGTGGCCGAGGTAAGCACCTGCCGACCGTCCGGGCTGAAACCGGCACTGCGGATAAAGCCCATGTGTCCGCGCAGTTCCAGCAGCACCGCACGGGTGTCCACATTCCAGACGCGCACGCTGTTCGCGGAGCCGCCCGCGACCAGCCGCCGCCCGTCTCGCGTCAATCCCACGGCGTTCGCGGAATCGGCGGGGATGATCTCGGCGATCTGCGTGCCGTTCGCGGCGTCCCAGACGCGAACCGCCGCGTTCCCGCCCGTGACGAACCGCCGCCCGTCGGCACTGAACGCGGCGGCTTTCGTGTCGCTCCCGTGCGCGACCGCGAAGAGCAGGTTCCCCGTCGCCGCGTCCCACACGCCCACCGTGCCCGCGCCGTCCGCCGTCAGGAGGCGCGTGCCGTCCGGGCTGAAGACCGCCGCACTGACCGCCGTCATGTGTCCGCGCATCTCCGCGACCACCCGCCGCGCCACCGGGTCCCAGATCACCACATCCGGCGCGGAGCGCAGATTGGCGACCGCGTCGCCGTTGTTGGAATCGAGGCGGTTCGCCAGCACGAGGCGCGTGCCGTCGGGGCTGAAAGCGGTGAGGAACCAGATGTTCTTGCCGTCGTACCACCGCGTCTTGCCGCGTGTCGCCCCCGTCGCGGCGTCCCATGTTTCCACGATGCCGAGACCGTCCACCGTGCGCAGGAGCGTGCCGTCCGGGCTGAGGGCGGCACCGCCAATCACATTGTGATATACGGCGGTCGCCTCCTGCCCCGCGCTCGCCGCCCAGATTCGCGCCGTGCCGTCCGCGCTCGCGGTGACGACCCGCGTGCCGTCGGGGCTGAACCGGGCGCGCGTCACGGCGTCGGTGTGGCCGATCAGGAGGGCGATGCTCTCGCCCGTGGTCGCGTCCCACACCCGCGCCGTCCGGTCGGCACTGGTCGTGACGATACGCAAGCCGTCGGGGCTGAACACGGCGTCGAAGGCGAGGCTCTCGTGACCGCGCAACTCCGCCGATCTGCCGCCCGTGGTGGCATCCCACACGCTCGCGGCCCCGTCGCTGCCCACGGTGACGATGCGCTTGCCGCCGGGGCTGTACTCCGCGTGCAGAACCTGAGAGATCGCATCCGGCCCGTACATCCGCAGCTCGAACACCTGCTTTCCCGTCGCGGCCTCCCACACCCGCGCCGTGCCGTCGAAACTCGCCGTGACGACGCGGGCGTTGTCGGGGCTGAACCGTGCGCTGTCGAGGCGGTTGAACTGCGCGTCGCTGCCCCGCAATAGCCTGCTGTGGCCCACGAGCGAGGCGACCGTTTGCCACCGCTCGGTGTCCGCCATCCCCCAAATCCGCGCCGTGCCGTCGCCGCCCGCCGTGACGACGCGCTTGCCGTCCGGGCTGAAGGCCACGTCCCACACCGCCCCCGTGTGGCCCCGCAGCACCGCGACTTCCCTGCCGCCTCCGCCCGGTTCCGCCATCTCCCAAATCCGCGCCGTGCTGTCCGCGCCCGCCGTGGCGAACCATCGCCCGTCGCGGCTGAAGGTCACGGCGTGGACGTTCTTCTCATGCCCGCGCAACTCCCCGGCATTCGCGCCCGTGGTCGCGTCCCAGAGGCCGACGATGCCGTCCGTGCTCGCCGTGGCGAGCAGTCTCCCGTTCGGGCTGATCGCCACGCGGGTGATCTCGCTGCCGTTCGGCACGCGCACCGCGAACCGCTCCCGGCCCGTGGCGATATCCCACAAGCGGGCGGTGCCGTCCGTGCCGCCGGTGAAGACGCTGGCACCGTCCGGGCTGTATGCCACGCCGCGTACCTCGCCCGCGTGTCCGCGCAGCGTGCGCCGCGAGAGCGCGAGACCGAGGGCGCGGCGCAGGGTCTCCTCCGCCTCCCGCGTGGGGGCGATGCGCATCGCCTCGGTGGCGAGCCGGACGCCCAGTTCCGGGTCGCGCTCCAACTGCACGAGGGCGGAAGCGGCAAGTTCGCGGGACTGCGCGAGCCGCTGCTGGCGCACTGCCTCGTCGCGGGCCTGTTGCGCCGCGTCGCGTTCGCTCACGGCGCGGGCCTCGGCGGTGGCGCGGGCATTCGTCTGGGCCACCGCCGTGCTTTCCTGCGCCACGGCGCGACCGCGCTCGGTGTCCGCCACCGTGCGGGCCGCTTCCGCCGTGGCCCGTTCCGCGACCGCGACGCCCCGTTGCGCCTCCGCCTCGGTGCGCTGCTCCTCGGCATCGGCCCGCCGCTCCTCCGCGATCCCCTGCTGTGTCACGGCGAAGCCCCGTTGTGTCAGGGCGTCGCCCCGCTGCACGAGGGCCAGCACCGCCAGCACCAGCGAGAGCACCACCGCCGCCGCCGCCGCCGCCACGAGCGAGCGCAACCGACCCGTCTGGGCGCGGCGGCTCGTCAGCACGTACTCGCGTTGCAGGTCGGTGGGCTGCGGGTTCTTGTCGCCCACGCCCGCCAACCACTCCTCGGCCTCGCGCAACGCCGCGCCGCGCAGGAGCAGACCCTCGTTCTTGCCCCGGTTTCCCCACTCCAACGCCCGGATGAGCAGGCGCGTGTGCGTGTGGACGTGGTCGAGATCGGTGGCGATGGCGGTCACGAGGGCGTCGAGGGAGGCGTCGAATTCGTCTTCGGGGCGGAAGAAAATCCAGTTCAGCCTAGCAACGGCGGGCGGCATTTCCTTCTCGGCACCGGGGCGGCGCACCACGGGGATCAGCCGCTTGCCGTGCTCCACCGCGTGCGCGATCTCTCGCCCGCAGACCTCGCTGCGTACCGAATCCGGGCTGATGACGAACACGAAGGTGTCCGCCGCCTCAATCGCGCTGTAGATTTCGCGCAAGAAATCGGCGGTGAGCGGGATGTCTTCCCAGTCCACCCACGAATCGAGGTCGCGCTGTTGCAGCGCGGTGTGCAGGTCGCGCACGAACTGCTGATCCTTGCGCGAGTACGAGATGAAGACGTTCGCCATGCCCGGTGTCCTCCGCCCCGCCGTTTCCGTGGCCTGTACGCCGCCCCTACAGCGGGAGGCGCACGGGAGCCTGATCGCTGCGCGTGCAGTGGCGTATCCGCTTGAACGTTCCCCGCCCGCTTTGCGTGATGCGCGACGAGAACCCCGCCGCGACCCGCAGAAGATGAGCGAGAAACACCGCCGGAATGTTCCCGCCGCGAGACGAACGGTTCGTGCTTGCAGCACAAACGAAGATGTGCAATTCTTGCCACTGTACAAAATAACCCGCCGAGTGGGCGGAACCGCGCCGAAGCGTGGGGCCGTCGTGTATGATGCGCCCGTCGGAGTGTGAACGGCGTGTGAAAAGAACAAGGGGGTGCGATGGTGGCGACGCACGGTTTCGATCCCGCATCGCGGGGTACACACCTCTCGCGCCGCACGCTGCTCGGCGGCTTCGCGGGGATGGCAACGGCGGCGATCCTCGCCGCGTGCGGCGACACGGCGGCGACCGAAGCCCCGCGTGCGACCACCGCAAGCAGTACCGGCAGTACCGGCAGTACCGCTGCAACGACCGCCCCGGCAGCAACGACGGCGATGCCTGTTGCCGCTACAACGCAACCGATGAGTGCGGGTGCGGGGGCAATGGCGACACAGCCCGCCGCCGCTGCGGGTGCGCCGAAGCGCGGCGGCACGCTCAAGGCCGGGTTGGACGGCGACATCCTCACCTTCGACCCGCTCACCTCCGGGGCGTTCGCCGACCGCGAGGTCTATTACAACATCTATGACACTATAGTGGCGTACGACGCGAACCTGAAAATCATCCCGGCACTCGCCGAAAAATGGGAGACGCCCGACGCGAAGACGTACGTCTTCACCTTGCGCAAGGATGTGAAGTTCCACGACGGCACCGACCTGAACGCGGAGGCCGTGAAGTTCAATATCGAACGCTACCTGAACGAGAAGACGAGCCGCCGCAAAGCTGAGATTGACACCATTCAGAGCGTGGAGGTGGTGGACGCCGTCACGGTGAAGTTCAATCTCAAAGCGGCATTCGCGCCGCTCCTGCCGACGCTCGCCGACCGGGCGGGGATGATCCTCTCGCCCACGGTCATCAAGGCACTCGGCCCGGACGCCCTCGCGCTGAAGCCTGTCGGGGCGGGCAGCGGGCCATTCCGCTTCGTGGAGGCGGTGAAGGACGACCGCATCACCGTGGAGCGCAACCCGAATTACTGGAAGAAGGACGCGAGCGGCGGGCAACTGCCGTACGTGGACAAGGTGATCTACCGCCCCATCGCCGACCCCACGGTGCTCCTCACGAACCTCAAGACGGGCGACCTCGACCTTTCGTACCGCATCGCATCGAAGGATGTGGCGGGCGTGAAGTCCGGCAGCGAACTGACGCTCAAGGAGATGCCGGGTCTCGGCTTCGATGCCATCTCGTTCAACACCACGAAGGAGCCGTTCAACAAGAAGGAGTTGCGGCAGGCGGTGGCGGAAGCCCTCGACCGCGAGCAAATCCTCAAGGTCGTGAACTTCGGTGTCGGGCAGGTCGCGCATGGGCCGATCCCGCCGTCGAGTTGGGCCTACGACGCGAACCTCAAACCCTACGGTGCCAACATCGCCAAAGCCAAGGAGTACCTGAAGGCGGGGGGCAAGCCGGACGGCTTTTCGTTCGAGTTCAAGATCGGTTCGGGTTCTCCCGTCACCACGCAACTCGCCCAACTGATCAAGGACCAGCTCGCCAAAGCGGGCATTGTCGTCAATATCCTGCAACAGGAGCGCACGAAGCAATCCACCGACCAGAGCAGCGGCGAGTTCCAGATGCTCACCTTCGGGTGGAGCGGTCGGCCCGACCCGGACGGCAATATCTACAACATCTTCCGCACGGGCGGCGGACTCAACTACGGCGGCTACTCCGTGCCGCAGGTGGATGAATTGCTGGACAAGGCCCGCGCCGCGAGCGATCAGGGGGAGCGCAAGGGGTTCTACCAGCAGGCCCAAAAACTGCTCGTGGAGGACGCCGCGATGGCTTTCTACAACTTCGCGCCCGCCTACCTCGTCAGCCAGCCGAAGGTGCAAGGGGTGCAACTCTACCCCGATTTCATGATGCGGCTCGACGGTGCATGGCTCAGGTAGGCGAGATGCACCTAACCCCCGGCCCCCTTCCCTATGGGGAAGGGGGTGACTCGCTGCAACGTCGAGGCGTACGGGGAAGGTCTCGATCTCGCCATGAGTCACCCCCTCCCGCGCCGGGGTGACGGGAGGCGGGTGCGGGTACCCTCCGGGCGGCATGGGCGGCAGGGGGTTAGGCGCATATCGGGACAATACATACGTCGTGTTCTGGGCAGCCTAAGGGGGAGGGGCGCAATTCGCCGCTATGTTATGATGCGATCATCCGAGCGTGATGCGAGCACAACAGAAAGAGGCACGGGATGACGGCGAACCACGGTTCCGACAACGCTTTGCAGGGTGCGCGTCTCTCGCGCCGCACGCTGCTCGGCGGCTTCGCGGGGATGGCGACGGCGGCGATCCTCGCCGCGTGCGGCGATACGGCGGCGACCCAAGCCCCGCGTGCGACGACCGGCGCGACCGGCAGTACCGCCGCGACGAGCGGTGCAACCGTGGCCCCGGCGATGACGGCGGCGAGCGGCAGTACCGCCGCGACGCCGCCTGCGGGCGCGGGTACGACCGCCACGCAGCCCGCAGCGGCGGGGGCGGTGAAGCGGGGCGGCATGATTCGGGCCGAGATTGACTCTGACGTGGCGAACCTCGATCCGCTCGCGTCAAGCCTGCTCGTGGATCGGCAAGTCCTCTACAACATGTACGATTCGCTCGTCACCATTGACAAGGATTTGAAGATCATCCCCTCGCTCGCCGAGAAGTGGGAGACGCCCGACGCGAAGACCTACATCTTCACGCTGCGCACGGGCGTCAAGTACCACGACGGCACCGACTTCGACGCCGCCTCGGTGAAGTGGAACATCGAACGCTACCTGACCGACAAGGGAAGCCGCCGCGCCGCCGAGATCAACAGCATCGCCACCGTCGAGGTGGTGAACGCCACCACGGTGAAGTTCAACCTCAAGGCGGCGTTCGCGCCCCTGCTCGCCAACCTCGTGGATCGGGCGGGGATGATGGTCTCGCAGAAGGCAGCGGAGGCGGGCGGCATGGACTTCACCCGCAAGCCGCTCGGCGGCGGCACGGGGGCGTTCAAGTTCGTGGAGTGGGTGAAGGACGACCATATCACGCTCGAACGCAACGCGACTTACTGGAAGAAGGACGCGAGCGGCGGGCAACTGCCGTACGTGGATAAGGTGAACATTCGCCCCATCGTGGACAGCACGGTTGCCCTCACGAACCTCAAGACGGGCGATGTGGACGTGAGCCACTACCTGCCCCCGAAGGACTACGCGAGCACCAAGGCGGGCAAGGAACTCGTGCTGCAAGACACGCCCGCCCTCAGCTACGCGAGCGTGGTGCTCAACTGCGCGGCGGAACCCTTCAACAAGAAGGAGTTCCGGCAGGCGTTCGCGGAGGCGATGGACCGCGATCAGATCATCAAGACGGTGTTCTTCGGCATCGGGCAACCGAATCAGGGGCCGATCCCCACCAGCAGTTGGGCCTACGACCCCGCGTTGAAGCCCTACACCGCGAATGTGGCGAAGGCGAAGGAGTACCTCAAGGCGGGCGGCAAGCCGGACGGCTTCTCGTTCGACATGAAGATCACCGCCGGGTCGCCGGAGACCACGCAACTCGCGCAACTGCTGAAAGATCAGGTGGCGAAGGCGGGCATGACGATGAACCTCATCCAGCTCGACTTCCCCACGCTCGTCGCCGACCAGCAGGCGGGCAAGTTCGGGGCGTCGCTCGCGGGGTGGAGCGGGCGCATAGACCCGGACGGCAACATGTACAATCAGTTGCGCACGGGCGCGGCGGGCAACGACGCGAAGTTCTCCGACCCGATGGTGGACGAACTGATGGACAAGGCCCGCACCACCGTGGATCAGGGCGAGCGCAAGGGCATCTATCAGCAGGTGCAGCGGCTGATCGTGGAGAACGCCCCGCTCGTCTACTACCGCGCCGCCCTGTCGTACCTGCTCACGCGCCCGAATGTGCTCGGCATGACGCTCTACCCGGACAGCATCATGCGCTTCGAGACGGCATCCCTCAAATAGCCGTGAGCGGTTAGCCGGTAGCCGTCAGTGAAATGCATGTGTGCTGCATCTGCTCGTTTCGCATTCCACTGACGGCTACCGGCTGACGGCTCACGGCTGCGAACGGAGAGAGCATGACCGCGTACATTCTCCGGCGGCTGCTGCTGATTATCCCGGTGGCCCTGCTCGTGAGCATCATCATCTTCTCGCTGCTCCGACTCACCCCCGGCGATCCTATCCGCGTGCTGCTCGGCGAGGAGCCGAACCCGGCAACTATCGCGGCCCTGCGGCAGGAGTACGGCCTCGACCAGCCGATGCCCGTGCAGTACGCGAACTGGCTCGGTCGCTTTTTGCAGGGCGACATGGGCCGGTCGTTGCGCACGCGGCAGCCCGTGGCGGAGGCGATCTTCACGCGCCTCCCCGCCACGCTCGAACTGGGGCTGGCGGCAATCGCTTTTAGCCTGCTGATCTCGGTTCCTATCGGCATCCTCAGTGCGGCGCGGCGGAACTCGGTATGGGACTTGCTCGGCACGAGTTTCCCGCTCCTCGGCGTCTCGATCCCGAACTTCTTCAGTGGCATCATGCTCATTCTCGTCTTCTCGCTCACGCTGCGGTGGTTCTCGCCCGGTGGCTTCGTGAAGTTCGGCGACGACCCTGCCGAGAACATCAAGCGGCTCATCCTGCCGATGATCGCCCTCGGCACGCCGAGTCTGGCGGTGAATATGCGCCTGATGCGCTCCGGCCTGATTGACGCGCTCAATCAGGAATACACCCGCGTCGCCCGTGCGAAGGGGCTGGGGGAACGCGCCGTGGTTTTCCGCCACGCGCTCAAGAACGCGCTTATCCCGTTCGTCACCGTGGTCGGCCTGCAAGTCGGGGCGGTGCTCGAAGGGGCGTTCATCACGGAGACGATTTTCCTCTGGCCCGGTGTCGGTCGCCTCGCGGTGGACAGCATCGGCGGGCGCGATTACCCCGTGGTGCAGGCCATCGTGCTACTGAGTGCGCTCAGTTTCATGGCGGTCAACCTCGTTGTGGACCTGTTGTACGCCTTTCTCGATCCGAGGATAAAATATGGCTAACGTCGTCGCAAACTCTCCCGTCGCCCCCGTCGCCGTGGCACCGCTGACGAAGCCGCGCCGCACCTTCAGTTGGCGCGTCGTCCGTCGCCAGCCGCGCTTCCTGATCGGTGGCACGATTATCGGCGTGATGATCCTCGTCGCCCTCTTCGCGCCCGTGCTCGTGCGCGACGACCCGGCGGTGTCGCACCCGGCGGACGCCATTCAGGAGCCGAGCCTCGCACACCTGATGGGTACCGACGACCTCGGACGCGATGTGCTCGGTCGGGCGATCTACGGGGCGCGTATCTCGCTCTCGGTGGGGCTAATTGCTGTGGGCATCGGCCTGACCGTGGGTACCACGCTCGGCATGATCGCGGGCTACCGGGGCGGCTGGATAGACCTGCTCATCCTGCGCGTGATAGACGCGCTGCTCGCCTTTCCGGGGCTGCTGCTCGCCATCGCCATCACCTCCGCGTTGGGGCCGAACCTGCGCAACGTGATGATCGCCATCGGCGTGGTTGCCATCCCCGTGTACACGCGCCTGACACGCGGGCAGGTGCTGCAGATGAAGCAGCGCGAGTTCGTCGAGGCGGCCCGGACGATGGGCGCGAGTCAGGCCCGTGTCGCCTTCCGGCACATTCTGCCGAACATCCTCAACCCGCTGATCGTGCAAGCGTCGCTGAGCATCGCGTTCGCCATCCTCGCAGAGGCAAGCCTGAGCTTCCTCGGCCTCGGTGCGCAGCCACCGACGCCGACATGGGGAGCGGACATTAACCACGCCCGTTCGTACCTCTCGAACGGCTTCTGGTGGATGAGCATCGGCCCCGGTGTCGCCATCCTGCTCACCGTGTTCGCCTTCAACCTCTTGGGCGACAGCATCCGCGACATCCTCGACCCCCGCCTGCGCGAACGGTAACGCAGCACGCCGCTCACAGGAACTCGATGTGGTTCGCCATTTCGTCTGGCGTCAGCACCTCGTAGATAAGCAACAGTGTGCGCACGATCTCGCTCGTGGTGCGCGAGCGTGGGGCGCAGTAGGCGATTCCCATATGAGGAACGCCCCGGTTCGCCATCCGAAGCAGATCGGCGTCGTGCGTCACCAACACGTGGCCCGTCGTCCGCGCAAAGGCGAGATGTTGGGGATCGTGCGCTTTGAGCAGCCCCGCATCTCGCGGCATCGTCGCGTCGCAGCCGTGTTGCCGCAGTGAACGAGCGACCTGTGTGCTGATATTCTCATCGAGATGAAACCGTACGCGCTCAGGCATGAGGTGTGCGTGCGGTCGCGGGAAGGCGGGAGGGAATGGTGGCTCGCAGTGTTTCGGCGAACGCCTCGTCGTCGCGTTGACGGGCGACGATCTCGATTTGATGGTCGTAGTAATACGCCATCGCCGCATACACCGCCGCAATAGGAAGGGCATACTCGGCGGCAATCGCTTCGAGCGGCGGCCCGCCATCGAGATGCCACAGGGCAATATCTACCACGGCAATGCGCGTTCCTGCGACACAGGGCTTCCCCCCGCGCACATCCTCTGTGGTTTCAACGTACCGATCAAGCGTGACGGTCATGGCTACCTTCCTTACTCATCCCAGTATACATGCGCGGACGAAAGAGCGGGGCGGGGAGCAATCCTCAGTGGACAAGGTAATAGAAGGTCTCAGACATGGAAAAGTGGTCAACTACGAAACTGGTCAAGTACATTCCGGTCGTCCTTCTCGCGCTCCTTGCTTGCTTCCCGGTGGTTGGCCTCGTCCAGGTAGTCGCCACGACCCGCACTACCGCTGTCCTACCGACTGCGACGCGAGGGGCAGGAACCGCTGAACCGCGATTCCCGCCCGGTCTTGCGGGTCCGGGCAATTCCGCGCTCCCCGCCGACAGGCAGGCATTCCTCGACCGACAAGCGACGGGGATAGCCGCCGCGCCTCAGGATCCTCCCGTGACGAAGGGGCCACCGGCTGCGATCTTGGCAGCCGATGTTCCGCCAACTCCAGAGGCGGGCATACGCGACGTCCAGATAAGCCCGTTCCGTGCTCAAGATGCACTCATCGCAAACCGCTGGCAGGGTACTGTCGCTGGAACGCTCGTCGTCGTGTATGCCGGGAGACTGACTACCTCTCCCGATCAGGGACTTGTAGCTGTCTCTATCGGCACTCCGGGTACACCCGCTTTCTCGCTCCAGCAGTACCCCACTCCAGCCAAGGCGGGTTCCGTTCGAATCATTGCCGAGAATGATTCTTTGCTGACGCTAGTGTCGGATAATGGCACAAGCTTCATATTCGATGTCAGCACCCGCATGTTCGTGCAAGGGATTCCCACGAGATTGCCTCTTCCAACACAGCAACTGCCACCGATGCGACCATAGTGATTGTTCAATAAAAACCAAATGGGTGGGAAGCCAAAAACGCTCCCCACCCGTTTGGTTGCTCTCTGTAGTTACGCCGCGATGGCTTCCGCCACTTCAACCGCGTCGGCGTCGGCGTCGGTCTGTGTGGTGAAGGCGAAGGTGCCGTTCTGGAAGTCCACCGTCACGGCACTGCCGTCCGCGATCTCGCCGCGCACCACCGCCATCGCCAGTTCATCCAGAATCGCGCTCTGGATCGCCCGCTTCAGGGGACGCGCCCCGTACACCGGGTCGTAGCCGATGCGCACGATCTCCGCCTCCGCTTCCGGCGTGAGCGAGAGGGTGTAGCCCTGCGCCCGCAACCGCTTCGTGAGGTTATCGAGCAGGATGCGCACGATGCCGTTCAGGTTCTCGCCCGTCAACGCCTCGAAGACGACGATCTCATCCAGCCGGTTGATGAACTCCGGGCGGAAGAACTCCTTCAGCGCGTCGAGGTACGCCCGGTGCTTGGTCATGCTCTCCGCCGCCGCGTTCCCGACCCCGAAGCCCATGCCGCCCTTCGCCGCGATGCCCGACGTTCCCATGTTCGAGGTGAGGATAATCACGGTGTTCGTGAAGTCCACCGTGCGCCCCTGCCCGTCGGTCAGCCGCCCGTCGTCGAGGACTTGCAGCAGCGCGTTGAAGACCTCCGGGTTCGCCTTCTCGATCTCGTCGAACAGCAGCACGCTGTAGGGCCGTCGCCGCACCTGCTCGGTCAGTTGCCCGCCCTCGTCGTAGCCGACGTAGCCGGGAGGCGCACCGAACAACCGCGCCACCGTGTGCCGCTCCTGATACTCGCTCATGTCGAAGCGGATCAGTGCGCCCTCGTCGTCGAACAGGAACTCCGACAGTGCGCGGGCCAGTTCCGTCTTGCCGACACCCGTGGGGCCGAGGAACAGGAACGAGCCGATGGGCCGCTTCGGGTCGCTCATGCCCGACCGCGCCCGCCGAATGGCATTGGAGACCGCCTTGATGCCCTGCTCCTGCCCGACCACGCGCCCGTGCAGCCGCCCCTCCATGTCCGCCAGCTTCCGCGCTTCCCCCTCGACCAGATTGGTCGCCGGGATGCCCGTCCAGATGCTCACCACCGCCGCGATCTCCGCCTCTGTAACCTCCTCGGTCAGGAGGGGCCGGACGCCGTTGATCTCGGTGGGGGCGTCCAACGCCGTTTGCAGGTCGCGCTCGAGGGTCGCTAGCGTGCCGTACTTCAACTCGGCGGCCTTGCTGTAGTCCGCCGCCCGCTCGGCCCGCTCGATCTCGCCCCGCGTGTCCTCGATCTGCCCCTTCAAGCCGCGCCGGTGGTTGATGACATCCTGCTCCCGCGTCCACTGCACGCGCAGGGTGTCCCGCCGTTCGGTCAGCCCCGCGAGTTCGCGCTCCAACTCGCCAAGCCGCTCGACGCTCCGGCGGTCGCGCTCCCGGCGCAACGCCTCACGCTCGATTTCGAGTTGCATGATGCGCCGCTCGACCTCGTCCAGTGCCGCAGGGCGGCTCTCGATCTCCAGCCGCAGCTTCGCCCCGGCCTCGTCAATCAGGTCAATCGCCTTGTCGGGCAGGAAACGGTCGGTGATGTAGCGGTCACTGAGCGTCGCCGCCGCGACCAACGCCGCGTCGTGAATCTGCACACCGTGATGCACCTCGTACCGCTCGCGCAGGCCGCGCAGGATGCTGATCGTGTCCGCCACGCTCGGTTCGCCGATCTTCACGGGCTGGAAGCGGCGCTCTAACGCGGCATCCTTCTCGATGTACTTGCGGTACTCGTTCAGCGTGGTCGCGCCGATGGCGTGCAACTCGCCGCGTGCAAGGGCGGGCTTCAGGAGGTTCGCGGCATCCATCGCGCCGTCGTTGCCGCCACCCGCACCGACCACCGTGTGCAATTCGTCAATGAACAGGATGACGCGCCCATCGGCGTTTTGCACTTCCTTCAGCACAGCCTTCAGCCGCTCCTCGAACTCACCCCGGAACTTGCTGCCCGCCACCAATGCGCCCATGTCGAGGGCGACGATGCGGCGATCCTTCAGCACCGTCGGCACGTCCCCCGCGACGATGCGCTGCGCCAAGCCTTCGGCAACGGCGGTCTTGCCCACGCCCGGTTCGCCGATCAGCACGGGGTTGTTCTTCGTGCGCCGTGCGAGCACCTGCATCACGCGGCGAATCTCCTCGTCGCGCCCGATCACGGGGTCGAGCTTCCCGGCCTCTGCCTGCGCCGTGAGGTCGCGCCCGTACTTCTCCAACACCCGCATCGTGCCTTCGGGGTTCGGGCTGTCCACCGGGCCGGTGCCGCGCACCTCGGCGAGGATGGCCTGCACGCGCTCCTCGGTGACGCCGAACTGGTTCACGAGTTGCTCCGGCCCACCGCCGAGGCGCGGCTGGAGCATGGCGAGCAGCAGGTGCTCGGTGCTGACGTACGAGTCGCCCATGCGGTCGGCCACTTCAACGGCCTTCTGGATCACGAGCTGCATCCGCTGGCTCGGCGTCGGTTCCGCCTCGCCGTTGAGAATCTTCGGCACGCGCTCGCCCAGTCGTTGCGCGGTCGCGCCGACTTCGGCGGCGTTCACGCCAAGCTTCTCCAGCAGTTGCGGCACGATGCCGCCCTCCTGCCCCACGAGGGCGGCGAGCAGATGCTCCGGCTCCCAGCGCGAGAACCGCTGCGACAAGACGTATTGCTGGCTGGCAGCGAGGGCTTCGCCCGCCTTTTCGGTGAATCGTGGTTGCGCCATTCCGGTGTGTCCCTTTCTTTATGCCGGGGGTGTCTTAGCACTCGCCGCCCGACACTGCTAATAACACGACCCGCAGCGGGCTATTCCCGGTCTGATACGAGGCGTGTCAATGAAGCGAACACCTTCTCGAACAGCCTTCACCCTAGTGCTGTCACGTTCGGCACGCAATTATTTCATCCCCTAAAGCATTGCAACAAAATCTTCTTGTATTTCCTCGCGTAAAACCGTATAATATTTGACAACGACGTACATGGGAGCAATCGGTGGGGGAACACAGCATGATTGAGCGACGCGGGCAATGGGCAAACGGGGTGCGGCGGTGGGCGACGTGGCTGGCGATGGTGCTGTCGCTGCTTACGGTGACGGCGGCGGTTGTAGTACCTGCGTTCCGCGTCGCTGCTCAAACGACCTACACGGTGACGAGCCTGCTGGACAACTTCGACGATGCCAGTTGCATCGTGGGGAGTTGCACGCTGCGGCAGGTGGTGAACGCCAGCAACGCCAACGACCCCGGCGCGGGCATGAGCAACACAATCACCTTCGACCCCACCGTGTTCAACGTCGCCCGCACGATCACGCTGACCACTGCAAGTGGGCCGCTGACGCTCTCGCGGGGGGTGACGATCACGGGAACCGGGGCGAACCTCCTCACCCTCGACGGCGGCTGTACCGACTGCGCCCCCGGCACCGTGCCGATGGGTGGGCCGACCACGGGCATCAAGGTCTTCCTCATCACGCAGGGTGGCACCTACACAATCTCCGGCATGACCGTGCAGCACGGCAACGGCAGCAACAGTGGCAGTGGCAGCGGCGGCGCGGTGGACGTAAACAGTGGCAGCATGAACACGGTGACGCTCAGCGGCCTCGTGCTGCGCGAGAACGTCAGCACGAATGCTGGCGGCGCGGTGGCGACGGGCTTCGGCGGCGGCACGACCGCCCTCACGATCACCGATAGCACGCTCGAACGCAACACTGCCGCGCTCGCGAACGTCACGATCACGGGCAATACTACAACCGTAGGGAGCGGCTTCCTTGTCGGTACCAACGCAACGGCGACCTTTACCGACGTCACGGTCGTCGGCAACACCGGCGGCGGTATCAGGAACGCTGGCACGAGTACGACCACCCGGACGATCATCGCGGGCAACACGGGCGGCGACGTGAACGGCACCCTCACCGGGGGGAACGTGAGCAACCCGAACAACCTGATCGGCGACGGCACGGGCGGCCTCACCAACGGCCCCAGCGGCAACATCGTCGGCACGAGTGGCAGCCCGATTAACCCACTGCTTGCCCCCCTCGGTGCCTACGACGGCACGACCACGACGCGCCCGCCACTCCCCGGTAGCCGTGCGATAGACACGGGCGGCACGGGTTGCACGGGGGCCGACCAGCGCGGCCTCTCGCGCCCCGTCACTACGTGCGACATCGGCGCGGTAGAGTCTCGCGGCTTCACCCTCGCCACGACAGGTGGCAACAACCAGAGCGCGACCATCGGCACGCTGTTCACTACCCCCCTCGCCGTCTCGGTCACGGGCAACACCGTGACGACGGGCATCACCGAACCCGTCGCGGGCGGGCGAGTGGCCTTCGCGCCCCCCGGTAGCGGCGCGAGTGCCGCGATCACGGGCAGCCCCGCCACCTTGAGCGGCACGGGCGCGGCGAGCGCGATGGCGACCGCGAACATGACCGTCGGAGGGCCATACAACGTTGTTGCCAGCGCAAGTGGCACCACGAGCGTCAACTTCGCCCTCACGAACACGGGAACCCCCGACCTTGCGATCACGAAAACCCACGGCGGCACCTTCACGCAGGGGCAGACGGGCGCGACGTACACGATCACCGTCACCAACGGCGGCACGGCGGCGACCAGCGGCACCGTCACGGTAGCGGACACGCTGCCCACAGGGCTGACCGCCACGGCCCTGAGCGGCACGGGCTGGACGTGTAGCCTCGGCACGACGACCTGCACCCGCTCCGACGCCCTCGCCGCGACGATGAGTTACCCCGCCATCACCCTGACCGTGAACGTCGCCACCAACGCCCCCGCGAGCGTGACGAACACCGCCACGGTCAGCGGCGGCGGCGATGCCACACCGGGGAACAACACCGCGAACGACGTGACCACGGTTGTGCCGTTGCCGAACCTGACGATCAACGACGTGACCGCCGCCGAGGGCAACGCGGGGACGACTTCGTTCGCCTTCACCGTCACCCTCTCGGCCCCGGCCCCGGCGGGCGGCGTCACCTTCGACCTCGCCACCGCCGACGGCACCGCCTCGGCGGGCAGCGACTACACCGCCAAAAGCCTCACCGCCCAGACCATCCCCGCAGGGATGAACACCTACTCCTTCACCGTCCTCGTCAATGGCGACACCGCCAATGAGCCGAACGAGACCTTCGTGGTCAACATCGCCAACGTCACGGGCGCGGTTGTCACCGATGGGCAGGGGCAAGGCACGATCACCAACGACGATCCGGTACCGAGCCTCTCGATCAACGACGTGACCGCGAACGAAGGCGACAGCGGCACCACGGCCTTCGCCTTCACCGTGACGCTCTCGGCGGCGAGTGGGCAGACGGTGACGGTAAACTACGCCACCGCCGACGGCACCGCGACCACGGCGGGCAGCGACTACACCGCCGCGAGCGGCACCCTCACCTTCGCCCCCGGCGAGACCGCCAAGACGATCACGGTCCTCGTGATCGGCGACACCACCTTCGAGTCGAACGAGACCTTCCTCGTCAGCCTCACGGTACCCACGAACGCCACCATCGCCACCGCGACCGGCACCGGCACGATCACCAACGACGACGCGGCGTTGAACATAGCCCCCACGATCACCGCCCCGGCGAGCATCGCCGTCACCGAGGACGTGGCGACCGCCCTCACGGGCATCTCGTTCGCGGACGCCGACGCCGGGAGCGGGGGCGTCACCGTCACCCTCTCGGTGCCGACGAGCAGCGGGGTTCTCGCCGCCACGAGCGGCGGCAGCGTCGTCGTCGTGAGCGGCCCGAACAGCCTCACCCTCACGGGCATCACCGCCAGCATCAACGCCTTCATCGCCGCGAGTAACGTGACGTTCACCACGGCAAGCAACACCACGGCGAATGTCACGCTGACGGTGGGTATCAACGACAACGGCTACACCGGCGCGGGCGGGGCGCAGAGTGCCAGCACCACCGTGACCCTCGCCGTCACCGCCGTGAACGACGCCCCCACGATCACGCAACCCGCCTCGCCGATCACCGGCACCGTGGGGACGATGCAGACCGTGATGCTCGCGGGCATCAGCGCGGGGCCAGCGAACGAGAACACGCAGACCCTCACGGTCGCCGCCACGTCGGGCAACACGGCGGTGGTGACGAACGCGGGTATCGCCGTGACCTACACCAGCCCGAACGCGACCGGGAACCTCGCCTTCACGCCCGTGGGGGCGGGGACGGCGGTCATCACGGTCGCGGTCATGGACAACGGCGGCACGATGAACGGCGGCGTGAACACGGCGAGCGTGGCCTTCACGGTGAATGTCAGCGCGGCGATCACGGCGTGCGTGGTGAACAGCATCCTCGACCCGACCGAGAGCGGCAAGACGACGCTCCGCGACGCGGTGACGCAGGCGAACGCGGGCCTCTGCACGGGCGACACGATCACCTTCGACCCCACCGTGTTCAACGTCGCCCGCACGATCACGCTCACCACCGGGCAACTCGCGCTCACACGCGGCGTGACGATCACGGGGCCGGGGGCGACCCTGCTCACCGTGACGCGCAGTGCTGCGGTCGGCACGCCGCAGTTCCGCATCTTCCAGATAGCCAGCGGCATCACCGCCACGATCAGCGGCCTGACGATCAGCGGCGGCGATGCAGGCGGTGGTGACGGCGGCGGCATCTACAATCAGGGGACGCTCACCCTCACCGACGTGGTGGTACGCGACAATCGGGCGGGCAACAACGGCGGCGGCATCGAGCACAACAACGGTGGCACCCTCACCCTCACCAATGTCACCGTGCGCGACAACACCGCCGGTTTTGGGGGCGGCATCAATGTGTTCGCCGCCACGCTGAACGCCACCACCGTCACCGTGAGTGGCAACACCGCCGGTTTTGCGGGCGGCGGCCTTGCTATCGCAAGCGGTAGCATGGTCACGCTCACCAATGCCACCGTGAGCGGCAACACCGCGACGACAACGGGCGGCGGCTTGTACATCAGAGACAGCACTGCCGCACTCACGAACGCCACCGTGAGCGGCAACACCTCGAACTTCACGGACGGCGGCGGCGGCCTCCGCATCGAGAGTACCGGCACGACCACGCTCACCAATGTCACCGTGAGCGGCAACACCGCGCCCACGGGCAGCGGCGGCATCTCGGTCGTGGACACCGCCGTGTTGAACGCCACGCGCAGCATCGTCGCGGGCAACACCAACGGCGACCTCGGCGGCAACGGCATCAACGGCACGAACGTGAACAACCTGACGATGGGGAATCCGCTCTTGGCACCGCTCGGTGCCTACGGCGGCACCACGCAGACACGCCCGCCGCTGCCCGGTAGCCCCGCCATTGACGCGGGCGGCACGGGTTGCTCCGCCACCGACCAGCGCGGCCTCTCCCGCCCCGTGAACACGACCTGCGACATCGGGGCGGTGGAGTCTCGCGGCTTCACCCTCACCGCCACGAGCGGCACGCCCCAGAGCGCGACGGCGGGAACGATGTTCGCGGCACCGCTCGTTGCCACCGTCGCGGGCAGCATGGGCGAACCCGTGGCGAACGGCACCGTCGCCTTCACCCTGCCGGGGAGCATGGCGAGTGGCACCTTTGGCACGGCGACGGGCTGCACGAACAGCGCGATGAACACGGTGACGACCTGCACCGTGAACATGAGCGGCGTCGCCACTTCGCCCACGATCACCGCCAACCTCACGGCGGGGGCGTACACCGCCACCGCGAACACGGCGGGCGTGGCGGCGGGCGTGACCTTCGCTCTCACCAACACCGCCCCCGCGATCACCGTGCTGCCTACCACCCTGCCTACTGGTACCGTGGGAACGGCGTACCCCGCGCAGACCCTCACCGCGTCGGGCGGTACTGCTCCCTACACCTTCAGCGTGGCGATGGGCAGCACCCTGCCCCCCGGCCTGACGCTGACGGGCAACATGCTCTCCGGCACCCCGACAATGGCGGGGATGTTCACCTTCACGCTCCGAGTGACCGACACGAACGGCTTCACGGGCAACCGCCCCTACACCGTGACCGTGAACGGCAGAGTGACGGTGAACCCGGCGAGTTTGCCTGCTGGTACCGTGGGAACGGCGTATACGCAAACCCTCACCGCGTCGGGCGGCACGGGCATCGGCTACACCTTCGCGGTGACAACGGGAATGCTCCCGATGGGCTTGGCCCTGAACGCGACCACGGGTGCGATCACGGGTACCCCGACAGCGGCAGGCATGAGTACTGTCACCGTGACGGCAACCGATAGTGCGATGAACACGGGCAGCAGGCCGTACACCGTGACGATCAACGCGGCGGTCGCGGTTGCCCCGGCGACCCTGCCCACCGGCACAGTAGGCGTCGCCTACAGCCAGACCCTCACGGCGTCGGGCGGCACGGGCGGCGGCTACACCTTCGCGGTCTCGACGGGCAGCCTGCCGCCGGGGTTGGCACTTTCGAGCGCGGGCGCGATCACGGGGACGCCCACGACGGTAGGCATGTCCGCCTTCACCGTGCGGGCCACCGACGGCGCGATGAACACGGGCAGCACGACCTATACCGTGACCATCGGCGCCGCCACTGTAACGAGTGTGGCAATCACACGCACAAGCGGCGGCACCGTGACGGGCGGCGTGACGAATGTGGCAGCGGGCGGCACCGTGCAACTCGCCCTCACGGCGACGCTTTCCGACGGCTCGATGCAGCCCGTGCAGAGCGGCGTCATGTACACGAGCGGCGACACGAGCAAAGCGACCGTGGACGGCACCGGCAAGGTGACGACGCTCTCCCCCGGCACGGTGACGATCACGGCGACCTACATGGGGCGGACGACGACCTTCACCCTGACGATCACGGCACCGGGGTCGGGGGGGCTGATGCCGAACCCGGCCCCGGTGGTACGGCCCGACGCGGCGACGGCCCCG
>JAABUN010002386.1_pt1 | contig 33806 bp, 34 predicted proteins | sample 5559311 | NCBI WGS metagenome assembly JAABUN01 (sample SAMN10711877, study PRJNA513370) | rock metagenome | isolation source: Antarctica rocks | place: Antarctica: Victoria Land, Siegfried Peak sud | reverse complement strand
CGATCCCGATGGCGCAGCTGGACATCAAGATGGGCAAGTTCCCCGCCGCGCAGGCGCTGGCGACCCAGATCAAGACGAGTCAGCGCATGGAGATCGTCGAGATGAACAAGTTGATCCGAGCGCGCACCTAGCCCGCCAGGTCGCCGCTTCGATCCTCGTGCTTGGTCGCGTCGACCTTGCCGATCTTCGTCCGCGAGGGCTGGTGCCCGGTCGGTACCTCGAAGTCCCGCGTCACCTGGACGGCGGCGAGCTTGTCCCCGAACCCACGGGCCGGGCGTACCTCGTTCCACAGTCGGACGCCTCGATGACGTGGTCGATGAGGGATGCAGGCGGCCACGTCGTCGCGGAGGCGCAAGCCATCGAGAACCCGGGCAAGCTGCTCGACGCACGGTCGCCTCCCGGGGCGGCTTGAACCGCTGAGCGCAGTTCTGCGTCGACCCCGCCGAAGCCCACAGGCGCTCGACGGGTCACGGCGGCCGCCGGCACTCAGCAGCACAGGCGAGCTCGGCGAGGAGGACGACGGCTTGGGTCAGCTCGTGCTCTGAGTGGTTCGCATAGCCGAGCACGATCGCCGGGAACGGCGGCGGTCCGGCGCAGTGCATCGCCAGGCCGTAGAGCCGCAGGCGCCGGCGCTCGGCCGCGGCGAGCAGCGCTGCCGCGTCGGTGCCCGCCGGCAGCTCGACGAGGACGTGCAGCCCCGCCGCGACGCCGTGTACGCGCGCCGCCGGCAGGTGCTCGGCCAGGGCGGCGAGGACGGCGTCGCGGCGCGCCCGGTAGGCCGGGCGGACGCTGCGGACGTGCCGGTCGAAGCCGCCCGTGGAAAGCAGCCGAGCCAGTGCGAGCTGCTCGAGCAGCGGCGAGCCGAGGTCGTGCAGCGCCTTGTGGCCGACAATGGCGGCCTTGCGGTCCTCCGGCGCGACGACCCACCCGAGCCGCAGCGCCGGCGCGAGCGTCTTGGAGACGGAGCCCACGAGCGCGACGACGTCGGGCGCGAGCCCCTGCAGGGCCCCGAGCGGCTCGGCGTCGTAGCGGAACTCCGCGTCGTAGTCGTCCTCGATCACCAGGCGGTCGCCCGCGCGCGCCCAGGCCACGAGCGCCGCGCGCCGCTCTGCGCTGAGCACGCCTCCGAGCGGCAGGCCATGCGCCGGGGCGACGACCACCGCAGCGACCCGCGCGCCGTCGAGCGCGGCGACGTCGATGCCCTCGGCGCCCGCGGCGACGGGCACGGCCTCCAGGCCGGCGGCCCCGACGAGCATGGCGTTGAGCGGGAAGCCGGGCTCTTCCACGGCGACCCGCTGCACGCCGCGTGTCCGGAGCTCCTCGAGCAGCAGCCGCAGCCCTTGCGCGTATCCGCCGCAGACCACCACGCGCCCGGGCGTCGGCACCGCGGCACCGCGCACGCGACCGAGGTGCTCGGCCAGCGCGGCACGCAGCTCGGGCGCACCCGCCGGGTGGCCGTAGCCCAAGCGCTGGTCGGGCAGCTCGGCCAGCGCCGCGCGGAGCGCAGCGGCCCACGCGCGGCGCGGGAAGCGCGCGAGGTCCGGCGAGCCGGGGAAGAGATCGAACCGCGGGCGCGTGGCGGGCGCGGCCGGCGGAGCGGCGGGCGCGACGGGCACGGCGCCCGCGGCCTCCTTGACCCGCGTGCCCGAGCCCCGGCGGGACACGAGATAGCCCTCCGCCGTCAGCTGCGCGTAGGCCTCTACCACGAGCCGACGCGACACGCCGAGGCGCTCTGCCAGCGCGCGCGAAGCGGGCAGCCGCGCACCTGGACGCAGGCGCCCGCGCTGGACCTCCGCGCGCAGGTGAGCCTCGAGCTGCGCTCGCCGCGAGCCCGGGCCGTCGAGCCGCGGCGTCAGCAGCTCCGGCGAAGCGGACGCTGCGCGACGGGAAGATCGATTGGTACCCGCGACCGGCATCGAAGTGGACCTTATGCGGGATCCGCCACCACGCATAGGCTCTTTGGCGTGAGCCGAGAACACGATCCCGTCGCTCGCGCCGCCCTCATCGCCCTCGGCGTCGTGCAGCTCGCCCTCGGCGTCTGGATGGCGCTTGCTCCCGGCGTGTTCTTCGAAGTCGTCGCGCCCTTCGGCGCGCGCAACGACCATCTCCTGCGCGACATGGCCAGCTGGGAGCTCGCGCTCGCGGTCCTGGCCTTCGCCGCCGCGGCGCGACCCGCGTGGCGCGTGCCGGTCGTCGCACTGGCGCTGATGCACTTCGCCCTGCACGCGCTCAACCACCTCGTCGACGTCGGTGGTGCCGATCCCGGCTGGGTCGGCCCGGCCGACCTCGCGTCACTCGTCGTGGGCGCCGGGGGCCTGGCGTGGCTGCTGACGCACGTCCAGCGGAGCGCGGCGTGAGGGTCTTCGTGGCGGGCGCCACCGGGGCGATCGGCCGGCCGCTTGTGGCCCAGCTGCTTGCGCAGGGGCACACGGTCGTCGGCACGACTCGCTCCCCCGAGCGGGCGCGGGACCTCGAGGCGACCGGCGCGGTCGCCGCAGTGCTCGACGCCTTCGACGCAGATGCACTGCGGTCGGCGGTCCTCGACGCACGGCCCGACGTCGTCGTCCACCAGCTCACGGCGCTCAGCGCGCCGCTGAAGCCCCGCCGCTACGCGGAGTGGCTCGCCACGACGAACCGCCTGCGCACGGAGGTCACTCCGGTCCTGCTCGACGCCGCGCGCACCGCGGGCGCCCAGCGGTTCGTGGCGCAGTCCGTGAGCTTCGTGCTCGCCTTCGAGGGGCCGATGATCGGCGACGAGCGCTCGAAGGACGCGCGCGATGCCCCGGAGCCGTTCGGAACGGTCGTGCGGGCGAACCTCGCGATGGAGTCCGCCGTGACCGGCGCCGCGGACATCGAAGGCGTCGTGCTGCGCTACGGCTACTTCTGGGGTCCCGGCACGAGCATCGGCCGCGGCGGCCAGCAGGCCGAGGACGTGCGCAGGCGGCGCCTGCCTGTCGTCGGCAGCGGGGACGGACGCTTCTCGCTGGTGCACGTCGAGGACGCGGCACGGGCGACGGTGCTCGCACTCGACCGCGGCGCGCCCGGCATCTACAACGTCGTCGACGACGAGCCCGCTGCTCAGCGCGAGTGGGTGCCGGCGCTGGCGGCCGCCCTCGGCGCGCCGCCGCCACGGCGCGTGCCCGCCTGGCTCGCGCGGGTCGTGGCCGGCTCGTTCTTCCCCGCGATGGCCGAGCAGCAGCGCGGCTCCTCGAACGCGAAGGCGCGCAGGGAGCTCGAATGGGTGCCAGAGCACCGCACCTGGCGCGAGAGCTTCGGTGCGCCCGGCGCGCTGGGCTGAGCCTGGGACTGAGGTGGCGGAGCCGCTGCCGATGGGAACTGCACGAAAGGCGGCAGACCCGCGCAGCATCAAGGCCGATCAGTTCGACTGGATGGGGCCGAAGCCTCACGTCGTCCAGGAGCCGCCCGCGCGCTTGAGCACGACATCGTGCTGGTGGCCGCCGGCGCCCACCACGCGGTAGATCGCCTCGTCGGCGTCGGTGCCCGGCCGGTCGATCACCTGCACGAGGTCGAGCGCGGCGATCGGCTCCCCGGCGTGACGCCCTTCGCTCCAGGCGCCGCGGGCGGCGGCCTCCATCTGGGTGGCATCCCAGCCGTTGTCGGCTGCGTGGGCTTCGGCAAGCGCCTGGTTGGCCCGCTCGACCTCCGCCTTCAGCCTCGCCTCGCGCGTCCGCGCCGCGCGGCCGGAGGCCACGATCCCTCCCAGGACGAGCAGCACGAGCACGACCGCGAGGACGGCCAGGACGATGGCGACGTTGCTCACTTGGAAGCGGGTCCTAGAGCAGGACGTCGCGGCTGGTCAAATGCACGCCGACCTTGCGCTTGACGCGCTGCAGGGCGTTGTCGACGGTCTTCGTGTCGCAGTCGAGACGCTCGCCTACCTGCTCGTAGGAGTAACCGTCGAGGTACAACCCAAGAACGCGTGATTCGAGATCTGATAGCGCCGAGGAGAGGCAGGCGACGAGCGACTTGAGCTCCTCGGTGGAGATGACCTGATTGACCGGATCATGCACGCTGGGGCCGGCGATCACCTCGTCGAGCGTCGGCTCGCCGTCCGCCGCCGAGGCCGGGGTCGATGAGAAGGACACGTACTGGTTCAGCGGCGTGTGCTTGTTGCGCGTCGCCGTCTTGACCGCGGTGATTATCTGCCGCGTGATGCACAGCTCGGCGAAGTTGCGGAAGCTGGACTCCCGGTCCGTGCGGTAGTCGCGAACGGCTTTGTACAACCCGACGAGGCCCTCCTGGATCAGGTCGTCGGAGTCGCCGCCGGCGAGGAAGTACGACGACGCCTTGAGCCGGACGAAGCCGTAGTAGCGGCGGACGATCCGGTCGTAGGCGGTGGGATCGCCCTGCTTGGCCAGCGCGATCAGGAAGTAATCCTCGACCTGCGGCTGAGACTGAGCGTATGCGGTGAGACGGGCCACGAGCTACCTTTCCTCCTGCCCACAGGCAGGGTGAGAGAGCTCAGCGGCGCACTCCTCCCCTGGCGCCATCTGAAGATGATCAGGTCGGGTCTTCGACTTAGACGTGAAGCTCGACTTGACGGTTATGTTGGCGGCAACCTAGCCGTGTCCCGGCGACGAAGTCAAGCTCACCGCACTCAGCAGGCTTCGAATGCAAGAGCGCGTTCACCCGGAGCTGCCGGTACGGCGGGCGATCAGCTGCGCGTGCGGACGATCTCGTAGATCAGTGCGGCGGCGGCCGCGCTGACGTTGAGCGAGTCGATCCGGCCGCGCAGCGGCAGCGCCACGAGCTGGTCGCAGGCCGCCGCCACCCGCGGGCGCAGCCCCTTGCCCTCCGCGCCGAGCACGAGCGCGAGCCCGCCGGAGTAGTCCGGCCCCGTCCACGGCACCGCTGCGTCCATCGCCGCGCCGTAGCTCCAGACGCCACGCGCCTTGGCCGACTCGAGGAAGTCCGCGACGTTCCGCACCCGCGCCACTGGGAGGTGCTCGACCGCACCCGCGCTCGCCTTGCAAGCCGCCGGCGTGACCTCAGCTGATCTGCGTTCTGGAATGACGACACCCGTCGCGCCGGCGCATTCCGCCGTGCGGCAGATCGCTCCGAGGTTCTGGACGTCCTGCACCTCGTCGAGCACGACGAGGAACGGGGACTCGACGGCCAGCAGCGCGTTCGCGTCTGCGTAGGGGTACGCGTCGACCTGCGCGCAGACCCCTTGGTGTCCCGTGCTGCCGCAGCGCCGCTCGAGCTCGCCGGGCTCGACCCGCTGCGCGCTCGGGCGCCCGGGCCCGCCCGAGAGCCATGGCTCGCGCAGCGCGTGCTCCGTCGCCCACACCTGGCGCACGCGGCGACGGCCGGCGCGCAGTGCCTCGCGTACCGCGTTGCGCCCGTAGAGAACGTCGTCCCCGTTACCGGCCTGATGCGCCGTCGCGTGTCGCGCCGACGGCCGTGGGCTCATCCTGCGGGCACGAGCTCGGGGCCGTTCGGGCCGTCGCGGACGGTCCAGCCCGCCGCAGCGATCTCGTCACGCAGGCGATCGGAGGCTGCCCAGTCGCGGGCTTCGCGCGCGCTCGCCCGCGCCCCCGCGAGCTCCTGCACCGCTGCCGGCGGGCCGTCTGCGGCCGCGGTCAGCAACGTCTCGAGGCCCAGCACCTGGAGCATCGCGGCGAGCCCCTCACGTCCCACGGGCTCGAGGCTGCGGTTCGCCTCGCTCACCCACTCCGCCACGACCGCAAGCGCCGCAGGCGTGTTGAAGTCGTCAGCCAGCGCGCCGAAGAACCGCTGCTCGAGCGTTGCAGACCATGCGGGCGAGCTCCCGTCGACCAGGCGACGACCCGTTTCGCGGATGCGCCGTGCGCGGCCCACCGCGTCCGCCATCGTCTGGGAGTCGAAGCGGAGCGGTTGGCGGTAGTGGCCGCCGACGAGGAACGTCAGGAGCGCGTCGCGGCCGTGCTCCTCGAGCACTTCGGGCAGCAGGGCGACGTCTCCGGCGGACTTCGACATCTTCGCCCCCTTCGCAGCCCCGCCTCCCGCCGTCTGGAGCATCCCGTTGTGCATCCAGATCCGGGCGAGCTCGGCTCCGCGGCCACAGCGGGTCTGCGCCGCCTCGTTCTCGTGGTGCGGGAACGCGAGGTCGATGCCCCCGCCGTGGATGTCGAACCCGACCCCGAGGAGCTCCTCGGCCATCGCGGAGCACTCGATGTGCCAGCCCGGGCGACCCCGGCCCCACGGCGCGTCCCACGCCGTGTCCTCCGTCGGCTTCGCGGCCTTCCAGAGCGCGAAGTCGAGCGGATCCTCCTTGAGCGACGCCCCCTCGATCCCTTCGCCCTGGTCCATCTGCTCGAGGTCGCGCCCGCTGAGCTCGCCGTAGCGCGGATCGGAGCGCACGCGGAAGTAGACGTCGCCGGCGACCGCATATGCAGCATCACGCGCGATCAACGCGCCGATCAGCGCGACGATGCCGGGAATGCTCTCCGAGGCCAGCGGCTCGTGATCGGGCCGGCCGAGCGCGAGCGCGTCGGTGTCGGCGACGTAGGCGGCGGTCATCGCGTCGGCGAGCCGGGTCGAGCTGACGCCGTGCGCACGGGCGGCGTCGTAGATCTTGTCGTTGACGTCGGTCACGTTCACCACGAGCGTCACCGCATAGCCCTCGTGCACGAGGAAGCGCTTGAGCAGGGAGAAGACCACAAAGGGGCGCGCGTTGCCCACGTGGATGCGGTCGTAGACCGTCGGTCCGCAGGCGTAGATGCCGACCCGGCCGGCGTCGCGCGGCTCGAGGACGGCGAGCTCGCCCGTGGCGGTGTCGTGCAGGCGGACCTTGCGCATGGCGGCGCCAACGTACCGTCAACCAGCCGGTGCGGGACTGTGCGCACGCTCACGATGGACGGCGGCGTTCTCGGGCATCCATCCGCAATGCCCCATAGCCTTCCGGCCGTGCCGAGCACGTCGTCATCGCCCGCGGCGACGCTCGCTTCAGTCGAGGAGGCCTTTCGCACCCTGCCCACCCGCTATCTCGGCGCCGCGAAGGGCTTCGATGCCACCTACCACGTGCGGCTCGGCGACGTCGGCCACACCTTCGAGGTGCGCTGCACCGAGAGCGTGGCCCGCGTGCGCAAGGGCACGAGCCGCCGAGAGCCCGACGTCGTCATCGGAACGGATGCGGAGACGTGGCTGCGCCTCAGGGCCGGCGAGCTGGCGGGCCTCGACGCCTTCCGCGAGCGCACGCTCTACGCGCGCGGGCGAGTCGACCTCGCGCTCTCCTTCGAGGGGATGTTCCGGTTGCCGAACGGCCGCGACCCGATCATGCGCGTCCACGACGTGCAGCTCAAGAGCAGCTGCATCTCGGCGCTCACGCTCGGCGAGGGTCCCGACGTGCTGCTCATCCACGGCCTCGGCGCCGCGAAGACCTCGTTCTTCGACACGGCTGCCGCCCTGCGGCACGAGGGCTACCGCGTCCACGCGATCGACCTCCCCGGCTTCGGCTCCTCGACGGGCCGTGCGACCGCCTCGTACTCCGCGGGCTGGTTCGCCGACACCGTCATCGAGTGGATGGACGCGATGGGCATCGACAGCACCCACGTCGTCGGCAACTCGATGGGCGGGCGCGTCGCGCTGGAGATCGGCCTGCGCGCGCCCGAGCGAGTCGGCGCGCTCGTCCTGCTCTGCCCCGCCGTCGCGTTCGTCAAGCGCGGCTTCCACCCCATTGTCCGGGTGCTGCGCCCCGAGCTCGGGATGCTGCCGCACCGCATCGCGCGGCCCGTCATCGTCCGCCAGCTCTCGTCCATGTTCGCCGACCCCGACGCGCTGGATCCCAGCGTGAGGGACATCGCCGTCGACGAGTTCCGGAACACCTACTCATCGGCCGGCGCCCGCCTCGCCTTCTTGCGTTCCGCGCGGAACCTGTACCTAGACGCGCCGTTCGGCCGTGGCGGCTTCTACCCGAGGCTGGCCGGCCTGCGGCCCGACGCGCTCTTCGTCTGGGGCACGGACGACCCCTTGATCTCCGCGGGCTTCTCGCGCCATGTGCGCCAGTGGCTCCCGCGTGCGCAGCAGACGGTGCTTAAGGGGTGCGGGCACGTGCCGCAGATCGAGCGCCCCGAGGAGACCACCGCGCTCATCGTCAAGCACCTGCGGCGTGTCGACGCGAAGCGACCGGCCCCGGCCTTCAAGCTCGTCGCCTGACCGAGCACCTCCGCGCGGCGCAGCGCTCACCTAGACTCCGGCTCGATGAGCCCCGCTGCCCGCACCGCCGCCAAGGCGCCCTCCGCGAACGGACGCGCGCCGAAGACCAACGGCTACCACCCGGCCGATCCGCCGCCCTCCCCCGTGGCAGCACGGTCGCCCGCCGCGCTGCCGGGCCTCCTGGTCAAGGCGCTGGCCGGACAGGTCGCCAAGCGCATCCCGAAGGCCGATCTCGACGAGCGCGATCCGGACTACATCCGCGACAACCTCCCGCTGCTCTGGCTGGCCTCGAGCATCTACTACCGCGGCGAGGTCCGCGGGCTCGGGAACATCCCCGAGTCCGGGCCCGTGCTGCTGGTCGGAAACCACTCGGGCGGCAACCTCACGCCGGACACCCTGGTCCTCACGCTGGCGTTCTCGACCTACTTCGGAGTCGAGCGCCAGTTCTTCCAGCTCGCGCACAACCTCGTGCTGTCCATGCCGGGGCTCGGTCGCCTGCGCAAGTTCGGGACCGTGGCGGCCTCGCACGAGAACGCCGAGCGCGCACTGGCGACGGGAGCGGCGCTGCTCGTGTACCCCGGCGGCGACTACGAGGTCCACCGGCCGAGCTGGGAGGGCAACCGCGTCGACTTCGCCGGCCGCAAGGGCTGGATCCGCCTCGCCCTCCACCACGACGTGCCGATCGTCCCGGTGGTCTCGATCGGCGGGCAGGAGACGGCGCTCTTCCTCACCCGCGGCGAGGGGATCGCGAAGTTCCTGCGCCTGGACAAGGCGCTGCGCCTGAAGGTCCTGCCGATCTCGCTCGGGCTGCCGTGGGGGCTGAACGTCGGCGACTTCGGCGGGCACATCCCGCTGCCGGCGAAGATCACCGTGGAGGCGCTGCCGCCCGTGCACCTGCGCGAGGAGTTCGGGCCAGAGCCCGACCACGACGAGGTCTACGAGCACGTGACGCGGCTCATGCAGGACACGCTCGACGCGCTGGCCGCCGAGCGCCGCTTCCCGGTGATCGGCTGATGCGCGTCGCGGAGTCGATCGAGATCACCGCGCCGCCCGAGGCGATCTGGAAGCTCATCGAGGATCCGGCGCGCGTCCTGCACTTCATGTCCGGCGTGACCCGCTGGGAGGTGGTCTCAGACGAGCCCATCGGCCTCGGGGCGCGCTACCGGATGCTCATGCGAGTCGGCTCGGCCGAGATCGGCTCGCTGATCGAGGTCGTCGAGTTCGCCCCTGGCCGCGACATGGCCTGGACGTCGGTGACCGGCATCGACCAACGCGCCCGCTGGCGCCTGCGCGACCGCAGCACTAGCGCCAAGCAGCCGCGGACGCACGTCGAGTTCCGCCTCTCCTACGGCGTGGCCGGTGCCGGGATCGCGGGCTGGGTCTCCGAGCGCCTCGGCGCTCCCCAGGTCCGCGGCCACCTGCGGCGCTCGCTGGCCCAGCTCAAGCGCCAAGTGGAGTACGAGCAGCTGCGCTCGGCCGCCGCCGAGCGCCGGGCCAAGAAGACCGCCAAGGCCTAGGCCCCCGCGCCGGAGCGCTCGCTACGCTCGGTCGCGCTTTGGCCCCCGCCCCGCTCGAGATCCTGATCGTCGACGACGACGCGCCGCTGCGCGACATGCTCACGCGCTCGTTCACGCGCGAGGGCCACGTGACCACCGCGGTCGCCGATGGCGAAGGAGCGCTGGCGATGACGGAGTCCGGCCGCTTCGACGTGGTGCTGCTCGACGTGGCGCTCGGCCCCGGGCCGTCGGGCTACGACGTGTGCCGCACGATCCGCAGCCGCCGCGACGTGACGCCGATCATCATGCTCACCGCGCTGGACTCCGAGGCCGACGTGGTGCTTGGCCTGGAGGCGGGCGCCGACGACTACGTCACCAAGCCGTTCGGCCTCGCCGAGCTGCGCTCACGGATCCGCGCGGTGATGCGCCGCGCCAACGGGCGTGTGGTCGACGACGCCGTCCTGCGCATCGGCGCGGTCTCGCTGGACCGCCGCAACCGCTCCGTCGAGCGCGAGGGCGAGACGGTCAAGCTGACGTTCTCGGAGTTCGAGCTCGTCGCCTGCCTGATGGCCCGGCCCGGGCGCCTGTTCAACCGCCAGGAGCTGCTGCGCGCGATCTGGGGGGACTCGGCCTACCGCGACCCGCGCGCGATCGACGTCCACATCCGCCATCTCCGCGAGAAGCTTGAGGAGGCCCCGGAGGACCCGAGCCTGATCCTGACCGTCCGCGGCGCGGGCTACCGCTTCCGGGAGCCGTAGTGCGGCGGCGCGTGCTGCGCCCGTTCGGCCTGCGCTCCCGGCTGCTGCTCGCGCTCGTCGCGACTGCGATGGCGACGCTGCTGGTCGCAGCGCTCGCGTTGTTCTCGCCGCTGCAGCAGCGCCTGCGCGAGCAGCAGACCGCCGCGCTGAAGGCGGCAGGGCTCAGCGTGCGCCCGGAGCTGAACATCGCGATGCGGCGGGACATCCGTGAGACGCAGACGCTCGGGCGCCGGACCACCGCGGTGCTCGACTCCCGCTTCTCGCGGACGAACTTCGACGTCGCGATCATCGACGGCCTCGGCCAGATCACCTTCGGTCAGCTCCCCCGGGCCGACAACCTCGACGACGCCCTCGAGGTGCTGGCGCGCAACCAGACGATCGAGTCGCGGGAAGCGAACTTCGAGCGCATCGCGATCCCGCTCGCACCCCGGCCCGCGCGGGTCAGCCTCCTCACCGACCCGCAGGGTCCGTTCTTCGTCCTCGTCCTGCGCCAGCGCGACACCGACGTGGCTGAGACCGTCGACGTCGTGCGCCAGGCCTTCGCGACCGCCGCCATCATCGGGCTCGTCGTCGCAGTGGTGCTCGGACTCTTTCTCACCACGACGCTCACCCGTCGCCTGGCCCGCTTGCGTGATGCGGCGCTGCGTCTGACGACCGACGGCATGAACGCGCCGGCACCGATGGACGACGCATCCGACGAGGTCGGCGACCTCGCCCGCGCGATGGCGCGCATGCAGGCGGGACTGCGACGCCAGGAGGACGCGCGACGCCAGTTCGTGGCCACCGCGTCACACGAGCTGCGCACGCCGCTCACCTCGCTGAGCGGGAACCTCGAGCTGCTCGGCGAGGAGCTCGCCGAGGCGGACTTCGACCGCGAGGACGCGCGCCGCCAGGTCGCCTCGGCCCAGGGCGAGATCGGCCGGCTGCGCAACCTCGCGACCGAGCTGCTCGACCTCTCGCGCCTCGACGCGGGCGTGGAGCTGCGCTCCGAGCCCGTGGAGCTCGGGGAGGTCGCACGCGCGGTGGCCGCGGAGTTCGCGCTGCAGGCGCACGAGCGCCGCACCCTGCTCGAGATCGTGCCTCCACGCGGCCCCTGCTGGGCGCTCGGCGACCCCGACGCCGTCGCGCGCGTGACGCGCATCCTCATCGACAACGCACTGCGCTACACGCCGCCCTCGACCTCGGTGAGGGTGACGACGGGCTACGCCGGCGAAGGCGCGACCCTCGCAGTCATCGACGACGGTCCGGGCGTCCCCCGCGACGAGCACGGAGCGATCTTCGAGCGCTTTCGCCGCGGAGCCGCGACCCGCGGCGAAGGTGGTTTCGGCCTCGGCCTGGCCATCGGCCGCGAGCTCGCCGTGCGCCTCGACGGCAGCCTCGAGCTCGAGCCCACCCGCGGCGGCGGCGCCCGCTTCGTCCTCACGCTTCCGATCGAGCTGCCGCTGGGCGGCGTGGGCGCGGGCAACGGAGCAGGCGTTACGACCTGACTCGCCGGTGCCCGACGCCCGGCGGCGGCTCCTAGCGCGCCTGCAGCGGCTCCTTCATCGCCTCGGTCTCCGGCGCCTTCTTGTACGGGTTGACGTTATCGGCGTCGGTCTCCTCCTCGTGGTAGACCGACTCGACGTTCACGGCCCAGATGTCGTGCCCGGTGTCGTGGAGGCAGTTGTCCACGGCACGCATCGCCGACAGCATGGAGTGGTCTGAGTTGTTGTAGCGATGCAGCCCGTTGCGGCCGACCTGCTGGAAGCCCTGCAGCGGATCGAGCCAGGTGCGGATCGTCTCGACGCGCTCCGCGTAGGTCTCGTCGTACATCGGGTAGGCCAGCGGGACGCGGGTCACGTAGCCGCGGCGCACGACGCCCGGCTTGGCCAGGCCGAGCTGCTCGAGCTCACGGGTGGCCAGCGCGACGAGGTCCGCGTCGGCCATCGACCAGACGCTGTCTCCCTTGAAGCAGAAGTACTCCATGCCGATGCACGAGGCGTCCGGGTCCGGGACCATCCACGGCGACCAAGAGCGGAAGTTCTGGATGCGCCCGACCTCGACGCCGTCCTCGTGGATGTAGATCCAGTTGTCCGGGAAGAGGTCCTCGCCGTCGAGCACGAGCGAGACCGTCAGGAAGTCGCGGTAGCGCAGCCCCTTCGCGGCCTCAACCACGGAAGGCGGCGGCGGCGGGTCGGCGATGCCGGCCGTCGCGCGCAGCGGCAGCGACGAGATCGTGTAGGCGGGCTCGACGCGCTCGCCGCCGGCCCAGACGGCCACGACGCGGCCGTCGACGGACTCGATGCGCTCCACCGGCGTCTCCAGGCGGACCTCGCCGCCCATCTCCTCGATGCGCTCGGTCATCATCTCCCACATCTGGCCGGGGCCGTAGCGGGGGTACTGGAACTTGTCGATCAGCGACTTGATCTCGTTGTCGCCGTTGCCGAAGAACGCGGACTTCGCGGCGGAGTAGAAGGAGAGGCCCTTGATGCGCTGGGCGGCCCACTCCGCGCGCAGCTCGGTTGTCGAGACGCCCCAGACCTTCTCCGTGTAGCCCTTGAAGAAGTGCGAGTACAGGCGCCAGCCGAAGCGGTTGACGACCCACTCCTCGAGGTTCTCCTCGTTGCCCTTCTTCTTCATCGACGCGCGCAGGTAGGACAGGCCGCAGAGCATGAGCTCCCACGGGCCGAGCTTCTTGACGACGTCCATCCCCTGCAGCGGGTAGTCGAGGAACTTGCCGCGCCAGAAGATCCTTGACATGCGCGGGCGCATGAGGAACTCGTCGCCCATGATCTCCAGCCAGAGGTCGTTGACCTCCTTGTTCTTGGTGAAGAAGCGGTGGCCACCGAGGTCGAAGCGGAAGCCCTCCGGGTCGACGATCGTCTTGGCGATGCCGCCCACCTGGTCCTCGGCCTCGTAGACGACGACCTTCTTGCCGGCCTTGGCCAGCAGGTAGGCAGCCGAGAGCCCGGCCGGGCCGCCGCCGATGACCACGTAGGGCTTCGGGGCGCCGTCGCCGTCGGCGTAGGCCGCCGTGTCGTCGGAGCGGGTGGTGAGCGTCATGCCACCACCTTGCCCCCGCGCGCGCCCGATCCTGTGGGCCTCTAACCGTGGCTAACAGATCCCAACGTTCTCCGCGGGTCCGCACCGTGCGCTCAGGGACGCTCCTCGAGCGCGCGGCGCGCTCGGCGCTCGGCCGCGAGGTCGCGCGGCGCCGCGGTCTTGCGGTAGAGCGTCGCACGCACGCCGCGCGGCAGCGCCCGATTGCCGAAGCGCGGCTGCACCCCGATGCGCACCAGGTGCGGGTTGCGGTCCGCCTGGCGCTGCCACTGCGCGGAGCGCTTGCGGATCAGCTCCGTCCACGGCGCGCGCCAGTGTCCCGTCCGGATGATCGGGTTGACCAGGACGAGCGTCTGCCCCGGCCGCAGCGACGAGACGTAGGAGGCGAGCACCCGCGAGGGCCGCGCGGCCTGCAGCCGGTCGAGGGCGTCTCGCCAGTCGAAGACCAGCGGGTCGCGCACGAGCGAGATCGCGTCCGCGTAGCGCAGTCCCTCGGGGAGGTAGTAGTTCAGCACGGGCGTCTGCTCGGGGTGGATCGAGACGATGAGGTCCCCGGGGTAGACGTCTGCCTTGACCTTCGCCGCTACGACGCGCACGTTGCTCTTTCGCCCAAGCTCGCCCGTCCGCGGGTCGAACCACAGCGCACAGATGATCGCCAGCGCGATGAGGCCGAGACGGCCCGCGTGCGCGAGCCCGACGCCGGCCAGCAGGAGCACCGGTCCGACCAGCACCGCGAAGTACCGCAGGGCGAAGCCCGGAGCGACCTGGTTGACCGCCCAGGCCACCGCGAGCCCGGCGAGCGGGAGCAGGATGAGCGCCCAAGCCGCCGTGGTCCGCAGCCGGTCCGCCTCGCCCTGCACGCCGGTCGGCACGGAGAGCGCGGCGCCGTCGCGCGCCTTGAGGATCGTCGCCAGCCCGGCGCCGCCCGCCAGCAGGAGCGCAAGCGGGACCGCCGCACCGCCGAGCGTCGTCGCGATGGGCCCGAGGAGGTCGGTCGGCGAGGGGCGCCGGGACCACGGCGCGCCCGTGTGCGCCGCCTGGAAGAGCAGCGAGGGCACCCACGGGAGGTACAGCAGGCCGACGACGCCGTAGCTCAGCAGGACGTCGCGCGTGAACGCGCGGCGGTCGGACGTCGCGCGCCAAGCGGGCACCAACGCGACCACGGTTCCGACCGCGAGGAACAGCCCCCAGTTGTGGGTGTACATCAGCGCCGCGAGCGAGCCCGAGAACAGCGGGATGAAGCTTCGCCGGCGGAAGACGAAGACCCGCACGATCGAGCCCGCGACCACCAGCGCGAGCAGCGAGACGAGCGTGTACATCCGCGTCTCCTGCGCGTAGTACGTGAGGAACGGGTTGCACGCCGCGAGGATCGCGGCGAAGAGGCCTGAGCGGCGCCCGAAGGTCCCGGCTCCCGCCCAGTAGGCCACGGGGACGGACAGCAGCGCGAAGCCGAGCGAGAGCACGTGGGTGGTCGCCTGGCCGTCGCCGAAGACCCACATCCAGACGTGCAAGAGCATGTAGTAGAGCGGCGGCGAGCCGTCGAGCCGCAGCACGCCGGGGATGTCGAGGAGGCCGTGGGACGCGATGCCGACCGAGAGGCCCTCGTCGATCCAAAACGGCGCGTGGAGCGCGGTGGTCCGCAGGAACACGGAGACCAGCAGCAGCGCGCCCAGCGCGAGGCCCACGGCGATGCGGACGGGCAGCGCACGCACCGTCGGAAGCGTCCGCAGCCGCACGCCCTGCGCGCGCCGGCGACCGAGTGCGGGCGAGCTCACGCGCAGGCCCCCAGCAGCCGCCAGTAGCCGTTGCTCGCGAGCGTCTCCAGGCGCTGCCCACCGAGCGGGCCGAGCGGCGGAACGGGGTTCGAGCCGGGGACGGTGCTCACCCGAAACACCACGCCAGGCCGCGTCGGGACGCGCTTGACCCGGTTGGCATGCACACCGAGCTGCCAGCCGACGGCCGGGACGAGGAAGGCCCCCGTGCTTGCAGGCCCGCATGCGAGCAGCCGCGTGGACCCGCCCGCATCGGCGATCGAGCGCTCGAGGTCGTCGAGCAGGCGCCCCTGGTAGCCGAGATTGTCCACCATGCGGGGCAGACCGCCCCAGTACGGAGCGGTGAACCCGATCGCCGCGATCAGCGCCAGGACGCCGGCCCAACCCGAGCGGCGCCCGAGCAGCTCCTGGGCGGCCCAACCCACGCCGACGCAGGCCACCACGACCGCGAGGGTGACGGGCATGACCAGATAGCGCTGGTTGCCCGAGAAGCCGTTTGACGTCATGTAAGACACGATCCCGAGCCAGGCGACCGCCATCAGCGCGAGCGCTGCGACGGCGCGCGCCTGTCCGGAGGCCGCCGGGCGCTTGAGCAGCAGCCCGATCACGACGATCGCGAAGCCGATCGCGACGGGCACCGTGATCAGGTCCCCCGCGTTGCCCAGGACCTCGAGGGCGGGGTGATCGGCGAAGGCCGGGGAGTTCGGGTTGGGCTCCTGGGCGCGGTCGGAGGCGCGGTTGAGGTTGCCCGAGCCCCAGAGCTCGGGCCCCAGCCAGAGCACGGGAAGCGACGCGAAGCCGGCGAGGACGAGCTTGATCGTCGCCCGCTCGCGCCACATCAGCCAGAGCCCGTAGAGCCCGAAGAACGGCCACGCCTCCGGGCGCAGCAGCGCAGCCGCGAGGCCGAGGCCGAACGCCTGGCGACGGTGCCCGGCGAGGTGGCGGTCGATCGCGCCGAGGACGGCTGCGGCCATGAGCCCCTCGGAGTTGCCGAGCGCGGTGTTCTTGAGGAGCCAGGGCGCGAGCACGAGCGCTCCGACCGCCGCACCGCCCGCGACCGGACCGCCGAGACGCCGCGCCACGCGGAAGGCGAAGAGCAGCCCGAGCAGGCCGCCCGCGCGCGCGACGACGAGCCACAGCGACGGTGCGAAGTCACCGAAGAGCGCGAACGGAACGGTGAACAGCGCGGGTCCCGGCTTCCACGACGGCCCGTCGGTCGTGACGAGGTCGAGGTGGACGATCTCACGCCCCCAGATGATCCACGCCCACGGGTCGTAAGTCGGCGTGCTCGGCAGCAGGAGGCTCAACGTGGCGAGGCCGAGGCAGCCGAGCAGCAGCCGCAGCCAGCTGCGGGTGACGTCGGGGGCGGGTGCGTCGACTGGGCGGGGTTCGAGCAGCATCGCGACTTCGGCGACGGTACCCCCTCGTGTCGCCCGGTCCAACGTGAACCGTGATTCACTGTTCATGTCCGATGAAGCGCGAGGAACGCCGAGCCGCCGCCCGCGAGGGCATCCTGGCTGCCGCCCACCGGCAGGTCGCCGAGGGCGGGTGCGCGTCTGCGTCGGTGGCCGCCGTCGCGGCCCGCGCCGGGGTGGCGGCGGGGTCGCTCTACCGTCACTTCCCCTCTCGCGCCGAGCTCTTGGCCGAGGTCGTCGGCGACGCCCTGCACGGCGAGCACGCGCTGCTGTCCCGGGCCGGCGCCGGCTTGCCGCCACGCGACGCGCTGGTCGCATGGGTCCGGACGGCGGTCGAGCGGGCGCTTCTGGCGCCCGACCTGGCCCACGCACTGCTCGCCGAGCCCGCCGAGGCGGCGGTGGAGGCCGTCCGGCTGCGCGAGCGCACGGCGCAGGAGGCGTCGCTCCGCGCGCTCCTGGAGGCCGGCGCCGGCAGCGGCGCGTGGCCTCGCGCCGACACCGCGACGCAAGCCGCCGCGATCGCCGGGGCGCTGCAGGCCGCGCTGGTCGGGCCGGCTGCCGTGAGCCGGCTGGGCGCGCGGCCCGACACGCGCGCCGCAGCCGAGACGCTCGTGGGCTTCGTCCTCGCGGCGGTGAGCGCCCCGACGCAGGCTTGAACCGGGCTTCGGGGACCGGCTCGAGCGATCAGCGAATCGCTTCGCTCTGCCCGGTGACGACGACGAGGAGCAGCAGGATCAACGTCGCCGCGACGGCGGCGACGGTCGCGCGGTGCAGGACGCGAGCCAGCGCGCCACCGCAGGCCAGGCGCCGCCGCCCGACCACGGTCCCGGCCACCGTCGCCAGCAGGATCAGCCCGCCCAGGTTCCCCGGGGGCGGGCTGCCCTGCAGCGGCAGGGTCAGCGCCAGGAGCGTCAACGCCGCGACGGCCGCGGTCTCAGCCATCGCGCCGGCGCTCCGCGACGAGGACCGCGACCGCGTTGAGGCCGGCGAGCCGGTACCCGCGCGCCGTGCGGAAGACGGGTCGGAAGCGAGGGTCGCCGGCCAGCACGCGCAGCCACTGCCGCGTGCGCAGGTGGATCAACCGCGGCCAGGCGACGTTGGCCGGGGACCCCTTGGGCCGCACCACGATGACCCGGCCGCCGGCGGGCACGCGATCGAGCAGCGGCGTCAGCGCCGCCGCACGGGTGGCACGCAGGCGCACGAGCGCGTCGCGCCAGTCCATGACCTGCGGGTCGGGCGCGGCGCCCAGCGTGCTCGCGTAGCGCGGTGCCGAGCCGAGGTAGTAGCGCACGACGGGCATGAGCTCGGGCTGGGTGACGAGCACGAGGTCATCCGCGCGCGCGTGGGTGCGCGAGCGTCGGAGGTCCTGCGCCACGTTGCTCTTGGTCGAGATCGACGTCGCCACGGGAGGCAGCCAACCGGGCACCATGAGCAGCAGGCAGACGATGCCCAGCCGTCCCGCCCAGGCGAGGCCCGCACCGATCAGGAGCACCGCCGGCCCGACGCCGACCGCGCTGTAGCGCGGCGCCCAGACGTGCGTGAGCCTGCCCACCTTCCACCCGACGACCAGGGTGACGACCAGCAGGACCGTCAGGACGAGCGCCACCGCCAGCCGCTCGGGGCGTCCTTGCCGACGCTCCCGTTCGAAGCCCGTGGCCGCCGCCAGGGTCAGCGGGCTCACGAGCGCGGCACCGATCACGTAGGCGCTCATCCAGACGAGCACCGAGCGTGCGGGCGCGATCGACCATGGCGCGCCGGTGTGCCCGGCCTGGGAGACGAGGACAGGCAGCCACGGCGCGAAGGCCACGGCGACGATCGCGAACGACCACAGCGCGTCGCGGAGCAGCTGCCGCCGCGGAGCGCCGGGGGCGCGCAGCCACCAGCAGGGCGCGACGGCAGCCGCGCAGCCGACGCCGAAGAAGATCCCCCAGCTGTGGGTGTAGAGCAGCAGCGTCAGGGCAGCCCCGAACAGCCAGAGCATCCGTCGACGGCCCAGCAGGAACGCATGGGCGAACGCCGCGGAGGCGACGAGGGAAAGCAGCACCACGAGCGTGTACATCCGCGCCTGGCCGCTGTACTGCGTCAGCACCGGGTTGAACGCGGCGACTCCGGCGCACATCCAGCCGGCGCGTGGGTCGAAGAGGCTGCGCCCGGCCCACCAGGCCACGGGGATGCAGATCAGCGCGAAGAGCAGCGAGAGCGCGTAGGCGGCCTGCTCGGAGCCGCCGAACACCGCGGTCCATCCGTGCAGCAGCCCGTAATACAGCGGTGGCGAGCCGTCCTGGCGCAGCACGGACCCGATCTCCCGGAGCGGGTGCGAAGCGATGCCCATCGCGATGCCGTCGTCGATCCAGAACGCCGCTCCGAACTGCCGCAGCCGCACCGTGGCGGACACCAGCAGCAGCCCCACGGCTGCGACCCACGGCAGCGCGGGATCCAGACGCCAGGGCGAGCGCCGCCACCGCTCGATACCGGGCAGCGCCGTCCACGACGACGAGAAGCGGCGCGTCAGCACCGCTCCTCCGATTTCCGGCCAGATCACAGCACGGACTCTTCCAGCTCGAGTGACGGGTCGAGCCGGACCTAGGAGAGCCGGACGTCCTCCAAGTCGAGGTCACGCTCGATGCGATGCATGACCTCGTCGCTGATCTCGCCGCTGCCGCGCAGGCGGATGATCTCCTGGCGCTCGGCGCCGAGCACCTCGCGCCGCAGCCGCTGGTAGGCCTGCGAGCCGTCCTCGATCTCGCCGTCGTCGGCGTCGTCGAAGCGCGCCCGGAAGCGCCGGACACGGAACTCGTAGAGCCCGCGCAGCCGCCGCACCGTGTCCTCGCGCGCCCACGGCTCGTCTTCGAGCTCGTCCAGCCGGGCCAGCGCCGCCTTGGCGGCCTTGATCCGCCCGCGGCTCTCGCGGTCCTCGTCGTCTGCGTCGACCTCGATGCCCATCCTTTGGATCAGCGGTCCGAGCGCGAGGCCCTGGCCCACGACGGTCACGAGGATCGCCACGTAGACGAGGAACACGATGAGGTCGCGCCCCGGGAACGGCGTCCCGTCTTCGAGCGTGACGGGGATCGCGAGCGCCGCCGCCAGCGACACGGCTCCGCGCATCCCCGTGAACGCGGTGAGGAACGTCGAGGTCCACGGCGGCGACGGATCCTTCTCGCGCAGGCGCCGAGAAGCCCACCGCGGCAGGTAGGTCGCCGGGAAGACCCAGGCGAAGCGCACGGCGATGACCGTCGCGGAGATCGCGGCCCCGTAGCCGACGAGCTGGGCGGCGGAGTACCCAGGGGTGATCGCGTCGAGGATCCCCGGCAGCTGCAGCCCCACGAGCACGAAGAGCGTGGCGTTCAGGACGAAGACCAGGATCTCCCAGAACGCGAAGGCCTGGATGCGCGTTGCCGGCGTGACCAGCTGCGGCCCGCGCCAGCCCAGCCAGATGCCCGAGGTGACCGCCGCGAGCACCGCGCTCGCGCCGAGCGCCTCCGCCGGCAGGTACGCGAAATACGGCGTGAGCAGGGAGATCACGATCTCGGTCTGCGGGTCCTCGATGCGTCGGCGGATCGCCGCGATCGCCACGCCCACCGCGACGCCGATCGCGACGCCGGCCACCGCCGTCCACACGAGCGTTCCCGACGCCTCGAGCAGCGAGAAGCCCCCGCCCACCGTGGCGGCGACGGCGAAGCGGTAGAAGATCAGCCCCGTCGCGTCGTTGAGCAGCGACTCGCCCTCCACCACGGTGACGAAGCGCCGCGGCGCGCCGGCCCGCGCGGCGATCGCGCTCGCGGCGACGGGGTCGGTCGGTGAGAGCACCGCCCCGAGCGTGAGCGCCGCCGCCCAGCTCAGGCCCGGGATGAGCGCGTGGGCGACCGCGCCGACTCCGAGCATCGTGACCGTGGTCAGCCCGATCGCCAGCAGGCTGATCGGCCGCAGGTTCGCGCGCAGGTCGCGCAGCGAGGAGAAGAAGGCTGCGGCGTAGAGCAGCGGCGGCAGGAAGAGCAGGAGCACGAGATCGGGGTCGAGCTCGAGCGTCGCGCCGGAGGCGAAGCCGATCGCGGCGCCGCCCGTCACGAGCATGATCGGGTACGGCAGCCGCGTGCGGTATGCGAGCAGGAGCAGCGCTCCGCAGGCCAGGAGCACGCCCCACAGCGCGAGGTCGAAGCTCCCCGCCTCGGCCAGGACCCGCATCAAGCGATGGAGCGCCGCAGCACGACGCCTCGTCGGAGTGCCATCGCTCGCGCGGCCTCAGCCGACCGGCACGACGGTCACCGTCGCGAGTGCGGCGACGCCCTCTTCGCGCCCCACGAACCCGATGCGCTCGCCCGTGGACGCCTTCACGTTGACTGCGGCGGCGTCGATACCGAGCGCCGCGGCGAGCTTGGCGCCCATCTCCGCCTTGTCGTCCTTGACCTTCGGACGCTCCATCACGAGCGTCGTGTCGGCGTGCACGGGCGCCCAGCCCGCCGCGGCGCAGCGCGCGACCGCCTCGCGCAGCAGCGCGAGCGAGTCGGCGCCGCGGAAGTCCTCATCGGTGTCCGGGAAGTGCTCCCCGATGTCTCCGAGGCAGGCGGCGCCGAGCAGCGCGTCGACGACCGCGTGGGTGAGCACGTCGGCGTCGGAGTGCCCGTCCAGGCCGCAGTGGTGCGCGAGCGTCACACCGCCGAGGATGAGCGGGCGCCCCGCGACGAGGCGGTGGGAGTCCCAGCCGATGCCGGTCCGCGAGGCGCTCACCCCAGCGCCTCCAGCCGCAGCTCGCGCCCCTCGAAGACGCCGATCTCGGTGACCCCGAGTCGCCCGAGCTGCGCGACGGCCTGCTCGTAGCCGTAGCCGAGCAGGTCGGGGGTGTGCGCGTCGGAGGAGAGCACGATCGGGTTGCCGGCGTCGACGACCATCTCCAGGAACGGCTCGCTCGGGTACAGCTCCCCCACGGGCTTGCGCAGCCCGGCGGTGGACAGCTCGATCGCGATTCCCGACGCGGCGATGCCCTCCATCGCGATGTCGTAGTAGAAGCGCAGGTCCTTCTCGGGCCAAGGCCGCTCGGGGCGGGCGGGACCCCAGTACTTGACGAGATCGGGGTGCGCCAGGACGTCGTAGAGCCCGCACGTCGCGGCCTGCCCCAGCCACTCGAAGTAGGTGCGCCAGACCTTGTCGGCGGAGCCCGCACGCGTCCAGACGTCGTACTTGTCGTAGTCCACCGCTCCCTCGCCGAGGAAGTGGATCGAGCCGACGACGTAGTCCCACGGCCGCCCGTCGAGCAGCGCCGCCATCCGGTCCTCGCGGCCCGGGACGAAGTCGGCCTCGATGCCGAGCTTCAGGTCGGTCTCCTCCTTGACCCAGCCGCAGTAGTCCGTGAGGTCGTCGCGCGCGTTCTCGCGCCACAGCTCGTGGTCCCAGACCTCGAGCGCGTCGGTGAAGCGGTAGACGTGCTCGGCGACCCCGAGCTCGGCGATCCCCTTCGCCTCGGCCGACTCGCGGTAACGCTCGGCGTTGGCGGCGGTGAAGTACCGCGCGGCCGGCGTGTCGGGCCCGTCGGGGCGCAGATGGACGTGGTAGTCGGTCAGCATCGCGGCCGAGACTACGAGGAGCGGTCGCGCAGGATGAGCTCGGCGAGGTGCAGGTCCTCCGGCGTGGTGACCTTGAAGTTCTGCTTCGAGCAGGCCACGAGGCGCACCTCGCCGCCGAAGGACTCGATCAGCGACGCGTCGTCGGTGGCGGCGGCCAGTGCCTCGTCGCCGAGGCCGAGCGCGCGCTCGAGCGCGTCACGGCGGAACGCCTGCGGCGTCTGGATCGCCCACAGGTGCGTGCGATCCAGCGTCCGCAGCACGACGTCGCCCGCACTCTCCTTGATCGTGTCGGCCACGGGCGCTGCGGCGATCGCGGCGTCGCAGTCGTTGTCGGCCAACGCGTCGAGGCAGGCCTGCACGATCGCGAGCGTGACCATCGGCCGCGCGGCGTCGTGCACGAGCACCCAGTCCGATGCGGGCGCCGCCTGGAGCGCCGCGCGGACGGAGTGCGAGCGCTCCGCGCCGCCCGGCACGCCGATCACGCCGTGCGGCGCGGTGATCCCGGGCGGCAGCGCCGCGACGACGTGCTCGACGTCGTCGACGGCCTGCAGCGCCTCGAGCGACCAGGCCATGAGCGGCCGCCCCGCGCAGGGGACGAACGCCTTGGGCTGAGCGTGCCCGAGGCGCTCGCCCCGACCGGCGGCCACGAGCAGCGCGACCGCGGTCGGCACGGGCTCGACCGCCTGAGGCCGCTACTTCGCGGCGGACTCGGGGATCTTCGACGCCGCGGAAGTCGTCAGCAGGTCGTCGAGGTAGGCCTCGGACTCGTCCTCGCTCTTCTCCAGCGCGTACATCAGCTCCGACGCGAGGATCTTCTTCGCGCGGGTGTACATCTGCTTCTCACCCGTCGACAGGCCCTTCTCGTGCTCGCGGATCGCGAGGTTGCGCACGACCTCGGAGAGCTCGTAGATGTCACCCGTCTTGATCTTGTCCCGGTTGTGCTTGAAGCGCCGGTTCCAGTTCTTGGGCATCTCGGAGAGATCGTCCTGCAGGACCGTGAGGACCTTCTTGACCATCTCCTCGTCGATGATGCGGCGCAGGCCGGCGATTCCCGCGTTCTCGCAGGGGACCATGACCGTCATGTCGTTGTGGAGGATCTTGATGGTCAGGTACTCGTGCTCGGCCCCGAACATCTTGCGCAGCTCCTTCTTCATCACGACGCCCGCGCCGTGATGCGGGTACACGACCTGGTCGCCGCACTCGAAGTCGATGTTCACCGGGATGGCTGCCTCGAGGTCCTCGAGCAGTGCTGGGTCAATGTCCGTGGTGGGGATGGTGTCCTCCTAGGGGGTTGATGCTGCTCAGGCGCGGTGCCATCACGTCTGCAGGTAGCGGTCCACGAGGTTGATCTCCTGCAGGCGGCGAAGGCCCTCGCGGATGTCCTTCGCCCGGATCTCACCGACGCCCTCGACGGTCTCCAGCTCGGAGTCGGTGGCCGCGAGCATCTCGTCGAGGCCCCCGAACTCCTTCACGATCTGGCCGACGACGAGCTTGGGAAGGCGGGGGATGCGCCCGAGGATCCGGTAGCCCCTGGGGGACACGGGATAGTCGAGCGTGTTGAGCTTGCGGTCGTACCCCGTCAGCTCGGCCAGCCGGCCGAAGTCCAGGAGGTCCTGGTGGGGCAGGCGGCCGATCTGGTCCAGCGCGGCGGCGAACGCCTCGTCTGAGTCCTCGGCGAGGTAGTCGTGCACGAGCGCGGCCTTGTCCGAGGCGGTGCCGACCATCGTCTCCTCGAGCTGCATCTCGATCAGCCGGCCCTCCGTGCCCAGCTCGACGATGTAGCGCTCGATCTCGACGGCCATGCGCGTCACGAGCTCGGAGCGCTGGAGGACCGTGAGGACGTCGTGGAGGGTCGCGCCGCCCTCGAACTCCAGGGCGGTCAGGCGGGTGGAGACCTGGTCGAGGCGCGTGCGGTACTTGTCGAGCGTCGCGAGGGCCTGGTTGGCCTTGGCCAGGACCACCGGGATGTCCTCGAGGATGTACTTCGCGCCGTCGACGTAGAGCGAGACGACCTCGCGCCGCTGGGAGATCGCGATCACCAGCGCGTCGGTCTGCTTGGAGACGCGCTCGGCGGTGCGGTGCCGGGTTCCCGTCTCCAACGAGAGGATCGTCGGGTCGGGCACCAGCTGGACGTTGACCATCGTGATCTTCGTCGCGTTGGCGTTCAGGACGATGCCGCCGTCCATCTTGGCCACCTGGTAGAGCAGCGCCGGCGTGTAGTCGATGTCGAGCTTGATCCCGCCGGAGAACAGGAAGGAGAGCTCGTCGGGGTCGCCGATGGTGATCAGCCCACCCGTCCTGGCGTGGACGATGTCGTCGATCCCCTCGCGCAGCGCCGTGCCGGGCGCGACCATCTCGAGGGCCTTGACGAGCGAGGGCTCCTGGCGGCTCTCGAGCTCTTGAGGACCACCTGATCGCTGCGCCATCGGCAGTGATTCTACCAGGCGATCACACGATTCTTTACCCGGCCTTGACCCCAGAGCGCCCGCGTCCCGGGCTCGGAGAGCCCGGGCGCCCGGTCAGGCGGCGCGCGCGGCGTCGCCCGCGGTGCGATCGGCACCGGTGAAGGCCGCGCGCAGCGCTTGGCGCAGCGTCGGCGCAGCGGCGGGGTGGATCACGTCGCGCAGGCCGAACTTCGCCGCCTCCTCGAGGCGGCGCTCGGCATGGCCGACGGAGCGCAGCTCCCCCGTGAGGCCGACCTCGCCGAACGCGGCGGCGGGCAGCTTCGCGCCCTCGCCGCCGAGCGTCACGCCCTTCTGGGCGCTCGCGACGGCCAGGGCGACCGCGAGATCCGCGCCCGGCTCGTCGATGCGCACGCCGCCGACCACGTTGACGAAGACGTCGGCAGTGCCGCAGCCGATGCCCGCGTGGCGGCCGAGGACCGCGAGCACGAGCGCGAGGCGGTTGCGGTCGATCCCGTTGCAGACGCGGCGCGGCGGCACGATCTCCGACGGGGAGACGAGCGCCTGGACCTCGACCAGCAGCGGACGCGTGCCCTCCATCGAGGCCAGGACGACCGAGCCGGGCTTGCGGGTCGCCTCGCCGACGAAACGGGCGCTGGCGTCGAGCACCTCGACCAGGCCGTCGGAGCGCATCTCGAACACCCCCGCCTCGTTCGTCGAGCCGAAGCGGTTCTTCAGCGCGCGCAGCGTCCGGTAGGTCCGCTCGCGCTCGCCCTCGAACTGCAGCACGCAGTCCACGAGGTGCTCGAGCACCCGCGGGCCGGCGAGCGAGCCCTCCTTGGTCACATGTCCGACGAGGATCACCGCGACCGACGACGCCTTGGCCACCTGCATGATCCGCGCGGCGACCTCGCGCACCTGCCCGACCGAGCCAGGCGCGCCGCTGAGCTCGGCGGCGTGGAGGGTCTGGACCGAGTCGACGACCATGACGTCGGGCTTGAGCGCCTCCATCGTCGCCAGCACCGTCTCGAGGTCGGTCTCGGCGAGCACGGGCACGTCGAGCGCACGGCACGCGGTGCTCTCGAGGCGCTCTGCGCGCAGGCGGATCTGCTGGGAGGACTCCTCGCCGGAGATGTAGAGCGTGGTGCGGCCCGCGGCAGCGAGGTGGCCCATGGCCATGTTCGTCAGCGTCGACTTGCCGATGCCCGGCGAGCCGCCGAGCAGGACGAGCGAGCCCGGGACGATCCCCCCACCGAGCACGCGGTCGAGCTCCCCGATGCCGGTGTGCAGGCGCGGCACCCGCGCGGCCTGGACGTCGCGCAGCGCGACCACGCGTGCCGCTGCTGCTCGCCCCGTCGCGGCGCCGCCGGTGCCGCCGGTGCCCATGCCGCCGCGCCCGCCGGTGGCCACGATCACGCGCTCCTCGACGAGCGTGCTCCAGGCGCCGCAGCCCGGGCACTGGCCCATCCAGCGGGGCTCGGACTGCCCGCAGTCCGAGCAGACGTAGGTGGTGGTCGGACGGGCCATGGCTTCTGAGGACACTAGGCCGCAGCCCGGACGGTTCGCCCCCTCCGGCGCGTCGAGCTCAGCCCAGCGCGCGCACGTCGAGCCCCGGCCACCGCGCGCGCAGCCGGCGCCCGAGCTCCTCCAGGCCCCAGCGCTCCCAACGCGCGTGACCCAGCGCGAGCACGTCGATGCCGGTGGCCGCTACCGCGAGCGAGGCCGGCGCGCGCCACTGGCCCGTGACGTAGAGCGCCGCCCCGGCAGCGTCCGCGGTCAAGATCAGCTCCGGCGTCATCGCGCCCGCCACGACGACGATGCCGTCGCACGCGCTCTCCCCCACGAGCGCCCGAGCGTCTCCTGCCAGCGTCACCGGCGCCGCGATGCCGAGCGCTGCGGCCAGCCAGCCCGGCAGCTGGGCGTCGAACCAGTCGTGCGTGCCGAGCACCCCGAGCCCCGGCGGCGTGGCTTTGAGCCCGTAGAAGCGGTGCAGCACCAGCACGTCGCAGCCGACGGCCGCCGCGACCACGTCGTCGCCCGGGTCCAGCGCGAGCGCAACCGCGCGCACCGGTCCGCCCGCACCCGCGCGCAGCTGCTCCCCGCCGAGCGCGGCTGCGAGCTGCGCTTGCGTCACCCGCCCAGGCGCTTCTGCAAGGTCCCGAACGCGTGGCCGGCCGCGGCGCTCAGCATCCCGGCCGCCCAGTCGGGGACCACCTTGGTCACCGCGAGCTGCCTCGAGCTCGTCTTGGCCTGGTCGGAGAACAGCCCGCGCGTGCCCATGTCCTGGTCGCGCGGTGCGAAGAGGTAGTCCGGGCCGCCGTCGGGCTCCAGCTCGGACATCTGCCCGTCGACGCCGGTGACGGCCAGGAAGTGGTCCCCGGCGGTCGGCACGAGCGTGTTGCCCACGATCACCATGGGCGTCGAGGCGCCGACCCAGACCTCGCGGCGCTTGTGCTCCGAGGCCCAGACGATCGCGTCCGCCCCGACCTCCGGCTCGTAGATCGGCGGAACCGGCATGGGGTGCTTGGGCATCCGGTTGCGCACCTGGGAGAACTGCGGCGTGTTCAGCGCAGGCATCTGCACCATCGTTAGGTGCACGGGCGAGCCGTCGTGGAGCAGCTCGCAGCGCACGGACTCGGTGAAGCCCTGGATCGCGTGCTTGGATCCGCAGTAGCCCGACTGCAGCGGGATGCCGCGGTAGGCCAGCGACGAGCCGACCTGGACGACGACGCCCGCGGCCCGCGGGACCATGCGCCTCAGCGCCGCGCGGGTCCCGTTGACGACCCCGATGTAGGTCACGTCAGTGATGCGCTGGAACTCGTCGGCCTCCATGTCCAAGAAGCGCGAGACCGAGCCGACCATCGCGTTGTTGACCCAGACGTCGATCGGCCCGAGCTCCGCCTCGGCCCGGACCGACGCCGCCTCGACGGCTGCAGCATCGGAGACGTCGCAGACGATCTCCAGCGCCTGCCCGCCGCGGGCGCGTACTTCCCCGGCGGCGCCGGCGAGCCCCTTCTCCCCCCGGGCCAGCAGCACGACGCGGTCGCCTCGGTCGGCGAAGGCGTGGGCGGTGGCGCGCCCGAGGCCGGCACTGGCCCCGGTGATGACGACGGTCTTGGGCATCTTTCGAGCCTCTCCGGACCCGCGGGCCGGCAACCGGCCCCGAACGCGCCATCCGTCCGCTGGCCGACGCTTCGCTCGTGGCCGTGCCGTCGGAGCCGATGAACGACTGCAGGACCACCCCATCCCGGCGCTCGTCGCCGCAGAGAGCGCAACATGCCCGCATCGAGAAGCCTCCTCACGGGTCGCGCAGCCGCGCTGGCCACCCTCACCACGACGCTCGCGCTCACCCACGCCGGCAGTGCCCTGGCCGCGCCCGACCGCGTGCTGCTCAGGACCGCCGGCAGCTTCGCGGTCCTCGGCGGCTCGGGGTTGACGAACACCGGCGTGAGCACCATCGACGGCGATGTGGGCTCCTCGCCGACGAGCTCGCAGACCGGCTTCGCGCCTTGCCCGGCCGCCGACTGCGTCGCGCTGACCGGCACGAACCACGACGACCCCAATCCCAACGACGCGGTCACCCAGCAGGCCAAGACCGACCTGACCACCGCCTACGACGACGCGTTCAGCCGGACGGGCGGCACGCCGATCACGGCGCCCCTCGGTGGCGGGCAGACTCTGGTCGCCGGCGTCTACAGCTCGGCGGCGGACGTGTTCGTCGGCGGGGACCTCACGCTCGACGGCGGCGGCGACCCCGACGCCGTCTGGATCTTCCAGGCCCGGACCGGCACGCTGAAGACCGCCGCCGGAACGGCCGCCGGCATCCCGAACACCCGGGTCCTCCTGGCCAACGGGGCGCAGGCCTGCAACGTCTTCTGGCAGGTCGGAAGCTCGGCGACCATCGAGACGTCCACGCAGTTCGTCGGCAACATCCTAGCTCTCCAGAGCATCACGGTCGGCAGCGGAGCGACGATCGAGACGGGAAGCGCGCTGGCCCGCAACGCCGCGGTCACCCTGGACGCGAACGTCATTCGGCGAGCGACTTGCGCCCCGCCGGTCACCCCGCCGGCCCCGGGTCCGACGCCGACGCCGACGCCCGATCCGACGCCCACGCCGCAGCCCGAGCCGTCGGCCGGGACGTCGCCGTCGGGACCCTCGTCCGGAACGTCGCCGTCGGAGCCCTCCGGCGGGACGTCGCCGGGCGACGCACCGACCGCCTCGTCCTTCTTCACGCCGATCGCCGCCTCGAGCCTCGTGGCGCCGGCCCGGGGCGCGGCGCGCCTGTCCGGGCCGCGCGGCCCCGTCCGCGGGCCGTTCACGGTGACGGTCACGGGGCGCTCGATCGCGCGGGTGACGTTCTTGGTCGACGGCCGGCGCGTCCGCAGCGTCGCGGCCATCCCGGGCCGGACGCGCTTCTCCGTGCGGATCGAGCCGCGGCAGCAGAGCCGTCGCGTCCACCGCGTGACCGCGCGGGTCACGTTCAAGCCGTCGAGCCGGACGCCGCCCACGGCGCCCCGGCTGGCCTATCAGCGCCCGCCGGCTACGCCGGGCACGCCGCGCTTCACCGGCTGAGGACGGTGCGGTCCGCCCTGCTTACCGTGGCGGCGCTGAGCTGCGCCGTCGCGGCCGGTGGGGCGACTCACGCGCCCGCCGTCGCCTCTGCGGCGGCCCCGTCCGGCGCGAGCGGCGCCCCTGCCGTCGCCTCTGCGGGGGCACCCACCGGCGCAGAGCACGCGCCCACCTCCGCGGCGTCGCCGACCACTACCGCCGGGGCTGACCTGCGCCCCGTGCGACCCGTGGGCCTCGAGGCGCCGCTAGGCGACGAGCGGCTCTCCGACGAGGCACGCCTCAGCCGCTACGCGGGCGCCGTGGCGCTCACGGTGGTCCGTTCCCGTCCCAACGCGAAGGCCCCGCAGGTCGGCCGCCTGCGCTACCGCACCGAGGACGGGCCGCTCGAGGTCTACCCCGTGCTGGAGAGCCGCGTCGACGGCGCCGAGGCCACCTGGGTGCGCGTCCGCCTCCCGATGCGGCCCAACGGCACGACGGGCTGGGTGCCGCGCGACGACCTCGGTCCGCTGCAGGTGGTGCGCACGCTGCTGCGGGTCGACCGCGGCACGCTGCGTGCCACGCTTCTCCGCGAGGGCAGGCCGATCTGGTCCTCACGGATCGGCGTCGGGACCGCGGCCACGCCTACGCCGGCCGGGCGCTTCTGGATCCGCAGCCGGCTGCGCGGCCTCCGTGGTGCGCCTCAGTACGGGCCCTACGCCTTCGGCACCGGTGCGTACTCCGTCCTCAGCGACTGGCCGGGCGGCGGCGTCATCGGCATCCACGGCACCGACCGCCCCGGGCTCATCCCGGGCCGCCCCTCCCACGGCTGCGTCCGCGTGCCGAACGCCGCGATCACGCGCCTGTGGCGCCTGTTGCCCATCGGCACGCCCGTGCGGATCGTCTGAGAACGCGTCGAGCCCTCCCGTCAGGCGCCGAGCGCGCGCGCGACGTCGGCCACGAGGTCTTCCGTGTCCTCCACTCCGCAGGAGAAGCGGACGAAGCCCGGGGACACGTCGTCGGTCTCCCACCGCGCGCGTCGCTCCGCGCTCGAGTGCACCCCGCCGAAGGAGGTCGCGTCGGCCACGAGCGTGCAGGCCGCCAGGAACGCCTCGGCGCGCTCCTCCGAGGCCAGCGTGAAGCAGAGCACGCCGCCCAGCCCCGGCCAGCGGACGTCGGTGACCACGTCGGTGCGCGCGGCCACCAGGTCGCGCAGCGCCTGCGCGTTGAGCTGCTGGCGCTCGACGCGCACCCCGAGCGTCGCGAGCGAGCGGTGCGCCAGCCACGTCTCCATCGGCCCCGGTATGGCGCCGTGCAGGCCGCGCCACTCCCGTACGCGCGCGAGCGCCTCGGCGTCGCGCGCCGCGACGTGGCCGACGATCAGGTCGGAGTGGCCCGTCAGCGCCTTGGTGCCACTGGCCACGACGAGGTCCGCGCCGAGCTCGAGTGGGCGCTGGAGGTAGGCCGTCGCAAGCGTGTTGTCGACGACCAGGCGAGCGCCCGCGGCGTGGACGTCCGCGGCGAGCGCCGCGACGTCGAGCACGTCGAGGCCCGGGTTCGACGGCGTCTCGACCCAGACGAGGCTCGCGCCCGGCAGCGCGGAGCGGATCGCCGCCTCGTCGGTGGGCACGAGGCGCACCTCGACCCCGCGTGGCGCGAGGTGCTCCGCGGCGATTGCGCGCACGCCGGGGTAGGCGTCGTCCGGGGCGACGAGCACGTCGCCGGGACCTAGCAGACCCAGCAGCACCGCGCTCGTGGCCGCCATGCCGGAGGCGAAGGCGAGCGCCACGCCGCCCTCGAGCTCCCCGAGCGCCTGCTCGTAGAGCGTGTACGTCGGGTGGACGTAACGGCCGTAGCCCTCCGGCGACCCTGGACCGGTGAGGTGGAACGCGGAGGCGAACTGCGGCCCGGGCAGGAACGGCTCGCCGTCGACCGCCGCCGGCAGCCCGGCGTGAACCGCGCGCGTGCCGGGTCGCAGCGCGTCGCGGCCGCTCATGCCGCCGCCGCCCGCCCGCAGTCGCGGAAGCCGCCGTCGCGGTGCGCCCGGTCGCAGAACGGCTTGCTCTGCGACAAGCCGCAACGGCATAGCGCGACGGGGCCGTCGGGCAGCGCGAACGGCGTGCCGTCCGCGTCGACGATCCTCACCGGCCCCGTGACCTTCAGCGGCCCGTCGTCGCGGACCTTGATGACGACCTCGGGCTCGAGCACCCGCGCATCGTCGCACGAGGACAGGCGCCCCGGGCGCGCCAGCGGGCGTCAGCGCGTCAGGCCAGAAGCTCGGCGACCGGCACCTCGGGCGTCCCGATCAGCGGGACGAGGGATCTCGTCGCGATGCTCGGTGACCGTCGAGCAGCCGTCCGCAGCGCACTCGCGGTGCGCGAGGACGATCTGCACCTTGCGGTCGACGCGAACTCGATGACGAGCAGCGCAGCCTACGCGCCCTTGCGCTCCTCGATCAGCGCCTTGAGCGAGTCGTGCACCTCGGGCGACTGCTTGCTCAGCCGGCGCACGTCCCAGCGATCGAGCGTTACGAGCACCATCGGCGAGGTCGAGGTGACCGTCGCGTTGCGCGTGCCCTTCTCGACGACGCCGATCTCGCCGACGATGTCCCCCGGGCCGAGGTCGGCGACGTGGTCGCCGTCGCGCGTGACCTCCGCCGTGCCCTCCTCGATGGCGAGCATGTCGTAGGAGTAGTCGCCCTCGCGCACGAGCTCCTTGCCCGCGGGCACGGAGACCTCCGAGGCGAGCTTGGCGATGATGTTCGTCGCGGTGGGGTCCAGGTCGGCGAAGACCGGGATCTTCTTGAGGCGATCGGCGTCCATGAGGTCCATCCTGCCCGATCGGGCGGTCGGCGTGCGAGCGGACGGTCACACGACTGGCCCGGAACGCACGAGGGCGACTCCGGGGCCGCCTTGTGTCTGCCCTGACAGCGTCGTAGCCTCGCGTCGTGCTGCCGCCGTCATGCACGGTTGCCGGTGGAAGAGCCGTCGTATGAGCAGCTCGCTTCCGTTCGGCGCCACCACCATCGATGAAGTGACCGCCGAAGCGGGGCTCCATCTGCCCGACGACGTCGTCATCGAGATCGATCAGGACACGACGCTCGTGGGACATGGCATTTACGGCTACTGCTGGCCCGACGGATCGCAGATAACGCTGTACCCGGATGCTTTCGATGACGTCGAGCAACTCCTTCGGACGCTCGTCCACGAGCTGGTGCACGTTCGCCAAGTGCGCGAGAATGGTCCGACGACGGATAGCGTGATGTTGCAGATGCGAGAAGTCGAGGCGTACGGAGAGGAGAACGCATGGTGGCAGTCGTATCTCGAGCGGCGGTGACGGCGCGGGAAACCCACGACGCATGGGTCCGGGCCTTCGTCGCCGCGACCTCGCCCCCGGCCGACCCGCGTCAGGCGCCATGTCCCAATTGCGGTCACTACCAGATTCGGTACCAGTTCGTGGCGGATCTCAGCACTCGCATCGGGTTCTGCGCCGTCTGGTGCGACAGGTGCGCTCACGGACACGTGCTTTCACGGACCAGGGTGCCTCAGGGCATCGCTTTCCTGCCACTCGACTCCGACGAAGACGCTTTGCGCTCGGCGATTCCTGCTTTCCGCGACGCGACGTTGGATTCGCCGGCGGCCGGACCACGCTTGTCTCCACGAGAGGCACAAGTGCTCGACCTGCTTCAGTCCGGCATGCGGACGCAGCAGATCGCAGATGAGCTGCAGGTCAGCAGGTCGACGATCAACACGTTCAAGCAGCGGATCGAATTGAAGCTGGGCGTGCGCGCGGAACCTGCGGCTGTCTGAGGCGCTGGAACGCTCGAGGGCGCCCCGTGGGCCGCCCTTGCGCTGCTGCGATCCACGTTCTCCGGCTTGGAGCCGGGGAACGTGGACGAGACACGGCTACTCCTGCTCTGCGCCCGCGTCCGGCGCCGCGTCGAGCGGGGCGTCCGGCCCCGCCTCGAGCTCGGCCGGGACGTCGCCGCCGCCGACCGCGGCCGGGACCTTCGGCTGGACGATCGTGAGGCTGACCTCGGGCTCGCCGTCCTCCGGCGTCTGGTTCTTGTCGACCATCACCGTGCCGCCCGCGGGCAGCTCGGAGCGCAGCACGAAGTCCGCGAGCGGATCCTCGATGTAGCGCTGGATCGCGCGGCGCAGCGGCCGGGCGCCCATCGCCGGGTCCCAGCCCTTGTCGACCAGCAGGTCCTTGGCCTCCTCGGTCAGCTCGAGCTGCAGCTCCCGCTCGGCCAGCGACTCGCGGATCCGCCGCAGCAGTAGGTCGACGATCGTCTTGATCTCGTCCTTCTGGAGCTTGTGGAACACGATGACGTCGTCGATGCGGTTGAGGAACTCGGGCCGGAAGACCTTCTTGAGCTCGCCCATGACGCGGCCCTTCATGTCGTCGTAGGTCATGCCGTGCTCGTCGTCGCCGAGGGAGAAGCCGAGCGGCGTGTTGCGCGCGATCTCCGAGGCACCGATGTTCGACGTCATGATCACGATCGCGTGGCGGAAGTCCACCGTGCGGCCCTGGGAGTCGGTCAGCCGGCCGTCCTCCAGGATCTGCAGCAGGATGTTGAAGACGTCCGGGTGCGCCTTCTCGATCTCGTCGAGCAGGAGCACGCAGTACGGCTTGCGCCGCACGGCCTCGGTGAGCTGGCCGCC
>JAABUN010002385.1_pt1 | contig 33815 bp, 26 predicted proteins | sample 5559311 | NCBI WGS metagenome assembly JAABUN01 (sample SAMN10711877, study PRJNA513370) | rock metagenome | isolation source: Antarctica rocks | place: Antarctica: Victoria Land, Siegfried Peak sud | reverse complement strand
GTCGTCGAGCGCGTCATCGTCCACGAGGACAACCTGGAGATCCGCCATGTCATTCCGCTGCGCAGCCCGCCGCCGGGGCGCGAGGACCCTCCGCGGGCGAATGGTCGATTGCGTTCGGATCGTGTGGGCCTTGTAGCCGATCCACTTGGTCGTGCGCTTGCGGGCCAGGTGGGCGTCGGTGTCGTGGGGCGAGCTCACGAACAACAGGGACGGCGGGATGCCGTGCTCGGCCGTGCGCCACTGCACGCCCTCTGCCGAAAGATAGAACTGCTGCACCCAGACGCGGCGCAGGATCTCGACCGCCGGCACCTGCCGCAGCCAGCTCGGCGCTGCCGGGTCGAGGGCCGCAGCCAGGAGCGCGTGGCCGTCCTGGCCTATGGTCCGGGCGCGCTCCTCCCGGCGGGCTGCGTTCTTCGCCAAGCGGTCATCCACGGCGCGGTGCCCGTAGCGTTCGGCCCAGTCAGGCTCGGCATGCGCCCGCAGCCAATCAGGCGCCGCGACGGCGAGGCTTTCCAGCGCGTGCCGCATCGTCTCGATGGCGCACTCCAGGCGGTTCAGGGCACGTACCGCGGCCAGCACATGCGTGGAGTCGGTCCGCTGCCGCCCACCTCCCGACAGCAGATCCCGCTCCCGGGCAAGCGTCAGCACCGCGTCGAGCAGCCCCTGCTCCGCCCCGCCCTCGACCAGGCGGGACCGGAACTCGCTCAGCACGGTGCTGTCAAAGCCAGGGTCGGTCAGGGGCAGCGCCAGGGCATACTTCCAGTCGATCCGGCCGCGGACCGCCTCGGCCGCCTGACGGTCGGGCAAGCCCTCGGCGAACTGGAACAAGGTCACGAGGGCCAGGCGCCAAGGCGCCTCCGCCGGGCGGCCGCGGACGGGGAACAAACCCGCGAACTGGGCGTCGTCGAACACCGCGCCGAGCTCGTCGCGCAAGCGCGTGTAGCGACTGCCTTTTGGGAACGAAGCGCGTGCGACGCGCACGGTCTCCTCGGGGATGGCTGGGGAGACCTCAGGGCGAAGGGACATGATGCTGACCTCGGGAAGAATGCCGCGACGTCGCCGTAACCAGCGTCTCGCCCCCAGGTTCCAGCGCCAAACCGCCCCAGTGAATTCGCCAGCAGTATCAAAACGGCGGAAGAACCCGGAATCACCGGCTGATTTCGTCGGAATACGCAATCTAATCCCATCACGCGCAATAACCGCGTTGTCGCGTGTTATCGGGGGCTGTTCGGCGAGCACTTCCAAGTCGTGATGCTTTTGCGTCCTGGACCGTCAGCGCAACCCTTCTATCGGGAGCGCCGCCGGGCCACGAACAATCCGAGCAGCCCGGCGGCAATCGCCGCTAACGACATGGGCTCCGGCACGGCCACAGAGAAGGCCATGATCAGCTCCGGCACCTGACCAACCTGCAAGTACTCGTTCTGCTGATAGGAGTTGATGCCCCACGTTTCGACGCGCAAGTTGCCATACTGGTCGAACGCGAGCGTCGTGTAGCCAAACTTGTCGGGCGAAAAGAAGTCAACGCTGCTCGGGCTGCCGCCAGCATTCGGATCGTACTGCCGGTAAACGTCCGACAAGCCGGCCAGACCGACCAAGCCGATCAGCGGGTCGCCGTGCGCGATCAGGTCCGGGTTGTTGTCCACGCCCGTCCCCGAACTGTTGAGCAAGGCTTGGATGTTTGCGAAGCTGTGGTCGGTCACGGCATCCGGGCCGCCGGCCCCAATGGGGCCGGTCAGGATTTGGAAGGCGCCTGGCACCAGCGCGAACACCCCGGGCTTGTTGACCGGGTCCGGCTCATACTGCAGCTGCGTGGTCCGTATCTCGTGGTCGTCCGTGGTCAGGAAGATCACGTGCTGCAGACCGTTGTCCGCGATGAACTTGAGAATCTCGTTGCGCTCGGCCCGGTAGTTACCGAACCAGGATTTGCTGTCCTGGTTGCCGCCCGTTTGGTCTATCGGGGTCGAAACCGAGATTACCGTCCAAATTGAACCCGACGCCTTGGCGGCAAGCAGCTGGTCCTCCAGCCATTGCAGCTGTGTCGTGCCCAGCATGGTCCGGCCGGCCTGATCGGCCCGGGGGCCACCCACAACATCGAGGCGCACGTCCCGATACGACCGATCGTCAAGCTGGATATAGGTGGCGTTCTGCCCCCATGAACGGGCCAGGTAGTTCTGGGCCGCGCCGTTCGTGCGCGGGTCGGACGGCGCCACGACCCCGCCCGCGCCCGTTTGCAGGTTGCCGGCTGTCAGTCCACCCGTTGGTGTCCCATCAATGGTTGCGGCAGTCGGGTGGTAATCCAGAAAGGACTTGTTCAGCGTTTGGAATGCGACCGTCCCGTTGTTGTAAGAGCCGGTCGTGTTCACGTCGTAGGACGGGTTCGCGTTCGGGGACGCGGCCGCGGTTGGCGCCCCGCCGGACTGGAGCTGCTTGTTGCCCAACTCGTGGTTGTCCAGCAGGGTATAGGTGCCCACGGATGACAGGAACTGCTGCAGGCCTTGCTGTCCGCCAGAGGTGCTTATCGCCCCAGACGGGGCCACGCCGGAAATGTTCTCAAGGTATTTCTGGTTGTAAACCGGCAGTGCGGCCTGCGCTTGGGCGGGTGTGCTGCCCGGGGTGAGGCTCGGGACGGCCGGGGATCCCTTGCTGGCGGTTTCGTAGATCGTGTCACCTAGGAAGATGAATGCGTTCAGTCCCTGTGAGCCGGGGTTGGCAGCCGTGCCGAAGCCGGCCAACGACGTATATGGGCGAAACCGCCCGTCCGCGTCGCCGCTGAAGCCGACCTTGAAGGGGGTCGGTTGCCCCGGGGCCGGATTGGTCGTGAACTGACCGGTCGCGCTGGCCACGCTGCCGTTTGTGAAGTTGTAGTAGTAGCGTGTATTGGCGGTCAGGCCGGTCGCGTCCAGCTTCAGCGTGTAGTCGTTCGCGGCAGCCGTGCTGCCCACCCCGGTCCAGACGACGTTGGAGAAGGCGGGGTCGGTTGCGACCTGTGCCGTCAGGCTGACGGGGACGCTGCCGTTGTCCACCCGCGTCCACAGGATGGCGTCGAGGGACGTCATGTCACCAGCGGCAACCCCGTTGAAAAAAGGACTGGCATGCGCATCGACCGAACCGCCAGCTAGGCCGGCGCCCAGCGCAGTGGCGGCCAGCAGGCTGCTCCGGAAGGGGTGGGTCAGCTGGATCGGCATGGGCGACTCCGTGCCACTCTTGATTGTGACCCGACTGGCAGTAATCTTGTTCACCTTTGGCGAACAGTGACAAATCCATTGCAGGTTCTTGGACGGCCGGCCGCAGACCGCGCTGGCATTCTGGCGGAGGCAGGCCTTCAGCCGCCGGAGCGAGTAGGTGAGTGCGCCGATATGCGGTCGGGGTAGTCTCACAAGTCGCAGATGGCGTGGTTCAGAGCCGGGTTAGACGTGAGGGCAGGTTGACGCTGCTGAGGCGGATGTTAGAACCTTCATACTTTCAGCGGTAATGTGAGTATGGATCGAGGCGTCGGCGCAGCGGCGAGGCTGCCCGAGAGCGAGTGTAGCGACTTGGCCATCCAGGCGCTGGCGCGATCGGAAACGGTCAGCAACCTGGCGGCCCGGCACAGAGTCAGCCACAAATTCGTCTACCAACATACGCACAAGGCTAGCGCGGCGTTGGATGACGCCTTCTCGCTTGCCGCACCGGACGACGAGGTGCTGTTCGAGCTGGCGGTGACCAAGGCTTGGCTGCGCCAGGTAATCGTCGGACTGACGCTGATCTGCCGCAGCTCGTATCGCAGTGTCGTGGAGTTCCTGCGCGACCTGCTGGGCGTGCCTGTCAGCGTCGGCTGCGTCCACAACGTGCTCCAGGCGGCCACGCAAGAGGCGAGCGCGGTCATCGCGACGTTCGCCGAGAAGTACGGGGCCAAGTACGAGAAGGCGGTCGCCTGCCTGACCAGGGACCAGAACGCGCTGCTGGCCTTCTACGACTTCCTGGCCGAGCACTGGGACCACTTGCGCACGTCCAACCCGATCGAGAGCGTGTTCGCCACGGTGCGGCACCGGACCGTCCGCACCAAGGGCGCGCTGTCGCAGGACAGCGCCCGGCTGATGGTGTTCAAGCTGGTGATGGCGGCGGCCAGGACCTGGCGCCGGCTGAAAGGCGAGAACCAGTTGCCCAAAGTCGTCCAGGGCGTCACATTCCGCAACGGCGTCGAGGTCACCGACACGCCAGCACAGAACGCCGCCTGATCACGCCGTCACCCAAATTCCAGCATAGCTCGCTCTCACCCGTCAAACGACACACAGTTCGGTCTTCAGTTCCGACACACTGCAGCGCGGCTGCATTCGGGGCAGTGCATTCTTCGACCGGCGGTCTTGGCGTACGGAAGCGGAATACCTGGCGTTGTCCTTCAAGCCCCACAGATTGAGTAGGTCCGATGCGCTCATGCCAGAATAGCCCTCTCGCAGGTGGCAATTCGCCTTACACCCTACCATCAGATCAGAAGTCTGCGGACATGCTACCCAGGCCCAAACCCACCGTCCCGGATGCCGACGAAAGCCTCCGCCTCCAGCTCTTTCTCTCTGACCAGCAGCGCCGCCAGGGCAGCTTCCACGGTATCCACCTCCCGGCAGTAGCGCCAATCGGTCGAAATCAGCGCCACTCCGCCGTCCGTCGTCGGGTTTAGTGTGTACTTGCACTCGTCGTGTTGGACGAGCTCGGCAAGCTCCTCAGCGTAATGATGATCGATCACAAGCCTGACCTGAAAGCCGTGCGGCAGAGCGGCGGACCACGCGGTCAAGGCGCCAAGCTGCAGCAAGGTGAACGCAGGAAACATCTCACTTGCGTCAGACATGACAGGGTAGGCCTTGGCTCGGAAAGAGGCAGATGGGACCACGCCGATCGCGCCGCCGCACGCCAATTTTAGGTAGGCTTTGTCACCATTGGCGAGGGAGCGGCGACCCCGTCGTACTCCGCCCCGCCGTCACCTAGCGCCAGGACGCGCTGAGCCGATGTTGCAGTCCAATCGCGGCCACGCGGCGCTTCCTGGCGTTCAGCCCCGCCGCGATAGCAGCAAGCGAAGCCGCGCTGCCCTGGCGTAGTTCATCCAACGAAGGAACCAAGTTATAGGCTGCGTGGTCCACGATTTGATGCCGGGCCGCAGACGCTCCTTGGCGACATCCAGAAGCACTGAAAGGCTCGCATCCCCGATCCCTGCCCAACTCGATGCCGCAGGCCTTCGCCGTTGTAAATGCCGCCTTCACGCGCTCACTCACCCACGGACGCAGCTCATATCTGCCAGGGCCACGCCTTCCTCAAACACTTCCTGTCGGTGCGGATGAACAGGACCGCCTACAAGGATAACGGCGCCGCCATCCTGTGGTGGGACGAGTCGGAAAGCGGAAACAACTTCGGCTTCATCATCCCCGAGATCGTCACCCACTCGTCTGACCTGAAGACAATACAGGAGCTGTTCAACGTGTCCGCTACCAGCGCGACCGGCTTCCTGGGCGACGCCGGCTCGGCGGCAACGTCCGACCTTTTCGCCCCGGGGACGACAGCGCAGGGCCTGCCGGAGCCGGCAACGCTTTCCGTTCTGGGCATCGCGTTGACCGGTCTGCACGCGGTCCGGCGCTCCACCTCGCCCAAGTCATCCCACCCTGCCCCGCTTGGGTGAGCGAAGTTCGAATGCCAATTGAAACGATAATGCAACGTCACCGAATTGACCCGGACTTCCTGGGTCAGCTTGGCCTACTCGACAGCGGCAATGCTGGACATAGAATGATGGATGCAAGGGTTGAGGAAACGCTCCAGGCCTTCGTGCGGGGTTCGCAGTTCGCCACCTCGGGCGGCGTGATCACCGACCTGGACGGCACGGCCGTGCTGGAGCGGGAGGGTCGGGTGTTCGTGGCTCCGGAGGTGGAGTTCGGCCTCAAGCACCTTCGTGACCTTGGCCGCCCCGTCGCGATCAACACGTTGCGCTTCCCGCTCAACGTGGTCCGCACCTTTGGCCGCGCGTGGGCCTCGATCACCGACGCGCCGCTGCCGCTGGTGTCGCTGAACGGCGCCCTCACCGGCCACCTCGTGCATAGCCGGGGCGACGCTGTGGTGTTCGAGGAAATAGACGCCCTGCCCCTTAACGCGGCCGAGATCGACGAGGTCCTGCTCGGCGTGCGCGGCTTGGTGGACGGCGGCGTGACCGACCTGCTGCTGTTCCACTATCCCCGCGATTGGACGGCGGGCGAGATCATCTGGACGCCGGACCCGGCCCGCGTCGATGCCGCACGCGCGAAGTATCGCAGTGCGTCCGAGGTCTTCTCAGGCGAGGTCGCCGCCATCGAGGCCAAGCTGCACGAGCGTGACGTGTGCATGATCTTCCTGCTGGTCGAGGTGCCGCAGGACCGGATGATGGCCTACCAGCATGCCCGGCCCAGCAGCTTCGTCACCCACGTCGGCACTGACAAGCTCGCGGGCGCGGAGCGCCTGGCCACGGCACTCGGGTTCGACCTCGCACAGTCCATCGGCGCCGGCGACACGCCGATGGACACCTTCATGAAAGGTTGTGGCCTTGCGGTGCAGGTCGGCGGGACGACGCTGGAGCACAAGGGCCTGGCCGGCACCGTGCAGGTGCCGGACTCGGCCGCGCTCGGCGAGGTGCTGCAACGGCTCGCAGCCCTCCAGCGCGGCGGATCGTGAGCGACGCCGAGCCGGGCGGGCTGACCTCGAAGTCCGCGCAGCAGATGGCCAAGCAGGTGCTGACGCACCTGCTTGGCAGCAAGCCCAAGCACATCGAGCCGATGGGCGGGGGACTCACGAACTACGTGTTCGAAGCGCGCCACCCCGAGGGGGACATGGTCGTCCGCCTCAGCGCCAACCCCGCCAAGGTCAAGGAGTACCTCAAGGAGCAATGGGCCATGGCCCGCGCCCGCGAGCAGGGCGTGCCGGTGCCGGAGGTGCTGGAGGTCGGCACCGAGCCGATCCCGTTCCCCTACATGGTGTCGCGCAAGGTGGCGGGGGTGGAGGGCACCCACCACCCGGAGCGCTTCCGCATCCTGCGCGAGCTGGGCCGCTTCGCCCGGATGATCCACGCGGTCCCGACCAGCGGGTTCGGCCACACCTTCGACTGGTCGGAAAACAGGCTGTCCCGCAAGGAAACATGGTCGGACTATCTGGAGCGCGAGTTCCACGGGGAGCAAAGGTTGTCGCTGCTGGAGGAGCACGAGATGCTGCCCAAGCACGCGCTGAAGGTGCTGCGCAGAACGCTGCGGGACATCGAGGACTGGAAGCCGATGCCCATGCTGAACCACGGCGACCTGCGGCTGAAGAACGTGATCGTCGGACCGGACGGTGGGATCGTCGCGCTGCTGGATTGGGAGTTCTGCACCAGCAACGTGGCGCCGTACTGGGACCTGTCGCTCGCGCTGCACGACCTGTCGGTGGACGCGAAGGAAGAGCTGCTGGCTGGCTACGGCATGACGCCGCGCGAGCTGCTGGACGCCGCCCCGGCGCTGCGGGCCTTTAACGTGCTGAACTACGCCGCCGTCGTCAGCCGCGCGGTGAAGGAGAAGGACCAGCCGACGCTCGACCGGCTGCGGGCACGCCTCAACGGCGGGCTGGACCTTTACGCGTTTTGAGGAACGGACGGCACTCCGTTGCACATCGGTGCCGGATGCAGCCTGGATGGTCCAAAGCGCAAACGCCCATCGCCGAGGAGCAGGTGCGCGTCAGGGTCGGTCAGCCCTGACCAGGGTCCCCGGCATAGCAGTTCTGTCAGCCTTTTGCGCGGCGCGGGGCTGTCGCTTGTTTCGGCGCTGACCTGCCTCCCGCGGGACGCACCGCGTCCGGTGCCGGCCCGGCTTGCAGCACGGGCGCGATGTGGTTGAGGTCGAGCGAGGGCACGAAGCCGGAGTCCTCGTACAACGATTGCAGCGCAGCTTCCGGCACCGGCCCGGCCGCACCGCTGAGACCGCCGCCTGCGGCCCAGGCACTGTCCCACAGGCTGGCCAGGACCTGCGCCCCATCTGCCATCACGCCGATGGTTTGCGGGCCGAAGGCGGTCCACAGCGCTTCCAGCACCGTCCGCGACTTGCCGCTGCCGGCCCGGATGTAGGCGTCCACCAGGGCCCGGGGCGGGATGGCCTGTGCCGTGCGGTCCATGAGCTGCACAACGGCCAGCGCCGCCTCCTGGCCTGTTCGAACCAGCGGCAGGCGTTGCGCCGCCCGCAGCGCCGCAGGGATGCCCGCCTGCAGGTCCGCAGCGTGCAGGTTCACCATCCCGTCCTCGTAGGCGGAATGCACGCCCTGCCCCCGCTTCGCCGACACCTCCTCCGTCGTGCCGTCGCGGTGGCGCACGATGCGACTGGACGGGTTGTCCGGGTAGCCGTCGGAGAACACCGAGCCGTGCAGCGGCTGGCACGCATCGCCGACATAGTGGGACAGGATGCCGGCGGCGCACACGAAGCGGGCCGCGTCGCCCGCGCGCACGGCCCCTACCATGGCGTCGAAGAATTGCCAGCAGCGGAACGGCAGCAGCCCCCGGGAGCGGGAGTCACTCATGCCCGCGGCGTCATAGAACTCCTGCCAGAACGCCACCGACACGCGAGCGGGGTCTTCGAGGCAGAGCGCGCGCAGGCTGCGGCCATCGCCGGGCCGGGTCAGGTCGGCATCGGCATAGTGGGTGGGGTGCTCCGGCCCGGTGGAACGGTGAGTGGCCGCGTTCACCTGCGTGTCCCGCCCGCCGGGCACTGTGTGCGGGGACTGCTTCCACACGATGTCGGGCACGTCGGCCAGCGGCACGAAGGCGTTGTCGCGAGCCTGCTGCAGCGCGCCCTTGATCGCGTCCGGCGACTTGGCTGCCACGTCGAAGGCGATCTTGTCCGCGTTGGCCCGCATCAAGGCGGCCAACGCGGGGTCCGCCGCCTTCTGGCAAGCCAGGGCTGCTATGGTGTAGTGGCCCTCCGATCCCCAATAACGGGCGACACCAATGTTGTGGTCGGCGGCGAGATCCACGTCCAGCAGGTTGCACACGGTGCTGAGTGAGGTTGCGAGTGCGACGTTCACTGTGGCGCGGCCTTGGCCGGACAGCAGGCTCTGGCCGCCCCACTCGACCGCAAGCGGGCGCGGCCGTCCGTTCGGCGCGGCAGCCGGTAGGAACCAGACGGTGCCGGAGTCACCGGGCCGGGTTTGCGGCCCTGCGTCCGGCCCGGCTCCGGCGGAGGGCGCAATCAGGAAGTCCACCACCCAATCGAACCCGCCCACGGACTTGTAGCGGTAGAACAGCGCCATGATGCTGCCATCGACTGGGCCGGACGCCGCGCCGTGCGCCGACACCGGCGCACCGATCAGGCGCAGGGAGAACGTGCGCTCGTTCAGATCCGCAAGCTCGCCCGGTGCGCCGATGCCATAGACCTGCGAGGTCCAGCCGGTCACGTCGTCCAGCTCGACCAGGCCGACGTCCAGCGCGGCGTAGGAGCGGGTACCGGGGTAGGACGGGTAAACCTCCGCAAAGGGCTTACGGGTCAGTTGCTTCTCGCTGGCCTGGCCGATGCGGACCTGCTTGCCGCGCAGGCGGGTGAAAACAGGCTCGCCAGGGGCGCCGCACACGTGCCGGTTGGTGAGGGCGTAGGTCGTGTGCCCGTCCGATACCAAGCAGCCGACGCTTGCGACCCGCTGAGCGCCCTGCACCTCGACCAGCAGGGGATAGCCGCCGCCGGCGAGCGCGTCGGGCCAGTTCGGCAGCACCTGCATGTTGTGCGGCGCTTCGGATGGCGTGACCCTCACGATGCAGACCGGCACGATCCGGCCGTCCGGCATGTAAAGCCGGGTGGGGATGGCGCTGTCGGGGCGGTGCTGACCCACACCCCCGCCGAACTGGTCCGGCGTGAGCCAGTCGCGCACGAAGGCGAGCACGCAGGGCCAGGAATAGTCCTGCACGTGCGCGTTGCCCAGCGTGCGCTCCGCTCCGCAGGCTGCGGCGCCGCTCCCCGTCCCTTCCCCGGGCGCCCTGCGGCGCGCCTCGTGTTCGGCGTCCCGGACCAGGTACAGTCCGATCGCGGTGCCGACGACGTTCGGCTTGCCGAGCAGGTGGTTGTGGTAAAGGTCCCGCGCTTCCAGCAGGTCCTTCACGGACAGGCTTTCGAAGCCGTGCCCGGCATCGAGCGGATCAAGCATCGGCGGCCTCCTGGCGCTGTGAGACTATGATGAGGCATGCGGCCCAGCGGAACCGTTCTCTAGGGTTGCGGCATGCAGCCATGCGTCCAAGAAGCCCGGATCGTCTGCTGGTAGTTCTGCTGCAGGCCCTGCGCCGGCCAGCTCGATGTTCAGCACGCTCGGCGTGAACTGCATGATCCGGTCGTACTTGTTGGTCGGCGTGATGCTCTTGCGGATGAACGTGGGGCCGACGACGGAGGTGGGCTGCGACGCCGCTAGCGGGGCGCAGCTAAGCGCCGTGTCGGCCGCGGGCAGGGCGGTGAGACCGCTGCCAGCGCCGGTCGCGTTGACCGTGCCGATGTCCCTGGCCGCTGGGGCGGCGCCCCTGGCCGTTTGGCCAACAGCTGGCGCGGCAAGCGCGGCGGCAAGGGCAGCCGCAAGGGCTGATTCGCGCCAGGCGGGTTCACCGGGCCAGATCCTCGTCATGCCAGGTCTGCCGGTGCCACCGCGGACCGCCTAACCGGCGGACAGCCTGCGGGTGGCCGCCGCATCACCCAACCCGGCGTCTGAGCACCATGAGCGAGATCAGGGCCGTGGCAATCAAGGTGAGCGCCGACGGTTCCGGCACGGCTCTGACAACGGCCGTCAGGCTCGGCGCCGTATCAAGCGCGCTGTTGGCCGTACGCCGATCAAAGAAGTTGAAGCCGGTCGTGCCGGCCGGCACGGTGCTGCCGGTCGGGGTGCGCAGGTTGCTCAGGAAGTAGATGTACGGTCCGCCGATATCCGCATCGATGACCGACACCACGTTGGAGAGGGTGTCGAAGCTTAGCTGGAAGAACCGGTCCGACGAAACGCCGGCTATGACGGCGCTGCCGGCCTCAAGCACCGTGCGCGCCGGGTCGAAGAACGAGACGGAGAAGGATTGGACCGACTTGGTCGCCCCCGCGCCATTCTCGACGATCAGGGCAGGCGCACTCGACCCGTCGTAAGTGAAGCTGCCCACGGCGGAGTAGCCGTTGGCGCCGGACCACGAAAAATCAATGGTGGTCGCGTGCGCGTCCACGGAGGCCCAGGCAGACATGGCTGCGGCAACCGCCGCAGCCCGGGTGAAATTAGATGCGCTGATGCTCCAGACCATGGCGTTGCTCCTCTTGTTTCATGCACAAGGGCCACTGCGGCTGCAGGCAACGAGCCTGTAGCCAAACAGAAACCATCAATTTCCGCTAATTCTGACTAGCATGACCGCCGTTACGGTCAACGTCGGTTTAATGACATCTCGTGGCGGTGCAGGACGAGCTACCTGGGCAGACGCCGAAGCCATACCGAAAACCTCACCTTCTTTGCCTGGCTCCGCCCCGCCCAGGTCAGCACGCATCTGTCCACTCCGCTCATGCCAGCGGTTTTAGGCTCTGACCGGTGGCGTCCGCCAACGTGGGGGAGTTGAGCGCAGGATCAGGTGGCCGCGAGCGATGCATCTGCGGTGGTGATCTGGGCAGGCGTGGCATCGGTGCTTGCCTGCACTCTGCCCGCCGGGATGCCGGGACTTGGCCGCGTCACCCGGCGCGAAGCAGCCACCCTCGCAGGCATCGACCCTCTGCAGCCACGACAACGACACGACGCGAGGCAAGCAGCGCATTCGGGGCGGGGGCGCGAGGTCGTCCGCAGGGAAGCTCCACATGGCGGCCTCGTCGCCTGTGAACACAACCCAAGGCACCGTCAACTTAGCGGCTGACCGGCTTGTGAGATTTGGCTGAGCCGGGTAGCCGCACGCGATAACAAAGTTCGCTATTCCCAGCTACGCCGGCTACCGGTTTCCGGCCGAGGTCAAGAACAAACCCCACAGGTTTGCATGCTCTCTCACTATGCGGCCCAGGCCGCATGTTTCCGACACGAGAATGTCACGGTTGCAAGGTCGCGCTCCGCTAAGAACTCCTCGTAGTCGATGCCCGGTGTCGGCGTTCCTGCCCAAAGATCGGTCGCGTGATCGAGCGCAGTTGTCTCTGCATCAGGGCGTCGGTGGAATATTGTTCCATCTTAGCAAAGGATTTGGTTCATGGGCGCGCGTCTGTTCTTCGAGCTAGGCCGGTCCACGCTGCTTAGCGCCACTGTGCTGTCGGGCCTGGTGCTGACCGCAACTGGAACTCGCGCGGAGATCTCCACCGGCCAGGCAGGAAACAACGGCCAGTTGCCATTGCCAACTGGGCAGTATGTCACCCCCACCCTTCCGACAGGCGCCAAGATCCAGTTCCTGAACCCGGGCCTGGCCGACTTCCCGTCCCATGTCGTCGGCGACGCGGTCAAGACAGCCGTAAGCCCGGATGGCACAACCCTCCTGGTGCTGACGAGCGGCTACAACCTCCTGAACGACCCGGTCACAGGCAAACAGATCAACGCGGACTCCAACGAGTACGTGTTCGTGTTCGACGTGTCGGACGCGAACCGTGCCGCCCCGGTCCAGAAGCAAGTGCTGCAGGTGCCAAACACCTATGTCGGACTGGTCTGGGCTCCGGACAGCGCAACGTTTTACGCGGCAGGCGGCGTTGACGACTTGGTGAACATCTTCACCAGGTCCGGTGGAGCGTTCAGCCAGGCCGCAACGATCCCGCTCGGCCATGCGAACACCGGCATCGGCCTACGCGTGCAGCCGGCCGCTGCGGGCCTCGGCCTGTCCGCGGACGGAAGCGTGCTGGTCGTCGCGAACATGTACAACGACTCGATCTCGGTGATCGACACCGCGACCCGCACGGTGCGGTTCGAGTATGACCTGCGCCCCTACAACACGACGCCTGGGTCGGACGGCGTCCCGGGCGGCGAGTATCCCTTCACCGTGGCCGTGAAGGGCAACGACACCGCCTATGTCTCATCCATCCGGGACCGCGAGATCGTCGTGGTCAACGTCGCGGGCGCCGGCCCAAGCCGCCTGGTCAAGCGCATCCCAGTCGGCGGCAGCCCGAACAGCATGGTCTTGAACGGCGCGCAGTCGCGCCTGTTCGCGACGGTGGACAACACCGACCAGGTCGTGGTGATAGACACCGCGTCGAACGCGGTGACAGAGGCAATTGACACCATCGCCCCGCCGGGCCTGCTGGCCAGCACGACGCGCTACACCGGCGCCGGCCCGAACAACCTGGCGCTGTCGCGGGACGAGCAGACGCTCTACGTCACGAACGGCGGCGCAAACTCCGTGGCGGTGATCCCTGTGTCCGGGCCGGCGCCGCACCAGGTCAGCGGGCTGATCCCGACGGCCTGGCTGCCGCACTCCATAAGCCTGAGCGCCGATGGCGGCTTCGCCTACATCGTGAACGGCAAGAGCGACCCCGGGGCCAATCCTGCCAACCTGTATGGCGACACCGACCGCCTGACGACGGTCACCTACCCGCAGGGCAACGCCGCGGCGCTCGCCCAAACCAACGGCGCGAACCAGTATGTGCTGCAACTGAACAGGGCGTCGCTGGTGTCCCTGCCGGTGCCCCAGGCCGGCGACCTGCCGCTGCTCACCAGCCAGGTCGCGGCCAACAACCGATACGGCATCGCCGGGGACCCGGCCGACGCTGCTATGATGAATGGGCTGCGCAGCCGGATCAAGCACGTCATCTATATCGTCAAGGAGAACCGGACCTATGACCAGGTCCTGGGCGACCTGCCGAACGGTGCCAACGGCGACCCGTCGCTGACGGTGTTCGGCCGCCGCGTGACGCCGAGCCAGCACCGCATCGCCAGCAACTTCGTGACGCTGGACAACTTTTTCACGGCGGGCGACGTAAGCCTTGATGGCTGGTCGTGGAGCACCCAGGGCCGCACCACCGACAGCGTCGGCAAGAACATGTCGGTGAACTATGCCGGCCGCGGCTTGTCCTACGACACGGAGGGCCAGAATCGCAACGTGGCGGTCGGCAACCCGACCGTCGCGGCGCGGGAGGCTGCGCTGCCGAGCTACGCGGCGCAGTTGGCGGGGCTGAAAGGCGGCGCGGCCAACGTGCTGCCCGGGGTGGCCAACGTCGGCTCTGCCGACGCGCCCGGCCGGATCCAGGGCGGCTACATCTGGGACAGCGCGCTCCGCGCCGGACTGAGCGTGCGCAATTATGGGTTCCTGGTTGACCTCACCCGCTACTTTGCCGCGGGCACCCCCATCTTCGTGCCGCCGACGCTGCGCACGCCGTCCACCACCGGTACCCAGGTGGCGTTCCCGAACAACCCGACCTTGATCCCGCTCACCGATTTCTACTACCGCGGCTACGACAACGCGTTCCCGGACGTGTGGCGGGTCGAGGAGTGGAAGCGCGAGTTCGACCAGTTCGTGACCGATGGCAACCTGCCGAACCTGACCCTGCTCCGGCTCAGCCACGACCATACCGGCCAGTTCGGCACGGCGGTCGGCGGCTTCAACACGCCGGAGACGCAGGTCGCCGACAATGACCTGGCGGTCGGCCGGGTCATCGAGGCGATCTCGCAAAGCCGGTACGCTGCCAATACGCTGGTCTTCATTCTTGAGGACGACTCCCAGGATGGTCCCGACCACATCGATGCTCATCGCAGCACGGCCTATGTTGTGGGGCCATACGTCAAGCAGAACGCGGTGGTCAGCACCCGCTACAACACCGTGAACATGCTGCGGACCATGGAGGATGTGCTCGGGATCGAGCACCTCAACCTGAACGACGCCTACCAGCGTCCGATGTCCGACGTGTTCGACCTGAACCAGGCGAGCTGGAGCTTCACTGCGATTGCGTCCCCGCTCCTCCGCACCACCCAGGCTTTCCTGCCTGGCATCGAGACCTTGTTCGCCGAGGGATCAAGCATTCCCACGCATGACGCCGCTTATTGGGAGCATGCGACGCGAGGCTTTGACTGGACATCCGAAGACCGCGTTCCGGCCGATCTTTTCAACCAAGTCTTGTGGGAGGGTCTGATGAGTGGCCGTCCCTATCCCGTCGTGCGCACCGGCTTGAACCTGAGCAGCAGGGCCGACCGCTAAGGGAAGGCAGGGCGGACCCGGGTTCAGGTTCGCCTCATGCTTCCCGGCCTGATTGTCTGGAAGTCGCAAGCCGGCCGTTGACGCGGCCGGGCTGCGGCGGCCGCGCGACAAGGAGCGTCCCGGGCCTGCCGCACGAGAACCACACCCGGAAAGACTTTGCATAGCGCCTGATCAGCGGACGACCCACGCCGGAGAGAAATTCATGTTGACTCGCAAAAGGCAGTTCAACATCGGTATAGCTTCTGCTTCTGCTTCTGCTTCTGCTTCTGCTTCTGCTTCTTGTTCGGGAACCGGGGAACGCGGTGTCCGGATCAACACAAAACTATCATATATCCGCAATAACACCGTAGTGGCCTTCGCAGTACGCACCGCCCCATGCTGTTCATGGTGGCCCAGATTTCCGACACCCACCTGGGCGCCGGCACCAGGCTGTTCCGCGCCAACTTCGACCTGGTCGGCACTGCCCTGGACGGGCTGCGGCCGGATGTGACCGTGCACACCGGCGATGCTTCCCTGGACGGAGCGGACCAGGAAGCGGACCTGACCTTCGCCGCCGCGGCCCACCTGCGGCTTCCCGGCCCGGTGCTGTGCCTGCCGGGCAACCATGACGTGGGCGACCATCCCGAGCGGGCGCCGCGGCAGCCGGTGGACGACGCCCGGCTGGACCGCTTCCGCCGCCACCTCGGCCGGGACCGCTGGGTGCAGGATCGTGCCGGCTGGCGGCTGCTGGGTCTGAACAGCCAGGTGATGGGCGCGCACCCCGAGGCGGATGCGCAGGCCGCAATGATCGCGGACGCGATGGCCACGCTGGGCAGCCGACGCCTTGCGGTGTTCATCCACAAGCCGTTCTTCGCCGCGGACCCGGCGGAGACCGCGTTCGACTACTGGTCCGTCCCGCCCTTTGCCCGCGGTCCCCTGCACGCCGTGATGGGGCACCCGGCGCTGCGCCTGGTCGCGTCCGGCCACCTGCACCTGCACCGGGAATTGGTGCGCGGCCCTGTGCGCTACGCCTGGGCGCCATCCGTCGCCTTCGTCGTGGACCCTTCGGAGCAGCCGGGTCTGCCGGGGGAGCGTCCCTGCGGGTTCCTTGTGCACGAGTTCGGGGAGGATGCGGTCGCCACCCACCTCGTCGTGCCGGACGGGATGGAGCGCACTTGGCTCCAGGACGTCCGCTCCGAGACCTACCCGAGATGACGGACGGCATCAGCATCAAGGGCGTGCAGAAACGGTTCGGCGACATGCCGATCCTGCGCGGCGTGTCGGCCACCCTCGCGCCGGGCGAGTTCCTGTCCTTGGTTGGCCCCTCCGGCTGCGGCAAGACCACGCTGCTCCGTATCCTGGCCGGGCTGGAGACGGCGGATGCCGGGCAGGTGTGGATCGGCGGACGAAACGTGACGCGGCTGCGCCCGGCGGACCGGGACGTTGCGATGGTGTTCCAAAATTACGCCCTGTATCCGCACCTCACGGCCGGGCAGAACATGGCGGTGCCACTCGCGATGCGCCGCCTGTCGGTGCTGGAGCGGCTGCCCCTGCTGGGGCGGCTGGTGCCCGGGCAGGAAGCGCGGCGGCGGGCAATCCTGCAGGACGTGCGGGCAGCGGCGGAGACGCTGCGGATCGGCCACCTGCTGAACCGGCGCCCGGCGCAGTTGTCGGGCGGGCAGCGGCAGCGGGTTGCGCTGGGCCGCGCCCTGGTCCGCCGCCCGGCGGCCTTCCTGATGGACGAGCCGCTGAGCAACCTGGATGCCGGGCTGCGCGCGCAGACCCGCAAGGAGATCGTGGACCTGCACCGTCAGGCCGGCGTCACGACGGTCTATGTAACGCACGACCAGGTCGAGGCGATGACGATGTCCGACCGCGTGGCGCTGATGATGGATGGGCGCATCCTGCAGGTCGGCTCGCCGCGGGTGATGTACGACGATCCCTGCGACCTGCGGGTGGCGGCGTTCCTGGGCAGCCCGCGGATTAGCACGCTGGCGGCGGTAACGGCGCCGGGCGGGGTGGCGCTGGCGGCTACGACCTTGCCGATCCATGCCGCGGCGCCGTTGGATACGCCGGTGCTGCTGGGCCTGCGGGCGGAGATGCTGCGGCTGTCGCCCTCCGGCCTAACCGTGTTGGTCGAGCACGTCGAATTCCTGGGCGCCGAGGTGCTGGTCCATGCCCGCGCCGCGTCCGGGGAGGCGTTGGCGGCGCGCATGTCGGTGCCGGAAGCCGGCAGTGTGCGCGCCGGGGACCGGGCGCACTTGCAGGCCGACTGGTCTGGCGTGCTGCTGTTTGGCGCTGATGGCGCGCGCATGGCGGTGCGCCCGGCGATGGCGCACGTTTGATGACGGCAGTTGCCCCCCTGTTCCCTCTCTCTCCGGGAGAGGGTCAGGGTGAGGGAAGCCGCGAGCACTGGCCCTCCCCGATGGATGCCCGTCCACACCCGGCGCAAATGGCGCTGCGTTGCCCCCCTCACCCCGGCCCTCTCCCAGAGAGAGGGGGAGAAGGAAGCAGCTTGCCGTCATATGCAGCGGCCCTGCCCGTCCATGTCTAACCTGGTCCTGGATGCCGCTGCGCGCCGTTCTGCGGTTCTGGGCAGCCTGGCCGGGTGGGCGCTGGCGGGTCCAGCGGTCCTGGCGCTGGCAGTGCTGCTGCTGGCGCCCACGGCTGCGCTGCTGGCGGCGTCGCTGACCGACATGGAGCTGGGCGGCCCGCCGCTGCATTGGGTCGGCCTCGACAACTACGCCGAGCTGCTGCGCGACCCGGCCTTCCGCGGGGCGCTGCGGAACACGCTGACCTATGTCGCCGTGGTCCTTCCGGCGTCCGTGCTGATCGGCCTCGGCCTCGCGCTGCTGATCGAGGGCGGGACGCGCGGGCGGGCACTGTTCCGGGCCGTGTTCTTCCTGCCGGTCGTCTCGCTGCTGGTGGCGATGGCGACGGCTTGGGAGTACCTGCTGCATCCCACCATCGGCCCGGTGAACCAGGTGCTGGGCTTGCTGGGCATCGCGCCGGTCAATTGGCTCGGCTCGTCCGAGTGGGTGATGACGTCGCTGTGCATGATCGGGGTTTGGGAGAACCTGGGCTACGTCGTGGTGTTGTTCATGGCCGGGCTGACGGCGATCCCCGCGGAGCTGCGGGCGGCGGCGGAGACGGACGGGGCGGCGTGGGCTTGGGACCGCTTCTGGCTGGTGACGTGGCCGATGCTGGGGCCGACGACGCTGTTCGTCGTGACCATCACCGCCATACGCTGCCTGCGCGTGTTCGACACCGTGACGGCGCTGACCGGCGGCGGGCCGAACAAGGCGAGCGAGGTGCTGCTGCACCTGATGTATTTGGAGGGGTTCACCTTCTTCCGAATCGGCTACTCGGCGGCGATCACGGCGGTGTTCCTGGCCGTGGTGCTGGCGCTGGTGCTGCTGCAAACGCGGGTGCTGGAGCGCCGGGTGCATTACGGATGACCTCCCGCCCGCTCCTGGCCGACCTGCCGCGCCTGCTGCTGCTTACCGTGGCGGCGCTTATTGTCCTGTCGCCCTATGTCTTCATGCTCTCCGCCTCCGTCAAACCTGGCGGGGAGATCTTCCAGTCCTCCCTGGCCCTCTGGCCACGCCGCTTCTACGGCTGGGAGAACTACCGCAGGGCGCTGACAGCGGTGCCGCTGCTGCGCTTCCTGCTCAACGGCGCGCTGGTCTGCGCCATGCTGCTGGCGCTGCAACTGCTGTTCGCCGTCCCCTGCGCGTATGCGCTGGCCAAGCTGCGCTGGCGCGGGCGGGACGCGGTGTTCGCGCTGGTGCTGCTCGGCCTGCTCATCCCCGCCCACGTGCCGGCGCTGCCGCTGTATGTCGCGTTCGCCAGGCTTGGCTTGCTGGACAGCTACGCCGCGCTGACCGCACCCTTCGCGGTTTCGGTCTTTGCCATTTTCATGTTCCGCCAGGCGTTCAAGTCCATGCCGGACGAGCTGATGCAGGCGGCGCGACTGGACGGCATGGGCGAGCTTGGGATCGTCTGGCGCGTCATCCTGCCCAACGCCTGGCCGACCGCGACGGCGTTCGCCACCTTCAGCGTCGTCGCCCACTGGAACGACCTGTTCTGGCCGCTGATCGTCGTGCAGACGCAGACGATGGCAACCCCCGCGCTGGGCGTCCTGTTCTTCAAGGCGGAGGAGGGCGGCAATGACACCGGCGCCCTCATGGCCGCTTGCGTCGTCACCACCCTGCCGATGGTCGCCGCCTTCCTGCTGGCCCAGCGCCGCTTCATCCAAGGCGTCGCGACGGCCGGCCTCAAAGGCTGACCCCATCCCAACCACAGGAGACCACCATGCGCCGTCGGACCCTGCTCGCCGCCCCGCTCGTCCTTCCGTTCGCCCGCCCGGCCGCCGCGCAGGCAGCGACGGAATTGGTCATCCACTACCCCATGCCGGCGTTCTTCAAGGACGTGATGGACCAGGTGGCGGCCGGGTTCACCCGCGCCAACCCGGACGTGACGGTGCGCTTCCCCGCGCCGTCCCCGACGTACGAGGACGGCTTGCAGCTCGTTATCCGCCAGGCCGCCGCGGGCGGGCTGCCGGATGTCAGCTTCCAGGGCCTGAACCGGCTGCGCTTCCTGGCGGAGCGCGGCATCCTCGTGGACTTGAAGCCCTTCCTGGCCAAGGTGGGCGACCCGGCGGCGACAGGCTGGACGCCGGGCATCTTGGAACTGGCCCAGGTTGGCGGCGCCCAGGTTGGGCTGACGTTCAGCGCCAGCAACCCGGTGCTGTATTACAACGCCGCCCTGGTCCGCCGGGCCGGCGGCAACCCGGACAACATGCCGCGGGACTGGGACGGCGTCATCAAGCTTTCCGCCGCCATCGCGGGCCTGGGTGACGGCGTCAGCGGCATGTTCTACCGCTGGCCCGGCGACGACTGGATGTTCAGCGCGCTCCTCTACGGCTATGGCGGCAAGATGCTGTCCGCAGACGAGAGAACCGTCGCTTTCGGGCCGGAGGGGCTGGCCGCGCTCAAGCTGCTGGACCGCATGGTGAGGGAGGGCAAGATGCCGCCGTTCACCACCGACGCGGCGTTCCAGGCGTTCTACGCCGGCAAGCTTGGGATGATCATGGGCACGACGGCCTATATCGGCCAGTTCCAGCGTTCCGTTGGCCCGGCGGTCGAGCTGCGGACGACGCGGATGCCTGTCATCACGCCAGGCGGCAAGCTGCCGACCGGAGGGAATGCCGTGGTCATGCTGACCAAGGACCCAGCACGGCAGGAGGCGGCCTGGCGGTTCATGCAGTTCGCGGCGGGTCCTGTGGGACAGACAGTGATGGTGCGCGGCACCGGTTACGTGCCCAGCAACACGCTGACACTGAACGACGACCGCTACCTCGGCGCGTTCTACCGCGAGAACCCGCTGTTCCGCCCGGCGATGGAGCAGATCCCGCTGATGCAGCCGTGGTACGCCTTCCCCGGCAGCAACGGCGTCCGCATCACGACGGCCATCGTGGACAACCTGGCCCGCATCGTCGAGCAGAAAGCGACACCGGAGGCCGTGCTGGCGGACGTGACGGCCGAGGTGCAGCGGCTGCTGCCGCGGGGTTAGCAGCCCCCTTGATCCCTTCCGTTCGTGACGCGGGTGCGCCCGCGGAATGCGATAGCGGCGGGCAGCGGTATGCTTGAACGGCATGGAAGCAAACTGACCCTGCCGTCCGCGTCATCTTACCAGGCCGCATCCCTGCATCAACGCCATTCCTGACGGCTTCACGAGACCACGCAAGTCGCAGCGCTCCCGCATGCACGGCCAGTCCGGCCGGCCGAAATGTCATAAATCCGAAGCCGCGTGGTGGCACCACGGTGGTGTAGGCGATCCGACGAGGCATCTGCGAAGACTGCCGCACAGGTCGATACGGGCTGGCGTGTAGTCTCTACGTCGCGGTCATCTGCTGCTGCAAACACTGGGAGTCCATGCAATGCGCACAATCCTTTTGAGCCTGCCCGTACTGCTGCTCGCCGTAGGGTTCGCGCTGGCTGACGATATGGCGACCTGCACAAGCCGGCATGCCGAGCTGACAAAGGCTGCGGCAACTTTCCAAGGCGACCCCCAGATCAAGCGGCTGATCGACGCTGACCTGAAGCGCGCAATGAAGGAGCAGGCAGAGGGCGACGCCGAGGAATGCATCGAAGCACTCGACCATGCCGCAAAACTGCTCGCAGGCGAGGTGTAGGGCATGACCGCAGCAGGCAGGATCATCTGGCCGGTAGATATGCTGGCGAAAGCACGGGGCCACAGCGTGACCGGCGCATCTGCCCGCGCCAGTCACGCTGTGGCCGCTGGGTTCAGGCTGACACACGCCGAGGTCCTGCGGCGACCCCGGTCACCTTGGCGCTTATGTTCCATGGTGCGTGCGTCGTGACCCTTTCCACCTCTCCAGCACTGAAGGTCCTGCGTTCGCTGCTACCATGGATTGAGGCATGGTCAGTGCTGACACTGCCCGCCTCAAACCCGCCGCAACCCATCCTGGAAGCGGCGTGTCCGCAGTCAGGTGCGGCGCTGGCTGAGGTGGAGACCAAGGAGCGCCGCCGCGACCAGCCCAAGGCTCGCCGGCTCGGGCACGTTGGTCGTGGCCACCCGTATAGCAGCGAGATTGGCGGTGACCCGCTGGGTGCCGCTGCCATCGGAGTTCGAGAGGTTGTAGCCGAACGTGCTCGGAAACGCGCTGGCCGGGTTGCCGGCCGTGTCGAGGTTGGTCGCAAGCTGCGCCGAGGTCAGCACCGCGACGGCGCTGGCCGCCGTCCAGGGGCCGAGGCCTTCCAGGTCAACCGCGAAGGTCCGGTTGACCGTCCCGCCCTGCGACACCGGCGAAATCTGCGCCTGGAACAGCGCCGAGAAACGGTCGGGCGTCAGGGTTGCCGTGGAGGCATAGCCGGCGGAGATGGACGCGCTGCCGACGGTGAACTTGGTGTAGGCGCTGAGGAGGGTGTCGTAGATGAACTCGCCAGTGATCGCCTGGCCGACGGTCGTGGTTGTGCCGCTTTGCGATGCAACGGTCCCGTTGAACGTCGCGTCAATGATGGCCGAGTGGGCCGGGCTGGCGGCGGCAGCCGCTATCAGGGAGCAGGAGAGCAAGAGCTTTTTCATGTGGCACCTCTGGGTTGAAGTGGACTTGGCACGACAGCGCCCGAAACCGCTCAGGACAAGCTGTTCGGGCGCGCTCACCGTTCTGGCATCGGTTTTGACGCAGCTTTACTCCGAGGCAACAACGGACGAGGCATTAAGCGATACCTTGTCCGTTTTATTGGGTGAGCGCGATCTCTGCCGCGTGACAGTTTGGAAAAGTTTTGCGTCCGACATTCTTCGGCAGGCGTAGGGCAAGGAAGTCTGGCACCCTACCTCGCAGCGGCGCGTGGAGGCGGCGGGTGTGCATCGGGACGGCACGGGCAGGCATGAGGACGCCGGAAAGCAAGCGGCACGAGGGCGGGTTCGCCCTACTGGAGGTGCTCGTTGCTTTCGCCATAGCGGCGCCGGTGCTGGCGCTGCTGTATCGCCAGGGAGTGACCTCGATCGGCATCACGCAATCGGCTGCTGCCTACCAGGAGGCAGCCTCACGGGCGCAATCGCGGCTTTCGTCGCTGACCGACGCGAACCTGGCGCCCGGCGACCAGTCCGGGGACGACGACGGCGGCTTCGCATGGCGGACCCGGATCGTGCCGCTGGCCTCGGCCGCCCCGCCCCGCCCGCTCCCACGGTCATCCCCCTTCGCCGGGGGCACCACCTTGTTCGCGGTCACGGTCGAGGTCGCCTGGCCAGGCCCGACCGGCGGGCGCCGGGTCGTCCTGAACACACGGCGCCTCGGCCCGGCGGCGGCGGTCCCGCCTTGAACGGCCGGCGCCCGGTCCCGCCGCGGGACGCAGGCTTTACCCTGCTGGAGGTGCTGGTGGCGGTCGTCGTCCTGGGCCTGGTGCTCACCCTGCTGGTCCAGGGCGTACAGTTCGGCATCGAGGCGACGCGGCTGCATGCGGCGGCCCGGGAGCAGACCGGCGACCTGCACGCCATTGACCGTGCGCTGCGCCGCCTGGTCGCGCTGGCCGATCCCGGCATCTATCCCGAACCGGCGACCCTGCGGGGATCAGCCGGGTCCGTGTCCTTCCTGACTGAGCTGCCCCTTCACGGACCCGGGCAGACGCAGCGGGCAGATGTCGTGCTGTCCGCCGTCTCCGGACAGTTGGTGCTGCGGTGGGCGCCTCACCGCCATGCCGACCTGTTCGGCGTGGCGCCGGCATGGCAGACAACGGTCATGCTCGACGGGGTCGAGCGGATCGAGCTGGCCTACCGGACCGACGGCGCGAACGGCCGTTGGTCCACAGCATGGACCGCCGAGAAGCTGCCGTCGCTGATCCGGATCGGCCTCGTGTTCCGTCCGGGCAGCAAGCGCCGGTGGCCCCTGATCGTTGCTACTCCGGTGCGGGAGGCCATCGAGGAGTGAGGCGCCTTCCCGCCGACAGTGGGTTTGCGCTGCTCTTGGTGATGTGGATGCTGATCCCGATTTCGCTGATGTTCATCGGGCTGACCCTGGCCGCACGGTCGGAGGCGCAGTTGGCCGCCAACCTCCGCGGCGCCGCGGAACTGGAGGCCGTGGCGGACGGCGCGATCTACACCGCGGTGTTCGACCGCATGGCGCATGGCGGACCGGCTGGAAACAGCCTCGCCGTGACCACGGGGGATGGGGGCGTGCAGGTTGCGGTCGAGGTGCGGAGCCAGTCCGGCCTGGTCAACCCGAACGTCGCCCCTGCCGGGCTGCTGCGCGCGCTGATGATCCAGCTCGGCAGCGACCTGTCGCAGGCGTCCACCGTGGCCGCCGGCATCCTGGATTGGCGCACGTCGGTCCGGTCCCGCGGGCCGTCCGGGCCCAAGGCGCAACCGTACCTTGCAGCCGGACTGGACCACGGCCCGCCCGGGGCACCTTTCGAGACGCTGGAAGAGCTTGGTGAGGTGCTCGGCATGACGCCGGACCTTCTGGCTGCCCTGGTGCCCTACTTGACCTTGTACTGGGACGGGAACCCGGACCCCGCCGCCGCGGGCGCCGTCGTGCAGGGTGCGATGCGCGACGCCCGCATCACCGGAAGCCGGGGACCGGCGAACGCGCAAGTCATCGGCGTGACCGCAACGGCCCGGCGGCCTGACGGCACTCAGGCCGCGCGCCATGCCGTCATCCGCATCGGCCCGTCAGCCAACTTGCGGGGCTGGCGCATCCTTGCCTGGGAAGCATGGCACGACGGGTAGCGGCTGTGTTGGCAACGCCATGCCCAGCAGGTGGAAGCGCACCCACTAGGCCTGGCGCCGGGTGGCCCTACTCGTTCGTCGCGCTCCTGGTGCTCAGCCGCAGACCGCTGCGGTGCGTCGGGTAGGCCTTGCCTTCCATCAGTCCCGCCCACAGCACCTCGTTGTAAAAATCAACCGGCACCCGGTCGGCATCGGAGAAGTCGAAGCCGCGGGTGGCCTTCGTCCAATACGCCGCGTCATGCGACGGTACGAAGTTCGCGCCGTCTGCGTACTTGATGCCGCTCTCGGCCAAGGCGAGAGTCGTGGTGGCCAGGACGCGGGAGGCGATCGCGCTGTAGGTCCACTCGGCGCTCGCGGAAGTGTCGAACACGTCGGCCATCGGCCGCTGGTAGGCGGTGTTCAGGTTGATGTGCTGGGTGCCCAGCAGGTCCTCTATCGTCCGCAGCAGGCTGACCTGGTTGTAGCGCGTGCTGACCACAGCGTTCTGCCGGACATAGGGTCCGACGGCGTAGGCCGTGGTTCGGTGCGAGTCGAAGTGGTCGGGGCCGTCCTGGCAGTCGTCCTCGGTGACAAGGATGACGGTGTTGGCAGCGTAGGGGCTTTGCGCCACCGCCTCGATCAGCTTGCCCACGGCCAGGTCGTTGTCCGCCACCTGCGTCTCCGGCGTGTTCACGCCGGCGAGGGCCGTGGCGAACGATCCCGTGTGGTCGTGGCTGAGCCGCACCAGCGACAGGTTGGGCAGGTTGCCGCCGGCCACATACTGGTCGAACTCGCGCTTCCACTCGTTGTAGCGCCAGATGTCCGGGTAGTTCTGGTCATAGCCGCGGAAGTAAACGTCGGTCTTGTCGAGGAGGGACGGGTTGATCGCGGCGACCTGGACGACGCCGGCCGCGAACGGGTCAACGACCGGCGCGGCGATCGTGCCGATGCTGCCGATGTTGTTCACCAGGAAGCCGTAGTTGCGGACGGTCCCGCCGGCCTTCAGCACGGCATCGAAGATGTAGCCGTTCTGGACGCCGAACGGTGCGTCCGTGGCGGCGTGGTTGGCCGTGCCGACCAGCAGGTTCGGGGTGCCGCCGGGCAGCGCCGCCGACCCGTTGGTGAAGGCGCCCCTGGTCGCCGCGTCGCGGTCGGCGGTCGCCGGGAGGCCGACTGGCACGTTGCGGTTCGACCCCTCGGACTCATAGGACAGGCCGCGGTTGACGAAGGCGTAGTTGATCTGCTGCGTGATCGTCTCCGTGTTCGTCACGCGCCCGGCCATGGACCAGGACCAGCCGTCCATGCTGCCGTCGCCAGGATCCATGAAGTTGTCCAGCGTGACGAAGTTGGACGCCAGGCGGTGGGAGTTCGGCGTGATCCGCTTGCCGAACACCGTCAGCGACGGGTCGCCGTTCGAGCCGTTGCCCAGGTCGCCCAGGACTTGGTCGAAGGTCCGGTTCTCCTTCACGATGTAGATCACGTGCTGCACCTTGGAGCGCATGAAGTTCATCGTCGCGGTGTCGGCCGGGATGGGCGGCACGCTGTAGAGGTTGTTGACCGCGACCTGGGCGGTTAGCGCGGAAAGGTCCGACGCGGCCGGGACCGCGGCGCTGACCAGCGTCGCGTGCTCGAGCTGGAACTGATACTGGTTCGCCGCGCCGGCCGCGACCGCGGCAGCGGCGTTGCCGCCCGGGTAGGTGGCGGACGTCAAGCGCGGCGTGCTGCTGCTGAGGCCACGCGGGTTCGGCCCGGTGTCGCTTTTGCCATTGATGATATACATCCAACTGCCATCGGCGCTGAACGTGATGTCATGCGGCTCGTAGGCGGTCGGGATCAGACCGGCTACCGTGTTCGCAGCCGGGCCGGCCAGCGGGATCACCGCAATCGAGTTCGCGCCGGAGTTGACGGCATACAGCGTGCCGCCATCGGGCGAGATCGTCACGCTGGACGTTGACGCCCCGGTGTAAGGCCCGGAGATGAGGCCGGCCGGGGCGCGGGCGTCTATCCTGGCCGTGACCACGTTGGCGGCCGTGTCGATGACGGCGACCTGGTCGGCGTTGTCCTGGGCCACATAAAGCCGGGTTTGCGCCGCGTTGGCGGTCATCCCCAGCGCGTTGCCGTCGAGCTTGATGCGCTTGACCAGGCGCCCGGCCGTCGGCGAGGACACGTCAACCACGATCACCTCGCGGTCGCGGTCGGACGAGACATAGGCCGTTCCGGTGCCGAGCACGGCGACCGCGTAGGGGTAGGTGCCGCCGGGTACGCCGGAGCGGCCCTCGTTGCCGGGGAAGTAAGGGCGCAGGTCGTGCTCGTATCGGACCGTCCTGGCCGCAGTGTCGATCACGCTAATGGAGTCGTTATAGTTGTTGGCGACGACGAGCGTCTTGCCGTCCGCGGAGATGGCCAGGCCGCCGGCATTCGGCTGCACGCCCAGGCCAACGCCCACCTTGGCGTGACCCAGCGCGATTTGCCCGGAGGCCGCGAAGGTGCCGCCGCTCTTGCTGTAGGCATAAACGACATCGTCGTTTCCGCCTGCAGCGTAGAGCGTGTTGCCATCCGGTGCCCAGACCAGGCCCACGAAGGCGTTCGCCTGCTTGAGCACCTGTGCAAGCACCGGCGATGTCAGGTTCCCCCCGGCGACGTTGTAGAGGAAGATGTACTGCGTCGAGTTCGCGGTGTCGGTCGCTGCGGAAGCGCTGCGCAGGGAGTTCTGGCCTGCGCAGATGATGGCCAGCGTCCTGCCGTCCGGGCTGAGCTGGGAGCGCACAGCCATGCCTGCGACGAAATCCGGATAGGCGGGCAGGCCGGGGTTGAGGGCCTGCTGAACGGCGCCCGTCAGCACCTTGGGGGTCACGTACTGTCCGGTTGGCAGGGGCAACGTCCCGTTGTTGCCGTCAATTGCGGTGTTGCGTTCGGCAAACGCGAACTGAGGCCCGGCAAGGACCGTTGAAGCGAGCAGCGCCGCTTGGGTCATGCGGTCGAGGCGAGTTGATCTTATCCGCGTCATTCAAAATCTCCTTCATCAATGCCGGTACGGCCTTGTCACCACTTGGACGATGCACTGCCAGCGTGCTTGATCACGATGGGCACCCCGGAGCGGATGCGATCTCATTGCCACCCGATGTCTGACCGCAATGGACCAGTTGTTGCTCAGCAATGTCGCTGCCAAAACCAAGGCAGTTGCGATAAGTTACGATATCGAAGCGGTGACTGGGGCGGCGTCCGGGTAGGACGGTTGCGTTGAGTGCGCGGACGCGCCTCACTGGAGGCTGTCTCGCTTGCCAAGTTGCAGCGGTTCAAGTCAGCGCGCCATGCCGAGTGCTTCCTCTCCGCCCACAGCCGCAACCACCTCCAGCTCAGCCGCCGCCCCCTGGCCGTCGGACGGCAACGTGCCGCACGCAACGCCGCTACAATGCTGCCGTGGCCGGCAGCTTGCGCCTTCGACGTCGCAAGCAGACAACGCCCGCACTTGTCCTGTCCGGCCCGCCCCTCTTGGTCACCGCTGCCGGCTGCCCTTTGTGCCCGAGCCTTGGCACAAGATGCCGCAGGGCCGTCCACCCCAACGGAAGCATGGCCGGGAGCCGCCGATGTTACGTTGCCGTGACACGGCACGGTCCCGGCGCAGGCGGCGTTGCGCCCGCCGCCGGGACCTGCGAAGCACATGGCATCACGAACCGTCACGGGCCGCGGCGCATGGACGAGATCGAGGGCCTGTTCCCCGTGCCCCTGCTGCGCGCGCGCAAGCTGCTCGACGCCGGCCTGGTGTCGGCGCTGGCCCGGCAGATACGCGACGCCCACACCAGCAGGAACGCCCGCAGCACCCTCTTGTCCCACACCGAGGTCGTCAGCCCCGGCGCCAACGACCTGTATCGCAGGCTGGCGCAGGCCGCGGGTCCGAAGGTCGTGGAGTTCGGCACGCTGCTGTTCGGCGAGCCGCTGCCCTGGGCCATCAAGGAGATGTGGACCAACGTGCTCGATACCGGCGGCAGCCAGTCCATGCACGCCCACGCCAACAGCTTCGTATCGGGCATCGTGTATCTCAGCCTGTCGCACCCCTCCGCCAGCACCGTGTTCCTCCGCAACCCCGGGTCGGGCGAGTTCACCTTCCGGCACGACACCAGGACGGCGCAGGCCGGCCCGTTCAACGCGGGCAAGTGGGTGACGCCGGGGATCGAGGCCGGCGACATGCTGCTGTTCCCGAGCTACCTCCTGCACGAGGTTCCGCGCAACCAGGGCGGGCAGCGGATCACGCTGGCCTTCAACGCCATCCCCGCGCGGCTGGAGAGCCACGGCTACACCATAAGCTTCGGCCCGTGAGACAGGACCGGTGAGGCGGGGCCAGTGAGGCAGGGCCAGTGAGGCGGGGGGCGCTGGCCGCCAGCCTGCTGCTGGCGCTCGGCCAGGTGTCGGACGCGGCGGCGCAGGGCGTGCCGGCCGGGCTGCCGCGCTTGACGGGCATCGTGGTGGCGCCGGGCCGCCGCGTCGCGCTGTTCGAGGGGGCGGCGGTGCAGGAAGGCGAGCGGATCGCGGCCTACACCGTCCGGACGATCAGCGCGGACGGCGTGTGGCTGGAAGGCGAGGGGCGTAGCTTCGCCCTGCTGCCGACGCCGCTGGGCGCCGATGCGCGTGCGCCTGCGGACACCGGAGGGGGGACGTTCGGGCTGGTGGTGAACCCGCCAGCGCCGGCGCCGGATTAGCCGATTGCCGCGTCCAGGGGGAACTTCTTGAGACTGTCATCAAGGCTTCGCACTGCGCCAGACCGCGGCGTGTAGAAGTTGGGGCAACATTCCTTCTGGAGACGTTGCATGAAGCTTTTCCCGGCTGCAGCAGTTGCCGCGTTCACGGTCCTGACCGGAGCGGCGCAGGCCGCGCCGATCGTTATCGCGGTGTCGCAGACTGCCGACGACGGCGTGGTCAACGCCTATGTCGAGTCGTTCAGCGGTTCGGGGAGCCTGCAATCGCGGATCAACCTGGGCGCCGGGTTCAATCCGGGCGGCGTCGCCGTCGTCGGGAACACGATCTACGTGTCGTCCACCAACCAGGCCGTTATCCGGTCCTACAACCTGGCGACCGGTGCCGCGGGCGCGGCGATCATGACGGGGATGCAGGGCTACGGCAGCCTGTCCGCCGATGCGACCGGGCTATGGGCCAACGACGGCACGGGCGGCAACAAGGCGCTCCACATCACCTTTGCCGGCCAGATAGACCGTACGCCGACCCTGTCCCGGTGCGGCAGCAATTGCAGCGCCATCGAGGCGTTCTCCCGCAGCGGCGCGTCGTTCCTGATCGCCAGCGAGGGCGCCGCCAACGGTTCGCCCGCGACCTACGACCTCTACCGGACCGACGGCACGCTGGTGACGGCGGGCCTGCTGTCCAACGTGCCGTTCGGCAGCGGCCTGGCCTATGACGCGGCTGCGGACGCCTTCATCGTGGCAAGCTCGCCCGGGACGCCCGGCAACGGCGGCTCGCTGCTGACCTACGGCTTCGGCGGCGCGCTGCTGTCCACGGCCGCGCTGGGCGGCCCGATCCAGGACGCCGGCTTCGGCAACGTCCGCTTCCTGAACGACCTCGCCGCCAGCGCCGCCCCTGTGCCCGAGCCGATGAGCCTTGCCCTGCTCGTTTCCTCGCTCGGCGTGCTCGGCTTCATGCGCCGCCGCGGCGCCTGAGCATCCCGCCCGCTCCCCGCGGCCTGCCAGCCACGGGGAGCGGGCACCCTGACCCGAAATCAAGGCGGCATCCGCGCCAGCAGGCCCCGGGCTTCCCCTCGTCTCGGCGCAGCCGCATCCAACGCCCGCAGCAGCGCGGCCCCTGCTGTCCGGTCCGTCGCCAGCAGCGACCGGGCCATGCCCAGCAACGGGCCATAGGCCGGGTCGAACTCCGGGCTGAGCCGCACGGCCTCCAGCAGCCCCGGCACCGCGGCATCCGCCAGCGCGCGGCCCTCGATCCCCTCCGGCAGCGCCGCCCCGGCCTCGATGAAGCGGTTGCGCGCCCGCCAGTACGCCGCGAGGCGGCCGGCAAGCGGCGGCGCTGCGCCGGGCAGGCCCGCGGCATCGGGCGCCAGGCCGCGCAGCACTTGCAGCAGCAGCACCGTCGGCGCCCCCTGCAAGGCGCGCACGTTGCGCCCGGCATCCAGGGCCACCACCGGCCGGTCGTCCGTGTTGCGCGGCCCCGCCCCGGCGAACGCCCGCAGTGTGCCGGCGCTGCCGGCATACAGGCCCAGCACGTCCATCGGCGCCAGCAGCCCCGTCCGCCGCAGCGCGGCACGCGCACCCGGCTCGTCCAGCCGCGCCGCCAGCGCCACAGGGTCTAGGCCCACCGGCCCTTGCCCGCCGCATAGGGCCAGCATCGGCGTTTGCAGGCTGAAATGCGCGAGCCAGGCGGACGCCTCGGGATACACGTCCAGGAAGGCGCGAATGATCGCCTGCAAGGAGGGCAGATCGAGTTGGTACAGCGGCAGCCACTGGCAGAACACCCCGCCCGCCGCCAGCCGGCCCCGTATGGCGGCGAAATGCTCGACGGTGTAGAGCGCCCCGGTGCCGTCCAGCGCCGGGTGGAACAGGTCGGCGACCACCACGTCATGCAGCCCGGTGCCATGCAGCCCGGTGTCATGCAGCCTGGCCGGCGCGGCCACGAAGCGCCGGGCGTCGGCCACCAGCACCGGCGGCAGCGGCGGCGCCCCACGCTCGGCGAACCAGGGCAGCAGCGCCGCCACTTCCGGCGTCAGCTCCACCCCGGTGGCGGCCACGCGCGGCAGGGCGGCGGCGCCCGCCAGGGTCGCGCCGGTGCCCACCCCCAGGAACAGCGCCCGCCGCGGGTCCGGGTGCAGCAGCAGCGGCAGGTGCGCCTGCCGCCAGTCCGAGCGTGTGCTGCGCGTGCCGCCCATGCGGAAGTGGCCGTTCACCTCCAGGTAACGGGTGCCGTCCCCGCCCTCGACGACCGCCGCCGTCGCCGTGGCGCCTTCCCGCAGCTCGGCCAGAACGCCGCCGGGCGGCACGCGGACCAGGGCGGGCGCGGGCAGCAGCCATAGCATCAGGGCCGCCGCAGCAGGGACTGCCGGCAGCAGCGTCGCCCACCGGACGCCGAACCACCACGCGCCCAGCAGCGCATAGCCCAGCGCGACGGGCAGCAGCGCCGCCCAGGCTCCCAGCGCCGGCACCATCAGCAGCGCGGCCAGCGGGGACGCCGCCATCGCTCCCAGGCTGTTAACCGCGACCGCCCAGCCCAATGTGCCGCGCCGGTCCCGCACGGCTTGCAGCAGGCAGCCGAACAGCGCGCCCATCGCCATCGCCGGAGGCAGGAACAGGATGCAGGCCACCCCGAGTTCGGCGAGCGGGCCGAAGCCCGGCCCGGCTTCCAGCGCCGCTGGGCCGAGCAGGCGGACCAGGACGACCGTGCCCAGGCAGGCCAGTGCGGCGGCGGCCAGCAGTCGGCCCAGCGCCCGTCCGTCCGGCGCCGAGCCGGCGCGCTGCCAGAGCAGGCCGCCCAGGGCCGTCCCCGCCAGGCAGGCCGCGAGCAGGAACGCGAAGGTCAGTATGGTGTCCTGCAGCACCTGCGCCGCCAGCCGCACCACCAGCACCTCGAACAGGATGCCGAGCAGCCCCGTCGCCGCCAGGGTAGCAGCCAGCTTGACGCCGCCCGCCGCAGCAGGTGCCGCGGGGACGGTCGCCGGGGCTGGCGGCGGCGGTGCGTCCCCTGCCGGACCGAGCGCCAGGGCGCCCGCCGCACAGGCCAGGTTGACCGCCGCCATCGCCAGCAAGGTGCCGGACAGCCCGAGCAGCGGCAGCAGCAGGAGCACCCCCGCCAGCGCCCCGGCCACCGCGCCGGCGGTGTTGGCGCCATACACCCCTGCGGCCACCCGGGGCCGCCCGTGCAGGACAGCCGTCAGCCGCTCCAGCGCGATCAGCGTGCCGCCCATCGCCGCCGTCGCCGGCAGCAGCAGCAGCGCCGGCAAGGCGAACCCCGCGGCCCATAGCAGGCCCGGTGCCGGCGCCGCACCCAGCAACGGCGCCAATGACCGCCCGGCCAGCGGCAGCAGCCACGCGCTGGCAACGGCCCAGGCGGCGATGGCGCATTCCAGCAGGGCATAGGCGCGGCGCGGGCTGCGCGCCCGCCGGACCGGGCCGTCCAGCAGCAGCGCGCCCAGCCCCAGCCCGGCGAAGAACCCCGTCACGACGCCCAGCACCGCCGCCATCTCCGTGCCCAGGGCGATGGCCAGCATCCGCGTCCAGACGACCTCGTAAGCCAGCCCGGCAAAGCCCGACGCCACGACGACCGGCAGCAGGAGGGCGGTGCGGGCCGAAGGGGGCCGAGGCGGAACGGTCAAGGCAGGCCGGTCAGGGCGGCGCAGGCGATCCGGCCGCGTCAGCGGGGCGGGGCGGCAGCGGCCTGCAAGGGGCCGTCCGGGCCGTAGCCGTGCAGCATCTCGCCGGGGCGTAGGGCGTAGGGGCGGGTCTCGACGATATGGCCGGCCCGCTCGACCATCTCCTCGCATTCGTCGGGATCGCCCGCTTCCAGCTCCGCCATTGCGCTGGCCAGCTCGGTCTCGGCGAAGCGGCGGGAGAGGTCGCCCGCCGGCAGTTCCGCCGCGCGCACCCGCATGGCCGCGACGGCAGCGGCGCAGGGATGAGGGTTCTCGGCGCGCAACGGCCCGCCGGGGGTGGCGAGCAGGAGGGCGAGCAGAGTGGCAAGCGGGGCGTATCGGGTCATGGCAGGGTGCCCCTGTTCTTGACGGCTGGCCGGAATGGCGGAGCAGGGCGCTCCGCCGTCCCGGTGGGCGCGGGTCCGTGGCCTAGTTGGCGCTGGCCAGGTTCGGCCGCAGGGTTGCGGCCAGCTCGGCGTTGGTCTCGACCAGCAGCTTCGCCGATCCCGCCGGGCGCACGAAAATCGGATTGGCGTAGAACCACAGGTTGGACCAAGCCTCCACGTCCGTGTCCACACGGCGGGTGCCGGCCACGACTGGCATGTGCGCCGGGCAGGCCGGGTCGGCGCAGGGGACGTTGCCGATCAGCGTGTCGGACAGCGGGTTGCCGGCGCTGTCGGTCACGTTGGGCACGGCCACCGGCATGTTGGTGCCGCGGGCGCGTATGTAGAACGGCGTGCTGCCGGCCACGATGGTCGTCGTGAACTCGAACCGGTAGGCGCCGTTGGCCAGCGGGGTGACGGTGGCGTTGTTGCCGTTGAACGTGCCCAGGACGGCCGCGCTCGGGTTATACACCCGGTCCGCCGTGTTGACGCCGCCATACTTGGGATCGGCCGGTGCGATCACGCCGGTCACGTCGCCGCGTATCAGGTCAACATGGTCCAGCAGCGGCTTGTTCAGCGGCTGCGGCGGTGCGCTCACCTGCGCCAGCAGCGGGTTGGGGAAGGTGTAGGGGCTGTTGTTGCTGGCCGGCACCGTCACCCGGAACTCGACCGTCACGGTGTCGCCCGGGCTGGCCTCCAGGGTCTGGCCCATGCCCTTGAAGACGCCGTTGGCGCTGGCGCGGAACGCCAGGTCCGGCCCGACCAGGTCGCC
>JAABUN010002384.1_pt1 | contig 33830 bp, 32 predicted proteins | sample 5559311 | NCBI WGS metagenome assembly JAABUN01 (sample SAMN10711877, study PRJNA513370) | rock metagenome | isolation source: Antarctica rocks | place: Antarctica: Victoria Land, Siegfried Peak sud | reverse complement strand
CTTCAACTGGATCTGGTGCAATAGTCGGAGCAAGACAACAGCAGCACAGAGAGCGGGGTTAACGTTTTTCAACTGGGATTGGCAGGACTTTGCCACCTACCCCACACTTCTTTAACTCACAACCGAATAGATGAAGATGAAATGTTGAAAAAGTTTACTAGAGAAGTGAAACAGGAATTAGAAAATACCTTACAGGAACTTACCTCAGCAAATAAATCTTTAGAGACACTTATCCCAGAATTAGTCAAACAATTTTACGCACTATACGATAGTTTTATTTACACAGTTGGGACAGAAATTCAATGTGAGATTGTCAGAAAACTTTCCCCTCAAAGTGAACAATCTGATTTTTGGAATGCTTTAATGGCTGAAAAAGGTAGGGTTCGACCACGGTCAGAAAATTATGCAGGTAATGTATGTCAAATATTTAAGCGAGAACTTGAATTAGAAACAAGCTTGAATAAGTTTTTACAGAGCCAAGCTGAATATCACTGGGAGAAATTAGTTGTTAAAATGCTAGGCTTTTTTGGGCAACAATTATAAGGTATTAATCCCATAATTAATACACAGCCAGGGGCGCAATATAATTGTGTCCTTAAAACCTTTCATTAATCATTATTCAAATTTAAAATATTATGGTTTATTTAAACGCAGAAATGCAGAGAAATCTTGATATATATCCTAGAAACAATCAAAGATATATGAGATGTTTAATTAGAAAAACAGAAATTGCAATTGATGGTAGACCAGAGGAGCTTGTTAGACAGATATTTATTCACTCTCTAATTAAAGAAAGTGAATTATTAGTAGATAAAATTTATATCAAAGTTGAAGCAAATAATCATGATATAGAAATACATAAAATAGAAAAAAATCATGACTTTAAGCCTCATCAAGCTCCGCTCATAATTGTGGAAGTAAAACGAGAAGACGCAACATTGCAAAATCATCATGCTCAAATCGAAAGATATCTAACAAGAGCTTGTTGCAATGTTGGAATTTTATATAATTATCATAAGATTATACTTTTTCATAAAAAAGACAATGGCTTTGAAATTAATTATCTCAGAGATTTTGGAGAAGTAAAACAAATAATTTTAAAAGAGAGTAGTATTATCAATTGCAATCTATTAGAGTTTAATAAAGCTCAAAATGGAGACTTTGAAAGCTTTGCTTTTCTTATTAGTAAGTATGGTAAATATACAACTAATACAATAGTATTTAAACTAAAAAACCAGTCATCAGAACTAAAAGGATATTTTTTCAAAGTGCAAGGAAATAAAGTGTATTACGACTTATGCGGTCAATATTCTAAAAACCAGCAAGTTTTTGATGCTCTAGATTTTGAAAAATTAGTTTCCATCAAGCACTAAATAGTTATATGAGCGATGTTTTTGTATACCAAAGTAGACAATAATACACCAGCACCGAGTTTCGAGACAAAGGCGATTGACTTATTATGCACTAACACGATCTTTGCGATTAACTGGTACTGGTGGCGCTTTCGCCTGCATTAGATCGGTATATAAGTCGCCTAGTTGAGATGCTACACCTTCCCAGCTAAACATCTTCTCTACCCGTTTTCTAGCAGCAACGCCCATCTTTTCTTTATTCTCTGGAGATAAAGAGAGAATGCGATCAATTGCTTGGGCAAAAGCCGCGTCATCTTTTGGTGGTGCTAGTAAGCCTGTTTCTTCGGGAATTACTGTAAACTGCAATCCCCCGACATCACTTGCAACTACCGGAGTACCACTTGCCATTGCTTCAATAGCTACTAATCCAAAAGGTTCGTAGTGGCTGGGAACAACGCACACATCCGCCGCCGCATAGTAATTATGCAATGTCTCATCGCCCAAACGACCGGGGAAGATAGTAATATCATTCATCCCTAGTTCAGATACAATACTCTCAATGCGATCGCGTTCCAGACCGTCACTTTGTCCCGGACGCGAACCACCACCAATAATTAATTTTATGTCTTTCTTACCCCTTAGTTGCGATTGACCTACGGCTCTAACTAGCGTTTCGATTCCTTTACGTGGATCGAATCTGCCTACATATAAAATTACCGCCGATTCTGAATCTATGCCTAATTCTTGTCTTGCTTGCGCTCTATTTACCGAGCCAAAACGATGGATATCTGTACCGCAAGGAATGATGTCAATGTTTCCTTGTTTCGATACCAACTGTCGCATATGAGCTTTTTCTTGCGGACTTGTTGCTACAATACTTTCAGCCGTTTCTAATACTGCTTTCTCAACGTCTAATCGCGTCTTAGCAATTAAAGGGATGGTAGAAACTGATTTATACTTGACATAGCCCAAGGAGTGATAAGTATGAACTTGCTTGCTACCTTGAATTTTCTTTAACTGCATTCCTACCCAAGCAGAGAGCCAATAGTTAGTATGAACTAAAGCATACTTAATCCCATTATCTTTTTGAAACTTTAATATTTGCTGGACAAATTCAGCAGAGTAGGGAAATATATTATCTCTTGGTACGAATTCTTCAGGCCCAGCTACCAAACGAATTGTTCTACAATTAGGAGAGTGTTGAACGATTGCGGCTTGCTCGGCGTTAGCCTTGCGGGTAAACATATCTACTTGCCATCCAAGTTTAGCTAAAGCTTCCCCTACTTGGCGCACGTAAACATTCTGTCCACCAGCTTCTTCTTTCCCAATTTCAATTGCAGGATCGCCGTGAACTGAAATTAAGGCAATGTGCTGTAAATTGGAGATACTCATAGCTAATAATTACCGGATTTTAACTAAGTTTTAAATTGATGCCGCTTTGGGCTGTTCCCTTTTAGTAGAGCAGAATATTTTTTATTCCTATTAATTAATATAAAGTTGACTAAGATTCTGGGCATCCACTGCGGGAAAGATATTATAGACTCTGATTGTCCGTTTTGCGGCTTTTTTTGGGTATAAAGTCTATTTTAAAATTTTTGTCAATCCCCCAATCTTGGTATGTATAGGGTATTTTAGTTGCTATATAAACTTTTTTCAATTTTACAAGAGACTATCACAAGCATTATTATTTACATCTTATCTTATATTTAGCCTAAACGAAGTTAATCGTAAGCGGTCAAAATTGTTTTGCTTCAACAACTTAACCTAATTATTAGTTAAAGGTAAAAAGTTTAATAGAGTATTAATTAGTTCATTACAATAGCGCTATGCAATTAGAGTTTGTGCCAATTGAAGATTTTTACTTTGCTTTGACACTGGCAGTCCGACCATTGGAAGATATTGGTGATGGGGAGTTGGTCGCCCTAGTGCGATCGCGTTTAGAGTTATTGTGCGGTCAACCTTCAACGATTGCGGCGGCTACCCAAAATAATTTTAACTATGTCTTTGTTGTTGATGACAGCGACCGTAGCCCGACTTCAAAGTTAGTAGTATCTATAGCTGACTGGCAAAATAAACTCCGCCTTAGTAGCGATTATGGCTGGGAGTTAGACAAAGATCGTAAACCTGTGCGTACCGAACTATTTAACCAACGTTCAAATTTTGCTCATCAATTGCGATCGCATTTAGAATCTTGGCTAGAAATTCCTCTACCAAATTCCTCAGTTTCTTAAAAATAGGGTAATGGGCAACAATTACCCATTACCCATTACCTACTACCCATTCGTAGTTTGGGCTGCCAACATTTGCTTGAGCTTTTCTAAATCCGCAGCCCAGCGAGGATCGGGTTGTACTCCTTCGCTGCTTTCATTAGTGCTAGTTGTTGTTGTACTAGCTGGGCGACGAGATTTTTTATTATTGCTATTGTTACTGGAGGTGCGCTTAGTTGGGGCTGGTTTATCTGAAGTTACGCTAGTGGTAGTAGGACTGGCTTCATTATCCATCGGGCGCTGTTCGCCGTCTTCCTCTGCGCCTTTAGTACGAGGTAAAGCCTTCTCGATTTTTATAGGTATATCTTTAAACAAATAACCATTAAATTTTTCAATTATTTTGTCAGCGTGTTCGTCATCATTGACAGTTACAAAGCCAAAGCCGCGACATTTGCCTGTTTTGCGGTCTTTAATTACTTTAGTAACTACTGAATCGCCTTCCTCTGCAAAAACCGCTTGCAGGTCTTGACGTTCTACTTCTTCTTTGGGCAGATTACCAATATATAAACGAACTGACATGAACTATTCCTCTACAAATTGACACAAAAATAATTTGGCATCGAACCGCTTAGTTTAGATTTGCTGATAATCAAGTGACATTGACTCTTGCTGCCACTAACTAATTTTTACATTTTATCTAGCTAATCTATACCTTACAGGCACAGTTTGTTAATTCAGTATTTCAATTATTAATCTCCTGAAAAAACTTTGGCTTTACAACTGCTTTCTCGTTTGATGATTTGTTCAGTCGATCGCCTTTTGCCATGAGTAACGTTTCTAATGCTACTAACCTGTAACGGTGACACTATTTTTTACAATATCACGCCCAGAGCTTGTAGAGTAGTTAATTGCATATAATTCCACCTTTAGCAATACCTGGGTTCTTACCTACTTAATTCCGCCCTTCTTAGTGCGGATATTGGCGGCAAAGAAAATTGTTACCCGTCATTAATACTTGCGGCTTGGCTTGTTTTGAGCGCAAAAACTATATGTAACTAAATGTAACATTATTAGAAAAAGGCTGCAATTTATTTTTAGATTTTATCTACCCAAAATGAGCGTGGCAGTACCATAAAGAGCGATCGCACTTGCCATAATAGTAGCCCAAAGCGGTTGAAAACTATAGCATACTTTGCCAGCTTGGGTTTGCAAAGTATGAAGGTCAATCCAGCTATTAGCACCAGGGCGAAACCAACCTGTAACTAAAATATGGCGACCTAGTAAATCTGTTGGATTGAGGGATTGCCTTAAAAAAAGATTACCAATAGAGCCTAGGGCAGACTGATAATGTAGTTTAACTAAGCCTTGAGGAGAATTTAAGAGCAAGTCTTGTCCCAAGTGGTTAGCTATACCTTGTCGCCCCAAAAGCTTACCTTTGAGGCGTACAGGATGGCTATCGATAGGCAAAGCTTTTGGGTTTGCTTCTTGGTCGGCTAAACTTGGAGTAGCGACGGCAGAGGCGGGTGTAATATCTGGAAACAAAAAATTTATCCGCAAAAATAGGCTAATACTCAACGCAATAGGAATAAAAGCTTTAATTAGCAACCAGTCGCCATACATCCAAGCAAGCCCTGGAATCCAGATTACTAGAGAAATTGCCCCAATTAGCCAAGCTATTGCTCCCAAAACCAAACCCGAAACCAGTCCAAAAACCGCAGTAAATTGTAATAACACCCTGTTATTAAGTACAAACCGCCATTGCCGTACTAACCTAGGCAAATCGAGCGCTACGTTGGATTGGGGAGGCAACTTTAGCTCTGTTTCGAGATGCCAAGATTGAGCTATAGTATTCAGGCGTTGAGTGCGATCGCCGATTAAAGGATGAGTATTATTAATCGCAAGTAAATAACGATAAGGATTTCGACAATCCCAAGCCAAAATTGGCTCAATTTCAGGATAAAGACTTCCTAAAGTAATAGCTTGATCGCAGCTTATCGGCATAAACAGATTTAAGCTTTCTAATAAAAAGCTGGTGCATTCCTTTTGCTGAATGTCTTGAGTAATACCGATCGCAAGTTTAATTAATGCGCGAGTTAAGCCGTTAGGATTGCCAGTAACACTAAAGGCGAACCTATCGCTATAGTATATTCGCAATTGAGACAACCACAAAGCTGGACGACAGAGCAGCCACCACAAACCATAAGCAACGCTAGAAATTGTCACCGCCGCAATTTTCATATTTGCATTGGTCGTGCGATCGCCCCAGGTTGCTACGTAGCGATAAACAGCATAAATCCCTTGACTTAGCATCATAAATAAAGACATAACTGCAAAATCCCAACTAGCAATATGTCCCAGTTGCGCTGTGTAGATACTAGCAATTTCATCGTCAGCCAATTGTTCGAGTAATCCTTGACTAACAGCAATGCGAGCCGTGCGCCGGAGATTGCCATAGGTAAAGGCTACGGGCGCGGAAGTAGGTAAAATGACTAATTGAGGCAACGACCAACCTTGTTGACGGCAAAAGCGTTGTAATACCCGCCCTGATTCGGGGCTATAGTTGGCAAGCTGACTAATAGTTAAAGGTTGTATCCCATAACTTAACTGCAAAAGCCTGTCTAGCAACCAGGGAGAGCCAATGGTTAGTAATAAGAGCAAAAGACGCAATAAATTTGATGGATCGTGATAGAAGGGTTGAAATGGCTCGAAATAAGGCAGTTTAACGAGCAGATCGTTGATAAAGAGCATGATAAACTTCAGCAACTCTCGTAGTAGCAAAAAAAGCGCCGTTACACTTCCAGCCATTAACAGCCACAAAGGGACAAGATTAACTTCTTTTAAAGGTTGCCATCGTTGCGCTCTGGGGGCGTTTCGCCATTCAAAAGGGGTAAGTGCTTTTTTAGTTACTGCTGGTACAGACGTGATTACAGGCTCAACGGCTACAGAAACCACTTCTTGCTGAATAACTTTTTGCTGTACTTCCTCAAAGGCTACAAATCCTGTTGCGTCGATAGGTAGGGGTTTTACAAGTTGAGGGTAATTATTAGTAGCCCATTTTCTGACTTGAGGATCGCTACTTTGACTAAGAATTTCTAATAAATAAATTGCTTTACGATCTTCTCCCTTACCCACATAGGCATCTACTAAGCCTTTTTGGGCTTGTACCTTGGTAGCTGTTGGCTGAGAGGAATTTTGACAAACAGTTTCAAATTCGGCGATCGCCCTATTAAAGTTACCTTGCTTTAACGCCGTCAATCCATCTTCTAGAGGCGATTCGGGAACCGCAGCCATAAAAAACACGCTCCGACAGGGATGTGTTTTTAACATACCCGGATTTAGCTGATAATTAACAATTATTGTCTAGTTTGAGTTTTCGTGGCGATCGCTCCTTTGATGCCAAACAAACACCCAAAATCAAACAAGCTCCCTAATCAACGGATTTAGGAAGCTTGCTCAAAACTATGACAATTCTGTAAATGGCTCACCGCAGCCGCACGGTGGTAGTAGCCAATAGAAAACTAAGCTTGTCTGGAATAATACTCAACAACCAGTAGTTCGTTCACTTGCAGCGCTACCCATTCGCGCTCTACTAAGCTATTGACTTTGCCTACCATCTTGCTTTTATCAAATTCTAGATGACTAGGCAAATTTGCTAAACCTGGATATTGCAAATTTGCTTCTACCAGTTTGCGCGATGCTTCTCGGTCTTTGACTGCAACAGTTTCGCCAGGGCGACATTGGTAACTTGCAATATCAACGACACGACCGTTTACGGTTACGTGACCGTGATTTACCAATTGACGAGCAGCCGGTATAGTGGGAGCCATCCCTAACCGAAATACGGTATTGTCTAAACGCATTTCTAATAGTTGTAGCAATACTTGCCCGGTAGAACCTGTAACTCGTCTTGCTCTACGCACGTATCTTAGCATTTGCTTTTCGGTCAAACCGTAGTTCATCCGCAGCTTTTGCTTTTCTTCTAAACGAACGGCGTATTCCGATCGCTTTTTGCGATTTTGTCCGTGCTGACCTGGTGGGTAAGCTCGTTTAGCGCTTTTGCGCGTCAATCCTGGTAAGTCTCCCAGGCGACGAATGATTCTTAATCGTGGTCCTCTGTATCGGGACATGAATTTTCCTGTATCTACTAATTACGCTTAAAGTTTGCCAAATATATGATTGTAGCAGTCAATAGTTACTAGGGCAAGAGTAGTGGCTATTTATTTTCAGAAAATTACTTTGCTTGCCTGTAGGAAAAATGGGCATAATAGAAGTTGTTAGCTAATAATGAATTTTAATTGCTTTGTTGTATCCATGACAACTAAGTAAATCAGTGATATTACTTAAATAAGAGCAAAAATAAGTTTGCTTTTGGCAAGAAATTAGTCAAGTGCGATCGCCCGTAGCTAGAGAAATTGATAGATAATGATGACTGTTAATGCTTCAACTACCAATAGCCTCGTAAAGGAAATAGAAATCTGTCAACAACAGCAGTTTACAGGCAGGTTAGAAGTAATAGCTACCGATAATCAGCAATGGAGCTTGTATTTTTGTCTAGGTAGATTGATTTGGGCTACTGGGGGAGTACATTTAATCAAGCGCTGGCAGCGACTAACAACTCAGTATTGCCCTCAAATTAGTACCCAAAAGCACGGTTTGCCAACAAATAATTGGGATTTAGCCGAATATCAGCTACTAATTGGTTTAGTAAAAAAGCAGGAAGTCAAAGGAGAGGAGGCCGTTAGAGTAATTCGCAATACTGTTACAGAAGTATTGTTCGATTTGCTACAGCAAGAACAACTTGGACAATTAACATTTACAAGAAGTCGGCAGAATCTCTCAAATGCTTCATTGACGTTACTTAATCCCCAGCACGCAGTTATTTACTCTAGTCAAGCCTGGGAAAAATGGTGTAAAGCTGGCTTAAAAAATATCTCACCCAACGCCGCCGTATTGTTGAGCCAAAGAGAACAACTACAGCAGCATACCTCCGCCCCAGTTTACAAAACTCTTATAAAAATTGTGGATGGAGAAAGGACGCTGCGTGATTTGGCTGTATTGATGAAGCAAGATTTGTTACTTGTAACACGCTTATTGAATCCCTACATTCGCCAGGGAATCATGGAGCTAATCAACATTGGTGATTTACTACCTCCGGCTACGGGAAATGGCTTAGAAACTACTCCAAAAGCACTAGCCAAAACGCCCACCAAAGGAGCTAAAGATTCTCCCCTGATTGCCTGCATAGACGATAGCCGAATTATGGGGCAACTAATGGAAAATATTTTAACCGGAGCGGGCTACAGGTTTGTGGGCATTGACAATGCTGTAGAAGCTTTACCAGTATTGCTCGAAAGTCAACCATCTTTAATATTTCTTGACTTAATGATGCCCATTGCCAACGGTTACGAAGTTTGCAGCCAAATTCGGCGAATTTCTCAGTTTAAAAATATTCCGGTGATAATTTTGACAGGCAATAACGGAATTGTAGACCGGGTAAGAGCAAAAATTGTCGGTTCGTCAGAGTTTTTAAGCAAACCAATTAAACCGGAGCAAGTGTTAGCCGTTGTCCGCAAGTATTTACCGCTTTTTTCAGACAAAAAAAAGATTGATACCCAACGATAGCAAGGTTTTAAAGAATTTTTTTCGGTGGCTAAAAGTTTATTGTTTCGGTGGATTTATGCGTACTGTCCTAATTGTTGAAGATAGCTTAGTTCAACTTCAAATCCTGACTGGCTATCTACAGCAAGCAGGTTTAAGCGTAGTTAGCGTTACCAGTGGCGAGGAGATGCTTGATAAGTTAATTAAGCACAAACTAGATTTGATTATTTTAGATGTGATCTTACCTGGTCAAAGTGGCTTTGAGTTGTGTCGAGAACTTAAAGCCGATCCTCAAACTCAGCAGATTCCTGTAGTCCTTTGTTCGACTAAAAATACTGAAGTAGATAAAATGTGGGGGAGTATGCTGGGCGCAGATGCTTATTTGCCTAAACCTGTAGATCGGTTGGAATTAATTCAACTGGTGCAAAAACTAATGAAATAAACCTAGGTTTGATGATTTCTAGACCAGAATTCCTTAATAGTTTGGATGTATTTACAGATTTCAGTCAAACTAACGCGCAAAAATTTTTGCACTTTAACTTAAGTCAAGAATTAGCCGCTTTAGTCAAAGTTGAGGACATCGCCGAAGTTTTGTATATACCCAAAAATGCCATCCTCCCAATACCACAAATGCCCAAAGGCGTACTAGGTATTTATAACTGGCGGGACGAAATGCTGTGGAATGTTGCCTTAGAGCAAATAATTGGTATACCGATTGTTAGTACACCAAGCTATGTTTCTAGTATGGCTGTAATAGTCGCACAGATTGACGGTCAATATTTGGGGCTAGTAGTAGCCCGAGTAAACGATATTGAATGGCACGAATTAGACCTAATTCAACCCCCCACCGCGCAGTTGTTTCCAGCCCAGCTAATTCCCTTTATGCAGGGGTATTTGAGCGATTCGGGGACAATTATAATCGATGTCAAGGCGATCGCCTATTCACCGCTCATTGGCAATGCAAATTCTAACCTTTATTTAAAAACTTAACCTCCAGTGATTAAACTATTTTCCTCTCGTGAAGATCGTAACGACAACTCGCCAAACATTTCTCAACCCTTGGCGATCGCCCAAACTAACCAAAAACTAAAAATAAATCCGCCCCCCAATAGCAACAGCCAAAACTCTTTAAAAATCCAGCGCCAAAACCTATCGGCGATCGCCGGACAAATGCGCCAGTCGCCTAATTTGGAGGCTTTATTTGCCACAACTGTTAACGAAATTCAAAGCACCTTGCAAACAGATCGAGTATTAATTTATCGCTTTGAATCAAATAATAAAGGAATAGTAGTAGCGGAAGCGATCTCTAGAGAATGGACACCAACTTTAGGCGAACTTCTCCCTGCTACCTGGTTTGGCGAAGATGAAGCCAGTACCTATTTAACTAAGCAAATTGTCGAAATAGCAAATAATACAGGTACTACGCCCTACCAACAACAATTACTAGAGCGCTTTCAGGTTAAAGCTAGTGTGAGCTTACCTATATTAGTAGAGCGGGAAGTGTGGGGGTTGCTTGTGGTTCAGCAATGCTCTAAGCCGCGCCAGTGGGAAGAAGTAGAAATTAGTTTGTTAGAGCGCCTAGCCTTAGAGCTAATGCTTACAGTCCAAGAAGTAGAATTTAGACTAAAACAAATTCGTCAAAACGAATTTACCCGCACTTCAACTCAAGTATCCGCTAAGGTGATGGATAAAATTCGTCTTTCCTTTGATGTAGATGCAGTCTTTCACACCACGACTCACGAACTACTGCAACTATTAAAAGCCGATCGCATAGCAGTTTACAAATTTCATCCAGACTGGAGCGGACAATTTGTCTTTGAAGCCGTTGCGCCGGGCTTGATTTCTTTGGTGAAAAATGGAAATAACCCAGTTTGGGAAGATACTTATTTACAAGAAAACCAAGGTGGTAGGTATAGTCACAACGAAACCTACGCCGTTGATGATATCTACAAAGCTGGTTACGCGCCTTGTCACATTAGTAGCTTGGAAGAGTTTCAAATTAGAGCCTACGCGATCGCGCCAATTTTCTTTGGTGACGATTTGTGGGGTTTACTAGCCGCTTACCAAAATTCTGGGCCGCGCCAGTGGGAAGAAGTAGACGTAAATACTTTAGCTCAAGTAGGTACGCAATTAGGTGTAGCCCTGCGTCAGGCGGAGTATTTACAACAAGTAAACGCCAAAAACGAAGAATTAGCCCAAATAGCCCAGCAAGAACGCACAGTCGCCAAAATCATCGACAAAATTCGTCAATCCTTAGACATTAATATATTATTTAACACAACTACCCAAGAAGTTCGCCAAGTACTCCAAGTAGATCGAGTAGTAGTTTATCGCTTTAATGCCGATTGGAGCGGTGAATTTGTTGCCGAATCTGTAGCACCCGGCTGGACTCCGGTAATTAGTAAAGGGTTTAAAGAAAAAGTAGGCGATTGTGCGGGTTTGCAAAGCCTTAAACCCGGTACTTCTATCTATCAAAAACAAGCAGTAGCTGCTCAAGATCGCAATAGACAATCATTCTCCGTTGATGATATTTCTAAGGTGGGATTTTCAGCCCAATACCTAGAATCAATGGAACAGATAGAAGCAAAAGCCTATCTCACAACTTCTATTTTTGTCGGCGATACGCTCTGGGGATTACTGGCAACTTATCAAAACTCCACGCCGCGCCAGTGGCAAAAATCAGAGGAAAAATTATTAACCCAAATTGGCACTCAATTTGGTATTGCTTTGCAGCAAGCAGAATATTTACAACAAGTAGAAGCAAAAACTAAGCAATTAACGCAAATAGCCCAGCAAGAACGCACAGTAGCTAGAGTAATTGATAAAATCCGTAAGTCTCTTGACTTGGATACAATTTTTAGAACTACTACCCAAGAAGTGCGTAAGTTATTAGCGGCCGATCGCGTCATTGTCTATCGCTTTAACGCCGATTGGAGTGGTGAAGTTGTCTCCGAGTCGGTGGGTGGCGGCTGGACACCTCTAGCGGCTCAAAAACTAAAGAGCGATCTCGTTGATTGCGATAGCGTGCGCGGTATGGAAAAGGGAAATAATCGCTATGAAGACACTTACCTTAAAGAAAACCAAGGCGGGAGATATCGTCAAGAAAAAGCAGGCTTTAGGGTTAGTGATATTTATGAAGCAGGCTTTTCGCCTTGTTACATTGAAAGCTTAGAACGGTTTGAGGCTAAAGCTTACATTACTATCCCAATTTTTGCGAACGAAAACCTGTGGGGTTTGCTATCAACTTATCAAAATTCCGCCCCGCGTCAGTGGGAAGAATCTGAGGAAAAGTTGTTAAATCAAATTGGAACTCAGCTTGGGATCGCCATTCAACAAGCCGCTACTTTAGAAAAAGTCCAAGTGCAAGCGCAAAAACTACTGGATGCGGGAAAACGGGAAAGAGCCGCCAAAGAAAAACTCCAGCAAACCGCCGTACAGTTATTGATAGCTGTACGCCCTGCTTTAGAAGGAGATTTGACCGTAAGAGCAACTATTACTGAAGACGAATTAGGCACGATCGCCGATGCTTACAATAATACGATTCAAAGTTTACGCAAGCTGGTAATTCAAGTCAAAAATGCCGCCGATAGTGTGGCTTTAACGTCTAATAATAGCGAGTCGGCAATTGTTAACCTGTCAACCCAAGCCCAATACCAAGTTGAAGAACTCAGTGATACCTTAGAGCAAATTCAAGAAATGGTTAATGTTACTCAAGTTGTCAGCGACAAAGCCCAACAAGTAGACGTAGCATTGCAGCAGACAAATCACACGGTAGAAACAGGTAACGCGGCGATGAGTCGCACTGTAGACGGGATTTTAGAAATTAAAAAAACTGTCACCGATACCGGGAAAAAGATTAAACGGTTGGGAGAATCGTCGCAAAAAATCTCACGAGTGGTTAGTTTGATTAGTAATTTTTCAACTCAGACACAATTACTCGCCTTAAATGCGGCAATTGAAGCAACAAGAGCGGGAGAATACGGGCGCGGGTTTGCAGTGGTAGCCGATGAAGTACGCTCTTTAGCGCGTCAGTCGGCAAAAGCAACTACAGAAATTGAAAAGTTGGTGCAGGAAATTCAAGCAGAAACTATTGATGTAGCTTTGGCAATGGAAACAGGAATTGAGCAGGTAAACCAAGGAACTGATTTAGTTAACCAAACGCGCCTTAGCCTAGATGCGATCGCCCTTTCTACAGCGCAAATTGGTCAATTAGTCCAGGGAATTACTACTTCAACCTTGGCTCAAACTCAACAATCGGAAGCTGTAACCCAAACCATCGCCGATTTAACTGTAGTTGCAACCAGAACATCGGAAGGATCGGTGCAAATTTCCCACTCTTTCCAAGAGTTACTGGTAACGGCTCAAAATCTGCAATCTAGCGTGCAGCGATTTAGAGTTAGTTGATGCGCCAAAAATAGATCCCCCCTTTAAAAAAGGGGGAAATAAATCCACCATTACCCCATGACAAACAACCGCACTATCAACGACGAGACTCGTGATTTATTTTTAATCGAAGCGCCAGAACTATTAGAAAATATTGAGCGCGATTTGTACAGCTTAAGCGAGGATCGTAGCAACGCTAAAGTACACAACTTAATGCGAATGACGCATACGCTTAAAGGATCGGCGGCTTGTGTTGGGTTAGAGACAATTAAAACGATGGCGCATTATTTAGAAGATGTGTTTAAAACTCTTTATAACCCCGAAGTAATTATTGATTCTGAACTAGAAACTTTGTTATTTCAAATTTATGAATGCTTGCATATCCCTTTAACTGCCGAACTTACAGCTAATACTATTGATGAAGCAGCTATTCTCAATCGCGCCGCCGATGTATTTGCTCTATTGCAAGTAAAGTTGGGCGATTTCTTCAATAATGAAGCTTTGATGCCAACATCTGCCGAATTAGGGTTTGATATTACAGAGTCAATTTTTACAACCGGAGTCAGCAAAAGGCTAAAGGAATTAACCACAGCTTTAGAAAATCCCGAAGTAGAAAGTATAGCTTTGCTATTGCAAGAACAAGCTACCGTATTTATGGGACTAGCAGAATCTTTGGGTTTACCGGGCTTTGGCGCGATCGCGATCGCTACCCTAACTGCGCTAAATATGCACCCCGATGAAGCTGTAACTATTGCCCGTCTTGCCTTAGCAGACTTTGAACAAGGACAAGAAGCAGTAATAAAAGGCGATCGCACTTCCGGCGGCGAACCAAGTTTTGCGCTTCAAGAATTAGCGATTAGCGATCAATTTCTAGAAATCGATAGTTTCCCCGATCCAGCACTTTTAGAGCAGTTGATTAGTGGCGAAGTAGAGGATGAGCTTTTTACTACTACTATCGATAACTGGGACTTTGGGGAAGAATCTTTAGAGTTATCAATGGATGGAGTATTTGGTAGCTTAGTTGATCTAGAAACCCCAGTAGAGGATTTTGAGCTAAAACCAGAACGTTTTAAAGAACCCCTAGTAGCACCTTCTGCCCAAATTCGGGTTGAAATAGCCAAGCTTCAACACCTCAATTATTTGTCTGGCGAAATGCTCACCAATCAAAACCGCCAAGTTGCCGCCGATGAACGCATCCAAGAAACTATCACTTCATTGCAGCAGCAACTAGCGCAACATCAAAAAAACCTTAAACAAATCCGCGAATATTGGTCGGATTTGATGTTAGAACCGCAAACGACCGCTAATAATGCCTTGTCAGCAGATATTTATCACGAATTTCAACCTTTATTAGATTTAGCCTGGGATGATTCGGTACAAATTGCTGAAACCATTGAAGAAGTAGATTTATTTAGCGTTTCCTCAAGTCAAATCCTCGAAAAACAACAACGGCTATTAACTAACGTCCGCGATGACTTGCTTTCTGCTCAAATGTTACCTGTGGGAGAAATATTTAATCGCTTTTATAGAGTATTGCAACAATTGGTTGCCGGACATGGAAAACAAGCCCAATTAGAAATTAGTGGGACAGAAATATTAGTCGATAAAGCAATTGCCGAAAAGCTCTACGATCCTTTAATGCACTTGGTTCGTAATGCTTTCGATCATGGGCTAGAAAGTAGCGAAACCCGCGCCCAAGCTGGCAAATCCGAGGTTGGGGAAATATTTATCAAAGCTTACAAACAAGAGCGTTGGACGGTTATAGCTGTAGGAGATGATGGCAAAGGTTTAGATTTTGAGAAGATAGGCGATCGCGCTTTAGAACTAGATTTAATTGCCCCCGAACAAGCCCAAAGCATTACCGAAGACAAATTAATCGATTTATTATTTACTCCGGGATTTACAACCGCATCTCAACTAAGCGATTTATCGGGGCGCGGGATTGGTTTAGATGTAGTTCGCACCCAAATCGAAGCTTTGCAAGGCACAATTACCGTGCGATCGCACTCAGGGCTTGGCACAACATTTTTACTGCAAATTCCTATCAGCCTCAAAATTGCTAAAGTTTTGGTGGTAGAAGTAGGCGATCGCCTGTGCGGTTTTATCAGCGAAGCGGTTGAGCAAATTATCATCCCTCAAACTGACCAAATTAAACATTGGCATGATGGTCAAAAAGTTTGGCAACCACCAGGAAACGGTGCAGTAGTACCTATTCGCAAACTATCAACAGTTTTGCAATCTGGCGATAGCGGTGTCAGCGAAAGCCTGACGGTACTTTTAGTGCGTCAAGGTACGGAATTAGTAGGGCTAGAAGTTGATCGCGTTATTGGCGAACAAGAATTAGTCATTAAACCTGTAGGTAAACTAATTACTCCGCCAAGTTATGTATTAGGATGTTGCGTTTTAGCAGACGGGCGTTTGAGCTTGATAATTGATAGTAGCGCCTTAATCGCTCAGTTACCACCCGTAGTTATTAGTACCCAAACAACTCCAAGCAATAATCAGTCTCAAATTTTGCTTATAGATGATGCGGTTGCTGTGCGTCACAACTTAGCTTTAATGCTGCAAAAAGTAGGTTATCAAGTATGGCAAGCCAAAGATGGTACAGAAGCTGTCGCCCAAGCCTTGCTGCATCCAACTATCAATTTGATAATTTCTGATGTAGAAATGCCGGGAATGAATGGATTTAAGTTTTTAAGCCATCGGTTACAAGACTCTGTGCTGCAACAAATTCCGGTAATCATGCTGACTTCTCGTAGTAGCGACAAGTATCGACAGATTGCCCAAGAATTAGGCGCTAATGCTTACTTAACTAAGCCTTATATAGATGGAGAAGTTTTAAATGCGATCGCAAGTTTAATTGAAAACAACCCTAAACCAGCTATTTAGCTTTAAAATTCTTTCAAGTAACTCTAAGTAATATGTTTAACCTCAAACAAAATAGTAAGTTTAATTGGTCGATTGCCGCTACTTCTTTAGCAATTTCTGGATTGGTGCTAAATTTCCCGGCGATGGCGGCTTCTGTACCCTCTACCTACCTCAATGATTATCGTTATTGCTCTGCCCGATTATTAGCGCTCAACGTCTCGGCGCAAGCTGTCTCAACTTCTTGCGCCAACGCTTTGAATCCCAAAAGATTAGCTACTTGCGTCTACGACATTCAAAGGCAAACAAATATATTGGCAACCGATGCTTTAGCTACTTGCACTCAAGTTAGACAGCCGGATGAATTGGCTACTTGCGTAGTGGGAATTAGTGTTAATAGCCAAGAGGAGACAATTCCCGAAGTTCTTAATTATTGCCGTCTTAGCTTGCTACCAGTACGTTTTGCTGAATGTGTAGTTGGTTTGCGCCGAGAGATTGATGTTACACCTATTCAGGCTATGAATACTTGCATTGATGGTAGCGATCGCGCGATCGTGCCGCTAATTTCTAAGCCTTAGCTAGTAAGCACAGCAACGCCAAACTACCGCCAATTAGGTAAAAGGTAGCTACTACCTGAACTTCCGACCAACCCGAAAGTTCTAGATGATGGTGTAAGGGAGCCATTTTAAACAACCGCTTACCTACTCCATCATCGCCTTTTGTTGCTTTGTAATAACTTACCTGTGCCATTACTGAAAGAGTTTCTACAAAAAAGATCCCACTCAATACAAATAATGCCCACAATGTATTAGTTAACAGCGCTACCGATGCTAAAGCGCCCCCCAAAGCCAAAGAACCCGTATCGCCCATAAAAATCCGCGCCTTGTTGCGATTGTGGACGAGAAACCCCATACAGCTACCGCTTGTACAAGCACAAAAGGTCATTAATCCGGGGTGACTTGGGGCAACTAATACCCCTAATCCCAATAATGCGATCGCACTTGTCCCGGCGGCTAAACCATCAACGCCATCCGTTAGATTAGTTGCATTGCTCTCTGCTACCAATACAAACACTGCCAATAGCCAAAATAGCAAGCCTAGAGGCAATACAACTTTAAAAGGTAGCGCAATATTAGTAATATTACTGTGACTCCACGCCAGCCACAAGCAAAACAGCACAGCAAAGCCAATTTGTAAAGCTAATTTTAGTTTGGGCGAAATGCCTTTATTAGACTTGTAGCGCAAAATTTGCCAATCATCTAACCAGCCAATCAGAGCGTAACCCATTGTCAAAGCAGACACCGCCAATACGTCCGCCTTCCACCCCGACAATAATATCGCAAAAATAATTGCTACTGGGACAAAAAACACCCCGCCCATAGTGGGAGTACCAGCTTTTTTTAAATGAGCTTGGGGCCCGTCTTCTCTAACAATTTGCCCAGTCTTCAGCCTTACCAGCATCGGAATTACCCAGTAGCCTAGCAATGCTGTAGCGATCGCACAGAGCAGAAAAGGCAAACTTAGCGAATTTAGTTGCCAAGGTAAGCGATCGGCGATCAAATCCCTCGTCAACGCCCCACCGCTCAACACTATACTCAGAGCTACAAGTAAGCTAGTTCCCGAAAGATTGAATAATGAGCTAGGAGATTTTGCTTCCACAATATTTTTTTAGATCGGTACTTAGCAAGTAAGAAGCCCTAAGTAATTTCTCAAAGCTTCTTACCAATAACTAAAATTTTGTCTAACAACCATTAACCCGCTTCTTCTTCTGCTGGCTCGTCATTATCTTCAAAGTCATCATCGTAGTTAGGATCGTCAGGCTCGATAATATCGGCAATGTCTGACAGGGGTTCACCTTGAGCAACGGGATCTGTTTCACTGCGATCGCGCGCTACTAATCTACCACTAGCTCTTAACCAGTCTAAGATTGACAACTCATTCCGCGCAGGAATTACCGATGCTACTCGATTGCGGGGCTGTTCTTGTAGGGGCGAAGTTGGCATAGGGAAATGTTTAAATAAACGGATTCAATTATAGTACAAAGTCTAACATTATTTTGAGATGCGTTATTTTTCCTGAGTGGGAAAGAGGATAATGATTAGATAATAATTATTAAAGCAATGTTTGTAAAATTAGCCCTAATAGAAGAACTCGCCGGGAAAAATCGCGGCTTACTAGCCACTGAGTCAGAAAAACAAGCAATATTAGGTGCGATCGCTCAGTTAGAGGAGCGCAACCCCACACCGCGCCCTATAGAGGCTTCAGAGTTACTAAATGGCGACTGGCGGCTACTTTATACCACAAGTTCTGGCCTACTAAATATCGATCGCTTTCCTCTATTAAAACTAGGTCAAATTTATCAATCGATTCGCGTCAAAACTAGCAGTGTTTACAACATTGCGGAGATTTATGGATTACCTTATTTAGAAGGCTTAGTCAGTGTGGCGGCGGAGTTTGAACCCCTGACGGAGCGACGGGTGCAAGTAAAATTTAAGCGCTCGATTTTAGGTTTGCAACGGTTAATTAGCTATCAATCCCCCGCTAGTTTTATTGACCAAATTGAGTCTAATCAAAAGTTTACAGCTATTAGTTTTGCGATCGATAGTCGCAATCAACAAGGATGGTTAGATATAACTTATTTAGATAGCGATTTGCGGATTGGGCGAGGAAATGAAGGTAGCGTATTTGTATTAGCTAAAGTTTAAACTTGTTGGTATGGAATTTGAGATTGTATCGCTTTTTTCTGGTTGTGGTGGGCTTGATTTAGGATTTTCTCAAGCTGGCTTTGATGTTATGTGGGCGAATGAAATTGATAAAGATATTTGGGAAACTTACGAACAAAATCATCCTTCAACATTCTTAGATAAAAGAGACATTAGAAAAATTGATTTTCAAGAAATCCCCGATTGTGTGTGAATTATTGGCGGCCCACCTTGTCAAAGTTGGAGTGAAGCTGGTACTCAAAAAGGAATTAACGATGAGCGAGGGCAACTTTTTTCAGATTACGTGCGGATTTTGCAAGACAAGCAACCTCTATTTTTCTTGGCTGAAAATGTCTCAGGAATGCTACACAAGAAACACAGTAGCTCAATTGAAAGTATTGTTGAATCTTTTGAAAAAGCTAACTATATTGTCTCTTTTAAACTACTCAACGCCGTAGATTATAACGTTCCTCAAGATAGAAAAAGGGTAACTTTTGTTGGCTATCATCGAAGCTTGAATAAGCAATTTAATTTCAACTCTATAGTAAAAGCAATTCCTATACCTACCTTACGCACAGCAATAGGTGACTTGCTCGAAACAGTGCAATCTGATAATAAGTTGAAGGCTCAAACCTGTATATTTCCCAATCATGAATATATGCAAGGCGGATTTTCTAGCATTTATATGTCACGAAATCGAGTTCGTGCTTGGGATGAATCTTCTTTCACAATTCAAGCTGGCGCTCGTCATGATCCTATTCATCCCCAAGCGAGTAAAATGATTTGTGTAGGTACAGATAAATGGATTTTTGACACTGAATCTCCAGCACCTTATAGAAGATTATCTGTTAGAGAGTGTGCAAGAATTCAAACTTTTCCTGATAATTTTATATTTTACTATAAAAATATAATTGCAGCCTATAAAATGATTGGTAATGCTGTACCTGTTAATTTTAGTTATGCGATTTCTCAAGCTATAAAAGAAGACTTGTTTAGTCAAAAGCAAAAACAAAACAACGAACTTACAAGATATTTACCGTTGCAACTCAGCTTAAATCTTATCCAAACATGACAAATATTTTGCAAGCAGTTCGGGTAATAGTCAATAACAAGATTCCAGATGTAACAAGCTTTTATCGTGGTAAAAATAGAATTAATGCTGTAGGCGATGCTTTAGAAGCTTTCATTAAGGATACATTTGCTAATACTGTGGGTGAGACTAATGAAAATCGTAAAAATGAAGTTTACAGTGAATTATTTTCATATTCTGGAAATGCTAATAATCCTCCAGACTTGATGATAAAAGGAGGAGATGCAATAGAAGTAAAAAAGGTAGAAGTAGGAACAGCCAAAATTGCCTTAAATAGTTCTTATCCTGCTACAAAGTTATTTAGCGATAGTCCAATGATTACCACTACTTGCCGTAATTGTGAAGCGTGGACTGAAAAAGATATTATTTATGCTATTGGATGTTTCCAAAATAGCAAATTAAAAATAATATGGCTGATCTATGGTGATTGTTATGCGGCAAGTAGAGAAACTTACGAAAAAATTAGAAAGAAAATATCTCAAGGAGTGCGTGAAATCGAATCGGTTGAGTTTAGTTTTACAAAAGAGTTAGGGAGAGTCAACAAAATAGACCCTTTAGAAATAACCGATCTAAGAATCAGAGGAATGTGGCAGATTGAAAACCCTAAAAATGTTTATAATTATCTTAATATCAATTATCAAATAACTAAAAGTTTTCAATTATATGTCTTGATGAAAGAAACTAAGTATTTATCTTTTCCAATTGAAGATATAAAACAAGTTGAATCTTTAGCCAAACTTGATTTAGTTATTAAAGATATCAAGATTAAGTCACCAGACAACCCCATCCAACTCATTCCCGCAAAATTGATGATGTATCAAATCTAAGAAGACGTAATGTAATTAATTTTTTCTTTTGAGGTAATAACGTTGATACTCAACAAGATAAAAGTCTAAATCGCATTCATCTATGGTGTAAGAAAAATAAACTGAGTAGCAGAAGTAACACCACACCTTAAAGAAAATAAAATAGCGATCGCTATACTTATATATGCTGCTCTAGCAAACTAGCAAGCGCTTCCTTAGACATCTCCCCTTGAGCTACTTGCATCACCATGTTGTAAACTTCATCTTCTGTCATATTGAGTTCGTAGCCGTTTATCTGCAAAAAAGCGATAGTGGTAGCAAAGGCAGTACGTTTATTACCGTCTAGAAAGGGATGATTCTTAGCAAGATGATACAAGTAGGCAGCAGCTTGAGTAAAAATAGTTGGATGCAGCAGTTCACCGAAGAAAGTAGCTTGTGGTTGAGCTAGGGCTGAATCTAATAGCCCTTCATCTCTAATTCCATGGAGTCCACCAAATCTCTCAATCTGACGTTTATGGATACTAAGTACATCTGATTTAGGAATAAAGTTAGGAATCTGCAAGGCGACGATATACCTCTGACCATTTTTCTTCAGAATCCAAATAGGCTTGGAATGCCTTACCTTCAAGTGGCTTCACCTGCAAAGCACGCACAAACTCTAACGCCTCTGCTAATAGCGGTTCTGGTAAGTGTTCGATTTCTTGGATAATTTGTTCTTTAGTGTTCATAAATGCGATCGCTCTAATAATTCTATACTCTAACTTTAGCTAAATAGAGATATTGCTTGCGCCCTTAAGCATTACCTATTATTCTGTCCACAGTATCAACGCGATCGCAATTTGCCATTGCAGAGAGAGAGTAATTAGCGATCGCAAATTGCCATTGCAGAGATAAAAACACAGATTTAGTAGGTATTACAGCCAACCTTAAGCATTTTACACAGTATTAAATTGATAACCTAAACTGCGAAGAATATGCGCTGAGAGTCTTTTTGCCAACTCCTCCGGTTCTATAATTTCGTTTTTAACAATTAGCAGGTCGTAGAGTGACCAGTTAATTGTACCGATGATGCTGTTAATTGCGAGTTGAACATCCAAAATATCTAAAGAGAGAAACACACCTTCAGTAATTCCTATTTGAATAATAGATTCCAAAATATTTCGGTATGTTTGTCTAGCCTCTCGCAGTTGTTCGGTTGCGTTTGTATCTCCATAACCAACTTGCATGAAAAAAAGCTTAGTAAGTCCTTGATGAGCTTGAAAGTATTGCAGCGTCAATAATAAAGCAATTTGCAATGATTCAACGCAATTAGAACGTTGCTCAACCTCCTGAGTAATTTGTCTGTGCAAAATTCCTAAGTGTCGAACCATAATAGCCGCAAGTAATTCTTGCTTATTTTTGAAATGCCGATAAAACAGCCCAACTGAAACGCCTGCGGTTTTGGCAATAGTTTGAATCTGAACGCGATCATAACCATTGCAAAGTATTACCTCACCTGCTTCAAGTATGGCAATATATCTGCCTTCAATGTTGTAACGGGATGAGGCGATTTTCAAAAGCTTACTGATACTTATGATAAGATGCGGGAGTGAATATTATTCATTCCTGTTAATCAATGTATCATGAGGAACCAATAATGCCAGAACAAATTTTTATTCAAACTAGCTCAGAGCAATGGCTGAATATGGAACAGTTCCCAGGTACGCAGTTTTTACCTTTAGCTGTTCTTGCATCAGAGGGTTCAATTCATCTGCTGAAAATGAAAGCGGGAACTACAATTCCTGTCCATACGCATCCTTGTGATGAGTATGTTTATGTCTTGAGTGGCATTATAGAAACTGGTAAAACAACTTGTACTCAGGGAATGTTTTGGTTTACACCATCTCAGACTCAGCAAGGCGCTCATAGAGCAATCTCAGATGTTGAACTTATTACGATTCGATTAGGAGAGATGGGAACATTTGAGTCTATTAATATCTAACTTACTGTACAAGCCAAAAATCTAATCAGTAATTGCTTCCAACGCTCCGCAGTAGTTTTAAGTTCACAAGTTTACTATTAAAATTGGCGCTCCGGCGTGTTTTTGAGGCGCTGTAGCATCTTCGGTAGTTATAGCGATCGCTGAAATCGCATTTTTGGTACGATAGGCTACAGGCATAGTAATCTGCTTAGAAACGTTGCCTTTGGCATCAACCCCAAATACTTCTGTCAAAATTGCGTTTTTTTTATCTGTTGTAAAGGGCGCACCTTTTTTTAAAACTGTCCATAATACATAAACTTTATCCGGTGGTAATGCAGGCAAATTCTCAGCTTTTAACCTAGCCTCTAGCTTGTTAGGGTTAACTTCGACAGTAGCAGATGAGAAAGTAGCATTTTTGGGTTGCAGTGAATAAGTTAAAATCTCAGCTTGTTTGACTTGGGCTTGCATAACTTGCAGACTTCGCCACAAATGATAATTGCTAAAGCCCAAAGCAACGATTAGCGCGGCGGCGAAGGCTCCTATTGTCCGCACTGGTAAAGACAAACGAGCAACTGGGCGGGGGCTAGGAGTAGCCTTATATGCCATAAGTTGCGATCGCAACTTGCTAGGCGGACTTACTTCTGGGGGTGCGTAGGATAGCTCTAATGCCTGTTGCATGGCTACGACTTCTTGAACAATTGCTGGATTAGTTGCCAGAAGTTGCTCAAACTCCTTTGCTTCATTGGAACTAAGATCGCCCAAGACGTACCCAGCAATTAGTAACTGTAACTGTTCTGAAGTCATCGACTAAACCATCGGTAAGATTATTCAAGGTAAGAAGCAAGAGTTTGACGCAGTTTGAGCAAACCTCGCCTAGCTCTAGCTTTTACTGTACCTAGAGGAACTTGTAGTTGCTGGGCAATTTCTGACTGACTAAGACCATCATAATAAGCCATCTGGAGAATTTGCTGCTGAGAGTCAGATAATTGAGAAATCGCATTTTTGACTTCTTGAGACTGTTCGCTGCGAGATACTGCTTCAAAAGGAGCATCTGTAACCGCTTCTTGATTATTATCTTGCCATTGTCCTAGTACCTTACGGGCGCTACTGTGCGATCGCACTTTGTCTATAGCACGCGATCGCGTCAAAATGGCTAGAAACGTTCGTAGCGCCCCTCTAGTTGGCTCGTAGGAAGACGATCGGGCGATACTTAGAAAAATATCTTGGGTTAATTCTTCGGCTTCTTGAGAATTGCCCAAAATTTTAAGAGCTATTCCATAAACTAATCCCGCGTGACGGTCGTAAATAATGCCAAAAGCTTCATCCCGTCCGGATTTCAAGGCTAGATATAGTTCGATATCTGTTTGTCCAGATAAGAATTTATCATTATTGTTAGGTTGCTCGGAAGGCATTTTATCCCGTAAAGGAGTAGGCTTTACGAGTTGATTGTATGATTAATCGCCTATAACCTCAGATAAAAATATAAAAATTTTATCCTAGGTTTTTACAGGTGTTGAAGATCAGCACCTAACCAATTTTATAAGACCTGTGAAGATTGAGCCGGGAATGTTGGCGTTGATTCTCGGCTCAATTTTTCTAAGTATTTCCCGAAATAGGGCTATCTATTGCCAGAATTAAGAGCAACCCCAACTCCAATTAAATTACCTTCCCGGAATTTGCCAATGAAACTAGCCGATCCCGTTGCTAAATCTACTGTAAACAAAGAATTGCCAAACACAAGAAATCCAAAATTTCTGCCCTGACTATCAGTAACAATATCAAATCCTGCTAGTGGTGGTAGGTTTATTCCTAGGGATCCAGTTTTAACTAAAACACCATCATTAGGGGGAGCTTGATCTACTAGAGTATCAGAAACATAGTCTAGATTATAGAGTTCGGTAGTAGTAGCGCCAGCTTTAGAATTGGTATAAGCAGCACCCGTACTACCCAATGCTTGAACAGGAGTATAGTTTAGAGGTGTATCAACGGTAACTGCTCCGGTGTCAACGTTGATTCTAAAATTTTGACCATTGTTTGCCACCAATCTTAATCTATCTGCTACTGGGTTAAAATCTACACCCGATTGAAATCCACCATTAAAACTAACTGACAAGGTACTAACAAGATTTGCAACGCCATTGTCACCATTGATTGTATATATCTTGTTTGTGTCTGTGATTCCATAAAGCACGCCGTTAGCAGGGCGGATATCTATGCCTAAAACATTTCCATCCACTCCTTTAATAGTTATGGATTGATTGGAACGGCGAGAGTTAGAATCGTAATGTACTAAAGTATTATTGCTATTTAATCCAATTATTTTATACTTTCCTCTACTGATAGCTGGAGCGCTGACAAAAGTTTGCAGCACAGCAGACAAAGATAGTGCGATCGCAATTTTACCCAATTGATTAAGTTTCATTTGCCCTCCAAGGGATTTGTTGAGTAGAGATAAGTCAATTACTGCTACTGGTACAGCGCTTTTAATTGGCTTGAATGACTTTAGTACGTAACTAAATCGGTATTGGATGCACTATTAATAAAAAATCTTTTGTCTCAGAGAAACTAATAATAATTTGGCGATCGCGCTTTATCTGCAAAAATCAACGAGGTAGCAGTATTTCGCCCTTTTGGCATCGATGCAGACTTAAAGTAAAACTCCTCTGGGTGGAAATACGCCTCTAGTGATGGGCGATCGCCGATCCACCAAAAACTTATCTATTCATACAATGAGTAGATAGAGAAATTTTTATCATCCTACCTTGACGCACTTAAGGCGGTTTCATAAAGACTATGCAACCAACAAACCCCAACCAATTTACAGAAAAATCCTGGGAAGCGATTTCTCGTACTCCCGATATAGTTAAAGCCAACAGCCAGCAACAAATTGAAAGCGAACACTTGATGAAAGCTCTTTTAGAGCAAGATGGTTTAGCTAATAGTATTTGGACGAAAGCTGGAGTAAATATGCAAAAACTCCGCGATCGCACTGACCAATTTATTCAAAAACAGCCAAAAGTGTCGGGAAGCGATAACGTCTATGTGGGACGTAGCCTAGATACACTGCTAGATCGCGCCGAAATCTACCGTAAAGAATTTGGCGATGACTTTATCTCTATCGAACATCTACTATTGGGTTACGTCAAAGACGAGCGTTTTGGCAAAAGCTTGATTAGAGAATTTGGTACTGATGAAACTAAGCTCAAAAATATTATTAAAGAAATTCGTGGGAGTCAAAAAGTGACCGATCAAAGTCCAGAAGGCAAATACGAAGCACTGGAAAAGTACGGACGCGACCTTACAGAAGCCGCCAAGCAAGGTAAACTCGATCCCGTAATTGGACGCGATGATGAAATTCGCCGCACAATTCAAATTTTGTCACGCCGTACCAAAAATAACCCCGTATTAATTGGCGAACCCGGTGTAGGTAAAACTGCGATCGCTGAAGGACTAGCACAAAGGATTGTAGCGGGTGATGTACCCCAATCTCTCACCGATCGCAAACTCATTAGTTTAGATATGGGTTCTTTGATTGCTGGTGCTAAATTTCGAGGAGAATTTGAGGAGCGGTTAAAAGCTGTACTCAAAGAAGTGACAGAATCGCGCGGTAATATTATTCTGTTTATTGACGAAATTCATACTGTAGTTGGTGCGGGTGCAACTCAAGGCGCAATGGACGCGGGAAACTTGCTTAAACCCATGCTGGCGCGGGGAGAATTGCGTTGTATTGGTGCGACGACTTTAGATGAGTACCGCAAGTACATTGAAAAAGATGCGGCTTTAGAAAGACGCTTTCAACAGGTGTATATTGAGCAGCCGAATGTTGAAGATACTGTATCAATTTTGCGCGGATTGAAGGAGCGTTACGAAGTTCATCACGGGGTGAAAATCTCTGATAGTGCTTTAGTTGCGGCTGCTATGCTGTCTAATCGCTATATTAGCGATCGCTTTTTGCCAGATAAAGCGATTGATCTCGTAGACGAAGCCGCCGCCAAGCTGAAAATGGAAATCACTTCTAAGCCAGAAGAATTGGACGAAATCGATCGCAAGGTTTTACAGCTAGAAATGGAGCGGTTGTCGCTGCAAAAAGAAACTAGCGCCGTTTCTAAAGAAAGGCTAGAAAGAATTGAAAAAGAACTTGCCGATCTCAAAGAAAGTCAAAGAGCAATGAGCGCTCAATGGCAATCGGAAAAAGATGTAATTTCTAAAATTCAGAAAATCAAAGAAGATAGCGATCGCGTTAACGTCGAAATTCAGCAAGCCGAGAGAGACTACGATCTCAATAAAGCCGCCGAGCTAAAATATGGCACATTAACCGAGTTGCAACGGCAATTGCAAGAAGCAGAAACCCAACTTAGCCAAGCGCAAACAAGCGGTCAATCTTTGCTGCGAGAAGAAGTTACAGAATCCGACATTGCCGAAGTTATTTCTAAGTGGACGGGTATCCCCATTAGCAAGCTAGTGGAATCGGAAAAAGATAAATTACTGCAATTAGAAGACGAGTTGCACCAGCGTGTTATCGGTCAAAATGAAGCCGTTACCGCCGTTGCTGATGCCATTCAGCGATCGCGCGCCGGACTTGCCGATCCCAATCGTCCTACAGCTAGTTTTATTTTCCTTGGGCCCACAGGTGTAGGTAAAACAGAACTTGCTAAAGCTTTGGCTGCGTACTTGTTCGACACTGAAGAAGCGCTAGTTCGCATTGATATGTCGGAATACATGGAGAAACACGCCGTTTCTAGGCTGATTGGTGCGCCTCCAGGGTATGTCGGTTACGACGAGGGGGGGCAACTAACTGAAGCCTTGCGCCGCCGTCCTTACGCCGTAATTTTGTTTGACGAAATCGAAAAAGCGCACCCTGATGTATTTAACATCATGCTCCAAATTCTCGATGATGGGCGCGTTACTGATGCTCAAGGTCATACGGTGGATTTCAAAAACTCCATCATTATTATGACTAGCAATATCGGTTCGCAATATATTCTTGACTTAGCTGGCGATGATTCTCAGTACGATGAGATGTATCGGCGGGTAATGGAAGCAATGCGCGGGAGTTTCCGCCCTGAATTTCTCAACCGTATTGATGAAACAATTATCTTCCACGCTTTGCAAAAACAAGAGTTACGGCAAATTGTGCAGTTGCAGGTAGTGAGACTAGCCGAAAGATTAAGCGATCGCAAAATCTCGTTAAAACTCTCTGATTCTGCTTTAGACTTTTTAGCAGAAGTAGGCTACGATCCCGTATTTGGTGCGCGTCCGCTTAAAAGAGCAATTCAAAAAGAGTTAGAAACTCAAATTGCTAAAGCGATCTTACGAGGCGAGTTTCATGATGGCGATACTGTTTTTGTGGATGTCGAAAACGAACGGATTGCCTTTAGGCGATTGCCTTCGGAATTAGTTACAACACAACCTGGGGCGTAGTAAATGTAGAGACGTTGCACTGCAACGTCTAATAAATATAGAGACGTTGCACTGCAACGTCTAATAAATGTAGAGACGTTGCAGTGCAACGTCTCTACACGGGATTTATTACAATCCGCAAATCACCTGGCGCATTTTTCGCATATTTGCAGGTAATTCTAACTGCATTGCTTGCTGGATAAACATTGTGGGAATAGGAATATTTGGAGTTGCTTGCACGGCGTAGGTTAGCAAAGTTCCCCCTTGACAATCTTGCAAGCTTAAATCCGCAGCAAAATCAACAAACGTACCCCTTTCTAAACGAAACTGAATTTGCTGCTGTACTACTTCAATCACATTTAGATAAACTTCTACTTGCGCCGTAAAAAACAAAAAGGCTTTTTTAGCAGCTTGATATAAACGCTTCGCCTCACCTCGGTGCAAAACTTCGCTTTTAGTTACATCAGGAAAATACTGCACCCAACGAGGATAATCGGTAACTTGTTGCCAAACGTGCGATCGCACTACAGGTAAGTACATTGTAGCTGTCACTGCCCCGCCCCAAGACGAATGCGATCGGGTTTTGACTAAAATCTCTCCCCCAATCATCGTTGTTTGCTGGTGCTTACTCCACTCAGCAACCGATTTACTTGCATCACTAGCAGAAAATTCATTCATCCTTCGTGGGAAGTCTCCTACACCAATAAATATATAAAGTATAAAAAGTTACGGGAGTTTAGTTAGCTCAAGCACCTATTATCACTTAACTGTTTAGCAGTTTTGTAAAAAGATGCTAAACCTGCGATAAAGGTTCCAAGAACTTATACATTTTAGGTAAAGAGTAATAAATGTAATTACTACAAAGATATAGTTATAATTCCCCGAAAATTGTCTGTATAGGTTATTACTAACTGAGCGCGATGGTTGGTAACTTGTGAGGTCTTGGTATCAAAAATCACATACCCTGTAAATCCTTTCCTTAGCCATGGCAAAAATTTTTCTATCCTTATAATGAGAGAAATAGAAGATAAAGCTGTAAATGTAGAGCAAAAACCACCTGTGGGTTGCATTCATTAAATAATCATCAAGCAGCTTAAACAAGTATGAATTTTTGCAGTGACAATGTAACCGGAATATCGCCGGAAATATTAGCAGCATTAGCTGACGTAAACCAAGGCGCAGCTATGCCTTATGGGGAAGATGAAGGTACTAAAAGGTTGCAAACCAAGTTTGCAGAATTATTTGAAACCGACGTTACAGTATTTCCCGTAACTACCGGAACAGCCGCTAATGCTTTAGCATTATCTGTTATGGTTCCACCTTTTGGGGCAATTTACTGCCATACATCGGCACATATAAATGTAGATGAATGCGGTGCGCCAGAATTTTATACTGGTGGAGCAAAATTACTTACACTTCCAGGCAGTAATAGTAAATTGTACGCTCAAGACTTAAAAAATGCGAAGCTCTGCGAGCGCGCTGGCGCTATCGCACTTTCTGGTATTGGTGTTGTCCATCACGTCCAACCTACGGCTATTAGTATTACTCAAGCAACGGAAGCGGGGACAGTTTACAGCATCGACGAAGTTAGGCAAATTGCTGAAGTTGCCCGTACTTTTAACCTTAGCCTACATATGGATGGGGCGCGATTTGCTAACGCGGTTGCACACTTAGGCTGTACTCCCGCAGATATTACCTGGCGTTGTGGTGTAGATGTGTTGTGTTTTGGAGCAACGAAAAACGGCGCTATGGCGGCGGAAGCTGTGATATTTTTCAACCCCGATTTAGCCCAAACCTTTAGCTACAGGCGCAAGCGGAGCGGACACTTGTTGTCAAAAATGCGGTTTTTGTCAGCGCAGTTAGAAGCCTATATAACTGATGATTTGTGGCTCAAAAATGCGGCTCACGCGAACAAAATGGCGGAAAAACTTGCTACAGGACTTAGCAAGCTACCAGGAGTAAAGCTTTGTTATCCGGTAGATGCAAACGAGATGTTTATCCAGTTACCCGAAGCTGTTATTGCTGGATTAATAGCAGATGGTTTCAAGTTTTATCGTTGGGAAGGAGAAGATTCACTGGTGGTGCGCCTCGTAACTGCTTTTGATACAAAAGAGGAATCTATTGAGGCTTTAATAAAAGCGGCGGATTTTTATTCGGTTGCTGTGTCTGGGAAGATTTAAGGGCGACAATATTACCCTTAAAACATAACTCGGATTGACTAGATAGCTTTTGTAGCATTGTCTAATTCAAGAAAATGATTTTGCGTGATTTCAAAATCAATGTAGAGACGTTGCATTGCAACGTCTCTACACAAAAATTCTTTTATCTACCGCCGACAGTAATTGAATCTACCTTGATGTGTGGTTGACCTACAGTTACATAAATACTGCCACTTACAGAGCCACAAAAACCTGCCGCTAATCCTAAGTCTTGGGAACACATAGAAATTTTGTTCATGATTTCTTGCGCGTCGCCAATTAGGGTTGCACCTTTGAGGGGTTTAGTTAGTTTGCCATTTTCAATTAGATAAGCTTCATCGACAGCAAAGTTAAATTGACCTGTTGCGCCGACACTACCGCCGCCCATTTTTTTGCAATAAATGCCTTTATCGATGGATGCAAATAAATCCTCTGTAGCGTAGTCTCCCGGAGCAATGTAGGTGTTACGCATCCTTGAAGCGGCTGCAAAGGTATAATTTTGCCGACGACCGCTACCAGTGCGGGGTTGCCCAGTACGCATCGAACCTGTGCGATCGCTGATAAAGTTCTTTAATATGCCTTTTTCAATCAATAAGGTACGCTGGGCTGGCATTCCCTCATCATCCATATCGATTGTACCAAAAGCTTCTGTAGACAATCCCTCATCCCAAGCGGTTAAGCTTTCGTGGGCAATTTTTTGTCCTTTTTTGTCGGCAAAAGGTGTAGTTTTGCGTTCAATTTGCGTCGTTTCTAATAGGTGTCCGCAGGCTTCATGAAAAATTACGCCGCCAAACTGATTTGCCATAATTATCGGATAATTGCCCGATTCAACGTAATCGGCGTACAGCATTTTTCCGGCGGATTCTGCCACTTCTGCGGCGGTAGTTGCGTAGTCCCATGTTCTCAGGAAACTAGGAGAACTTGTATCGCCAACTCTCTGATTAATAGCCGCGCGATTAGCTCCTTCGGCGCACAACAAGCTGTAGCCTACCGACTGACTAAGGCGAATATCTCTTGCAAAAGTGCCATCACTGGCGGCAATTAAAACTTCTTGCCAATCTCGAAAATAAACTGCTCGTCTCGATTGTACGTGACTTGCTTTGATTTTTAGTTGGGCATTTGCGTCTAACAATACTTCGCCCATTTCTTGCATTGAGCTACATCCCGAAAGCCAAGTATCTTTACTTTTTTTGGTGGCGTAATCTCTCAGCAACTCTAGGTTAATTTCAGGTACATAAGCGTTTGGAGACGGTAGTTGCAAGCCAAGGATAGATAAACCCTTTTCTAAAGCCGCTTTTAGCCCATTAAATGATAAATCGTTGGTGCTAACGTAACAATCTGCCGCGCCGCGAAATACTCTGACTCCTGCGCCTGTAGATAGTCGGGGGGAAATGCTGGTAATAGTGTCTTCTTCAGCTTGACAACTAATGTAATTTACTCGCTCTAGGAAAAACTCAATAAAATCAGCACCCGCCGCTCGTCCCAAACCAAGCAGTGTAGAAAGGGGAGCTTCCCAAGTTTCATCAAAGCGATCGCTTGTAGAGTTATATTGTAAGCTCAGTAGTTCTTTGGATAGTAATGTACTTGGGTACGTCGATAGCATCATCGGGTGTGCGCGTCCTTGGTTGAGGTGATACCTAGCTAAACTTAGTCTAACAAACCCCTCTAAGTCTTGTTAGATAAAAGCTTTATAAACCCTGCTTGCTCAAAAATCTAGAAAATATATCAGCAGACCATACTTTGATACTGTTACTTTTTCCTAAAAACAGGGATTAATAAAAATACAGTATGAACAAAATTATATGCCTCGCCGTATTCGTTACAGTAAAATACCTAGTGAAATTCGCGATATAGTTGTGCAGCAAGCAAAGTTACACGCTAAGTCCAGACAGCGCTCGATAAATGGACAAGCAATTAGAATGCCTCCATTGAATAAGCTTGTTAAGTTAGCAGGAAATACTTGGGACTTTGCCAATGAAACAGCATTAGAAGATTTTATTTGGGATAACTTGACTGCTATTTTCGACCTGATTCCTTTAGAACGACAACGCCAGATTAACGGCGAACGATGCGATATTATTTCTGCATCCCAAGACAAACAATTAGTAATAATAGAACTTAAGAACTCCCAAGATAGAGGAATTGTCCAGCAATTAACTAGGTATTATGCCAATCTTGCAAAAAATAAGTTATTTGATGTAAATTACGATTTACCTGTTAAGTTAATTGCAATTACGCCAAGTTTCCATTCATACAACTACATTGATCGAGAGTACAGTAAGCTAAGTTTTGACTTCATTGAATTTAAGCTTATAACCAAAAGAGATAGCGAACTGTATCTTCATCTAAATAATGTAGATACAAAGCAAACTTGGGAAGCTCAAATTGCTTATTCTTTAGAGCGAGTACACAATATTAAAGATCATCTCCCACCTGTCCCTAGCTTTTTGGCAAAGATGATTGAACCCTGTTCGCCTAAACAGCAACAAATAATATTGCAAGTTAGAGAAAGAATTTTATGTTTTCATGAGCGTATCCAAGAAATCAAAGGAGCAAACTTTGTTCAGTATGGCAGAGGCAAAACTAAAATATGTGCTGAGATACGTGCAAATACTTCAGATATGCGAAATATGGGTTTTAATCTACCCGTACTATATTTATACTTGCCTATACCCGATCGCAGAACATCGCGTACTTTGAGTAATGATGGCTCGAATAAGTCGAATAGACATCCTTTGGGCAGAATGCAAATTTGTTCTTCTAATGAAGATTGGAGAACACTTTTTCCAGATTTTCTTGTTGCATCATATATTCCACCAGGAAAGCGGAGTGCGATAGGTAGTTATAAAATGAATTCATTTGCTCCATTTGTAGTAAATAAGTCTGACTGCAATTTAAATACACTTGTTGACTTAGCATTACAAAGTTGGCTTAATAAAATTTAAATTATTTAAGATAGCGAGCGTATTGATATGTCATATTTTAAATTTCGGTGTCAACGGTAGATTTGTCTGTTAGTTGCTCAAATTCATCCCACGCAGAATTACAACCCACAACGGGCTGTTCGCTTATTGACTGTTCCTCCATTATCAGTAAAACTTTATGTCCTCCAGGTAAATTGTTCGATGGTATCTCAATTGTAGCCCAGGGTAAGAGCATCTCAATTAAGCTTGACACAAGGAATCGGAAGAATCTAATATGTTGTCAATGAAACAACAACTGAGAACTTGAATCATATAATCGTTATCCATAGCAGTGCGTTTCATTTT
>JAABUN010002383.1_pt1 | contig 33844 bp, 36 predicted proteins | sample 5559311 | NCBI WGS metagenome assembly JAABUN01 (sample SAMN10711877, study PRJNA513370) | rock metagenome | isolation source: Antarctica rocks | place: Antarctica: Victoria Land, Siegfried Peak sud | reverse complement strand
CAATCGAGTCAGGCTCCATTCAAGTTTGGGCTACAAAAGCCCGTTGGAGTTTGAAAAGCAGTCGGAAATTAAAAATATAAGGAGTAGCGAGAGTTTTGTGTGCGGAAAAACTTGACCGTCTCATTGAGATATTTTGCGGTTGCTAAAATTATCGCGTCGGGAAGTTTTATCTTTTTGGATTTGTTTCTGCGGTAGATTATGGCTTGGTCGGCGATTTCCCGGTTGAGTTCAATTATTTCAAGGCTTGCGAAAATTTCGTCGGTAATATCTTTTTCAAGCGAGTTTTGAAAGTCGAACACATAAACTTCAATGTAGGTAATTGCCGAAGCATAAAAATCGTCGTATCTCGACAACATATCATTAACGTCAATCATTTCCTTTGAAGCGAAAATGATGGTATTGCTGTCTAAAATGGCTTTAGTCCCATTCATTTCTCAATTCTCTTTGCCATTCGACGGGATTTTCAATTTCTGCGAAAAGTTTTGCTTTCTGCGCTTTTTTGAAAGCCTTAGAAAGATTTTCTTTTTTCGTTTTTTTCTCTTCGGGCGTTTCGAGCGTGATAGAAACGTGAGCAATTGCATTTTCGTAATCTTCAAACTCTTTGGGCAAATGTATCACGCCGTGTTCGATTTTAGCTGTAAATTCAAGTGAATTCATATTTCTCAAAATAACTCAAAATCCGCGAACTTTCAATGATTTCATATCAAACAAACATCTTGCCCGGATTCAAAATGCGTTCGGGTCGAAAACTCGTTTGATATTTTTCATTTTCTTATTTCGACTACGCCGACATCTACGCCCTCTTTGATTCTTTCTAGCACGGGCGGAATGAGTTCTTGGAGGGTTTCGAGTTTATTGTCGATGCCGCGCAAGACGAAAATCGTAATGGCAAATTTGTTTAAGTTTTGTTGGCTCGGCAGGTTTTTGTCCATTGTTACAAAGCCTTCAAAACCCGCCAGCGTCATTAGTCCGAGCAGTTCGCCGTTTTTCTTGCCGTGCCAATTCATTTCGCGGACGGAATAAACCTCGTTTTCCTCGCCGAAGTTTTCTTTGAGCTTTTGCGGCAAATTCTCGTCAATTAAGATTTTCACCGGAATTCTGCGGATTACTGACGAGCTTTGCGGCGAGCCGGATGACTGCGGAAACTTGTTCTTTTGAAACGGTCGGGTAATTTTCTAAAAATTCTTCGAGTTGATTGTCTTCCAAATAATCGAACAAAATGCTCACCGGAACTCGCGTGCCGTTAAAAACGGGCGTGCCGCTCAATATGTCCTTGTCTATATTTATTACCTCAATCATAAACCGATTTTAGCACAGGCTTTTCAACCTAAACAAACATTTTTCCAGGATTCAAAATGCCGTTCGGGTCGAAAACTCGTTTGATTGCTTTCATTATTTCCAGTGTCGGCGCGTCAATCGCCATATCGAGATACGCGGCTTTGACGTAGCCGATGCCGTGTTCGCCGGAAATCGAGCCGCCGAGTTCGACGGATAAAGCGAAAGTTTCTTTGACGCACCTGCGGGCGCGAGCGATTGATTCGGCGTCTTCGCGGTTGCACATAAAATTGACGTGAATGTTGCCGTCGCCGGCGTGTCCGAAGTTGGCGACGAAAGTGTCGTGGCTCCGTCCGATGTCTTCGATTCGGGCAATCAGTTCGGGAACGCGCGAGCGCGGGACGACGACATCTTCGTTGAGTTTGAGAGTTCCGTATTTCATCAGAGAAGGCGAAATGGCGCGGCGCACGTCCCAGAGTTTGTCTTCTTCTTCTTTTGTTTTTGAGCGTAAAATGTCGAAGCCGCCGTTCGATTGTAAAATGCTTTCGACCATTTTGGCATTGCGTTCGACTTCTTCGAGAGAACCGTCAACCGCGACGATTAAAATCGCGTTCGCGTCTTTCGATAAACCGAAAGCGTAATTTTGTTCAATCGCGCCGACGCAGTTTTTGTCAATCACTTCCATCGCCATCGGTAATAAACCTTCGGGCGTAAATTTCGTCAATACTTTGCACGCCTCTTCCATCGTTTTGAAAGAAGCGCGAACGGTCGAAGTCGCTTCGGGCATCGGCAATAATTTCAAAGTCGCTTCGGTAATAATTCCCAAAAGTCCTTCCGAGCCGCACATCAAGCCGGTCAAATCAAAACCGACAACATTTTTTACTGTCTTTCCGCCTGTTCTGATAACTTCGCCCGTCGCCGTTACAACTTCCAAACCCAAAACCGAATGTTTCGTTACGCCGTATTTCGGCGTTCGCATTCCGCCCGCATTTTCCGCAATGTTGCCGCCGATAAACGAATCTTTATACGAAGCCGGGTCAGGCGGAAAAAGCAAACCGTATTTTTCAACCGCTTGCTGCAAAGCATAAGTCGTGAGTCCCGGTTGGCAAATCGCATACAAATCGTCTGGATTTACTTCGATGATTTTGTTCATCTGGTCAGTGCCGATGACAATGCCGCCATCAACCGGAACTGCGCCTCCCGTGTAGCCGACACCGCCGCCGCGTGCCGTGACGGGAAAAAGAAATTCGTTGGCGAGTTTGAGAATTTCGGAAACTTGTTCGGTGCTTTCGGGAAACACGACGGCTTCGGGCGGAAACTTTTCCTTGACCGCATCCGCGCCGTAAGGCTCGACTTTTTCCGGCTCGACTAGAACATTTTCCGCGCCGACGATTTTTTGCAATTTTTCCAGAACTTCCGGCTTTGAAGCATTCGTCACGGCGCGTGGTTTGGCGTTGAAATGGATTGATTGAAACATTGTTATTTAAACCAACTTTTAAGCATAAGAATAAAATATCTAATAATAAAATACGCAAAGATAAGCCAAGCAATGATAAAAATTAAGGATAAAATTGACCCGAAAGTTTTATTATCTCCGATTAGAAACATCAATCCGGCAAATAATAAAATAAAAATTCCGCCGCCTATAATAATTCTTTTAGCTAATTTTCCTACTTTATCTTTTTCTTTGTTCATTTTGAGATTATTCAAACAAACTCAGTCTTTTGTCTTAATAAGTATTTATTCGATTGCTTCGATTCTGTCGCGGAAAACATTAACTAATTTATGATTTTCGCTCAAATCAATTATATCGTTCCAAATCGCTGTCATAATGTTAAAAAATTCGCGTATTTTCATATTTCCGAAACGAATATGAATCACTTTCGGCGGCGGTCTGTGAAAAATGATGCGGTTTGAAAAGTCGCTGTCCTTGGTAACGATTGTCAAGTTGTTTTCTTTGGCGTAATCCCAAATTTGCTTGTCCGTCCATTCGTCGTTGATGTCTTTTTGATGAATATAAGCGTCGCTTTTCCACAAAGAAAAACGGTAAGGCAAATTAACGTCAATGAGGTATTTAGCCATCTTACGCGAATGATTTGATTACATAATTTCGATTCATTAAAGCCGAGGCAAATTCTAAACAAGCCGAGATGTCTTCACATTCAAGCGACGGATATTGATTGAGAACTTCTTCGACGCTCTCGCCCGCGCTTAAGAATTCAAGGATGGTTTGCACAGTAATTCTTTTGCCGCGAATCGTCGGCTTACCGTTACAGATTTTTTCATCAATCGTTATTCTTTCGGAAACAAATTGCATTTTTCACACCTCAACCTAAATAATACTATATTTTCTGAAACTTATGACTTTGAAATGCTCGTCCGGGTGCGCCGTTTGACGTTGAAATGAATAAACCGATACATATGATTTTCATTCTATTTTACAGTCGCCGAACTTGCCAATGACGAAGAAAAAGTGTTTAATCTTAGTTTGCTCAGTCAGCCGATAATCCGAGCAGCGAGGAGTGTGATAAAGAAAAATGGCTTATGTATCAGTAAACAATAACGAATCAATCGAGAGTGCGCTGCGTCGTTTCAAGCGTAAAGTGATTACCGAAGAGATTATCAAGGATTTGAAAAAGCACGCGCATTTCGTGCCGCCCGGACAAAAGGCGAAGCTCAAATCGGTCAATGCCCGCAAGCGCAACCGCAAGCGTTTTCGTCCGACTGCGCCGCGAACGAATAATCAAGGTTCAAATCAGGGTTATAATCAAAATTCAAATTTTAACCAAAACAGATAGTTTTGTTTTTTTATAATTTCACCGATGCGTGACTTGCGAACGAGTTTTTTATAAAACGCCGCATTTCACGCATCGAATTGTTTTAAAATGAACGGAGAAAAAATTCGCATTTTAATCACGAATGACGACGGCATTCACGCCGAAGGCATCGAGGCGCTGGAAAATGCTCTGCGTGAAATCGGCGACGTTTTCGTCGTCGCGCCCGAATCGGAAATGAGCGGCGCGTCGCACAGTCTAACTTTGTCGCGCCCGCTTCGTATCCGGCAGATTGACGAGCGGCATTGGACGGTTGACGGCACGCCGACCGATTGCGTGACGCTTGCCTTGAACAGAATTTTGCCAATTGAGCAGCGTCCGCATATTTGCGCTTCGGGAATCAATCACGGCGCGAATTTGGGCGACGACGCGACTTATTCGGGAACGGTTGCCGGTGCTTTGGAAGCGACGATTTTAGGCGTTCCGGGCATTGCCTTTAGTTTAGCGGTTTCGAGAAATCAGGATTTTACAGAGTCTGCAAAAATCGCCAGACAAATAACTGAAAAAGCGATTAAAGAAGGTTTACCGGACGGAACTTTGTTGAATGTCAATGTGCCGAAAGGCAAGCCGCAAGGTATTCGCGTAACCAAACAAGGTTTCAAAGACGCGCGTCCAATTATCTCAGAACACACCGACCCACGCGGCAAACTTTATTACTGGATTGGCGAAGAGCGCAATGGCTTTCACGCCGAAGGCGGCACGGATTTTGAAGCGATTGACGAAGGTTTTGTTTCTGTAACGCCGATGCGCAGCGATTTGACGAATCATCAAGCGATTGAACGTTTGCAAAATTGGAACGATAATTTCTAGGCTTAGATTTGAAATTTTTCTTCAATCCAAAATCTAAAATCTAAAATCGAAATGGTAGACGAGTATCAAATTCCGCGCGAGCGAATGATTCAGAGGTTGCGCGAGCATTACAAAATCACGGACGAAAAGGTTTTGGACGTAATGCGCCGTGTGCCGCGCCATCTTTTTGTTCCCGAAGCATTGAAATCTCAAGCCTATAAAGACAACGCTCTGCCGATTGCTTCGAGTCAAACTATTTCGCAGCCGTTTATCGTCGCCAGAATGACGGAACTGCTCGAACTGAATCCGCAGTCGAAGGTTTTGGAAATCGGCGCCGGTTCGGGTTATCAAACGGTGATTTTGTCGCGGCTCGCACAAAAGATTTATGCCGTCGAAAGAGTTGCGCAGCTTGTCGCCGAAGCGCAAAACAGGCTGCAAAGTTTTGGAATTCAAAATGTTGCGCTGCGCTGCGCCGACGGCACAAACGGCTGGGAGGCGCACGCGCCGTTTGACGCGATTCTAGTTGCGGCGGGCAGTCCGAGTGTTCCGAAGCCTTTGTTAAATCAACTCAAAATCGGCGGAAAACTCGTCGTGCCGGTCGGCGACGACCAAAAAACGCAAAATCTGATGCGCGTAATTCGTACTGCGAAAGATTTTCAAACCGAAGATTTCGGCGCGTGCGCTTTCGTGCCTTTAATCGGCGAACACGGCTGGCAAAATAATCAAAAAACCTAAACTTTCGCGTAGGTCAAACCCGTCTGCCCCTGATATTTCCCGTCTCTGTCCGAATAGGAAACGGCGCAGTCTTCGTCGGATTCAAAAAACAGAATCTGTCCGATGCCTTCGTTGACGTAAACCCGCAGCGGCAAATTTGCCAGATTCGCAATCTCGACGACTAATCTTCCAGTCCAACCGGCTTCGAGCGGCGTCGTGTTTACGAGCAGACCGGCGCGGGCTTCTCTTAACCACTTAACTTTGCATATTTATTTTTTTTAGATAACCTACAAATACGCTTAAGTTAAAGCAGTATGAAATCTAATTATCACAATGAATTTGTGCGCGTTTATTTTACAAGTAATTGGTTTTTTAACCAACTTTCAAAAATAAATACCAAAGATTTTAAGATGTTCATAGCTGATCTTTTTCTTCTTCATTAAAATACTGGTAAATTGCCTCTGCCGCATCATCCAACTTTTCGAGTAATGCAGGGTTTGCTGATTTTAGATGGATTCCCAAATTGCTCGTATCCCTGAGCTTGATTTCTAATTCTTCTAGATAAACATAAAATTTTGAATATTTTAACAAGTCGCGTTTGATCATGTGTGGAAGATAGCTCTGAACAAAAAACAACGCAAGTTTTGAGGTTGAGGGAGAAGATAAAAATTAAAAATCAGAGTAAAGAATAATTACACAAGCGGAAAAGGACAGTAGTTTCTTTATTATGGAATGGCGGATTCTCGAATCGGGGTAGCTTTTGCAGATGCAAAATCTTTTCAGTAAAACGGCAAAACCTTTAACAAAACATTTTAGAGGATGGATGTTCATAGATGTGTAAATACGTTCACAGCAGAAAGTGCTTTCCGAAAGTCAACCAAATTTTCGGCAATGGCAACTTTGAGAACATTGCTTTAGGAGCTTTTTATAATCATTTGAAATTTTTAATTCAAATCTTGTTTATAGTTGAGTCAAATATATTTATACCTTTTGTCTTAACTATAAAGTTTTACTGTTGAATTTACTAAAACTCCATAGTGGAGTGCAATGGAGTTTGACAGAGGAGAGTGAAGCTATTATCCTAAAATAGAAAGGCTCAGTCTTATACACTGAGCCTTTCTAGAATTTTGTTCAATGAACATGAATTCATTGAACTACAAAATGGGGGCAAATAGACCAAATAATGAATTTCAAAAGCTATGTTTTCGAGATAACAACAATAGACAGAAGAAATTTTCGAGTATCATTTTTATACGGAAAAATAAACCTTGTATTAACTGTTCATATCACTGATTAACTTTCATGTTAATATTTCCCGTCGGCAATTAACTTTTTCCCATGTAGGAATTAATTTTTTAGTTCCTACATGGCATTATAACTCCGTCGTTTGTGAATGCAAGTCCTATTTACATGAGCCAACTAGTCGAAGAATTGAAAAAACATCTGCGCAACAATAAAGCACAGTTAATCGAAACAAATGAAATTATTCAAAAGGCAAAATCTCGCTTGGTCGAACTTAGCGATCGAAGAGCTAACTACCTGCTAACGCTGATAGCCGAACTTAATGCGGAAGAACTGTTCGATGAAGTTCGAAAACTGGAGCAAGAAGAAAATCTTTTGACCATCGATATTTCTTTACCGGTTGAAAGTAATGCGGAATTTATCTTAAATTTTGTACAAGATAGAGGTAAAACCGGAGCCAAACCGGCAGATATCGTGAAAGCTTTTGAGAAAACAAATCGAGGTTTGCAGAAAAATTCCATCTACGCTTTGATTATGCGCCTAAAAAGGAAAGGGAGGTTACGCGAAGAAGATAGGAGATATTACATTGGTAATTAATGTGAAATGCCTATTTATCTTAATAAAATATGTTCAATTTCATCTTTATTTCTAAAATGAAGCACATAGTTGAATAGATATTTCTAATAATCAATTTTCCATAAAACAGAAAATTAATCCAGATAGTGTCCTAATATTGTGGTGCTGAAAAATTAGAAAATAAGTGTAGTCAAAAGCCAACCCTCTATTGTGTTAGCGCGCATGCGGAATCTCTACTCCTATCGAGCTTAAATTGATGGTCGTACCCTGTTGACAAAAACTAATATCTGCTATTGTTCCGCAAACGATTACCTGGTCGCCGTTTCTAAACTCGCCTAAGTTGCCGACAAGCGTATAAAGTTCACCATTTTCGCCGCGCAATGCCTGACATTCGACGCCTTCATCGGTAAGCGAACCTTTAATACATACGGATTTCGACGTCTTATCACCGAGCAATGTTACTATGGCATTTGATGATGCATGAATCCTTACTCCATTCAAGCCTTCGGGAATGTCTTCAATAGTGCTTTGACCTATAATAGGAGCTAAGTACAGGACAAAAGTAAGATAAACGTATTGTTTTCTTTCTTTTGCCCTTTCACTGCGGGGTTGCTGAAAACCTGTTCCAAAGCGTCCAGTCCGACTCGGAAAATTGATTTGGCTCGCCGCCGATGTTTCTTGATTTTGATTGGCTTTAGCTGAGAAATTTGCTTGCCGCAAAGCCACGACCAACAGAGAGCGATCGCCAACAATCCAAGCAGCTTTTTCAATCGCTCCGAATCCTTCAAATGCGTTTCTTCCAATCCGAATCCGCGAGACTTCAAACAGCCGAACAGTGTTTCGATTTGCCATCGGCAGGCATATTCCGCCAGCATCTGCGGGGACGGTTCATTGCTAATCAAAATCAATAATTCGCCATCCGCCCGCCGCCTGCCCGAAACGCAGACTCGATATTTGCCCCACAACTTGCGCCACCTGCGGCAAATGACGGCTTCTCCAACGCGCGCCGTCTGCAATAGTTTTCGCGCCTTCATCGATTTGCCGCGCTTGTCGGTTAGCTCGTGATTCGCCTTGATTGGCAATCGATACGGGATTTTCTCCGCCGTCAAAAATTCCAGCCACTTGAGGCTGGCAAATTCTCGGTCGGCGCAAACATAACTGATACTCGCCAGCGGAAACAGTTCTAGGTAATCTTCAATTATTTGCTTTCGTTCTTCGTCATCGGAACAACCCTTTTTCTCTAAAAACCGCCACAATATCGGAATCGCTACTTCTTCCGAAGCAATCGCCAAAGTTAAGATATTGTGCCACTTCGAGCCGAACTTCCACGTCCGCTGCGGTCAATGACAATCACAAAGGGCGTGGTTAATTTCATCAATTTGATGAGCAAATCCGCCAACTCTGCAAACGGCAAATCAAAGAATCGCAAAAAGCGTTGAATCCGCTTGTAACTTGAGTCCGATGCGGCGCGACCACCAAATTTCGCCGCTACGCGCATCAGATTTACGTTCCGGGTTTGTGTTAAAGCAATCAGAAAAGCAGCTAAAAACTTGATTCGCGCTTTGTTCCACGTTAGATTATCCTTCAAGGTTCGTTCCAGTAGCGAACTGTCAGTCATTGAGTTTGTTTCCTTTCAATTTTGTTTGGCGATAAAATTAAAAGACAAATTCAATGACTTTTCAATTTTCAAAAAGCGTTTAACAAAGTTTTTGTCCTGTACTTAGAATAGGAGTTACAACCTGACCGGCAATTCCGCCTGGCGGAGTCGCCGCAAAATCGAAATCGTAGATTCCATCCGGCGGCGGCATCACGTACACATACGGAATTAGTGTTGGTTCTGTAAAGCCGAGACTTCTTGCTTCACCATAAGCGAAAATTTTGAGTCTCGGCGGATTGGTTTTTTCGATAGAAAGATCAACTGTTTTAATTCTTAAAATTTTCTCCATGACATTCTCCTCCCGTATCTATCGGATACTTCATCTGGGGTGTCATTTCTGCTTTCTGGTAATCAATAAGCAACAGACGCCCACCAATTAAAAACGAATCAAAATAAAAAATGACGAACTGAACCTAAAATACTTATTGGTTCATTAAGAGCAGAATTGTTATCTGGTCTCGCAGCCATCTCTCGCATGCATTCGCGCTTGGTTTAGCCATCCTTGCAGTGAGTCGAGAATTTTTTGATTGGTTCAAATGGCCGCATTCCATTGATGAATGGTTCAAAAAATTAGCACAAAATCATAGTTTACGTTATACATTCGATTTTACTATGTTTTGGGATGCTTTCATTGTTTTCTTAGCAGCCCTTACAATCATCGCCGCTTTCTGGGAGTTTATAGGAAATAAACTTGCCACTTCTCATCAAGAGCGCAGATTTATTGCAAGTATAGCTAAGTTAACGGAAATGTTCGATATATTTCACCAAAAACTTAGGCAAGCATTGACAAAAGAAGAGGCTGAAAAAGTATTATTGGAATTTGAAATAGGACTTTTGAAGGCATCAAGCTGGGTGCTTTGCGGGAAACATTCGATTTGGGCTTCTTTAATGATTTACGATAAAGATCGCGAGTTGCTCGTTCTGGATAAATCTAATCATTTTCTGTGTTCCGATGAAGAAAAGGAGAAGGGCGAGCCAAATGAAGAATTTTTAATTGATTTAACGGAGTCTGACCCAAAAAAAATCGGGCCGGCAGCAATGGCTTTTATTAGAAAAGAAAGCGTCGTTCACCTTCCTAAAAAATCTAACGGCATAGGTTTTATTTATACCAGAAACGAGAACGGGAAATTCAAGTGGCTCGAGACATTTCAAGGATGGTTTCCAAGTGGGGATAACGATTTCGAGAATATACGCTCGGTATTATCAGTCCCCGTCGCGGTTTCTTCTAGCCTGAATTTAGGCAAACGCCTTGGAGTTTTAAATTTTACGACAAATAAAAAGGATTTGTTTACTCCGCGCGATTACACAATGGCTATTTGTTTTGCAAGCTTCGCGGCGCAGGCGAGAGAAGAAGCGAATTTACTAAAAGCAACATTGGCATAATTTAAGAATGGGGCGAAAATTAGTTTTCACCCTATTCTTAAGCTTTTCTGTAATCTCTTACTGAGTAATAGTTTAACGCGCGACTCTTGGTCGGCGAATGTCCTTAATGATATGAATCAAGTTATCAAAAGAAAGTGATTTCATATTATCGGCTGCCGAATCTAATTCGTCGATTATTGTGTTTTCGCTTTGATCCTCAGTAATCTTTTCCTCAGCTTGTTCATTTTTAAAATTATTCTCTCGCTGAATTAGATTGAACTGAAGTACGTTGACTTCTTGTACTTTATCAGAAGAATTCACCGACTTTGCTTCTTTAACCGACAAAGCTTTTTTTGTTCCCGTAGCGTTTGACATCTTTATCCTCCGCTTATTCATAATGTTATGTTCCGGAGATTTGAACTTAGAATAAAATTGCTAATTCATGATTTCTATAATTCATAATTCTCCATAGCTGAACGACTTCTTCCAAGATATTAAAAGGCAATACATTAGCCTTCTAATTATTATCAAAGTGGCAATTCCTATTCCAATATAAAGTTTCTACTAAAAACCTCTAAACTGATTGCTAGAAACTTATATTAAGTAACAGTTAACCTTTAATTGCTAATGCCAGTGCGAAACTGGTGCCCAATTTAATGAACGTAAACAATACGTTTTTTGCACAAAATGTCATTTTCATTCCCTTATGCGTTAAATGAAGCAAAGAAAACTGCCATTTTATTCAGTGCCTCGAAACTTTGCAAGCAATTTAAAGTTCAAAAAGAAACTCTAGCGCGAAAATTTCTTTTACCATCTTATAGACGAAATAGATGGATAGAAGTTTAATTTGTTTTGACGTCAGAGATAAAAAGAACAGAAATTTAATCCACTTTAGGCTGAACCCACAGCGATTGTAACCGGTTTCTTTTTAAAAACGCAATACTTTTTTGTTAAAGGGAGTGACTAAATAGGCGTTGGTATGATATTTTTGGCAAATGAATCAAGAATATCCAAGTTGTGAAACTAATGAGCGGCAAATAAAAACAGGTAGAAATCGTTCGGGAACGCAAAGAATGCTGTGTCGAGACTGCAGTGGAACCTATACAATTGAGCCAAAGCCGCGCGGTTATTCGAAAGAAGTGCGGGAAAAGGCGGTGAGAATGTATGTCGAGGGAAATAACTTTCGGCGCATCAGCAGATTGCTTGGTGTCAATCACCAATCAGTGGTTAATTGGGTTACTGCGTATCACGAAAAGATAAAACAGAGCGCCGCTGTGCCCAAAAAGACGCAAACAATCGAGATGGACGAATTGTGGAGTTTTGTCGGGAATAAAAAAACAGAGCGTATATAGTAACGGCGGTTGACCGAGCCACCCATACGATAGTCGGTTGGGCGGTTTGCGCCGAGAGAACATTAGAAATACTACAAGCGGTTGTCGATTCGGCACCGGAGGCGGAGAACTATTACACGGACGGCTTTCTGATGTATCAGGATTTGAGCTATTGGGGCAATCACACAATGTTGAAAGATAAGAGCGAGACTTATTCGGTTGAAGGCGGCAATGCCGACCTACGGCATTATCTGGCGCGCCTGGCTCGTTCATCGCGCTGCTTCTCCCGATGTTACAAAGCGTTGGCGAGAGCGGTCGAGTTATTCGTCTATTTCTATAACGAGCGCCAACTCAGGAAAAGAAAGCACCCGAAATACCCGTCGTATCTAGCGGAAAACCTGCCAACGCTCATTTAGTCACTCCCTTGTTAAATTAGTCGTTCTACCTACTTCCGCAACTTATTTTTTATAAACAGCCATAATGGAAAAACTATAATTTCATAACCTTGAATTAATTGTCAGCAAAACTTCATTTTCTGATCGAACATAAGAAATAACAAACTGATTTGTGTGATTTTATATAATAGAACTCTTGCGAAATTAAAATAAAATGTCGCCAAGTAAGAGATTAGAGTAAATCTAATCCATTCCAGTGGTCAAGAACTTAAAATTCGGCAATTTCAGGCGTCTATATAATATTACTAATCACAAGTATCTGGTCATTTTAAGAAAATTCCGAATTTCGCAAGAGGTCTAATGTAAAATGGATTATGCATAACCTAACAAAATTTAAGAGTTCAATAGATCTATTACGCACCTGTAATTAAATTGAAGTTGCTGTCTTGAAGTTTGAATGCGGTATTTGAATTACATAAAGCAGAAGTGTCAATTAAAAACTAGTATTTATAACCCATATGGCGTCAACGGTCTGTTGAAAATATCATTAAACCCCTTCCTTGAATATTATCTAGATTTTCTTCTTCCAAATTTATTGTCATTTGACTTTGTATAGCACAGAGCTATCATCTGACCTGCCTTCGACAGTCCTGACCATATAGTTAGGGTTGCGGTAATGAAATCTGCGGAATGTTAACGCGGAATATTAACAAGGCAATTATTATGTTGAAACACGTTATTAAAATCGAAGTAAGAAACTTTTCAATAGGGTTTACTGGATGGCGGTTATTTGATCCCCAAGGCGTTCCGATTAACGCATTTGATCGTTTTTCCGAACACCTTATAACAAAACAATATGCGTATCTAACCAGGTCCAGATATTCGAGCGCGGCGGCGAAGTTCATTGATTATTTTTATGAAACGGGAATTATGGATGGAGTCGCATCAAACGCCGAAATTAACCGGGCGGTAGATGCGTATCCGATTTTTTTGAGCCGCGGAATCGAATTCGATGATGTCGACGCTGAAAAAGCTAAAAGATTGCGCCAATATGCAAAAGAAATAGAACTTAATAACGGATTATCCAGAAACACCTTCGCGCCGGCACTAGCGGCGGTAAATTTACTTTTGACGGTTGCGCAGGATTTAGCGGATGAGGCGCTAGAAGCAGTCAGGAAAAACGACTCTTCTGTTCCTAAAAACGACCCGCTGCTCCTAATCAAAGCGATCAACGGGGTAAAAACTATTTCCCGTAGCGAGAAAAAACGTTTTCAGCAAAACTCGCTGCTTGGTTCCGTAATGCATCTGCGCGGCGAACTGCACCGTCCCCGCAAACTTCCTCCGCCAATTCGCGCCGGCAACCAATTGGATTTGCAGCGGCTGGATTTTCCATTTGACCGAATAATAGATTTGATCGAAGCCGCTACTTGTTTTCGAGATAAGACACTTTACTGCCTGTTGGCAGCGAGCGGCATTCGTCTTCATGAAGCGCTAAATTTAACGCTGAAAGATGTAGACATTGAAAATCGACTTGTTTATGTGCGCGATCCGCAGGAGACACGCTTTGGGTGCGAAACAACTGGGCACGAAAAGCGGCGTTTCAAGGGAAGATTGTATTCGAAAACTTTTCTTTTCGAACCGTATAAAACCCTTTTCTTTGAATTTCTGGAACAGTATTTTGATCAAGAGCGGGTACAAACGAACGAGCACGATTATTTGTTTCAAATCATTGAACGCATAAGACGCGGAACGGCTCTAAAGGAAGCATCTTATACCGCTTTGGAAAAAAGCTTTAAAAAAACCGTTTTGCGAGCGAAGATTCCGGGACCGCCGATTCATCCGGATCGCGTTTGGACACCGCATTCTCTACGGCATTGTTACGGAGTGCATATGTTAAACCATATCCAGCACGCGGAAGGTCAAGGGTTATTGCTTGAAGAAGTCCAAATATTAATGGGACACAAAGATATCCATTCAACCAGACATTACGCCCGCACCGATCGAACGCTACTAGAAGCAAAGTTGGCAGAAGCCGATATAGAAATCAATAGGTTTGATGAGAAAAAATTGTTCGCTTCGATAATGGGAAAATTGGAAGCAGATTAGAAATGTGTAAACCAGCAGAGGTAAAAAGGAGATGATAAATTTAACGCCCTCGCTAATGTTGGCAGGCAGTATGAGTGCTTTAGAATCGGACGAAGCAATTCGTTCGGCAATCCGTTATGCCGTCGAAATGGAATCCCGGCAGCTCGGAGCTGCGAGTGGTGAAACCATTAACTATAACGTTCGAACCAGTTGTTATACGTTTGGGTACTATTTTGAACAGGAATTAGGGCGAACAAGTTTATTTACGGAAGATTTTCTTCGTGTTGCCTGCAAAATAGCCCAGATGCCGTATCTTGAAAAGAAAGAAAAAATTCCCGGGTTGGATGCCTTGCTCGAGGTAACTTTTCGGGAAAATATGCATGGCAAAAAAATTAGAGGAACCAGAACCGGTCTTCGAATAATGCTGATGCGCTTGTGGGAGAAGCATATCATCTGTCTGCCGCTCGGGTTTTGTCTCCAGCAATCTATAAAAGATGAGTTACTAAAAACGATGCTAACCGAAGTTTCTGAGTTTTTTTGGTCTTACGACCCGAAAAAAATTATCAAACCGCAAAACCATTTGATTCTGGGGTCGTGGGATGATAGCGATTTTCGCAAACGCGCCTACCGCCTATTTCTTTCAACCGATTGGCATTCTTTCGAACATGTGAACATAAGCGATCTTGCGAAACTGCACGTTTTAGTTCTAAAGGGAGCCAATTGGCTTTCGGGCACGCGATTTCCCTTCGTTCCGATGTTGCATGAAATGATGGCGCGGCATGAGTCTAGGTTAAATTTTACTGTCGAAGATTTAAAGATTTACAAAAAGTATTTCGCCGGTGGTTCATTTAATGAATTTGATTTTGATGATTACCGGAAAAATTATGCGAAAATTTCGAAAGATCGTAAAAAAATTTATGGCGAGCGACGAACGATAAAATACAAAAACGAGTTTATTAACTGCAGTGGTTACGAGCTTACCGCTGGTGATGATACAAGTAGGACGCCGAAGCAACTTCTTCTTTGTAAAATCGCTGAGAAAAAAACGCATGAAGCCGCGATCGAATACTTTAAAACGCTGTCTTTTCTAGATTCTAATTTGTATTCGCTGAAACCTTATCCGGGACGCGAACATATTGATATTGCGGATTCGAGTTCTCTATGGATGAAAATCTTCGCCGATTTTATGAAATATCGAGAGATTTCAGGCAGGGAAGATACCGAATCCATAGTCAGCGAATTGAAAATTCTAAAAGATTATTTGTTTTGTTATTTGCCCTGGTGGAAAGAATTGTACCCGGCGGCTCCGGTTCAGATTCCAACATCGCCTGCGAATTTTGAGCGATTTACCTTTTTTAGGGGAAATGAAGCTAACCTGCCTAACGCACCGCTGCCTTTTTTGGAAGTGCTGCGATTAAGGCGAAAAACCGTCAATTCCTCCGGGCGCACAATTTCAACTTTAAACGCTTTGTACGATTACATAACAGCTTTCGCGGACAAGTATGAAGAGTTAAAGGAACTCCAAATAAAAAATCCGGTCGTGATGAAAATTGATTTCCCTAAAGGGCGCAGCGGGAAATCGAAAACTAACAAACCTCCTTTTTCAAAAAAAATCGTTCCTTATTTAATACGCTTCTTATATGCGCTCGAAGAATTCGGTATGCATCTTCAAAAAATGGCATTGGAAGAACGATTAAATTTCGGTCTGCACAGCCAGCCAGAGGAGTTTATGCTCAAAGATTTTGAATACGAATTGAAATTTGATTTCGATGGCAACACTTACGAAGTAAAAGAGGTGCCAAATGTTTTTTCTTTAAATTCTAGAACCCTTAGAATTTCCGACGGAAGTCTCAAGACCCTCTACATTCCGCATCTTTCCACATTGCGATTACTGATCGTAATGTTCGAGACCGGTCTGCGCGGGCAATCCGTTCAATGGCTGGACCGCAGGTTATGGGACGCTCCCAACAAAGGTAAGTCACCGGAAACTAGGGTTTACGAGCTTTACGTTAACACTGACAAAAAGAAAGAACATCCGTGGACAGCTCCGCTAATTTACCGGGCGAGGGAAACGCTTTTGCGCGAACAACAGTTTCAGGAATCGATCGTCGAAGAAAATATCGCCAAAGAAATTCCTTATGAAGAGCGCCGGCACAGTCGTTTTGCCGATGTGGTTCCGCTTTTCCGTAACGGCGGCGCAGCCGGTAAGCTAATTACGGACGGAGCCTATACCCGGGATTGGACAAAGATTTTAGGTTCGTTTCAAAAATTTTATAACGCGACAGTTACCAATGAAGGTTTCGTTCAATTTGTCGAACTGTCTCCGCATTACCATGGAGGTTTGGTAAGCCCTGAAAATGTAAAAATTAACTATAAGGTAGCACCGAATGGACAGAAAGTCTTTTATTCTCCGCTGCACTACCGAGCGATTCATACTCCCCACGCGATGCGGTCGACTTATATTTCGGTGCGTTCCGGCGTTTTAGATATTGAGGACATCGCCGCTGCCGTCGGGCACACCAGTACCATCACAACGTACCACTATACGGTGAAAAGCTTCGATGAAATTGCTGAAAAGTTTGAGGAAACTGATCAGGCGATTTGGAACTTCAGTCATTCTTCGGCGCACCGAATTCGTGCTGATAAAAAGGATAGCGCGCTGCGAAAAAGCTGGAATAAAAATCCGCAGGAAACCGAGAAACGGTTCGGCTTTCTATCGGTAAGCCTGCTTAACGAGCGGTCGGAAAATTTCGAAGACGGTGTTGAGGTTCTGCGCAGCACGCCGGCTAATCGAGTAATTTTCAGAGAAACACACATCTGCCCGGTAGGTGAAACTTGTCCGGCAAATGTTATAGATTTGATTCATGAGCCGCGCCGCTGCGGATTATGTCCCTTAGCGGTTAAAAGCCTTGACCATGCTCCCGCCATCTCTGCCAAAATGCGGCAGCTGCTGGAACAAATGAAGTGCGCCGCCGATTTAATAGAAAAGCTGAAAGGTCGAAAAGAACCCGAGTCGACTATTAGCGACATTAATGAACGGCGCAAACTTGATGCCTTGGAATACCTCGGGTGGCAGCGCGCCCTTGAAGCCATCAATGAAATTTTAGATCTCAAGCAGCCCGATCTGGTTCAATATCTCGTCGACCAGCCGGAAATCGTAAAACTGCATTTGAAATGCGTTGCCAAGCAGAGTGCCCGCACTGATTTTATTCTCGAACGAATACTCGATTCAAAAGCCTACCCAGTATTAGAAACGCAGGCGTTGCGTCACAAAGCGAATATTCTTCGGCAGCAGCTTCTCGCCAACAGCGGCAAAATAGCGGAAGCCTTACAGGCAATTCCTGAAGGAGAAGAAATTGAGTGGTTTCTTTCTTCGCTTTCCGCCGCGATGAAAACTTTTAATTTGACCGCAGCGCAATTGACAGAAAAGGGACTGCTGAACGTTGGCAATTTCCAATCGAAAGAAAATACAGCGGTTCCACAGCAATTGGCGGCTCAAAACGAAATACCAATCCTGCAGGAATTAAAATCAAACAACTGAAAATTATGGGTGTTCACAAAGGTCAAAACAACTTTAAAGAATTCCAACAGGGAAGGGTCAAAAGCGGCAAGCAGCGAGTTGCCGAATCCCTAAGCAAAATCAAAAAGGGAATGGTTCTTGAGACTGTTAGCGCCCTGGTAGTTTACGTAGCCTGTGAAACAAGGATGAACCGAACCACGATTCTTCGCAACCACAAATATGCCGATATGGTTCGCCAGGCTTTCTACGCGCAGCCCGGAATAACGCGGTTTCTAAAGAGTAAAGATACAACAATAGAAATTGAACAGGGCAAAAATTTCGCGCTTGAAATCAAACTCAAAAATCGGGAGACCGAATTAAATAAGCTCAAAGAACAAAATCGCCGGTTAACAAAAATCATCGAAAATATCGCGCAGCCTACCTCATTGATATCATCTTCCCAAAAAGTTTCGGCTTTGACGATTGGTGAAGCCGATCAAACTATCTCGATGCCGCCGGCTGATACTGCTTTCGTCGATACGGCACAGGCGCTGTTAGATTTAATCGGTTTAATGGAGAAAAAGGATTTAGGAATTGTACTGGATCACCAGAAAAAACAAATTGTTGATATTACAGAAATTGGCGAAAAAAGCATCGTCGTTTCCGGAGATCGATGTCGACACTTCTTCCATTGGTTAAACGCAAAATCAAAAGTAAGAGCACTTTTGTCTGAAAAGTCCGCTTCCGGCTAGTGATTTTGACAAAGTTTGGGTTTTAGAATGTCTGTACTGTTAGGGTAAGGATGACCTCAACCTCGTAATCTCTATAAAAAATAATTGGATTAAAATCGAGCTTTCTTCTTGATGCTTAAAGCAGAGTGATTTGCACTGATCGTCAGGAATTTTATTGAATAATAAAGATGTCGGTGTCCTCCTTTCTTCTTACGCTTGCCGCAAAAAAATAATTTCAATGATAGTTTTTAAACTTTGATGGTTCGTTAAATTTTATAACGTAAATCAGGTTTAATTGAATGCCCGCTAGTTTTCATATTATTAAGTTATGAACAATGCTATCGAAAAAGTGCTAGAGCAAGTGACCGACCCTATTGAAAAGGAAAGGGCTAAATTAAAACTCGGCGAACTCGGGCTTGATAAATTACTGCAATCGGATGAAGAAGAAAAGACAAACACCGCGCTGGATCTTTACAAGATGGAATACGAAAAAGCGGTCGAAAGATATGAAAATATTTATAAAGCCGTCTGGCAGAACTTTTCTTATATGTCTATTGTCGCCGGCGGTATTTTGACTTTCGGCAGCAATTTTCTGGGAGATTATACTTTAACGGCTTTTCTATCCTGCATTCCCCTACTTTTCTGGTATGTCGTAACATTTGTTCCAATGAATAGGTATGGCTATAAAGCATCCGATCAATTGGCTGAAATTGAACAGAAAATTAATGCCATTGCCGGTACCGATCTGAATCATTTTAGAAACTTTAAAGAACGGCGAAAAGAAAAAAGCGATATTGTGGAAAAACCGAGCGTGAGGTTTTCTATGCTCGTCTCCTTCATTATTTTGTCTGTTGTTGCGCTTTACTTTTTCGCAAATACTTTCCTCTCACCCTCTTATTTATTTAAATTAACCGATTTTCACGAAATGCAAAACGTTGCAGTTTCGCTAAAAAATAAAGAGCAGGATAACACAAATATTTATTCCATTCGGCAGAAAATGTCTGACTCAATCATCAAGGAATTAGAAGGATACGATGAAAGTTTCCCCTTACCACTCAATTTGCAAAAACGCATCGTCGCCGATTTCAACAGGCTTATTGAGGGACCGGACTTATCCGGGGCTTGTCTCGGCTGCACATTCGAACAAGTAAAAAAATCCAACCATAAATATCTGCAGAGTGTATTTCCAAGCGATATAGTGGGTAATGTTTCAAACTTGAATACTTGGTTTTGGTATTTAATGCCACAAACTGTGTTTTATATTTCGATTATAATTGCGCTTTGTATTGTTGGTATCGAATGGAAAGCAATATGGCGCGATGCAACTTCGTTGAAATCCTTGCACCTTTTAACTTCTGATTTTTCAAATAATACATATGGAGTTAGAATAATTAAGATTCAATCTGAAAAGGAATTGAAGAAATTAGAAAATTTAAAGTTCTTAAAATTACCTGAAGTAAACAGTGAAGATTGGATGTCCCTGAGCAGTTCGCCGAAAGTAATTTTTCTCGAAGAAAGGAGTGGTGAAATAACTACTCGTTTGATGACTTTCGAACAAGTTGAAAAGATACTAAAAGAAAATTCAGAAAAGTTGAAAAAGCAATAACCGTGACAAATGAATTCCCGCCGAAAACCAGCCGCGAACCCGAAGTAATCGCTATGTTAGAAGTTTTGAGCAGTGTCGTTCAAAACCGAAAAGCTGTATATATCAGCATCCCGATAACGTCCGGCAAGCGTTACATCCAATGGTATACTCGAAGCCATGTTAAACCGAACTTTAAGGAAAATGGCTTTCAAAAGGATTTTGTCCTCAATGTAGTCGAGTATAATCGCAAACAGTCCAAACGAATTATAACTAAACTAGAGAAACTTTTTCCGGATGTATTGGTAAATCCGACTGCCATGGCTGATATTAACGGTTGGGAGCAGAACGATTACCGCGATATGTGGGGACGGGTTATTCAACGATATGCCAGCACGGTAGTTTGCACCGGCGGATGGAATTACAGCAGTGGCTGCTCTTATGAATTTTTAATTGCCAAAATATCTAAAATCCCGACAGTTGACGAAAATAACAAGTATATTTCAATTGAAGAAGGCATGAAACAAATTCAAAAAGCCGTTGCCGATATCAAATTATGCCATCTTCCAACTGAGTTTCTTGAAGCGGTCAACGCCTCGTTGACCGCGCTGCTACCGGAGGATGAAAAAAATAATGCTAAAAACACTGAATGTTGTTCAAACAAATCACTCGCCAGAAAGTCAAAGAAAGGTTCTTCATTATAAAGATGAAGGGTTAAATATTTTAGCCGAAACGGCGAATGTCGCGCAGTTTGTTAGTTTTGATGAAAAATTAAACCAGAGATTTTCGCGCATTCATGGATTTTCGCCAAACTTCAATTTTAACACGCCCGAAGAATCCGTCGCGGTACTTATCGATCAATCCACCGAAAAATCGGTGAACATTCGTAGTTATCGTCCGGAAAGTCCCGAATCCAATCCCTTTATAAAAAATATACGAGATGCGAAAACCGTTGTAGAGCATCTCGACAGGCTCTCCGCCGAAGGGCTATTTACTATTGTCAACGAGCTGATTGATGAAAAAGACGGCGGGGTATCGGGTGTCGCTGTGGGCGGCATTATCGAATTTGCGCCTGATGTCATCCCGCGCGGGGTTGATGACCCATCCGTCGAGTCCGTGTCTTTGCCGAGGGAGATCGGAATTGAATTTTTAAAAACTGTTTACGGATTTTCGCCCGATCTCGAATATGAACCGACTCTGCGCGTCGAGTTTAGCATCCATCCCTTAAAGCGCGGCTATCGAGGAGCGCATACAACCGTTTGGGAACTGCGCAATGTTGGTCAAACAGCGTCGACGACTTCCGTACGATGGCCTAATGATTTCAGCCGAAGAATTGGGGATAAAGCGTTCGGTCTACTGGCAGCTTATTTGTTCGGCTTACCAGTTCCTTATACGACGGTAATTCCCCGATGGTGTGCTCCGTTTAGCTTCGGCAGGTCGACAAAATCCGGAGAAGTATGGTTTCGCACATGCCCGAGGGAGCCGGTTCCCGGATTTTACACGACGACATATGGATGGACGGATCCATATAAGCTTTTAGCGGCTGAAGACCCGGAAGGAACCGCCATAGCTTCTGTTTTGTCTCAGGAAAGTGTCGATGCGGTTTATTCGGGAGCTTTATTATCCGATATGGACGGCAACGTAATTATAGAAGGGGTTGAAGGAAAAGGCGATTCCTTTATGTTAGGAGAATCCAAAATTGTTGAACTTCCGAAGAAAGTTGAAACCAGTGTTAGAAAACTTTATGATAATGCACGCTCGCGCCTAGGTCCGGTACGCATGGAATGGGTTTATGATGGAACTCGTACTTGGGTTGTTCAGCTTCATATTGGAGCCACCGCTACAACAGGAAGCGTTATTCATCCGGGTGAGGCGTTAAAATTTCACCGGTTCAATGTTGAGAACGGTTTGGAAAACTTGAGAAAGCTTTTAGCAAAGATTAAAGGAACCGGAGAAGGTATAATCTTGGTTGGCAATATTGGAGTATCAAGTCATTTGGGAGATGAATTAAGAAAGGCGCAAGTTCCCTCTAAAATCGAAAGAACCTAAACGGAAGATTTGTTGATTACACTTTTCTTTAAGTGCTTTACAAATAAAAGACACCATACCATTCGTATTAGTACAGTAATTTTCGGCGAGCTATGTCCGCTTAATTTTTTCGTGGACGAAATTTTACAGCTTGCTGCTCATAATGAGGATGATAAGCGGCGATTCGAAATTCTGCCGATCAATACTTACCTAAAAATTAACAATATTTAGACGCGAGATCGAGTCTTTCATTTTTTAAAGAAATTGGAATTATATATGTCCTATACGATAGTTATTGGAATGAAGATAAGCCAAAAATTTGAAAATGGTGATGTTACGCCGCAATATACCGCAATTAATGGCGATTACTACCATACAATTGTTTCTTGTGTTGGGAAATCTCCGGCAACGCTGCAATACGACGAACCGATTAGCAAAATGAGTTATTACGAATGGAAAAATCTTCTAAACTTATCAAGGGATTGAGAATGCTCGGTGCTCACATTGAGAAAAACAAAGAGCAAATCGTTCGTTTGAATCAAGCAAGTGTGAGGGAAATAATGAAGCTTATAAAAAACGAGCTGCCAAAGTTAGAAAAATCTTATTACCGGAACCGTGCAGAATGGTTAATATTTTGGTCAGAAGAATCAATCAAACGTTATAAACAAAACGCCGCTATCGGATTATTTTAGAAGAAAATAAACGAATGTGCTCAGTTACAAATCTAACGGAGCCTATTTCATACCGAAGCTATCTGTGTAATTAATTATTGCTAATGAATCTCTGCTTGTCTTCGCGAAGCAAATCATGCCGAATTTTGAAATGAGCGTTAAAAACCAATGGCTGAACAGGGCGACTGTTTGTGGTAAAATCCACGAATTATGATTAATTCTCACGAGCGTTCCGATATCATCCATATCATGAAAATCAATCGCCTGACATTGAGCGATTCAGACACAGCGCAGCTCAGCTTTAATGGTCAAGTAAAGGGTAACGATTACCAAATAACAATCTTAGTAGAAGAACATTTACCCTGGGTAATTATTAAGCAAAACGGAAAAGTGATCTTTAACGACATGATGAAAAGCATTGATGACTTGAAAATATTTCTCGAAGAGCGACTGTACACATATCTACAATTATGATGTTTGCAGTTAACAAAGTAAAACAGTCAGTTAATTACTATGATTTTCCGTTGCTTTTAAGTTTCAAATGCTCTTGATTTCAATTGGTGTCAAGGAAAGTGTTCCTTTGTTTTGTTTCAACGGCGAATAATAGTTAATTGTTGACAACTTAAGTAACAACGAAACTGCCATGTCAGAAAACTATGTCAAAAAATCTAAGAGCCTTTTACCAGCAGGTTAAGATAAGCAAAAAGATGGTGTGTCAAAAAACTCTGCTTTTTTATACAGTTTGGGTTCCATTGGAATTTTGTGCTGATAAATTACTGGGGAACTTCTATTGGTTAGTTGATTTTTGAAAAGAGTAGTGAATTGATTTGTAAAAGTCAGAATATAATCCTGACTTTTACATTGAAAAAGCTTTCAAATTTAATATAAGTAGTGTTATGACTTAGTTATTTCTTACTTGAAAGCGAATCATAAACAAGAATCATTTTTTGAGTACTTGTTACAAACAAAGTGATGTTTCTTATATGAATTGTAATTTCGGCTCGGTCGAACGCATCGCCAAAGCAAGCGTCGAAGAACTGAGCCATTTCTAAGCTTAAAGACTGCAAAGCTCGTCTTCGACCATTTTGAGCGGCAGAGGAAGTTAGCAGGCAGTTAATCAAACTAACTATTATCATTTATTCCGTCGCGCGTAATTTCCCATTTTTCATTTTACCGCTCATCATATTGCTCAATTCGTTTGATTGATTCTGCGACAACTGCGTAACCATTAACAATTGGCGAGCCGGACGTAAATTCGAGTCATTCCTTTCCCGCAGGAATTTCTGGCATTTGAGGACCAATTTGGAGATTGTAATTACTTATTTCGTCAATAAAATTAAAGATTCCTTCGACACGGAGATAAAAGAATGTCCACAGTTTATTGTAAATATGATTTTCTTCAATGATTTGTCCGACCGGGCTATTCGGTATATCTCAGTGATAAAGAAACTCGGTGATTTGACAAGCAAACGGGCGAGGAACGTCGTTGACTTCGTTAGGCACGCGAAATTCCGGCGCATCGAGACGAGTCCAGCCCCAACCATAAACGGGTTTCACTATAATCAATTTGTTTAAGTAATTTTCGCAGGATTTATCTAAACTCATTTTGCATTAACCTGCTTCTTTTCCGTTTCAATCTGGTTAATCGCTAAAACAACGTCGGCGATTATTTTTACTTCCTTGCGGTTGATCCGAATCGCGAAATCGTTTGCTTCGCTTTTGTTTTTCTTGATCAAATCGCGCATCACCTGATTGACGTTATAGTTTATCGCCATAATCGTTGATGTGTATTCGTTGAATTTGTCGGTGCCCGGTTTGTCTTCGGGGTTGAGCGTCGGAAAATTATCAATCGCTTTGGCGGTAATCGCCGTCGTTTCGGAAACGCGGTCGCGGTCAATCGTCTGCGCGGCGGGAATCAGGCGAAATAGCATATAGAATTTCGTTTCTGTGTTCTCTTGTTTGGTGACGAGCTTTAACGCTTCGTTGTAGTTGTTCAAAGCCGTCGCCGAATCTTTGTGTTCAGAGAAATAAATCGCCGTCTGACGCAGAGCTTCGGCTTTTTTAAATTCACCGATAATCTTTTTCGTCGCGTATTCGGCTGATTCAACATCGTCTTTAGCTAACGCCGCTTTGACGATTTTATTTAACTGTTGGTCGTGATAACCGTAAAGTATTTCAGGCTTGATCGGTTTGTCTCTCGGTATGTTTTCCAACGCTTTACCAAATAAATCGGCGGCGAGTTGAAACTTTTCCTGCTTCGTCGCCAATATTCCCCCGTCATCATACAAGTCTCGTTTGACGTTTTTGCTGTCGGCTTTTTCCGCTTCGGAGATTAACGCGGCTAATTTGTCCTCGCTTTCCTTGATGCGCTCGTCCCGTTCTCGTGATTCTTTCGTCGACTGTGAAGTTTTAGCCGATAAAATAGACTTTAAAGCTGTCGCTTCGCCCGAAAGCCCCGACGCATTTTGGTTGATGTCCGGCAAAACCGCGTAAAGCAATCTGTCGGCGGATGTGACGTTGCTTGCGTCCGCCGATTGCACGGCGTTTCTGGCTTTGCCGAGAACGATGCGGTAAAATCTGGTTTTCAAGTCAAGCGGAACAGTCTGGTCTCTAAAATAATCCGTCAAATTAAACAGCGCGTCTGCCGGAAAATTATTTCCGCCGGTTTCCTCGAGCGCGACGATATGAGCCAGAATCGCTAAAACTTCTTGCGACTTCCGGTCGCGCAATTCACCGATTAAACGGCTTATTTGATACAGATCATTGCCATTCGTCAGATGCTGTTTAATTTTCGCCGCCAGTATTTTGTCGCCGCCTTCCTTGTTGAGCAACGAAAGCGCGTTCGATAAATCTTCTTTCGCCTCGATTTTATACTTCGCTTTGAGCTTTTTCGCCGACTCTTTGGCGTTTAATTCGAGCATCGCGAACAAAGGAGCGCTCAAAAAAATAGAATTGGGAATCTCATTCTTTTTTTCGTAAAGTTCTTCGACCGCGCGGACGGCGAGCGATTCGGCGCGGTTGGTGTCGTCTTTGCCGTCTTTCCACAACCATTCGACTATCTTGAGCCTCGCAAAAATTCTCGCGGCGGCGAGCGGGACGTTCTTCGCCTGATTATCTAAATCGTCAATAACAATCTGTTTTTTAAGGATAATCTGCTGCGTGGCGATTTTCGCCTTGTCATCAACTTTCTGCGCCTGAGCCGTTAAAGTGCAAAAGACGATTAAAATGAGTGACAATTTAAGCTTCATAATCTTGTTCTCCGTTTTAGACTCGACAATAAACAAAAAGCTTGATTTACATAACGAATTTACTGAGGTTATATACTGAAATTCGCCAAAATTTTTGGTGTTGGCAAAAACAGCTTTACGAAGTTGTTGAAAACATTCCCAACAATCTAATTGTCGCAACACCATTCTTATCTGTCTCTTTTAACACGGGGTCATCTGCTGAACTAAACAATAGTATTTTTGCGTTCGAAATTGTTCCTCCCGCATGATCCAATATAATCACTGAAATCTCTTGCTCAAGCGTCTGAGCAAGTTGATTTATGGCGAACACAATCAAGAGCAAAATTAAAAATACGATTTTGGAAAATTGTTTATTATTAACTGGAACTTAAATGGCAACAACAAAACCAGATATGGTGTAAAAGATGCCCTGTAATAATACTACTTCAGGGCATACAAACAAATTAGATTAATCTAGTATTGGTGATACATCAGTACCGGAGCGACAGGTCTGTCCCCCGCCGCCTTGTCCTGCCAAACAGGTAAAGCCCGAACAGCATTGTCGTCCAGATTGAGGACAAGCCCCACCAGAACCAATGCAACATTCCTCGCAAAAAGCACTAACCGTAGCCGGAAGTTGGGAAGTTGCAAATGAGCCTACTACCAAAAACATTAGCAATACAAGTTTTCTTAATTTCATATTTTCTCCTTAATTTATTTATTTTTAAGCGTCTAAGGTAGTTAAGCTAAGATTGTCATAAGCTGAACTACTGTGAAAGAATAACTAAACCGAGATTCGCGGCGTTCCTGAATTTCCGAAAAGAAACTCTGAGAAATTATCAAGTGTTTCGCGCTTGACTTAACCGCCAATCGAAGGGATCAGTTAACCGAATTGACTCATAAAACAGTCAATCAAATCTATTTGAAAATTCGTTTTTGACTTGCTCAAGAAGGTCTTCGTGAATTACCTTAATTAAACTGCAAAGGCAAATTATTGAGACGTTGTATTTACTGAACTCCAGTCATCTTTCAACAAACTCATTGGATCATAACCGACTTCAAATAATTCTCAATTTCTTGTTCACCTTTGTCAGTAAGTTTACCAATCGAGCTTTTCAGTACTTTTCCGCTCTGATCTAACAACACAAATGTTGGAGTTCCTTTGATACCGAGAGAATCAAAGTCCACCCGATTAATTCCAACACCAATCAATTGGGACCGTTCCATATACTCGGAAGCTTCAAGGTCATTATGCTCAAAAAATGCAACTACTTTTACTTTTCCAGGACTGGTAAGCTGCGTAATACGTCTATAAAACGGCATGCTTTTATCACAGAAAGTACATCCAGTACGAAGGAATACCAATGCGTTAACTTGTGCCCCTGCCGGGTCAAATCCAATGGTTCTAAACTCTGACCCTGCCAGAGGGGCATTCCCATTAACATTATTTGGTCTAAAATGTGACCAAATGTTCCACACAATTCCCAGTGCTGCAACAATTATCAGAAGATTGATTACGAATTCTTTGCGTTTTTCAAACATTTATTAAATTTGTCATTATCAGAAAAATTAGGCTTGTTTCACGAATAATTCGATTCTTTATCTAAATCACTTGACCACACTTTGCAATTTTCCTTTTACTTGATTTCGGGAGATTTGGTTTTCCTTTCAATAACTGCTTAAATCGTCTTTTCCTTTGAATAAATTGATGCCACTTTAACTTTCACACTGGAAAATCTGTGCTTTATAAAATTATTAAACAAGTGATGGGAAGATACTATAGAGCTATAGTCAGATTGTCAAGTAAAAAAATTAAAATTGTGCCGGTTGTAGATAAGATTCTTTCGCCCGTATGGCGTATAAGGGTATTCATATATCTGTGTTCAAGCAAAAGATTTGTTGTTAATTTCAAATGAGTAGGCATAATATAGACAAAGCTATATTATCCCGCCAAACTACGCGGGGTCAACGGATTAAATTTTACCGGACGGAGAATTTACGCTTTATTAACTTTTCGGAAGCAGAGTGATAATCAACTTCAGTAAGGTTAAAGACGTATCTTCCGGTACCTGGTTGTTTGAAACGGACGTTCCGCTTTGCTGCTGTTGTTGCGGTGACAGCGCGTCGTTCGGCGGGCAGCCGGTAGTTTCAACGCACACGTAACCCGGGGCGTGTCCGTCGCCGTCATCCGCCCGAACAGCGGTGGCGGCAGAGGAAAACAGCAAGCAGAAAATTATACAAACGGCTGAAAATAATTTTTTCATTCGAATCTCCTTCTATGGCACTTAAAGAAAAAAGTAACCGCAGGCAGTATAAAGCCTCGGAAGAAAAAAGTGCAAAAATTTTTGCACTTGAAGAACGCCGCAACGAATTTCAAAAAAGCGTTGTTTTAGATTTATGCGAGGACATTTACCGGTGCGAAATGCGCGGGGAGTTGCGCCAGGCAATCGGTCTACTGGCTCCTTACTGGAAAGGGTTCAAGGGCGAAATCAAAATACCGTCTGTCAATAAAGTCGAAGCCGCAAATCTGCTGCTGCGGCTCGGCTCGGTCATCTCGGCGTACGGCAGCGCCGAGCAAATCAAAAACTCTCAGGAGAAATCGCGCGAGTGCTTATCTCGAGCGGAAACTATCTTCGACGACCTCGGCGATTCGGAAGGCAAAGCGCAGTGCCAAAATAAAACGGGCGTCACCTACTGGCTAAACGGCGACTTGGAGACGGCGCATATTTATTTCCGCGAATCATTGTTTTACGCCCAGTCTAATGAATCGAAAGCGATTGCCAACTTAAATCTCGGGATGAGCGAATCATCAAATTTCAGGTATTCGTCCGCTCTTAAATTCTACGAGAAAGCCTACCGATTCATCGGAAAAATATCCGTATTTACCGAGGCTAAAATCCGTAACGGAATCGGACTGGTTTATAAGAATATCGGTAAAAGCCTTTCGGAGACGGAACGAGCAGCTTATTTCGATAAAGCGATTATTGAATTTGAAGGAGCCTTAATCTGTTATGAAGAAGTTCATAACAGCCGCTTTATGATTCTGGCGCGGAATAATATCGGCTTTCTTTATTATTCAATCGGATTATACGATGAGGCGCTCAGGGTACTCGAAATTGCGGAATCCGAAGCCCGCCGGACCCGAGACAAAGATCATTTAAGCATTGTCTCCGATACGCTCGCTCGCGCTTTTATCGCCAAAGGAGACTACCGTCGGGCAGTCGAGGTTGCCGCAGAATCGGTTCGTTATCTTAGATCTCTTGAAAACTCGAATCTTCTGGCGACCGCTCTTATCACCTATGGGATAGCTTTAGCCCGCAGCGGAGAAACCGAAAAGGCGAAATCAGCGTTTTATAAGGCGGAAGAAATCGCCGCCTTTATTCAGGATTTCACGCTGGCGAGCGCCGCCCGGCTTTTCGCTCTGCACGAAATGTTTTCCGAATACAGTTCGAAAGAAAGATTGTCATCATATCTCCATATCGTCAAAAATCTTTCGGGAAGTCAAGAAAAAGACATCAGCGACGCGCTCGGCGACTTTGCGGCAAAAATCGAACTGGAAATTGAATCGCTCGCCCCGAAAATCGAAATAAAGTCGCCGCTTCCGCCGCAACCGTTTTCACTCGATGAAGAATTAAAAACAATTTCCCGTGAATATATGGAGTCCGCGATTCGGGAGGCTGGCGGAAATCAATCACGCGCCGCAGCTCTGCTCGCTATGAGCCGCCAAACCTTTGTTGCCAGAGTTAAAAAGGATTTCCCTGATCTTTTTTCATCATTCAGCCGAAAAGATAAGCCTGTCGAAGATGCCAAATTGTCTGATTCGCACTTAACTTATTCTGAAACTAATGTAAAAGACGAAAGACTCGCATTGAGCGAAATCCAAGCAGACTACGGGGAAATTCGGCAGGGCGACTTTTTATTCATCAAACAGGGAATGCCGGAAACGAATACCCATATTATAATCGGCGATCTAACTGATAACGCACTTAAAATCGGATTTTTTATAAAAAATGAGTCGAATTATTTTCTTGAGTCGACGGACGGCGGCAGATTTGAACTAAACGATGCCGGAAAGAATCGAATACTCGGTAAAGTCGTCGGCTTCTGTAGGCGAGCCGATTTTCAAAGGTACTTTGCCGAACAAAATGAGGGAAGATATTGTCAACTGACTTTGGAAACGTTAAAGAAGTGAATCCTCTGTCGCTTCTGGCTTTGTGTTGTCAAGATATTCGGTTATCTTAAATTGCGGCGTTAACTGTCGCTGCCGCTTTATTTAATTTTTGCGCGAGAATAAAACGTCAATTCAATTTAAGGAAGCCGATTTTTCAGTGGAGAAGAAAACTAACAAACGACGGCAGAAAAACTTTCAGGTATTTTTGCAGGATGAAGAATGGGAAAGATTTCTGGAAATTTACCATTTAGCGAAATCCAGATTCAAGCATCCGGGAATTCCTTTTAAAAAATCCTTTGTCATCAGGAGACTCGTCGGACTGGAGCCGCTGGACGAGCTGGTTACCGAAAGCGATATTGATTATTTTCTCGGACGTAAATCCGGCGCCAGACGAATAATCGTCGATTGGCTACCGCCGACCCAAGTCCGGTTGACGGAAAGCGATACGAAACCGGATAAAAAATTCGAGCCGCAAAAAGCGGAAGATTCACTTCGGAACCGGTGAGCCAAAGAAGTTTTCGGTTGCCTTTCCAAGATGTCAAAAAACCCATTGAAAAACGACTGCGAGAAAGCCTTATTTTATTGTATTTTTGAATGGTAAAAACAGGGTGTTAAAAAACAGTAGTTTTTGGATGTTAAATATCTATAAAAACATCGTTTCAAATCATATAATTAAAGCCGTTTGGCTTAATTAGGAATCATACATCAATCGTTGCAGATATAGGGGAAGCGTCTTAAATAACTTACAATACTGATTGAGACAAGAAGAAAATCCTAATCAAAACAGCAGTTTTAATAACTATAGCAGTTCTCAGAATTGAGCGACTGATTTCAAAGGTGTAAGCTAAAGCGATGCGAGCTTATTCTTTAGATTTACGAGAGCGGGTTGTTACCGCATATGAAAAAGGTGAACAGACCATCGCCGAAATTGCTGCACAATTTTCTGTCGGGCAAACATTTCTAAAAAAGATGTTACGGCAAAAACGCGAAAGCGGTTCCTTGGAGCGGCTGCCGAGGCGAGCCGGCGCGAAAAAACTTTTGGCGTTCGCGCATCGCAGTTTTCTGGCACAGCAAATTAAAGAGCAACCGGATGCGACTCTTGCCGAGTTGCAAGAGCGTTTGCAGGAGCGGAAGAAAGTTTCTGTCAGCCCGTCAACATTAAGCCGTGAATTACAGTTTTTGTGCCTACCACGTAAAAAAAGTCGTTGGTCGCTAGTGAACGTAACAACCGAAAACGCGCCTGGTTCTGGCGGCGGATGAAAAAGGTGATTCACGGGCGGTTGAAATTCATAGACGAATCGGGAGTGACCACAGTTTTGACCAGATTGTTTGGACGCGCCGCGCCGGGGATGCGGGTGCGGGAGAGTGTGCCGAAAAACTACGGGCAGTCAACTTCGGTCGTCAGTTTAATCGGGTTAGCGGGAGTCGAAACGACGATGTTAATTGAGGGAGCGGTTGATACGCTCGTCTTCAATGCTTTTTGTGAAAACTTTGTGCGTCCGTGTTTGCGAACGGGTGATGTTTTGGTGTTGGACAACTTGGGAGCGCATCGAGCGAGCCGAATCGAGGAGATCGCCAAAAGTTGCGGAGCGAGCGTCATCTGGCTGCCGCCATATTCGCCGGACTTTTCGCCCATTGAGCAGATGTGGTCAAAATTGAAAACTCATTTAAGAAAAGCAAAAGCGCGAACAATGGCAGAACTTGACCGCGGTATTGCTGAAGGCTTGAAGTTGGTAACTGAAGGTGATTGTCGTGGGTGGTTCAAACACTGCAGCTATCAAGTCGCATGATTCTGAAAATCGCTATATTACTTTCAGGAGAGAGGCTTAATTTTTATAATGTTTTGTTTGTTCTTCGTAAGATTTGCTGTAATTGAGACGGTCAAGTTATTGGGTCTTCCGCACTTTTGGTGCAAAAAGTCAGGTTTTTCACAGACTTCTGTTCAATGGCAATTTGTTTTCAATTCTCGTTTAACCAAAGTAATTTCTGCTTGTTTCATGATCCGCAGACTACGCGGGCGCGAAGTAAATCGAAGTTTGCCCGTCCATACATTTGTCGTTTCAAAAACTTTAGCCGATTAACCTGACCTTCTACTTGTCCTTGACTCCACTCACTTGAAAATGCTTTTTCGACCGGCGCGCGATCTTGTTCAACGCCATTAGCAAACCAGATCAATTCACCAATTCCGCTTGCCCGCGCTTTTTCGAGCCATCTTCTAAAGCCTTCCGGTTGCCGGTCAGTCATCAGTTGATGAAACTCTCCGACTAATTTCTGACCGGTTTCAATTTCCGGGACATCACGGGAAAGCTGTTGTAAAAAGATTTGTTCCCATTCTTCATTCGGCTTTTCTTGTTTACCGAACAGAAGCCACTTGATTTGTCTGGTGGACGGAGCGCGTCCCGGCGCACTTGATTTAATCACGGTTTGCACTTTTATTTCAGCCGCTTCAACTTCACGCCATTTTTGCAGAAAATGCCTTAAGGTTACTTCCGCTCCCGGATAACCCTGCACTTTGATTTCTTTCCACAGTCGTCGGCTGCTGCGTTCGCCTTCCTCTGTCCAGCGTTCCTGTAAATAAGGCAGAAACTGTTGAATCGGCGAAAATCTCGGACAATTCGGTTGGCGCTGCAGTCCCGACTCAACCGCCAGAAACTTTTTGACCGTATTGCGACTCATCTTCAAACGCCGAGCAATCGATAGTATGGGTGTTCCTCCCCGCTGCAATTCTTTAACTTTCTGAAAACGCTTTTCACGCGCTGCCGTCCGCGCCGCCTTTTGCTCGATTTCTAAGGTTTTCGCCGCACTTGTCGGTTTTGTTTTCTTTGTATTTCTCTTAGTTGAAGGAAAAACCTTTTGGAAAACCTCAGCTATTAATTGATGCTGGCGCGATAAAAATCTTTCAAAACCGTCAAGCAGATTTTTGAGAAGATGAAAACGGTCAGCAACCTGCACGGCTTGCGGCGCACCGGCTTTTGCTCCAGTTGCATAACAACCTGCTCTATCCCGTGAGATTATTTCAATCTCGGGATGTTTTTTGAGCCATTCAGCCAAAGTCGCTGCTTCGCGGTCAGGTAATAAGTCAATCGGTTTTCTTTTTTCGAGATCAACCAGAATGGTTCCGTATCTTTCGCCCCGCCGAAAAGCAAAGTCATCGACCCCAAGAACTTTGACGGGCTTATCCGTTAAAATTGAAGTTCGCCGAATCTGTCTTAAAAGCGTATCACCGCTGATCTTCAATCCAATCCGACGAGCCGTTTTCGCTCCCGCTTCACCGCCCGCAACAAAAGCCAAAATGCCGATTAGTTCTTGCAGTCGAATAGTTTTTCGCCCGTAACTTTCAACGACTTTCGGCAATCTCTCACAAAAAACCTTCCGCCGACAAAAATCATTTCGACACCGAAACTTACGGGTGTTCAGATGAATCCGAATTGCTACGCCGTGCCACGGCAAATCAGAAACCTGACGCAAATAACCGCTATGCAAACTTTTGGATGGCAGGCAGCAAACAGGACAGATACCAAAAGTTCTGGATGTTTCTGCAACGACGCTGATCGAATCCGAATTGGAAATAAAAGAAACAATCCGAATAGCTTCAGGATCAGCCGATAAAGTTGAAACTTGCATAGCGCAAATTTACAACTTTCTTATCCTTTGCACCAAAAATGCGGAAGACCC